>WNFL01310544.1_pt1 | contig 23583 bp, 18 predicted proteins | sample 5400361 | NCBI WGS metagenome assembly WNFL01 (sample SAMN13153351, study PRJNA577476) | soil metagenome | isolation source: 40 cm soil on Douglas fir-dominated hillslope | place: USA:California | collected 2013-09-17
GTTCTCGTTGAAGGAGGTGTTGAGGACCATGGGCACTCCGGTGAGCGAATTGAATGCTTCGATCAAACGATAGTAGCGCGGATTGGTTTTCCGGTACACAGTCTGCAAGCGGCCCGAGCCGTCCACGTGAGTGACGGCGGGGATCAAGGATCGTTTTTCCTCGCGCACCTGGTACACCTGCATCATGAACGGGACGTCGTCATCGGTCTCGAACCAGTCGGGCACGGCTTCGCGAAGTATCGACGGAGCGAATGGCCGAAACGATTCTCTGCGTTTGATCTTGAGATTGAGGAGGTTCTTCATATCGGACCGGCGCGGATCGCATAGGATTGAGCGATTGCCCAGCGCCCGCGGACCCCACTCCATCCGGCCCTGAAACCAACCCACCACTTTCCCTTCAGAAATCGCCTTCGCCGTTTTTGTGCACAACTCCGGTTCGTCGCGCAGCTCTTGAACAACACATCCTTTTTCCTGGAGCTCACTTCGAGCGCCCTGGAGCGTTCTGGCGACGTGCTCATCGCTGAACTGCGGGCCCCAGTAAGCGTGATCCATTTGGAAGCGTTCCCCCGCGCTCCGGGTGGCGCGGTTCCATACCACGAGCGCAGCACCGATGGCGCCACCGGCGTCCCCCGCCGCGGACTGGACATAAAGCTGACGGAATCGCGTGCTCCGGTACACCTTGCCGTTGGCGACCGAGTTCATCGCGCAACCGCCCGCCAAAACCAGCCTGTCCAGCTTGTACCGGTCGTAAAGCCGGTTCAGTAGATTGAAGAAGGCTTCCTCGTACATCGCCTGTACCGACCGCGCGACGTCGCGATACCGTTGGGTTAATTCCTCGTCGTTGCGCCTCGCCGGTCCAAGCAGCTCTTCGAGCTTGGGCGAAAAAAGCGTGCCGACAACTGGCTCGCCGTTATCCCATTCGTAATCGACATTCTCGCGATGGTGCCTGAAGTAATCGAGATTCAACTCAAACGCGCCGTCCGTCCGAAGCCGCACCATTTTCCGCATTTCGCCCAAGTACCGCGCCTCGCCATAGGGAGCAAGCCCCATCACCTTGTATTCATCACCATAGTGGGGAAAACCCAAGTACTGGGTCATCGCTTGATAGAAAATCCCCAGCGAGTGGGGAAAGTACACGCGCTCGTCCACCTCGACCGACCGGCCTTCGCCGATTCCCCAGGCGGCGCTCGCAAAGTCGCCGAAGCCATCCACCGAGACCGCCACCGCGCGCTCGAAAGGCGAAACGAGAAACGCCGAGCCTAAGTGCGCGAGGTGATGCTCTACCTCGTGCACTTCTCCCCGGAACCGTTCGCCGGGAAAGCAGTGCTCGAGCTCCTCATCCGTCCGTGCCCGTTCGCGCTTGTTGCGGATCCGACCCAAGACAAGCGAAAGATCGGGGCGCCTCGACAAGAGATAGCCCAGTTTTTTCCAAAGATTGGCCTTCGAATCCTGATTGATCGCGACGTGCCGGACTTCAGAGAGACCGACACCGGCTTCGCGCAGGCAATAGCGAACGGCCTCTGAAGGAAAGCCTGCCCAGTGCTTCACGCGCCGGTAGCGCTCCTCCTCGGCAGCAGCGACCAGTGCCCCATCGCGTACCACGCATGCGGAAGCATCGCCGTGGTAGGCGTTGATACCAAGAACAATCACCTAGGTTTCACCAATTCTGGAATCGGCGCTCGCCCGTCAGAAATTCACCGCTGAAGGCGACGCCGCAGCAGTAACAGCAGGCTGTTTGGCGAGGTGTTTCATGACCAATTGCTCATGCTTAGTGCGCTGCACGGAGTCTTCCGGAACGTCGGCGGTACCGGGTGCGCCCTTCGACGGGTCTTTCCCCCAGATCTTCTTGTACGCATTCACCGCAAGGCTGCACCCGAGAGAGAATTTTCCCGGAACGAGCGCAAACACATCCTCGTCGATCGGCCGGATGAAGTACTGATAGTTTCGCTCACCAGCTCTACTTACTAGCTCTGTCTTGAAGCCGAAATATATCTCCGCCAACTCCGCATCCTTGAGGCGGGGGAAAACTCGCGCCGCCGTTTCCCGCAACCGCTCCCCTGCCCGTGTGACCGCTGGTTCGTCCTCCGCGTCAGCCTGGTAACCCCCGCCTACGACCGAATACGGCACATCGGCCGCGTAGTGGACCAAATGATTCACTGTCTTTTCGACAAAAGGAGTCAGGCGCGCCCAGTTCAACTCACAGAGAGCCGGATAAGCAACGAGGAGCGGGGATGCCACAATCCTGAGACGCAGCTGAGCGTCTGCCAGATGTGACAGCGCTTGACCCGTAGCCAGCAGGAGCTTTTTCGTTTCGAAAGCGCCGTTACGTGTTGTCACTTCAATCACGCCCTTGACCCGGCGATGCGACACAAAGCTGCAGTCACGAAGCAGTGTGCCCCCATGGCCGAGAAAACTGGACAAAAGGTCTCGAACGATGGCTTGGGAATTCATGGGACGGTCGAAACCCGATACCTGGAAGTGCGTATTACGGTCGATGGCACAACCAAGATCCTGTACTTTGGAGATGACGCTGCGCGAGTAGTCAAACCATCCAGCCATTGGAATGCGCTGAGATGCCGGACCGCTTCGCCAGTCGAAATTGTGAAAGCGCACATGCCGGCTGATGAATTGTTTGATGTTTAGATCCCAGCCCAAAGTGAAGACGAGCTTTTGGGCGTAACGCCTTGCGTTTTCGAACCGTCGCAAATCAAAGTCGCGGTCGTTACGCGCGGCACCGATGTACTGAATCGGCTCGTCCCGAACCCAAGCATCCGGGACCGCCGGGAAAACGAGCTTGGCTTTATCCCCTACTCTTATGTTCATCCTTGGGAAATCGGAATAGTAATCCAGCAAGTCGTCGATCCCACCGACGAGCGTACGCATGAACTGATTGCTCGGAAAAATCGAGTACAAGCTTCCGAAATGAAACCAGCCGTGGTGCCCACCGCTGGCTTCTCCGCATACGACCTGGTTTTTCTCAAGGAGAAGGACCTTGAGCCCGGATCGGGCCGTAATCTCCGCAGTCGCAAGTCCGGCGATGCCCGCACCGACAACCGCCGCGTCGAAGCACTGAGTCATGCGGGAGCCAATACGTCCACCAAGGCCTGCGCGATACGTTCTGCCTCGCCGGTTCTCAGGCCTGATGTCACGGGCGGGCAAATGTGCCGCGGGCACCACGTTTCGGTGGCGCGGAGTTCATCCTTTGCGTAAGGAATATCCTTGAACACCGGATGCTGATGGCACGGCACGTCGTATACCCCGCCACCGCAGATCACCCTCTTCTTGGCCAGCGCCTCCTTTACGACGGAAGCGCGCGTGTCTGGCGGTAACCTTACGATCAGTTTGTAGTTACTCGCCCGCTCCATATGGGAGGTATCGCAATAGCCCACGCCCGCCTTTTTAAGAGCTTGGGTGACACGGTCGGCGGCTCCGGCTCGCGCATGGATCATTCCATCTAGTTTTGCCAGTTGCACAAGCCCCAAATACGCTGATATCTCGGAAATGCGCCAACTGCTACCCAAATCGTAATGCAGTCCGCCGTAGTCGCCGTCGCGCTTTCCCTGGTTTCTAAGGGATTTTGCAAGGCGCGCATGATCCTCGTTGTCTGTGACAATCATCCCGCCTTCGATAGTCGTCATTACCTTGGTCGGAAAAAACGAGAAGCAGCCCCCGTCAGCATAGCTACCGGCTTTGATGCCTTTGTACTGGCTTCCGTGGGCGTGAGCGGCATCCTCGATCAGGAATAGGGCATTGCTGCTGCAATACTCGACCACCTGCAAGAAATCAGGGGCGATGATCCCTCCGATATGCACCCACAGCACCCCATCTACGTCGTGACGCTCGACGACGCTCCGGAGGATGTCCAGGTTCGGGACAAAGTATTCCTCGCTCATATCCATGTAAACAGGGACACCTCCCGTACGGAGGATGGCGGCAACAGTGGCAAAGTTCGTATTCGAAGGCACTGCGACCCGCCTGCTATGCGCCCCGTGTGCAGTGAGCATCACCTCCAGAGCGGATGTTCCACTGTTCAGCGCGACTGCGAAACGCTTTTGGGCATACTTTGCGAACTCGGCTTCGAATTCCCGCGTGTGAGGTCCAAGAATAAGTTGGCCGCTGCGCAGGATGCGACGAAGCGCCTCCGCGGCACCGTCAATCTCACGTTCGTCCAGGTCCAGAAAGAACGGTTTGATCTCTCGCGGCAATTCCACTTCCTCCGATTCGATCAATTTTCTATTCAACGGCTACTCATTCGTGTCTATTGCAGATCTCTAAAGTCGCTTCGATGGTTACGCCAGGCAGACCGCTCTTCATACAACTTCGCATCGATGTAAAACCTGTACCAGAAGCCCTGCAAAACATGAAATATCAGCCCGGGCCGGCCATCCAGGAACCCCAAGCAGAGCACATACCGGTAGAGAAAATAAAGCAGACCGCGAACAAACAGTGGGCACCGGTTATAAATCCGAAGCTTCAGCCATCGGGTACGATTCATCTTACGCGCGAACAATTTCGGCGCGATTCCATCTCCCTCCGTGACCCCTGAAAGAATCTCCGCAACTTCGCCCGCTGCGGTCTTCAAATGCTTTTCGGTGAAATAGTCTAGCGTGTTCCTGCGGTTGTCCTCCAAGAAATCGTGGCGGAGATAGCCCGCCTCACCGGTGAGTACGAGATGTTCCTCAGTCCGCTCTTCGTAGCGCGCGCAGCCATTCTTGAATATCCGAAGGATGTAATGAGGATACATGCGGCCATGTCTGAGCCAGCGGTTCATCCAATACATGCGGCGATTCATGTAGTAGCCGACAACCGGTTCTTGCCCTACTCTCGCTCGCATCTCCTGTGCCAATCGAACGGGCACGATCTCATCGGAGTCCAAGCGAAGCACCCAATCGTATTTGAGAGAGATATTGTCTAGCGCCCAATTGAATTGAAGGGCTTGGTTCACGAACTTGTGCTGGAAGAAACGGGCGCCTCTGGCGCGGCAGATTTCCGGGGTTCGATCGGAACTGAACGAATCCACGACGATTACGTCATCCGTAAGATCTGTGATCGATGCCAGGCAATATTCGATCTGCTCCTGATCGTTGTAGGTCAAGACGATTACCGAGATCATTCAAGCGACTTTCACGTTATACGCCGTTGCCGGTCTTGCCTCGGCTTCGACCCAGGGCGGGATTAGTGCCTTTCCGAAAGATGACCTGCATCTCAGTGCCGTACCCCAACGCGTCTACTGCGGCGGGCAACCAGCCAGTCGCAAGACCCAGCGAGCGACTTATCGCTCGGGCTAGCCGACCGGCTTGCTCCAATCTCGTACCGGAAAGCAACTGACAGAAACCCGACGCCAGCGATTTCGCATTCAGATTGCTAAATGAGCGATAGTCTATTTCTCCAAACTCGGACTCGCGGGCGAGCACTCGAAGAGACTGACGCGTAAAGAGACTCAGATGCTCCGGGGGCATGAGCATTGGGTAACGGGATCCGAGTACCTTCGCGGGTAAGCCGTTCGATAGCGGCGTAGAAACTCCAATCAAGCCGCCGTCACCGACGTTGGCGGCGAGCGCCCGAAAAAATGACCTTGGATTTATCGCGTGCTCGACAACCTCCCATACGGTTATCACCGGAAACGGCGTGCCGGGTACGACCATTTCCTCCAGGACTCCGACGGCCACCCTATTCCCCGCAATTGCCCTGGCACGCTCCGCCATTTTCTCGGACCGCTCAAGCCCCTGCGCGTCCCACCCTCTTTGACATGCAACAGAAAGGAAAATACCACTTGCGCAGCCGACGTCTAGTATTTTCTTTTCCAACCTGAATCCAGCTACGAAACTCTCAAGCAATGCCAATCGCGCGTGGGCATCTTGTACCAGTCGCTCCTTTTGCATCTCCGCGCGGTCATAGTATTCGCCCTTCTGATAGAACTCATCCAGTTCATCTTGAGATGGGCGCGGGAACACGTGAAGATGTCCGCACAGGCGGCAGCGAAAATGTTTGTACCCTGCAATTTCCCTCCAGAAGCGAGCAGGTCCAAAACAAATCTCACACACCGTTTCCGGCATTGGGTGATCTGGATTGCGTCGATTCACGCAGCCCTCTTCTTGGCGAGAACCCCAATACATGTGGTCAAGAACCGGTTGCGCAGTTTAGGGAATCGGCCGCAAAAATAGCAGACACTCAGATCAAAACCTCTGGAAACGAATTTAAGGAGATGCGATTCATTTAGCAGGTACTGATTCCTGGAATGTCCTCCTCGAAAAAAGCGGTAAAGGATTACGAGGTTATAGGGATTCGGCTCGATTCCTATGAAGCACCCGCCAGGTTTCAGGACCCTGTCGATCTCCCCGATTACCTGGTCAAGACCGGGAAGCTGGTGAAGAACGAGGCTCGCGAATACCGTATCGAAGGAGTCATCGGCAAAGGGAAGTCCAAAACAACTTCCAGCCACGAAATGGAGATTTCTGGATCGGTTCTCCCGAGCAGCCGGCAACATGCGTTCCACGAAGAGCTCACAGGCAACCACGCGGCGTGGAGAATAGGTCTCCGCAATCATCCGTGTGTACGTCGCTTCGCCGGCTCCGACGTCCAGAATGAACTTGCCTGACAGCAGCCCGGAGGCTTCTGGCAGCCAGGCATCAAGATAGCGTTTCAGGTGCTTGTAGGGCAGCGCTCGCGTCGGCCAGTTCTTCGAATAATAAGACCTCTCGTTCTCGACTGAATACTTGGATTCATTGCTCCTCATTGCGCTCTTAAAGCGTAGACAGGATTCTACCCAGACAGAATCGGAGCCCGAATGAGAAACGACAAGCGCTCCGATCAGGAACTCATCATCTCAGAGAATACCGACCTGAATTCGGTTGCGATATTGCGCCAGTCGTACTGCTTCGCATAGCCCTGTGCCCTCTTTCCCATGGTCTTGGCATCGCCCCTTAGAATTTCTCTCATCGCCAAACAGGTGGCGGCTACAGTATTTTCGACCCACTTCCCACACCCCGCTCCTTCCACTCCGCGCCATGGTGTACCCTTGCTCGCAACGATGGGCAATCCGGCAGCCATGGCTTCCAGATAAACATTCCCGAAATTTTCACTATGCGAAGGAAGGGAAAATAGGTCGCCACCCGCCAGAAAATCCACTTTTTCCTGGCCGCTCACCTCCCCGACTAGGAAGACTCTTCCCCGAAGGTTTAGCCGGGCTATCTGATTCTCGAGATTTCGCCTTTCCCCGTCATCTTCGCCGGCTATCAATAGCACCGAGTCGCCAAACTCGGCAAGCAGCTTTGCAAATGCATCGATAAGCACATCGAAGGCCTTTTTCTTGTGCAACCGGCCCATCGAAAGGACAACAAACTTCGCCGATCGATCTGCTTTCGCGAACTTTCTCATGTACTCGTTTCTGGGCAAGCTTCGTGCTTTGCGAAACTGCTCCGCATCTATTCCGTTCGGGATAACCACAACTCTTGCCCTTGGCTCGAACTCAAGGATCTCGACCTTTTCCTCTTCGGAAGTGGCATGCCACCAGCTATTGCCCAAAAATGGCTTGATTAGAAACATCAGCCATATCCTCTTTAAGAAAACCTTCTTGCTCGACAATGACCACCTGCTCAATACCCCCCTTGCGGAAATGAGCGTGGGTTTTTCGAATAATCTGGCGTAGAGCAGGGACGGCGGAATATACGAGGAAAAAATATCCTCTATGCAGACCACATTGCAGGCCCTAATGTCCTTCCATACGAAAAAGACAAATCTCCACGAGAACCGGCCGATGATACTATCGTCATAATATTTGACGAAGAAGCGCTCGCCGAGGCGAACGAAACGATTTGGCACAACCTCCAGTTTTTGGTTTCCATTTGCGTTCGTGGTGGAAACAAAAATGTCCATCCCTTGTTGGGCTAGTTCGATGCAGGTGTGGTAGATGGAAAAAATCGGCCCGCCATAAACGATAGCAGGATAGAAGGCCGGTGATATGACACAGACTTTCACACACTATTCCTAGCCACGGTCAGAGCAAAATCGGGTCGAATTCATCGTGCGAGTCTTCAGCGACACAAAAATGGGCCAAAAGGACTGAGGTACATAAGATCTCAATGGCCCACCGACGGCCGAATTAGATTTGTGTGTTTGCCCTAAACCAAGAAAACCAGATGGAGGAGGTATTCGTTACTTAGCCAACGGCTCCTATACGCACATTCGCCTTCTGCGGAGTCCTGATCATCGGCATGACAAGATACCGCAGGACAACGTACAGAACGGCGGCGTTTGCCAGAGGACCAACATATGTCCCCACTAACCACTCGCTGGGGGAATAGCCCATCGAAATACCAATCATCACGATGGGAAGATATTCAAACTTTCCCGTAGCAATAGTACGTTCCGCAAAGGTGGTAAAGCTAGCGAACAGCATGCCAACATAGAGGCAGACAAGGACGGTCAAGATCCATCCTCCGTTCCAATAGGCCTCAGCAAAAAATCCGGCGGCCGTAGCTGTTTCGGTTAGCTCTCCAGTAATCAACGCGGTGAACTCTCGTCCCGGCGTCATTATTGGCTTGTCCGGAAAAAGCAACCGGGGCAGAAAGGCGTAAATGGCCAAACCGATAGTGTCTCCCCCAGTTCCATGATCGTAATCCTGTATAGCGAATGCCTGCGCGTTGGAATAACTCAACCGGGTCCACCAACCTTGAACACCTGTCACAGAGTCCGCGAGGTCCTCCTTTCGCGTCCCCGCAAAACCCACAATCGAGTCACCCACCTCTGTCACTGTTCCAACCCCGACCGCACCAGCGGCGAGCCTCGCGAATGAAATGAAGGGAGAGAGAACAAATACATAGAGCACAGCGATGGAAACTCCAGCAACAATCAGCGAGCGAAGATTCGGACGCCCCAGGTACCAACCCAACCCAACCGCTACCATCACCTCGATGATCGCCAGTTTGGAGAGTGTCATCAGCGCCGTGATGATTTCCACGCCGATAAGGCCGTACAGCAGCCACCAGTAGCGCTTGAACCCATTATGGATTAGCACAAATGACAGTATGATCGCGATCTTCGTAAGAGTAGAGAGATACTGGATACCACCTGGCAATGTCCACGATATCAAGCCGAGGTAGTACGGTATGGCGAGCAAGTACTTGACGGATATCCCGATCATCAAAAAGATGAACATAAGACGGCGGACTTCGAGGGGATTGAATCGTCGAATCTGCAGTGATCTACCTCGCGCGAAAGATATCCGGCCAAGAAGAAAGCCGACGGCGACAACCCCGATTCCTACAGCATTCAACAAATTTGTTTCCAGCAGGGCGAACTCACTAATCGGAAAAAAGTAGTCGTTGTAATCCACGCTTTCCGCGCTTCCGAAGTGATATACCAATGGGCCGAACCCAAAATAAGCTGCGCATGCGGCCAAGAACCAAGGCATTGGCGTCCATAACGCCAACGGCGAGCTCTTCATGGTGCGATAGGCACCCCACAGACATGTTAGTAACAGGATCGCCGGCGCTATCTGATTTGCTGTACTTAACCAGTCCGTTGGAGCCGCGACTAGAAGCAGCGCATTAATCAGGATAAGACCCGCGCTTATCGCCGCCACGCCGAATATGTGCCCAACGGTTCGTTTAGCGCGAGCGCCAACCACGGATTCACTGAGATTCACGGGTGACCCACTACCGAGATGATAATTGCAGGCCTGATCAACGGCGTTAGTTGTACCAATTCACTATCCCCACACTCGCTCAGCCAAAAATTGAGCCCTCACCTGCTGCGCTACAGTTAGGTTGTTCAATCTTGTCTCCGCGAACTTCCGTGCCATCTCGCGAATCGAAGATAGCTCGTCCCTTTCCGAAAGCAGTCTCGCAGCAAACTCATCCGGAGTCCCTCTCAACACCAGCCCATTAGTTCCATCCTCGACGTAACCCTCCGCTATGGTTTCAGGTACTGCCACAGCAGCCCCACAAGCCATAGCGGCAACAAGCGAGGTAAGACCGGCCGGATTCGTTCTTGTCAGTGTTGGCAAGCAAACAAGCCAAGCTCCAGCATATAGTGCCCTCAATTCCACGTCGGACGGGTTGACGAGGATTCGGGAGTGGCCCTCCAAACTCTCACGCGTAAGCTGCAATCGCGCGCGCTCGGCAGAATCAGCATTCCAGCTGGCCCGGACGTAGGTCAACCCCAGCACGCTGGCCACCTTGGCAGCGTAAATTTCATCTCGATCGATGCCACCCGCCGTCAACACGTAACCGCGCTTTGCCAGGCCGAAATGCTTGAGTACATCGTCCATGTCCACCGGGTCTGCCCGCCAGAAAAGGCAATCCACGGACACGGGCGCAAACGCGACGGGACAAGTTACCCGCATCGTTTCGAGTTGACGCTTTTGGGTCATGCTCACGACCACGACCGCACGCGCGCGGTCGATCACCCGGCGCAGCAGGTAGTCGTGAATCCGTGCGCTCAAACGCCTATCCGAGACCCCCGGCACTTTCCAGGTATGCACGATGAAGCCTGGATTTCGCCTGAGCCAGGACGCCAGTGCGCCGGCCACCACGGGATAGTCCGGTGCGAGGACATTGATCTCGCCCGCGAGGAGGACGGGCAGATGCCGCAGCACTTCGACCAGCAGGTGGCCCGTCGGTCGCTTGGGGTACACGCGCACATCGCAACCCCGAAATACTTCTTCGTACAGCGCCGCCACGTGTTGGCGTACGCCGAAGGCATTGAGAGGCAAGGTCCAGACGTGTGTGGACAAGAACAGATTCACAACCACGTGCGAAGCTCGATCAGCATGTGTCTTGATTTGAAAATATTACTTCAACAACCAATGTAAACGGACCCTTTTCTGCACGTTCCTGGAAATCAGGATAGTTTCCTCCCAATTAAATACAAGTCCGAGCACAAAGCAGGGAATAACCTAAGTGGTCTATCAATCAACGGGACCAGCACTCGCACCCAATTGAATCGGGACCTATATCCAAGCCAGTTGCGGCCCATAATCTCGATATTTTCTAGGCCAAGTTTTTCCCCTATGTATCGTAGATCTGCGACATCCGGCTCTCTCACATGGCCCCGAAATCTAACTGCTTCATACCAATCTTCTATACTGGACCATTTACCATAACCAAGTGGAACAGTAATTCTTTTTCGGAGGTTCACACAATTAGGCGCGCCTAAGATAAATAATCCATTGGGCTTCAGCCACCTCATAACCTCTTGGAAAAGAGGTTTAGGCGAATGATGCCAATGCTCTAAGGAATCAAAAGACGTAACAACGTCCAGTGACTCGCTGGCAAACGAGGGAGGGGCTTCAATCACGTCCGCACTAACCACGTCTACGTTATATTTCTTATGAAGAGTTCGAGGGACAGCCTCGAACTCAGCATTCACTTTGTCACGGAAGTCATCGACGAGGATGGAAGACATGCCGATTGCAGCGCAGCCAACAGAAAACAATCCGATACCCCCGCCGAGATCGCAGATTCTGACATTGCCTCCTGTCCGTTGAAGAACCAAAGAGATGTGAAAGGCAATCCTCAGTACATCGTCTAATTCTCTTTCTATGAGGTCCTTGGGGTATTCTCGTGCGCAATCTCTAAGGATTCCAAAAATGCTCTTATTGTCCACAGTCTTCTGACCTGACCCGATAAATTTGTGGCCACACAGTTTCGTGAGCTGCTTATGGTAACGTTTTTACGGCGATTTTATTTTCTCTCGCTCGCGCTATCGAGATCATTAAGCCTTGATACAGGAAGGTATGCGTAGTGATCCTAGGATAAAGGCGCTTGTTTTGGTCACGGATGCATATGGCGGTCGTGGCGGCATAGCATCGTATAACAGGAACCTGCTGCGAGCATTGTGCAACTATCCGATGATGGAGCGCGTGCTAGCGATTCCACGAAAAATTTCTTATGAATTGGAAATGATGCCCGACAACCTGGATTACGATGTCCGTTCTGCAGGAAGCAAGTTGAGATATGCGTACGCCTGTCTGCGGACTGCGTTCTCCTATCGGCGTTTTGACCTGATTATTTGTGCACACATCCATTTGCTGCCGATCGCCTGGTTACTGGGTCTTGCTTATCGGTGCCCGATCGTTCCTGTTATCTACGGCGTTGACGTATGGTCGCCTACCTCGCGCAAATTGGTAAACTACCTATGCCACCGATTGAAGTCGTTTATGGCCATACGACGGCTGACGGCGCGGCATTTTATCGAGTGGGCAGGGATTCCACATGAAAATTATTATTACCTCCCAAATTGTGTTGACGAATCCAAATACGGAATTCGTGAGCGCAAAGACGACTTGATAGAGCGCTACAGGATCCGAGGCCAAACCGTCGTCATGACAGCTGGAAGGCTCGATACTGGGCACGATTTCTTCAAAGGCTTCGACGAGATGCTGGAGGTGCTACCAGAGCTGAGAAAGCGAATACCCAATCTCGCGTACTTGGTGATGGGAGATGGTGAAGACAAGAAGAGGCTGGAGGACAAAGCAAAGCGTCTTGGTGTCGCGGACATGACGGTATTCGCCGGTTATGTCCCGGAAGCGGAAAAGGCGGATCACTACCGCTTGGCCGATGTTTTTGCGATGCCGGGAAGCAATCCCGGGTTCGATCGTTATCCATATCGATTTGTCTTCCTGGAGGCATTAGCTTGCGGTGTGCCGGTCGTCGGATGCAAGCTCGAAGATTCCTGGGAGGTGAATGACCCAGAATCGCAACTCATCATACAAGTCGATCCAAACAACAAGGATGAAATCATCGATGGAGTGCTAACCGCGCTATCCAGACCGAAGGGGCGCCTTCAGCCCGGCATTGAAAAGTTCTATTTCGGTGCGTTCAGCGCCAAGTTACATGGCATCCTCACCGATATCGTTTCGGCAGCGAAGCACAGCACCAAGAGGGCATGAATCCACTCGAACACATCCGAATTTCCCCGATATGCGACCTATGCGGATCTGACGTTTCCAAAAATGGAGCTCGCGTGGCAGCAGGGCGCCAGCAGGTGCTCGGTGTCTCGATACCCCTCTCGACTGTCGTCTGCCGGCGCTGCCGCTTCATATTCCAGCCTGAGCGCTTCTCCGATGCCCTGCTAACCGCACTGTATGAACACGATACCAGCTTTGCTGTCGGCGAGGCCGAGAAAGAAATGCCGATCGTTAAGGCATGTTTGGTCGAGAGGCAGGCCGTCATTTCAACGGCATTGTCTGCCCACGGTATAGCGGCCGGTGCGGCGGTGCTTGACTTAGGGGGCGGGCGTGGCGAGTGCTGTCAGCACCTCGTGCCTCGGTATCGGGTTGTCGTCGCGGATACGACCGACTGCCCCCCAGCCGATCCGCGGATTGAAAAACTGCACGGGCTTGACTTCACAAAAGTGGACGGGGAAACGTTCGATGTAGTGGTGATGAATCATATACTCGAACATGTTTTTTCTCCCACTGCGCTGCTGGCTTCTGCACGTAAGGTGCTCAAAGAAGGCGGCATTCTCATCGTAGAGGTGCCATCCGAGCTCTATACACCTCTTGTAGCGAGGCATCTGGGTGATTGGCGGCACGTAGGCTATTTTTGCCGGACTACGTTGAGCCAATTCCTAGAGAAATCTGGTTTCCTCGTGGAGCGGCTCGCCCTAGTACGCGGCTGCTATGGCAGACGGCGCCTGCCCGTTATACGCGCAGTCGCGAGCAGACACGCTTTAACCGCGGCCCATAAGCCCGGTCACAACTCCCCACTAGTGCTGGTAGCGGATATGCTCATGCCTGCAGCTGTCGGAACATTGGCCAGCCGGGTGCTACGCCGATGATTGGCGGAACGATATGGGCAAATTTCGCCATCCAAGCGATGACCCTCGTAACGTCGGTCGCGACCGCCCGTATGCTAGGCCCGGTCGGTCGAGGTGAACTCGCCCTCGTTTTGCTTTACCCTCAGCTTGTCGCTGGCATTGCTTTCCTAGGCGTTGATCGGGCCGTAGCTATCCTCGGTGGCCGTGGGGATCTCCATCATCCGCAGATCACCATCATCAAACTAGTACTGCTGTTCTCCATACCGGCGATTGTCGCAGGCTACATCACGGTGGTCTGGCGTATAGAGGACTCTCATCTCGCAGGCCTCGGAACAACATATCTCGCCTATGTGCCAGCGCTGTATTTTTTCACGCTCGCGGTATCTCTGTTTAATGGCATCGGCGATTTCTTCCGGTTTAATCTGGCTCGCTTGTGGTTCTACGGCTGCAACTTATTCTTGCTACTAGCGGTCTGGGCAGTCGCGCCGGAAACATTCCTAGACTGGATCGTATTGGCTAACTTAACGTCCGCATATGGCGCCTTCGCCATGGCGGCGTTGCTGATGTGGGGGCGGGTCCGTCGAGAGGGGACGCACGTTTTGTCCGTGACTCACGGTGACGTGCGAGCTGTATTAAGCTTATCTTTTGTTTTCGCACTACCCGTAATGCTTGGCAATTTCAGCAATTCCGCCTACCAGATCCTACTCGAGCACTGGATGGGTGTGCAGCCGCTGGGGCTCTTTGTCGTGTATTTTTCTTACAGTCGTCTTCTCGCACCACTTGGAAGCGCCATCGGCTCCCATGCATTCCACGTTGGGATTGTGGGCGAAAACCTGAATATGGCCCGTGCGTTTCGGCAAGGCCTACTCGTCTATTTTGTGTGCATCGTGCCTTTGTGGCTCGTAGCTGAGCGGTTGATCCCGCTGGCGTTCGGGCGAGGTTTCGTGGTTGACATAGACGCGGTCGCTTTCCTCATGGTGTCCTGCTTGTTTGCCCTGTTGGCAGACAACGTAGCGGAGTTTTTAAAGGGACAGCGAAAAGTCGGTGCGGATACTGCCGGACGTCTAATATATCTGGCAACCTTCGGAATACTTGGGTGGGGCCTCGTACCAGCACTCGGGCTGTTTGGGCTCGCCTTGGCGATGGCTCTCGGCGATGCGCTTCGCTGCGTTTACCTCGTCAGACAGGTCAGTCGGGAGACCAAGCAGCGTACAAGCGAGTTCTGGCTAATAACGTGGCGGGACTTTGGCGATCTAATGCACATCGCCAAGAAAATGCTGCAAAGATTCCTCGCATCGCGATGAAGTCGTTTATATAGTTGAGAATCCTGAAGGGTAGATTGTAAACTTGAAGAATCTCGCTAGATCCATATTTCATCGAGTATGTGAAGCCCTTAGACGGAGGCAGCTCCGCTATGTCGGCAACGGTAGTTACTTAGGTAACACTAAGATTGTTTGCCCCGAGAACGTGTCGATCGGCTGCAATACAACTTTCGGTGGAAGGGGCTATTTGTATGCTGTCGAACACATCTCGATAGGGGATAGCTGCATGATCGGATGGAACGTCGTCATAACAACTGCAACCCACGATTACAAATTGAAGAAGATGAATCTGACCGTAGTAAGGGAACCAGTTACCATCGGTAATGATGTGTGGATAGGGGTAAACGTCACCATTTTGCCCGGCGTAAGAATCGCCAACGGTGTCGTTGTAGGCGCCGGCGCCGTAGTTACGAAAAGCATCGAGGAGGAGAATGTTGTCGTGGTCGGGAACCCGGCCAGAAAAATCAAAGAACGCTTTTCTTCCTAGATAAAGTTCCTAGGTCGGAGTTATTCGCTACTACCAGTGCAAATAATCCCGCAGGCTCTCGAGCCGAGAGGCCCGTTGAGGGTCCGCTCTTGCCCGACTCGCCGCCTCTCGACCGAAAGCCCACAGGATCGAAACGAACAGAGCTGCGATCGCCGAGATGAGGACGATCTGCGTCCGCCGCGGCTTGGACTTGCGGTCAGGTTCGATCGCCTTGTCAATCACCTGGATTACGGTAGCGTCCTTGGCCTCGTCTATCTTGGCGAGCTCGTACTGCTTTGCGAGCAACTCGTAGAGAAATTCGTAGTATTTCACGTCGCGCAGGCGGCCGAGGTTGTCAAGGCCGCTGCTACTCGCTTCACCCACTCTTCCGACGGCGGCAAGCGGCGAGGAGCCCTCAATGCGAGCGGTCTCGCGCTTGAGCGCCTCGAGCTCCTGCTGCGTCCTTTGAAGTTCCGGGTTACCTTCGGCAGCGAAGGTGCGCATCGCACCGAGCTGAACTTCTTTCGCCGAGATCTGGGCACGCAACCGGGCCGTCACTTCGATCATACTGCGCCCCTGCGCATCCACCTGAGCGAGGCCGCCCTTCTGCAGGCCCCGCCTCGCCGCCATTTCTGCCGAGGTAAGATTGTCTTTCACCTGGAGTAGCTGGCGCTCGAAAAACAACCTGCGCTGCGAGGCTTCGGTCACTGCCAGAACTTTTGTGAGATTCATCAGTTCGTCCACGTAAGCGTTGGCGAGTTCCGCCGCGCGCTTTGGATCCTTGTCGTCGACCTCGATCGCAATGATCCCGTCCCTTCCCGCTGCAATCGAGGTGTTGCCTTGCAAAGCCGTGCGCGTGCTGCTCTGCAACTCCTGTTGGTACACCTTGCTGAGGTCAAAGCGGGCAATCAGATTATCCGCAACGGTGCGGCTCTTAAGCATGCCGATGTAGAGATCGTTAGGATTTCTTATGCCGAGCGCCCCGCCGGTCGCTCCGGCCAGCACTCCTGCGGCACCGCCGAGTTGATTTAGAAGGGCAGTTGCCGCCGAGGCGCTCTGCTGGGGCGGCAAAAGCCGGGTCGTCCCAGTATAGATGTTGGCTAGGAGCAAACTGATGATCGCAGCCGCAATCGCCACGACAAACGGAACGCCGAGCACAAGTCGCTTGTGCTTGGCGAGGACGATCAGCAAGTCGAGCAGGCTGACTTCGTCCTCGACAGGTGGACTTTGGTCCGCCGGAGCGTCCTTGAGGTTCTCCGAGTGAGCCTGCTCAGACATGCCGACCCGCCAGCCTATCTGTTCCGTATCACCTGTATCGCCGCCGCGCCCAGGCCGAACTGGTAGAAGATCTGCGAGATGTCCTTGAGCGCCCGGGTGACCGTCGTCCTGTCGAGCTCTTCGGGCACGACGATGCTGTCCCCCGGCATGAGGCGCGAGCGCTCCAGCGAGGCGGTGAAGAATCCCTCCTGCCGCCTGCTCTTCACCGAGCCGTCGGCGCGCAGGACGTAGATGCTGCTCTCGTCGGCGCTCTTGGTCGCACCGCCCGCCTGTGTGAGGTAGTCGACTACGCGCTTGTCCGGCTTGTAGATGAACGAGCTTTCGCTGAACACCGAGCCGAAAACGCTCACCATCGAAGGCGGCGGCGGCACGGTGAAGCGGTCGCCGTCCTCGAGCGGGACGTCGGGGAGATCCTTCGCCTGCGCGTTCTCGGGCAGCTCGAGCACGATGCGGCCCGTGGGCCGGATCTGGCGCAAGCGTGTGAGAAGAGCTTGCTGGTTCTCGGCCTGCTGCTTGAGCGAGGAGGCGTCCTCGGGGGAGGTCACGTTTTGCGCGCGGAGCGTGTTGAATCGCTGGATGTCGCGCTCCAGGCGGTTGAGCGCTTCTTCGAGGGTCTTTTCCTGCTGGATCCGGGTGGATTCCCGGCTGAACTGCGCGCCGAAGAGGTACGCGTTCGGCGCCAGGCCGCCCACGCGGACGACGAGCTGCCGGAGGGTTTCCCCGGGCATGATCTGGTGCACGCCTGAGCTCGCGAACTCGCCCTCGATGCGGATGTACTGCGTCTGCTTCGAGATCGGGACCTTGATGTCTTCCTTCGAGAACACCGTGACGATGTCGCCGGGTTGCAAGAGGACGTTGTGCTCCGGATCGCCGTCGATCACGGCCTTGGCGAGGTTGAAGGGGATGAGCGAGGTGGTCAGGTCTTCCCTGTTGATGCGCTCGACCACCGCGTAGTCCCAGTTCACCTCCCGCTGCGAGGGCTTGATCTGGTTGACCAGCCGCTGCGCGTCGGATTTCGCGGCCTCCAGGGTTCCCTTGCTTGCGTCCTGAAGCCGGGTGATCTGCACGGTGCTGGAAGTCTGGTTCGGATCCAGGAATCTCGCGGCTTCGGATTCCGTCTGAATGCGGCGAATCGTGTCCCCTACGGTGGCGTCGAGCTCGCCCTCCCGCTTGCGCCGCTGGTTCAGATCCTCGATGGTGAGCCGCGTGCCGGTCGCGCTCTGCTGCCTCAGAATGGCCGCGACGCTGTCCTCCAGGCCCACGGCCTGGTTGCGTTTCAGCCAGTACTCGCGCGAGAGCAGCGCTTCCCGGTCCGGGATGAGGTCGCGCACGCGCAGGCCCTCGCGCCAGGGGAAGCGGCCGGGCTGCGCGACGTTTCCGCGCAGGGCGATCGCGTTGTCGAAACGCGGCACGAGCGTGTACACCGTGACGAGGTCGCCGTCGTGGATTGGGCGCGAAAGCCCGCTCATGTCGAGCGGGAATTCCTCCACCGTGCGGACCCTGTGGTTTTCGATCCGCTCCAGGGTCGCCTTCTGCCCCGCCGCGGTGGTGGCAAGACCTCCGGCCCAGCGGATGAGGTCGAACAGCACCGTGTTCTGCTTGAGCTCGTATACGGCGGGCACGTTGACGCCTCCGGTGACCGCGACGAGCTGGCCGACCGGCGCGATATAGATCACGTCCCCCGGCAGGAGCTGCGCATCCTTCGACTTGTCTCCCGAGAGGATCAGGTCGTACAGGTCGAAGTCGGCGACGACGCGGTTGCCCCGCTTCAACTGGATGCCGCGCATCGAGCCTTTGCTCGAGGGGCCGCCCGCGGCGAACAGGGCGGTGACGAGGGTGCTGAGCGAGCTGACCGTATAGGTGCCGGGGCGCTTCGCCTGCCCGACGACGAAAATCTGGATCGAGCGCAGCCTGCCGAGCGTCGCGGTCAATTGGAAATTGCGGAACGTGCGGCCGAATACGGTCTTGAGGTAAGCGGGAAGGTCGTTGGCCTTGATGCCCGCGACGTTGATCACGCCCACCTTGGGCACGCTGATCGTGCCGTCGCGGTCCACCACCGCGTTGTAATCGACGTCGATCTGGCCCCAGGCGCGGATCTGGATCTCGTCGCCGGGCCCGATGACGTAGTCGGGCATGACGGGAATGTTGTCGACCGGAGCGAAGGTGCTCGGCACGCTGCGGAAGAGACTGGCGCCGAACATCGGCAGATCGCGGCCGGTTGATTGCGTGACGAACTGCTGGAATTCGTTGCGCTCCCGCTGCTCGGCCTGAAGGTCCTGCTGCAGTTGCTGGAATTCGAATTCCTGGATCCGCAGCTGGAGATCGGTGCCGGGAAATGCGGTGCGCGCACCCGGGGTGAGCCCGGCCTGGCCGGCTCCTGCCGCCGTGCCCGGCTGCGTGCCCGCCGTCGCGCGCGGGCGATTGCTGATCGTGTTGAGCGGGCTGCGCACGTCCTGAATGCTCTGCATCGCCGGAGCCTGCTCCTGGCTTATGTTGGGAGCGGGAGCGGTCGTGGTTTGTTGTTGAGTGGGATCGACCTGCGCCCAGGCGGGCAACGCGAGCAGGATGCCGAGGCCTATTCCGAAAGAGCGAAAAGTAGTCCGCATATAAGATCCGTTTCAAAAAACCGATTCGGGAACTTACGAATTACCTGCAGGACGTACCAGCAGGGCGTTGAATCTTATACCCATTGTTTAGGGTACGTCCATTGCCGCTCCCTTGCCAACGAGCGCGGGGGAAGCGGTGGGACCTGACGCGCGGCAGAAGCGGCACCTTGCGGGCTGCTCCCTTTCGCAAAGGAGCGATGATGCGGCACGCTACAATACGCGAGCGAAAGCGCAGCGCAAACACGCGCCTGGTCAATAAATCAAACTAAAGTCGCGCTGATCCCCACGGCAGATCAACGCCACGAATAGGGCAAAACCGAAGAATTCGAGCGACACATGGAGTCGAACGCGCGGATCTACGTCGCGGGTCACCGGGGTCTCGCCGGATCGGCGCTGTCGCGTCGCTTGGCGAGCGGAGGCTTCCGGAATCTCCTTGCTCGAACCCATGCCGAGCTCGAGCTCACCGACCAGACCGCGGTCAGGAAATTCTTCGAGCAGGAGAAACCCGCCTACGTCTTCATCGCGGCCGCGAAGGTCGGGGGGATCCTGGCGAACAACAACTTCCCCGCGGAGTTCATCCAGTCCAACCTTTCCGTCCAGACCAACGTCATACACGAAGCGTGGAGGAACGGCGTAAGGCGCCTGCTTTTCCTGGGCTCTTCCTGCATCTATCCCCGCGACTGTCCCCAGCCGATCAAGGAGGAGTACCTGCTGACCGGCCCGCTGGAATTCACCAACCGGGCTTATGCCGTCGCAAAGATAGCGGGCGTGGAGATGTGCCGCAGCTACAACCGGCAATACGGCACGCGCTACCTCGCCGTTATGCCGACGAATCTCTACGGCCCCAACGACACCTACGATCTCGAAGTGGCCCACGTGCTGCCGGCGCTCATACGCAAGATGCACGAAGCGAAGACGGGCGCCCTCGATCGCGCGGTGATCTGGGGCACGGGCTCGCCCAGACGGGAGTTTCTGTACAGCGACGACATGGCCGACGCCTGCGTGATGATGATGAGCCTTCCGGATGAGGCTTTCGACGAGGTCCTGCGGGGCCCCAACGACTTCCCGCTCATCAACATCGGATGCGGCGAAGACCAGAGCATCGCGGACCTTGCTCGCGCAGTGGCGGCTGTCGTCGGATTTCGCGGCGCGCTGGAATTCGATACGAGCAAGCCCGACGGAACGCCGCGGAAGCTCCTCGATATCGGCCGGCTCCGCAGGCTCGGGTGGTCGCCCACGATCGACCTGAAGACCGGGATCGCTGCGGCGTACAAGGATTTTCTGGCCCAAGGGGCCGGTTTTTCAGGACATCGGAGCGCGATATCAGGAGCGAAAACATGAAAATCACGCTCCATCGCGCGGTCTACTCCGGTCGCTTCTGCACCCGGTGGCCGTGCTTCTTCACCAGCGCGTCGCGCTCGGCCTCGCGCAGGTCCTCGCGCACCATTTCCTCGACGAGCTGCTCGAAGCTCGTTTTCGCCTGCCAATGCAATTTCTGCCTGGCCCGGGCGGGGTCGCCGACGAGGGACTCCACTTCGGTGGGCCTGAAGTAGCGCGGGTCCACGGCGACGATCTTTTTTCCGGAGGCGTCCGCAGCGTGCTCGTCGGCGCCCCTGCCGCTCCACCCGAGGCGGATGCCGAGCCGGGCCGCCGCCAGGTCGACGAATTCGCGCACGCTGTGCTGCTTGCCCGTCGCGATCACGAAATCCTCGGGCTGCGGCTGCTGCAGCATCAGCCACTGGGCCTCGACGTAGTCGCGCGCGTGGCCCCAGTCGCGCCTCGCGTCGAGGTTGCCGAGGTACAGGCAATCCTGCATGCCGAGCTTGATGCGGGCGAGGCCGCGCGTGATCTTGCGCGACACGAAGGTCTCGCCGCGGACCGGCGACTCGTGATTGAAGAGGATTCCGTTGCAGGCGTAGAGACCGTAGGCCTCGCGGTAGTTGACGGTGATCCAGTACGCGTAGAGTTTCGCCACCCCGTAGGGCGAGCGGGGATAGAAGGGCGTGGTCTCGCGCTGCGGCGCTTCCTGCGCCAGGCCGAAGAGCTCGGAGGTCGATGCCTGATAGAACCGGGTCCGCTTGGCGAGCCCCAGGGTGCGGATCGCCTCCAGCAGGCGCAGCGTTCCGAGCGCGTCCGAATTGGCGGTGTATTCGGGCTCGTCGAAGGACACGTGAACGTGGCTCTGCGCCGCGAGGTTGTAGATCTCGTCGGGCTGCACTTTTTGCAGGATATGCACCAGGCTGCTCGAATCGGTCATGTCGCCGTAGTGCAGGAACATGCGCACCTCGAGCTCATGCACGTCGCGATACAGATGGTCGATCCGGGCGGTGTTGAACAGGGAGGTGCGCCGCCTGACGCCGTGCACCTCGTAGCCTTTCTCGAGCAGGAACTCGGCGAGATAGGCGCCGTCCTGGCCGGTGATGCCGGTGATCAACGCTTTTTTTGGTTGGGACATTGTTCTCGAAGGCGCGCGGGCGGAAAAGGTTGCCTAGTTTGCACGCGCGGGGTGGCCGGAGGCAAGAGACGTGGATTAGAATGCGTCGGGTCGGTCACGGAGGGACCACGTCGACGATGAAAATCAAAACCAACGGCATCGAGTTGAACTACGTCGTCGAGGGCAGCGGCCCGTGGCTGGTGATGAGCCACTCGCTCGCCTGCGATCTGACCATGTGGGACGAGCAGGCGGCGGTGCTCAGGCGAAATTTCAGGGTGCTGCGCTTCGACACGCGCGGCCACGGCATGAGCGACGCGCCCGAGGGCGAATACACGCTCGACATGATGGCCTACGACGTGCACGGCCTCCTGCAGGCCTTGAGCGTCGAGCGCTGCCACTGGGTGGGCCTGTCGATGGGCGGGATGATCGGCCAGACCTTCGCGCTGAAATTCCCCGGCATGTTCGCGAGCATGGTGCTCGCCGACACCACCAGCCGCTACGCGCCCGAGGCCCTGCCGCTGTGGCAGGGCCGCATCAAGACCGCGCAGGACAAGGGCATGGAAGCGCTGGTCGAGTCGACGCTCGGCCGCTGGTTCACCGAGCCGTTCCGCAAGACCCATCCCGAGGTGACGGCTCGGGTGAGCGCGATGATCCGCGCCACGCCCGTCGCGGGTTACGTGGGCTGCTGCCACGCGATTCCCAAGATCAACCTGACCCAGCGGCTGAAGGAGGTGAAGTGCCCGTCGCTCGTGATCGTCGGCGAGCAGGACGCGGGCACCCCGGTCGCGATGGCGCGCGAGATCCACGCCGCGCTGCCCGGATCCGATCTGGTGATCATCCCCTCGGCCTCGCACCTGTCCAACCTCGAGCAGCCGACGGCCTTCACCCGCGCGCTCGCGACATTCCTGAACAAGCGCCGGTAGACCACCCCGGCGCTTCGCGCCACCCCTCCTCAAGAGAGGAGGGGAAAAACCCCAAGCCTCCCGATGAGAATCCCCCTGATCGCCGTCACGCTCGACAGATGTCGATGAGAATCCTTCTACTTGCCGTCGCCTTCGCTTTCGCAGCGGGCGCCGCGGCGCAGCCGGCGGCGGCCGATGCGAAGAACTGGCCGTCGCGCACGATCCACCTGATCGTGCCCTTTCCCGCCGGCAGCTCGCCCGACCTGATCGCGCGCGTGCTCTCGGAGAAGCTCGCGCCGGCGCTCGGCCAGCCGGTGATCGTCGAGAACCGTCCCGGCGCGGGCGGCAACCTCGGCACCGCGCTCGTCGCCAGGGCCGCTCCCGACGGCTACACGATCGGCATTTCGATTCCCGGCCCGCTCGCGATCAACACCGTGCTCTACCGGAAAATGGAATACGACCCGTTCAAGGATCTGGCGCCGGTGGGCCTCGTCGGGGCCAGCCCCAACCTGCTGGTCGTCGATCCCAGGCTCGGCGTCGATTCGGTCAAGGAGTTCGTGGCGCTCGCGAAATCGCAGCCGGGCAAGCTGAATTACGGCTCGGTCGGCAACGGCAGCACCTCGCATCTCACCATGGAGCTGTTCAAGGAAGCCGCGGGGCTCGAACTCGTCCACGTGCCCTACCCCGGCAGCCCGCAGGTCAACACCGCCATACTCAGCGGGCAGGTCGCCGCGGGTTTCGTCGTGCCGGCGACGGCGATGCCGCTGGTGCAGTCGGGCAGGCTGAAAGCGCTCGCGGTGACGAGCAGCGTGCG
>WNFL01442035.1_pt1 | contig 23580 bp, 22 predicted proteins | sample 5400361 | NCBI WGS metagenome assembly WNFL01 (sample SAMN13153351, study PRJNA577476) | soil metagenome | isolation source: 40 cm soil on Douglas fir-dominated hillslope | place: USA:California | collected 2013-09-17
CTCGGCCAGTTGCTCGCGTTCATGTTGTGACGTGATCAATGCGGCGCCGCGATTGAGCTGATTGACGATCTCGAAGATCGCATCCTCGCGCTGCGCCAGCGGCGTGTGCGCGGCGAGCAGCCGGCCGATCCGGAGATGCGCCGCGGCGCGCAAGTCTGCCGGGATCAGGGAATAGGCGGCTTCCTGGACGCGATCGTGGACGAACCGGTACACGCCGTCGAGATGCACGATCAACTCCAGACGGACCGCGTCCCACAGATCCGAGTGGACCTCCTCCTCCGAGGTCCCGCGAACGATAGACAGTGTCGTGATGTGCGCGATGTTGCCGAGGCAGGCGAGCTGCTGCAATGCCGCCTGAATAGCAACGGGCAGGCGGCTGAGCTTCCCGACCATCAGGTCCACCACATTATCGGTGTAACCCTTGGCGTGAATCCGATCGACATTCCAGGACCATCGCCCGTTGCGGTGTTCGAACGTCAACAGTCTCTCTTCCGTCAGCGCAGAGAGGAACTGATTGGTGAAGAAGGGATTGCCGGCCGTTTTCTCGTGCACCAGGTGCGCCAGCTCGGCGGCGTCCTCGGGCGTGCTGCGCAGCGCATCTGCGATCAGCCGTCCTAGATCGACACCGGTGAGTGGAGTGAGGGTGATCTCCTGCGCGAGCGCGCCCGCCTGGCGAATCGTGTCGAGCATCCGGTGCAGCGGATGCGTGGAGTCGACCTCATTGTCCCGATAGGCGCCGATGATCAGCAGGTGCCGCACATCCTGGTGGGTCAGCAGATCCTCGAGCAGGGCGAGCGTCGCCGCTTCGATCCATTGTAAATCGTCGAGGAACAGGGCGAGCGGATGCTCGGGCCGGGCGAAGACGCCGACGAATCGCCGGAACATGAGTTGAAAGCGCCGTTGCGCGTCCTGTGGAGCGAGATCCGGAACGGGCGGCGTGTCTCCAATGATGAGCTGCAGTTCCGGGACGACGTCGACCATGAGGCGTGCAGTCGGGCCGAACGCCTCGCAAAAGGCCTCGCGCCAACCGCGCAGCTCAGCCTCGCTCTTGCCCAGAAGCGGCCGGATCAGACTCTGAAAGGCTTGCGCCAGGATCGAATAAGGGATGTCGCGCTTGTACTGGTCGAACTTGCCCGACGCGAGAAGGCCGCGCGCCGGAACGAGCGCCTTGTGCAACTCGTTGACCAAGGAGGACTTGCCGATGCCGGAGTATCCGGAGATCAGGACCAACGCTGGCGTGCCGCTCTTGACGACGCGTTCGAAGGAGGCGAACAAGGCCTCGATCTCACGCTCGCGCCCGTACAGTTTCTCCGGAATCAGCAGTCGGTCTGGTGTGTCGAGTTCGCCGAGCGGGAAGTCGTCTATTCGGCGCTGAGCCGCCCATGCAGCAAGACAGCGCCGGAGGTCGCGCTCCAGGCCGGCCGCGGTCTGGTATCGGTCCTCGGCCGTCTTGGCCAGCAGCTTCATGATGATGGCCGAGACGACGCCGGGGACCTCCTTCACCCGCTCGGCGGGCGGCACCGGCCGCCTCGCGATGTGACAGTGCATCCATTCCATCGGATCGAAAGCCGTGAAAGGCAGACCCCCGGTCAATAGTTCGTACAGCGTGACGCCGAGGGTGTACAGGTCGCTGCGCGAATCGACGGACCGATTCATGCGTCCAGTCTGCTCGGGTGCCATGTACGCCAGCGTGCCGGCGATCACCTCCGGCGGTGCCGGCGCCGCGCGCTCCCGCCGTATGCGGGAGGCGATGCCGAACCCGGTGAGTCGGACCTCACCCGTGGCGGCCGCCGCCAGGATGTTGCCCGGCTTGATGTCCTTGTGGATCAGACCGGCGTCATGAACGGGTCCGACGGCCTGGGCGATACTGATCGCCAGACGCAGAAAGGCGCCCACCTCCATGCGCTTGCCAAGCAGCCGATCGATCGGCTCGCCGCCGGGGTCGTCGAGCACCAGAACGGTGCGACCTTGGTGCCGCGCGAGCGCGAGCGGCCGCGCGGCCCAGCGAGGATCGAGCTCGGCCGCCAGAGAATATTCGTGCTGGACACGTTCCAGGGTTGCCGGCGAAGCATATTCGGCGGCGGGTGCCACGATGAGCACGGGAGGAAGAACGTCCGCCCGGCTCGCGGGAACGCCCCGGTACAGGATGAGCTCGCCACCCTTGCTGAGCGGCTCGAGCTTGTATCCCGAAAGGTCCATCACGACGCGCTCGGCGAGCTGTTCACCGGGAGGTTCCGGGGCAGGGACGTCGGCCCGACTGGTAGAACAAGCGAAGGATCGCGCAATGCGGCGCGTTCGCGGTCGCTCGTCGCCGAGCCTCATGGGCCTCGATTATCGAGCGGATCGACAACGCCATGCCCATCCCGCCGAGTTTGGCGGTTAGGAAGGCATTGAACGGAGGGTCCGGGTCGTTGGGGTCGATGCCAACGCCACTGTCCTGCATGGCCACAAGGACGTGATCATCCTCGTGCCGCTCCGGTCGGATGATCAGCTACCGGGACCAGTCGGAGACGGACGCCATCGCCTCGATGGCGTCCGTGACGAGCTTGATCACGACCCCCAAAGCGGATCTTGTCCTGGATGTTTGCCGTCATGGGCTCCTCAAGCGAACAATCAGTCGCTTCCGCCTATGGGCCAAGCCCCGGGCGCACCGGGTTGGGGGCAGCGGCAGCATCTCATAGCCGCTGCCCATCCGCTACCTCGTAAGCCGGTCTGGGCTCAGCAGAGTCAGGCAGTGGCCGAGCTGAAGCGCCCCGTCTATCAGATCCGCCGGTTCGACGAAGACTGGTCTGAGTTGAGAGGCGTGGACTTGCTTCTGCGACCGGCGGCGGATCGCGCCTAGGGGGGCAGCCACGGCGTCGGCAAGCGTAGCACCGGACAGGTCCGCGCAGAAGGCCGCGCCAGAGCACTCCGATGGACGTGCAGCCGCGTTTTGTTTGGCCGGCAGCACTGCGATCGCATCGCTAACCTTTGTCTGCTTCCGTCTCGGGCTCAATCTCGCCACGACTGCGTGCCTGTATCTGATTGACGGTCATCACTCACTTGGTGTCCAGAGTGCGCAAGTCGGCGGAGACGCTACGAGAGCAAACTGCACTCCTCGATCAGACGCACGATACGATCTTCGTGCGCGATGTGAGCGACGTGATCACCTACTGGAACCGGGGCGGGGAGGAATTGTACGGGCGGTCGAGGAACGAGGCCGTTGGCAAGAATTCGCACGACCTGAGCCAGACGGTCTTCCCCGCGCGGTTGGAAGACATCAAGGCTGAGTTGATTCGCACGGGGCGCTGGGAGGGCGAGCTCATTCACACGCGGCGGGACGGGACCAAGGTCGTCGCGGCCAGCCGGTGGTCCTTGCAGCGGGACGAGCAGGGACGGCCTGCGGGAACGCTCGAGACCAACAACGCCATCACCGAGCGCAAGCGGGCCGAGGAAGCGCTGCAGCAGTCGCAGGCGGAGCGCGCGCAGGCCCCCCGTGACGTCTCCTGAACCTGCTCGTGAATGCGGCCGAGGCGGTGCGGGAGGTACCGCCGCAACGGCGCCGGTTGGTTGTGCGCTCGACCGTGGAAGACCATGACGACGGCCCGTGGGCGGTCGTCACGGTCGAGGATGCCGGGGTCGGTTCGGGGAGGACGAGGCGGACCGCCTGTTCGAGGCGTTCTACACGACGATAGGCGGATGGGCTGGGCATGCGGCTATCGATCAGTCGCTCGATCATTGACCGCCACCGGGGTCGGCTCTGGGCCACGGCTGACCCGGCCCTTGCGCGTTCTTGCGAAAAGCCTCGCCAACGTTCCTCCGCTCGGCCGTCAACCGGCCTCGAAAGGAGTGTGTGACCAGGGATCGAATGAAACGGGACCGAGACATACACCCGAGGATTTCTTGACCGCCCGGGTGCAGGTTCCGAGCTAGTGCCATGCGATCGGAGGCCGGGCTGAGCGCCCCGCGGGACCCGAGCGGGCCCCGCCACGGGTGGGCCATTCTCGTCGTCGTCGCGCTCGGAACGTTCATGACCGCGCTCGATGCCTCGATCGTCAACATCGGCCTGCCCTCGATCGCGCGGACGTTTGGCACGCCCGTCGGCGGCGCCGCCGAGTGGGTCGTCATCGCGTACCTGGTCGCCATCGCGGCCACGCTCCTGTCGTTCGGACACCTGTCGGACCTGGTGGGGCGCAAGCCGGTGTGGTTGGCGGGCCTTGCCACCTTCACCGTCGGCTCGATGCTTTGCGGCGCCGCCCCTTCCCTGCCGCTGCTCGTCCTCGCCCGCGCCTTCCAGGGGCTCGGCGGGGCAATGATCTTTGCTCCTGGGTTGGCGATCATCACCGATGCCTTCCCGCCCGCCGGGCGCGGACGGGCCCTCGGCGTCAACGCGGTGGTGTTCGCCGTCGGCACGAGCCTGGGCCCGACCCTCGGCGGATTGATCACGGAGCATCTGAGCTGGCGATGGATCTTCTACCTCAACGTGCCCCTCGGCGCGCTGGCTCTTCTCGCCTCTCAGGCCGTGCTCCCTCGCTCCGGCCCACGCCGGCGCGAGCCATTCGACGCGTCGGGAGCCGGGCTGCTCGCGGTGGGGTTCGCGCTCCTGACGGTGGGGCTGTCGTTCAGCCCGGAGTGGGGCTGGGCCTCTGCCCGGCTGCTGACCTGTCTCGCCGTCGGTACCGTCGCGCTCGTCGGTGCCGTTTTCGTCGAGCGCCGCGCCCCTCGGCCCATCGTCGACCTCGCGCTCTTCCGCGACCGCATGCTCGCCTCAACCCTCGGTAGCATGACGCTCGCGATGCTGGCGCTCTTCGCGGTCAGCTTCATGCTCCCGTTCTACTTCGAAGAGCTGCGCGGCTTCTCCGTCGAGAAGTCCGGTCTGCTCCTGACGCCCCTCCCCCTCACCATCGCCGTCGTGGCGCCCGTCAGCGGCTCGCTGGCCGATCGCATTGGCTCGCGCTGGCTCGCGGCCGGCGGGCTGGCGGTCGCGTGCCTGGGTCTGCTCTTCTTGGCGCGGCTCGACGCGGGGAGCCCCCTCGGCGCGGTCATCGGGTGTCTCGTGCTCACCGGCGTCGGCCAGGGCATGTTCCAGACGCCGAACGCCCGCGCGCTGATGAACGCCGTGCCTCCGGGCAAGCACGGCGAGGCCTCGGGCCTGCTCGCCACCGGGCGCGTGGTCGGCCAAAGCCTCAGCGTAGCGCTGGCGGGGGCCATCTTCGCCGGCCTCGGCGGCGCCTCGGCGGGGCGGGCGCTCGCCGCGACGCTGGCAGGAACCGTCGCCCCCGGAGACATCGCGGTCCTGCAGCAGACCTTTCTCACTGGGTTCAAAGCCGCGCTGATGGTCTGCGCGGCGGTGGCGGCCGCCGGCCTCCTGGCCACGCTCATCCGCGGGGACGAGCGACAGCCGGCAGGCGTGGCCGTCGGCCCGGCCGGAGCACGCCACGAGCCCTGATCAACTCGTCACCGGGGCCGAGTGAAGAGCTGTGATACCGGCGACTTCCTCCATTCGCCGCAGGACGGCCGAGAAGTCCTCTTCATCATTGTGTGCCAACTCATCTGAGTTGACGCGAAACGCCGATTCTGTCGCAGGCATGGGGAGATGCTCTTGCTCCGCCGCCTTCAGGATCAACTGAAAATCTTTGTTCATCAGGCGCAATGGAAACTGCGGACTGTAATCGTTGATCGCTGCCCTCGCCAGCTTTCCCACGTGGGCCGGAGCGATCACGGCTGTCTGCGATAAGACTTCGAGCAAGCGCTCGCGATCGAGACCGGCTTTCTGGCCAAGGACCACGGCCTCCGCGATCGCCTGCATGCCAACACCCAGCAGAGTGTTGACGACCAACTTCATCGCGGTTCCAGAGCCAGAACCGCCCAGAAGAAAGTAGCGTTTCGCGACAGCCTGGAATATTGGCTCAGCGGCGCGAAACAGTTCTGGGTTGCCGCCGACCAGCAGCGTGAGAGTGCCTTCCGCGGCGGCAGGCGTGCTGCCCGAGATGGCGACATCCAGTACCTCGATGCCGCCTCTGGCGCCGAGCCGGTGCAGTTCGCGAGAGCTTTCTGGAGAGGTCGTGCTCATCTCGAGGATGACGGTTCCTGATCGTGCCCCCGCAAGAACTCCCTCGGGCCCAGTATAGACGCTCCGAACCGCTTCATCGTTGGTCAAGCAGGAGAGAAACACATCGGTACTGCGTGCCAATTCAGGGATGTTCTTCGCAACGACACCGCCTCGCGCAGCGATGGGTCCCGTCTTGGCGAGGTCCCTGTCGTAGACGGAAAGTTGGTATCCGTGATCAAGCAAGCGGCGTGCGATCCGCCCCCCCATGTTACCAAGGCCGATGAATCCGACTGTCACCTGATCTGCCGCAAGACGGTTCATAGGATCTCCGTTGACAGCGGTCACGCCCCACCGAGCTTCGTGCGCGAAAGCGGCAATTCCCGAATCCGCTTCCCGGTGGCGGCAAAGATGGCGTTCGTGAAGGCAGCCACGAACGGCGGCACGCCCGGTTCCCCTACGCCGGCCGGAGGAGCGGTGCTGTCGACGATGTGCACATTGGTCTGGTAGGGCGCTTCGTTGATGCGCGCTACCGGGTAGTCGTTGAAGTTGGACTGCTGGATGACCCCATTCTTGGCGGTGATCTCCCCGCTGCGGACGATGCTGGCCCCGAAGACCGCCGCGCCTTCGAACTGGGCGCGGGTGGCCTCCGGGTTCACGATCAGGCCCGCGTCGAGGACGGTGTCCACGCGCGGGATCCGAACCTCGCCCTGGTCGTTGACCTCGACTTCCACCACCGTGGCCACATAGGTCAAGAAGCTTCGGTGGGCCGCGATGCCCAGCCCCGCGCCCTTGCCCAGCTTGCGCTTCCCCCACTCGGCCTTTTCCGCTACCATCTCGGTGACCCGGCGCAAACGGCCGGTCTCCCAGGGGTAGGTTTCGAGGGAGGCTCCATAGTTCGGGTAGTCCGTACGCGTCAAGTCCAGCTTGCGCGCTGGTCCGATCAGGTCGAGCAGATAGTCGACCGGATCGCGACCCGCGCGGTGAGCGAGCTCATCCGTGAAGCTCTGGACGGCGAAGCCGTGATAGATGTTCGCCACCGAGCGCAGCCAGCCGATGCGGACGTGCGCCCTGGCCGGTCCATTTTCCACGCGCAGGTTCGGGATCGCATAGGGCACGTCGGTCCAGCCCTGTTGGAGGTGGCCGGGATCACCGTAGACGGCGTTCACGTCAAAGATGGACGTGATGGGCGGGAAGACCGCCCGCTGCAGCCATGCCGTCGGTCTTCCCGTGGGATCGAGGGCCGCCTTCATGTGCATGGCGGCGACCGTATTGAAGTAATCGAACTTGATGTCGTCCTCGCGGGTCCACACCACCTTGACGGGATGGCCGACTCTCTTCGAGAGCACGGCGGCCTCGGCGACATAGTCGGGCTTGGACTTTCTGCCGAAGGCGCCGCCGAGCAGGGTCACGTGACAGATCACGTGGTCCTTTGGGATGCCCAGCTCCTTGGAGACGATGTCCTGCACCGCCTGGGGATTCTGCGTCGGAACCCAGGCCGTGACCTTGCCATCCTTGAATTCCGCGAGGGCGACCAACGGCTCCATGGCCGCGTGGGCCAGCAGCGGTACGTAGTAGTCTGCTTCGAAGGTCTTGCCGCCCTTGGCAAACGTGGAATCGACGTCGCCTTCGTTCCGCACCAGCTTCCCGGGCTTGCGAGCAGTCTCTTGCAGCTCTTGCTTGTACCGGTCGGAGTCGTAGCTCTCGTTCGGCCCGTTGTCCCAGACGACGTTGAGGCTCTTGCGCCCCTGAAAGGCGGCCCAGGTATTGTCGGCGATCACGGCCACCCCGCCCAGCGGCTGAAAGGCGGCGGGCGGCTTGAAAGGATCGATGGGGACGACTTGGCGCACGCCGGCGACCTTCAACGGCGCCTTGTCATCGTAGGATTTCACCGTTCCGCCGAACACCGGAGGATGCTCGATCGAGGCATAGACCATGCCGTCCACGCGGGCATCCATGCCATAGAGAGCCTTCCCGGTGACGATGTCCGTGAGATCGTAGCTGGCCATGCCCTTGCCGATGTATCGCCAGGAGCCGGGAGGCTTGAGCGACAATTCCTCTCTTCTGGGGACGGGCAGCCTGGAGGCGGACGAGGCCAGCTCCCCGTAGCCGAGGCGCCGGCCCGTCGGCGTGTGGACAACCGTGTGGAGATCGGTCCGGCACTCCGAATCCGGAGCTCCCCACTGCTGGCCGGCCGCTCGAATCAGCATGAGGCGCGCGGTGGCGCCTGCCTCGCGCATCACTTCGAGGAAGCTCCGGACCGAGTGCGATCCGTCGGTGTCCTGATCGCCGTATCGCTCGGCCCCGATGGCCTGTTCGATCCTGACGCGCTTCCAGTCGGCGTCCAGCTCGTCCGCCACCACGAGGGGCAGGGAGGTACGAATGACGGTGCCCATCTCGGAGCGATGCGCGACGATGTAGACCGTCCCGTCGGGATCGATGCCGACGAAGAGGTTCGGATGCAGGGTCGCCTCGTCGGCGTGAGTACTCCCGTTGCTGGATTTCTTCGCCCATAGCAACTTGGGCACGGTCTGCGCACCGAGTATGAGGGCCCCGGCTCCGGCCAACCCGACGAGGAAGCCGCGGCGGCTGACGTTGATGACCTGGCTCATACGCCCCCCTTCGCGGCCGCCTTGATAGCCGCCCGGATTCGCTGGTACGTGCCGCAGCGGCAGATATTCCCGGCCATGAAGCTGTCGATGTCCGTGTCCGAGGGCTTCGGGTTGGTCGCGAGCAGACCGGCGGCCTGCATCATCTGCCCGCTCTGGCAGTAGCCGCACTGGGGCACGTTCAGCGCGCGCCACGCCTCCTGGACTCTCTGCCCGAGGGGCGTCGCGCCGATGCCCTCGATGGTCCGCAGAGCGCCATGCCGCAGCCGAACTTGGTGCCGGTCAGGCCGACCACGTCGCGCAATGCCCACAGGAGCGGCATGTCGGCGGGCCCGTCCACGTTCTCCACCTTGCCGTTGATGATCAGTGTCACCATGTGTCGTCTCCGTTGTGCGCTCGAATCGGCGCTCCGACTATTTCTTGAGCGTGCGGATATAGTTCACGATCTGCCAGCGCTCGGTCTCGGGCAGCTGCTTCCAGGCGGGCATGGCCCCCCGACCATTCGTGATCTTCCAGAACAGCTCACCGTCCGTGTCGCGGTGGACTGCTGGAGACGACCAATCCATCGGCTTGGGCTGCAGCGCGGCCGAGGCCACCCCGTCGCCTCGACCGCTCACGCCGTGGCAGGCCGCGCAGTTGATAGCGATTGCGTTCTTTGTATCCCCGATGCCTTTGACTGGATTCTTGACCGTCTTGGCGTCGTCGGGAGCCTTCCAATCGCTCTGCGGCCAGGCCTGCCCTGGGGTGATCAGCGCGAACGCTGCGACTATCGCGGTACGCGCGATTGCGCTTCGAATCATTGTCGTGTGCCTCCTTGGTCGGGACTACGGCTGAGCGCTCCCTGGTAGGAAGATCGGGGGACCGCCATCGGCGTTTGGGATCGTCATCGGCGGTTCGACGATCTGCCCGCCCGGAGTGCGTTGCGCATAGTGACCAGGCACGTCGATCTGCTGCCCGACTTGCGGCGCATAGACGCGCCGGTCCGGAATGTACTGCTCGGTCGGCTCCGCGGGCATCGGCAACGTGTTGAACGGCTGTTCGGCGAGCCCGGTAGCCCGGTCTATCACGTCGGGCGGTCGCCCGCCCGGCACGATGTTCTGGACGAACCGGGTGCCCCCCGCCTGGGCCAAAGCATCCGAGACGGGGCTCCCTGCGATCGTGGTCGCGACGATGATCACCCCGAGACCTTTTCTCGCTATGCCCATGGCGTCCACCAGCATTCCCGATCCGTTCAGCGGCCGCCAATGGCCCTGTCCACAGCACCCGACTGGATACCCTGCGTGACATCCTCGTCGAGGTTTGGCGAGGGCACGCCCTGTTGCACCGCTCGGCCGGATGGACCAAATCGACCCGCGATGGTCTGCCCCGACGAGCAGCCGCTGAGGGCTAGAGCGATGAGGCCCACCACCAAGAAATGCCTGAGGACCATTGCACTCCCTCCTGGAACCAACTCATACCTTCCACCGCCGCGGTCGATCTTGTGACGCTCCTGAGTCGTCCTGCGTTCCGGGCGCTTTCGCGATCCTGCGAAAAGAACCGGGGTCAGACACGGTAGCCAGCTTGACAGGGGCGCATAGGAGAGTGCCGCTCCATCAGCGAGTCAATCCTAGTGACTGCGCCGGTATGCCTGATGCTCTGCGGTGTTTCCCTGTCTCAGCGGTGGCCGCCGCCGCCATGCTCGCCACCACCGCCATGCCCCGCGAAGCCGCCATGCCCAGCGAAGTCGCCATGGCCATGCGCAAAGCCGTGGCCCCAGCCACCGTGATCCCAGTGGCCATGATCCCAGCCATCGGGCCAGCCGTAAGCGTATCCGTCGTAGCCGTAACCAACGGGTCCGTAGCCAACGGGCTCCGCCACGCAAGCGGACAGGGCAAGACAGACGCCGATCAGCAGCAGTATGGTCCTCGTCAATACTCGACCGCGATTCATCGCCGCCTCCATTTTCTGTATGTCATCGTGCTCACCCGCGCCATGTCGCCATCAGCGATCTACATCCTGTCGTAGAGGTCGACGTAGTTCGCGGTGTGGCCGGCTCCATCGGTCAGCACCCCTTTGCATGTCATCCGCTGTTGGTCTGCCGAGACGCTGCATGTCTGGGCGTCCGATCGACCCGTCGTGCCTTTAAACGTCGCCTGAAGAGTGTCACCGGTCAGACGGGCCGACGCGGTCGTATCGCTGCTGATGCGAACAGGCTCGCCGTTGGCCGCCGCGTCGAACGTCACAACATGTGGCTGACCGTCTGGGGTGACGATCGTTACCGACCAGGTGACGTAGTTGACATCCGCTCTTGAGATTTCGCTCGTGAGATCGTTCGGCGCCGGCTCGCCGGGCGGCAGAGTGGATTGCGCCCGGTTCCAGTGCCACCGGCCAACGAACGGGCTGCTCTCTGCCCACCCGGAACTGGCGCTCAGCGCGGCACAGAGTCCCGCGATCACTGTGATACCCCGAAGTCGATTCATTGCGTTCTCCTGGCTTCTTGCGTGAACCGTGCGTTAGTTATTGAGCAGCTTCGTGAAGAAGCTCTTGAGGCGCCTTGCTCCAGGCCCTCTTGGTCTCAGTCCCCCTTGAATCATCGTCATCCACCGTTTCCCCTTCGGGGTATCACCACGAAACACGCCGAGCCTGATTCGCTGTTATGACGACCGCATGAATACCCGTGTTGCCCCAACGGCAAGGATTTGCGCAAAAATCCGTTGGTCGGCGCAGCCGGGGTGTGGCTCAGGCCTCTGGGCCGGCAGTTGGGCTGGGATCGGCCCCTCCGATCACGAGCTCGTCGAACGAGGAAGAACTTGAGGTCAGCCGCCGAGCTTGGGCGTCGGTTACGAATGCAACCTTCGGTAGCAGCCGTGAATCCGTCCCCTCGGAGGTGACCCGCCAACGCTGAGACGGCAGATCAGCTCTACCTCGGGCTGCGAGCGCAACAGGACCGTCACCGGCCAGATCTGGTAAGGCGATGTACCGAGCCCAGTGTGCTCGCCGCTCAGGTACGATCCATGCCCTGCGCATCCGACGGTGAGCAGGATCGGCGCTACCGTCGCCATCAGCCGCCTGGCAAGACGCACGAGCTACTTCGAGGCGCCGGCGAGCCCCCGGAGGAGACGGTGCGATGTCATGGCATCTCTCTCAGGGGTGGTGCCGGCGCGAGTCGTTCGTCGATCCATTTTGCCCTTCCGACGGTCTGTGGACCCGCTGCGCCGGCCTTCAGGATCCTTTTCGGCAGGATCCGGCAACAATGCAACATTTCAGCGGACCCGCTTCTCGCTATCGCGCGACCAGCAGACCCATATGTGCGTACCAAGGGGGCCATGCACGCCGGAGCCACCGGATCCGTGATCGTCGCCCCTCCAGTAGAGACCGACTGAGCGGTCGCGGGCTCGCCGATCCTAGCTTGACGAGGTGGTGCCCAACTCTGGGACGATCTGGTTGCTGAGCACCCCGCGAACATCCCGACCAGCAGATCCTGGTCGCGAACCGGCGTAGAAGCGAGAGGAAGCGATTCGCTATCCATGGACGCGTCTTCATCACTGACGGGCGCCCTCGATCTCCTCCAGCATGATCGTGGGCCGGCCCCTTCCGCGCGATACGACGATGCCGCGATGAATAAAGTCGCAGATGATCCGGTTGCCCGTCGCCCAGTTCTCTCCGTTGTCGTGGTGGTAGGCACAAAGCTCCCCGGGGCCGAACGTGGGCCTGCCGCACTGGGCGCAAAGGCTCATCGCAGGCGGGCCGAAGGGTCCTCGAATGGGTTCCAGCCGCCACCGAGGGCTTTGATGAGCTGGATGCTGGCGGCCACGTGGAGATTCACGGCCTGCGCCAGGGACAGCTGGTTGGCGAGGAGCGTCCGCTCGGCGTCGATGACGATGAGGTAGTCGACAAGGCCATACTTGTATTGCGCCTTCGCGAGGCGGAGGTAGTTCTGGGATGCGCTGACGGCCTCACGCAGGGATGAGACCTCGTCGGAGTAGGCGTGCAGGTCGGTCAGGGCGTCCTCCACGTCTCCATAGGCGATGAGCACCTGATTCACGTACGCGGCGACCGTCTGCCGGTACGAGGCTTTGATCGCCTCGAGATTGGCCCGGAGCCGGCCGCCCTGGAAGATCGGGATCGAGACGCTCGGGAGAATGGATGCGGCGCGGCTCTGCCAGGTGAAGAGCGCCGAGAGGTCGGCGCTCTCCAGGCCGGCGGTGGCCGTCAGCATGAAGCGCGGAAAGAACTCCGCGGTGGCCACGCCGATCTGGGCATTGGCGGCCACGACATTCTGCTCGGCCTCGGCCACGTCGGGTCGGCGCGCCAGGAGCTGGGCGGGCAAGCCCGGCGGTACGGTGGGAGGCGACGCCTCGTGCAGCGGGTTGGCCGCCACGGCGAACGATGGAGCGGGGCGGCCACAGAGGATCGCGAGCGCATGTTCCAGGTCGGCGCGGGCTCGCTCGACATCGCGTTGCTGGGTCAGCGTGGCCTGGAGCTGGGCCTGGGCTTGATTCAGGACGATCGGGCTCACGAGCCCGGTCCTGAGCTGGACGGAGAGGAGACGGACCTGTTCCCGATATGCCGCGACGTTGTCGGTCAGGATCTGGAGCTGGGCGTCCAGGGAGCGAAGGCCGTAGTAGAACTGGGCCACATCGGTCTCGACCGTGAGCCGGACCACTCCCAGGTCATCGGCGCTCGCCGCGGCCTGGGCCCTGGCGGATTCGAACGACCGGCGAACGCGGCCCCAGACGTCGATCTCGTACGTCAGATCGAAGGGGATCCGCCAGTCGTTGAGTGTTCTACCGCTTTGGACCTTCTGGCCCGTGATCGTGCTCCTGCGGTTCCCGGAGTAGCGAGTGCGCGAGTAGCTGGGATCGGCTGAGATGGTCGGATAGAGAAAGCTGCCGGCCACGCGGGCGAGCGCGCGAGCCTGGTCGACTCGGGCCACCGCCTGGCGGAGCGTCTGGTTCGACGCGTGGGCGCTCGCGATGAGCTGATCGAGCTCGGGGTCGCCATAGAGCCGCCACCAATCTGTCTGGATGGACGGAGCCGGCTCGCCGGCCCCTCCCGACCTGAAGAGAGCCGGTTCCTCGACCGGCGGCCGCGCATAGTTCGGCCCGACCGCACAGCCTGCCGCCACCACACTCACCGTCGAGAGCGCGGCGAGGACGAGACGAAGTCGGCCGAGCGACAGGCGGGATCGCATCCGTGGATCAGCCTCCGGAGGGACCGTGGGACTCGATGGGCTTGACCACCTGACCTTCCTGGAGGGATACCGTGGGCTGGCTCACGACCATTTCATTGCCGTGCAGTCCGGCCTGGATGTCGATCGAAGTGCCGAGGTCACGGCCGATCACCACGTCTTGAAAGTGCAGCTTGTCTCCCGCCCCCACGATCGCCACCCGGGTGCCTTGCGCGTTGAACATCATGGCCGTGGCGGGCACCCGCCAGTGCGTGCCGGAGGGACCGATCTTGAAGTCGACGTAAACGAACATTCCAGGGAGCATCCGGTTCGACGGGTTGGGGATATCGACCTGGGTCAGGAGTGTCCGGGTGCCTGGATCGAACGCACTGGCGGTGCGGGTCACCGTGCCCGTCACCGGTTGCATGAGCTGCCCTCTGAGCGTCACCCGGACCGGCAGACCGACGGTCACGTTCGGCGCGTATGCCTGGGGAACATTGACGAACACGCGGAGCGTGTCGAACTGCGCGACCTCGAACAGCCCGTTCGCGGCGCCGGTCACGCTGGAAGGCGCCGCGGCGGTGTTGTTGACCGGGCTGCCCGCCGTGATCAATGCGCCCACGTCCACGTTGCGTTGGATCACCGTGCCGTTGAAGGGCGCCAGGACGCGCTGGAACGACGTCAGTTCGCGCAGTCGCTGGACGTTGGCCTGGTTCGACTCGACATTCGCCTCCGCCGCGGCGACCGCGGCCTGGCCCGTCCGATATGAAGAGACGCTCTGATCGACGACCAGCTTGGCGACCGCGTCTTCCGCATCGGCCGCCTGGTAGCGCGCCATCGTCGTCCGCGCGAGATCGAGGGTGGCCTTCTGCAGATCCAGGTTCTTCTCGGACTGTCGGAGGTCGGCGTCCGCCTGCCTCAGTTGCTGGTCGATCTCGGGCGATGCGATCTCCGCCAGGAGCTGGCCTGCCGTCACGTGGTCCCCGATGTCCACGTACCGCTTGCTGAGGTACCCGCTGGTGCGGGCGTAGATGATCGAGTCTTGAATGGCCTGGGTCGTGGCGGCCTGCGGCGGAGTGTTCCGGACCTTGTCGGCTGCCACGACCAGCTGCCGGTTGTTGCGCACGCGGGGAATCACACCGATCGCGAGCAGGATCAGGAACACCGCAAGCGCCCCAATCGCGATGAAAACCATGGACCGGGTTCGAGCCCGTGGCGCAGGCTGGTCGGTTGTGGTCATGTTCCTTCCTCGGCACCGGAGTGCTTCGGCGGCTTCCGGCGCAGCAGACCGTAGGTCACGGGGACGAACACCAGCGTGTAGAACGTGGCGACCAGCAGGCCGCCGATCACGGCCCGGCCCAGCGGCGCGTTCTGCTCGCCGCCTTCGCCCAGGCCGAGGCTCATCGGGAGCATGCCCAGGAGCATCGCCAGCGCGGTCATGAGGACCGGGCGGAGCCGTGTGCGGCCCGCCCCGAGCGCGGCGGCCCGCGCGTCGTGACCGCCGAACTCCGGGCGACGCTGCTCGTTGGCGAACGTGATCATCAAGATGCTGTTCGACGTCGCCACCCCGATCGCCATGATGCACCCCATCAGCGCCGGCACACTGATGGTCGTCCCGGTGGTGAAGAGCGCCCAGAGGATCCCCGCCAGGGCGCCCGGCAGCGCCATCAGGATGATGAGCGGGTCGAGCCACGACTGGAAGTTGACCACCATGAGGAAGTAGACGAGCAGGACGGCAAAGCAGATCCCCAGCCCCAGCTGGAGGAATGCCTGGTTCATGCTCTGCACCTGCCCGCGCACGACCATCGAGCTGCCCTTCCCGATCCGCCCCTGGTACTTCGCGACGATCTTGTTCACCTCGTTCGAGACGGAGCCGAGATCGGTACCCTGAACGCTGGCGTACACGTCGAACACCGGCTGCACGCTGTAGTGGTTGAGCGACAGGGGGGTGATCGACCGGCGAAAGTCCGCCAGGTTGCTCAGTAGCTGGGGCGACGACCGGCCCGTGCTCGCCACCGGGGTCCGATGCAGCTCGTCCAGCGACGAGATGCGGGGCTGGGGCGTTTGGACCACGACCTGGTAGCTCACGCCGTTCGTGTAGTTGAGCCAGAAGTTGGTCGACGTCGCCCCGCTGCCGGCCAGCGAGAGCAGCACGCTGCTGGCGACATCCCGCTGGGTCAGGCCGGACTGCTGGGCGAGGATCCGGTCATTGTCGATCGTGATTCGTGGCGCGTCGAGGATCTGCTGGACGTGCACGTCCACCGCGCCGGGAACGCCTCGGAGCTCCTGAGCGATCTGCTGGGCGACGCGGTAGTTCGTCTCGGATTCCGGCTGCGGGCCCGTGACTTGTATGTCGATCGGGGCGGGCAGGCCGAAGTTGAGGATCTGGCTCACGATGTCCGCGGGCTGGGTGAAGAACTCGAAATCCGGGAACCGGTGCGGCAGCTGCTCGCGGAGCATTTTCAAGTATTCGGCGGTCGGGCGGTGCGGCTGCTTGAGCGCCACCAGGATCTCGCCATCGCCCGTTCCGACCGTGACACTGTCGCTGAGCGCCAGGTTGATGGGGTTCGGCACGCCGATGTTGTCGATGATCACGCCGATCTCGTTGGCGGGGATGACCTGGCGGATATAGTCCTCGACCTGCTGGAAGTAGACTTCCGTCTGCTCGATCCTCGTCCCCGCTGGGGCCCTGACGTGCAACCGAAGCTGCCCCGCATCGACGGTCGGGAAGAAGTCCCGGCCGATGAACGGGTACAGTGACAGCGAGGAGAACGCGAAGGTGAGGAACACCGCGATCACCACGGGCCGGTGGGCCAGCGCCCAGTCGAGCGCGCCCTCGTAGCTTCGGGTGAGCCGGCGGAAACCGGTCTCGAACGAGTCCGAGATCCACCCGAACAGTGACCGCCGGACCGGAGCATCGTGGCCGGCGTCGCGGCTGTGCGCCCGCGCTTCGGGCGCCAGCAGATACAGCACCATGGTCGGGACGAGCGTCCGCGAGAGGAGGTAGCTGGCGAGCATCGCGAAGACGACGGACATCCCGAGCGGCGCGAACAGCGCCCCACCCACTCCGCCGAGGAACATGATCGGCACGAACACGATGCAGATCGACAGGGTCGCGACGAACGCGGGCGTCGCCACCTCCGCCGCCCCGTCGAGGATGGCTTGCCGCAGGGGCTTGCCCAGGTCCATCTGGCGATGGTTGTTCTCGATCTCGACGGTAGCGTCGTCCACCAGGATGCCCACCGCCAGCGCCATCCCGCCCAGCGTCATCACGTTGAGGGACTGGTTCAGGATCTTGAGCATGATGATGGAGGTCAGGATCGATAGAGGGATCGACGTGATGACGATCAGGGTGCTCCGCCAGGACCCCAGGAACAGCAGGATCATGAGCGCGGTCAGGCAGCCAGCGATCGCCCCTTCGCGGACGACCCCGGTGATGGTCGCGCGCACGAAGACGCTCTGGTCGAAGAGGAAGTCGACCTTGAGGCTCGGCGGCAGGCCGGCCAGAATCTTGGGCATCAGCTGCCGCGCCTGATCCACAACCGACAGGGTCGAGTCGCTGCCGTTGCTCAGGATGGGCAGCAGGACGGAGTGGCGCCCGTCGCGTCGGACGAGGTTCGTCTGGGGATTGAACCCGTCGTGGACGAAGGCGACATCCGTACCGGACGGGAATCTTGTTCAGGTCGTCCAGGTTCACCGGGCTGCTGTTGGTGGCGACATCGTACTCGTACGTCCCGATCTTCACGGTACCGGCCGGCACGATGACGTTTTGAGTCAGGATGGCATTGGCGACGTCCTGCGGTGACAGCCCCCGCGAGTAGAGAGCGTCGGGGTCGATATCGACGTTCACGATGCGCACCTTGCCGCCGTAAGGCGCCGGGATGGCGGCGCCCGGAATCGTGACGAGCTGGGTTCGGATGAAGTTGTTGCCCAGATCCTGGAGTTGTTGCTCGGACAGCTGATCGCTGCTCAAGCTCGCCAGCAGCACCGGGACGCTGGCGGCGTTGTACTGGATGATGAGCGGTGGAAAGATGCCCGGCGGCAGTTGCCGCACGATCTGCTGCGCCTGGGCGTTCACCTGGGCGATCGCCGACGAGATCGGCACATTGGGATGGAAGTAGAGTCGGGTGATGGCCACGCCACGGAGCGACACGGATTCGATGTGCTCGATCCCGTTCACCGTCGTGGTGAACGCGCGCTCACTGACGGTGACGATCCGGCCCTGCATCTCCGTCGGGGACAGCCCGGAGAAGCTCCAGATGACGGTGACGACCGGAATGTTGATGGAGGGGAAGACGTCTACGAGCATGGTCTTGACGGACAGGATGCCCAGGACGGCGATCAGGAAGGCCATCACGACGAACGTGTACGGCCGGCGCAGCGCGAGTCGGACGATCCACATACTCTAGGCTCGGTCCCCGGACGGGGCTCCGGCCGCCAGCCAGCTCCGGAAGTCCGCCGAGGCGGCGGCCAACCGCCACTCGGCCAGGACGTCCCGCGCCATTGCCTGCACCCCTCCGGTCGAGATCTCCCCGGTTCGAGTCAGGCTGCGGGCGAGGAGCCTGCCCTCGGAGGCGTCAGAGACGACGGCGCCGGCGCAATCGGGGGCGGCCAGCAGCGGCCGACAGGCAACCGCCGGTCGCTGGGGTGTCATCGCTGCCGGAGCAACCCGCATAGACGTGTGAGGTACATGATGTCTTCAAATCTCTTGAGGGGGTCCACGCCGGAGGCAACGAGCCTTACCGCAGGTTTCCGCAAGAAATAGACAGTAGCCAGTTGAGGCCGGGCGCGGGGCCCGGGTCCTTCAGAGTGGGAGCTGTGCCGGGGGGAGATAGCCGTGCTGTTCGCGACCGGTCGCCCCATCGTACTTCTTGGTCGATTTGTACAGTTCCAGGTGCCCGTCGGCGGCCAGGGAGGCGCAGCGCTGGCGGAGCGCGTGCATTTGCGGGGGTGTCATCGGCTTGAAGCTTTGCGCGATGGCGACGTTCTGCCGGAGCACAGCCAGGGCGTCGATGCCGCTGATCGTGGTGGCCACCGGCAGGCTCATGGCGTAACGCAGCGCTTCCTCCGCCGTCACCGCGCCGTGGAGTACGGGCTGGCCGTCGCCGCCGAGGCTCTTCATGCCAAGGGCCCCGATCCCACGACGCCGGAGCTCCGGCAGCACCTCCTGCTCGAAGCTGCGATAGGTCCCGTCGAAGCAGTTGAGTGGCAGCTGGACGGTGTCGAACGGATATTTATGGGCCAGCATCTTCAGATGGGTCGCCGGGCTCTTGTGCCCGGTGAAGCCGACGAACCGGACCTTGCCGTCTTTCTTGGCCTGGTCGAGAGCCTCGACGACGCCCCCCTTGGCGAAGTGCAGATCCGGGTCGTTGTCATAGATGACCTCGTGGATCTGCCAGAGGTCCAGATGATCTGTGCCCAGCCGCTTCAGCGATTTCTCCAGTTGCCGCATGGCGACCTTCTTGTCGCGGCCGTGCGTGCAGACCTTGGTCATCAGGAAGACCTTGTCACGCCGACCTTGCAAGGCCCGCCCCATCCATTCCTCGCTGCGGCCTTGGTTGTACTCCCAGGCGTTGTCCAGGAAGGTCACGCCCGCGTCCACCGCCTCGTGGACCAGCCGGATCGCCTCGTCCACCGTGCGAAGAGTCCCCAGGTGATATCCACCGAGGCCGAGGATGGACACGTGCTCACCGGTACGCCCCAGCGGCTTGCGCGGGATGCTCTCGGGGCTGGTGCTGATCATCTCGAGCGGGAGGAGGAGCGAGGCGGCGGCCTCGGCGGGCAGTAGTGACCCGGCCAGGGTGGCTCCCGTGCCGGCCAGGCTCGCCTGCAGGAACTGCCTCCGGACCACGTCCACTACCGCGCGCTCCAAGTGCCGTTTCCGTTTTCCAGCATCTCCCTGACCTCTCGTTGAGTGCGATCGATGGGGAAGCCGTGCGGCAGCCGGGTCATCGGGTTGTCGTACCGCAGCGAGACCTTGTACGGCTCGTAGCGGCCATCGGCTCCCGTCGCCGCGCAGCGGGCGCGCAGCGCGTCCATCTCGTTGCCCGTCATCGGCCTGAAGCCACGGGCGACCCGCAAGTTCTGGCGCAGGACGTCCAGCGAGTCCATGCCGCTGATCGTCGTGGCGACGGGCAAACTCATCGCGTAGCGCAACAGCTCCTCCGCCTTGACCAGGCCTTGCGTCACGGCGGCGGCGGTGCCGCCCATGCTCTTCATGCCTAGAGCGGCCATTCCCCGCCGGTTCACGTCCGGTAGGACCTGTCTCTCAAAGCTGTGAAAGCCGGCGTCGAACGGGTTGAGCGGCATCTGCACCGTATCGAACGGGTACCCGAGCTCGAGCATCTTCAGGTGGAAGGCCGGATCCTTGTGGCCGGTAAAGCCAACGAATCGTACCTTTCCCTGCTTCTTGGCCTCGTCGAAGGCCTCCAGCACGCCCCCTTTGGCGTACGCCAGCTCGGGGTCATTGTCGTAGACAATCCCGTGGTCCTGCCACAGGTCCAGGTGATCGGTCTGGAGCCGCCGGAGCGACTCTTCCAGCATCCGTAGGGCCAATTGCCCGCTCCGGCCGTGCGTGCAGACCTTGGTCATCAAGAAGACCTTGCTCCGATGGCCCTTGAGCGCTCGGCCCAGCCAGTTCTCCGTCTTGCCGTTGTAGTACTCCCAGCAGTTGTCGAAGAAGGTGATGCCGGCGTCCAACGCCGCGTGGACGAGCCGGATGGCCTCGTGTACGGTCGGGAGGTCCCCGAGGTGGTGCCCACCGACTCCGACGGCCGACACCTGGACGCCGGTGCGACCGAGTGGCCGCCGCGGGATTTCGCCGGTCGCCGTCCTCTGGGACACTACCGTGCTGAACATGCCGGGGCCGCAGGTCCACACACGGCGGCTCTGTCCGACGGGCGATATAGATGCGCTGTGCGGATGTAGTCGGCGACCGCGGGCCCGACCAGGTGTTCCACATCGCGGCCCCGGCGAGCAGCGGAGCGGATCTGGGTGGCGGAAATGGGCGATTGGACGCTGGCCAGCAAGTGAAGCCTTGCCGTGGCCCGCACGCCTTCCGGCAGGGCCTCGAGCACATCCGGCAACGAAAACCCCGGCCGATTGGCTACGAGGAATTCAGCTTCGCGTAGCAGTGCCTCCGGTTCGCGCCACTTGGCGATGCCGAGGAACGCGTCGATGCCGATCAAGAAGAAGAGACGGTCGCTCGGCTCGAGCATGTGCTTCAGCCGCCGGACGGTGTCGATGGAGTACGTCACGACACGATCGGCGGCGATCAGCTCGGGGTCCTCCAACCGTGAGGGGAAGAAGCCGTCTTCGCCCGCCGTCGCGAGGGCGACCATGGCATGGCGATCGTGAAAAGGAGTAAGCGAGGGCCCGCGCTTGTGCGGGGGCAACCCCGACGGGACAAAGACGACCTGCTGGAGCCCGTACCGTCGCTGAGCGACGCGGGCGACCGCGAGGTGCCCGCGGTGGATTGGGTCGAAGGTGCCCCCAAAGAATGCGAGCTTCATCACGGGTTCCGATGCCTCAGCGGAGGGTGAAGCGCGTTTGCGGGAATGTTTTCGCAAGATCCGAAAGGTGTCGCGTTTTTGCGGAAAGATGAGCCCGGTGACGGCGCGGCCGCCGTGCACGGCCGTCACATAGGTACGAAGGCAACACCGACGACCGGAGGCTGGCGATGGATTGGAAAGCGTGGCTCAGACGACATGGACATATGCGGGGGTGGCGTGGCGGCATGCTCCTGGTGGTGACGCTCGGGATCCTGGCCGGCTGCGCCTCGCTGAAGCCGGCCGGCGGAACGCCGATCGCCGACATTTCGCTCATCGCCGGGGACTGGGCGGGCACGATGACCCCGCCGTACGAGCCGTTCTACCTCAAGATCACGCCGGATCGGAAGCTCGTGGCGGCCTGGGGACCGAACCAAGCCTGGGGGACCGTGACGCTCCGGAACGGCCAGGCCACCTTCGAAATGCAGCCTCCCCTCTTGGAGGGCACCATCCGGCTTTACCTCGATGGCGACCGCCGCACGCTTGTCCTCGACGATAGCTGGGCCTCCTTCAACGCCCAGGTGCGGCCCGGGGCTAGTGGACTGCCCTGATGGCGGGGCGCATCTGCTCGGTATCGCCTCGCATGGCTACGGCCACGGCGTACGCCAAGGCCCCTTTGCGGTCGCGAAGGAGTGGAACCAGACCGAGGTTGTGAGCCGTGAGCTCGTCGAGCTCGGTGTGACGTTCGAGAGCGCCCCGGGATGGTGACTCCCGAACAGAAGGTAGGCTGAGGATGAATCGAAGGCTGGTGGTCGCTCTGGCTTGCATAGCCGCCGCCCTGGGCGGCTGTGCGACATCGCTTGCGACGACCGACAACGCGCCCTCGAACGATCGATCGCCGTCTCCGAGTCCCACCTCCCCGGCTTCCAGGCCTCCCGACGACTTCGGGTCGTCGGCGCCTCACGACTTCGGGTCCGGGGGACCCTGACTGGGTCCTTCAACGCCCAGGTGTGGCCCAGGGCTAGTGGGCTGCCCTGAGGGCGGGGTGCATCTGCTCGGTATCGCCTCGCATGGCCGCGCCCCTCATCGTGAGGGCGCGGCCGCGGACTTCACGGCGGGTGCCGTCGAGCGCGGGCGAACCGGAGGAGCCATGAATTCGGGTCCGATCGGATCGGTGACCGTCGTGAGGAGGATCTGATCGATCGCCCGACGCGTCTCCTCATCGAGATGCCACCCGAGCACATCCCGAATCGGCGCCAGCTGCTCCGGGCGGCGCGCGCCCCAGAGGGCGACGGTGGGACCCTGCTCCAACACCCACCGGACGGCCAGCGCGAGGACGCTCTTCCCGTAGCGGCGCCGCGCGAGGGCGTCGAGCGCCTCGACGGCCTTCAAGTACTGGGGGTAGCGGGGCGGGAGGAACTTCGGATCGCTCCCACGCACGTCGTCGCTGGCGAACGTCGTATCGCGGCGCATGCGGCCGGTGAGCAGCCCCCGGCACAGCGGGCCGTAGGCCAGGACCGTCAAGTCATGCCGCTTGGCGTAGGGCAGGACATCGGCTTCGATGTGTCGCTCGAAGAGATTGTAGGGCGGCTGCACCACGTGTAGGGGCGCGGCCGAACGGAAGGCCGTCATCTGGTCGGGCGAGAAGTTGCTCACGCCGATCGCTCGGATCTTGCCCTGGTCGAACAGCCGGCGAAGCACCTCAGCCGTCTCCTCGACGGGCACCAGAGGATCCGGCCAGTGAACCTGATACACATCGATGTGGTCCGTCCGCAACCGCCGCAGCGAGTCCTCCACTTCCTTGCGAACTCGCGCGGGCGATGCGTTGCGGAACACTTGGCCGTCCCGCCATTCGAGGCCGACCTTCGTCGCGATCAGCACACGGTCGCGCGCGCCGCTCTCCGCGATGGCCCGGCCAACGAGCTCCTCGGACCGGCCGAACCCGTAGGCGGGCGCCGTATCGATCAGGGTAATACCGAGATCGATCGCCGCCCGGATCGCGCGAATCGACTCGGCCTCGTCGGTGCCGCCCCACATCCAGCCGCCGATCGCCCACGTGCCCAGCCCGATGCGCGAGGTGACGACCCCGGCTCCCGGAATCTCGACAGTTTCCAATGGATGTTCTCCTTAGAGGTACTGCCCGGTGGCGACGACCCGCTCGATCTCCGGCCGTTTCTGCTTGGACTCGCGGGTGAGCACCTCGACCTGGACGATGCGCTCGCCCTTCTTGCCCGCGATCTTCGCCCAGTCGTCCGGATTGGTCGTATTGGGCAGATCCTCGTTCTCCTTGAACTCCTCGCGCACCGC
>WNFL01408146.1_pt1 | contig 23565 bp, 25 predicted proteins | sample 5400361 | NCBI WGS metagenome assembly WNFL01 (sample SAMN13153351, study PRJNA577476) | soil metagenome | isolation source: 40 cm soil on Douglas fir-dominated hillslope | place: USA:California | collected 2013-09-17
TCGATGGAGCGGATCGCGCACGAAGCCCAGATCTCGAAGGGCACGATCTACCTGTACTTCCGGAGCAAGGAAGAGCTGCTCGCGCACGTCGCCGACCACGGCTTCGGCGAGCTGATGGAGCGCGCGCGCCTGGGCACGACGCGCGCGCGCGGCGCGGCGCCCAAGCTCGTGGGTCTCATGCGCGCGGCGCTCGAGCACACCAGCGAGAACCGCGAGATCTTCCGCGTCCTGCAGGAGCGGACGCAGTTCGGCCTGGAGCCCGAGTCACCGCTCGCGGCCAAGCTCGAGCGCAGCCGCGAGGCTCTGCTGAGCTTCGTCGCCGCGATCGTCCAGAGCGGCACCAAGAGCGGCGAGCTGCGCCCCTGCGACAGCCGGCGCGCCGCGCGTTTTCTGATCGAAGCCATGCGCGGCGGCATCATCGACCGCCTGCAGAACCCGTCACCGAGCGGCGTCGAGAGCGACGCCGCAGCCATCGTCGACTTCTTCCTGCACGGAGTCGGCGCGAGGGAGAAGAAGAAATGACTCGCATGCTGCTGACCTTGATGTGTGTATCGCTCGCCGCGCGCGCCGCGCCGGGTCAGGGGGCGATGAAGCCCGAGGACATCCTGGGTCAAGATACCGAGATCAGCCTGCAACAGGCCGTCGAGCTCGGGCTCGAGTACAACCTCAACCTCCAGGTGATCCGCAACGAGCCCGCGCTCGCGCGCGAGGACGTCCGCGCCGCCGAGGGCGTGTTCGACCCGCTCGTGCTCGGCGGGTTCAACCAGGATCACATCGAGTCACCGGTCGCGAGCTCGGTGCAGAGCTTCTTCGGCACGACCGGGAACCGCACCACCGACGACGGACGGCGCTATACGGGTGGCCTCACGGGCGTGCTCCCCTGGGGCGCTTCCTATTCGTCCGGCTACAGCTTCCGCCGACTCGACTCGGATTCCGGGCTCAACTCCCTGAAACCCCAGTTCTCGGCCGACTGGAGCAGCTCGATCACGATTCCGCTGTTGCGAGGGCTGTATTGGAGCACCCCGGATCTGATTGTGCGCCAGACCGTCGTGGGTCAGCACATCAGCGATGCAACGTTCCACAGCCTGCTCTCGAACGGAGTTCTCACCGTCGAGTCCTTCTACTGGAGGCTCTCGGCCTCGCGCGCGTTCGAGCGCGCTACGTCGAACGCCGTCGATACCGCCAAGGATCTGCTCGAACAGACCAAGGTCAGGTATCAGGTCGGGACGGTCTCGAGGGTTCTCGTGACCCAGGCCGAGGCGAACCTCGCGCAACGCCAATCCCAGCACATCATCGCGTTGAACGAAGCAAAGTCCGCGCAGGACGACTTGCTCACCGTGATCCTCGCGCCCGGGATCAATGACTACTCTACGACGACGGTGCGCACCGAGGAACCGACGTTCGTTCCATACCCGGTGAACCCCGAGGAGTCGGTCGCGAAGGCGCGGAGCAACCGGCCGGAGCTCGTCGTGTCTGAGCTGGGGGTAGAGCAGGCCGAGATTCAGGAGAGCTACGCCTGGAATCAAACACTGCCGTCGTTCAACGTCGGCGCGAGTTACAGCATGGACGGCCTCTCGGGAAAGCAGAAAGTGCCGGCGGGCACGCTGCGGCCCGGGCTTGCGACGCCAGGGCCCGCGTCAACGCTCGTCGATCCCGACGGAATCCCGGGAAACGGGGACGAATTCTTCACGAACCCGATCGTCCCTCAAACGAGGCAGGCCGACTTCGGCTTCGGGACCTCGGCCGCCAGCGCCAACGACAACTTCTTCGCGGGCAATGGCTTCCACAGCTGGGGGTTCGGCGCGGCTTTCTCATATCCGCTCGGGAACGAGACGGCCGACGCCCGGCACGTGCACAGCAAGATCGAGCTGCGCAGAGCGAAGACGCTCATGCGGCGCACCGAGCAAACGCTCGTGCTCGAGGTCAGATCGGCGGTGCGTGCGCTGCAGAGCTCGATCGACCTGGTCGAGTCTGCTCGTCGCGCTCGCGCTGCGTCCGAGGAGACGCTTCACGCTGAGGAAGAGAGGCTTCGACTCGGGGACTCCACGCCCCACAACGTGCAGCAATTCCAGGACGACCTGTTGCAAGCGCAGGTCAGCGAGATCACGGCGCTCCAGGGCTACCGGACCGCCATCTCGCGGCTCGAGTACGCCCAGGGCACCTTGCTCGAAGCGAGGGGAATCTCCGTCGAGAAGGAGCGCGAGCGCGGGATGGACGAGTACTGACTGTCCGAGTTGTCAGCTCTCGTCGGTGCGGAGTACCCTGCACCCTCCGCCACCGTCGAGGTTCGGTGGGGATTGTGAGCTGTCTCACGGAACGAAGGTCGCAACGCACCGCAACGTAGGTGCGCACCGCGGCGCCAAGACGTTCGGAGTGTTCATGGCGTTATGGAAAAACAAGGGTGAGGGTGAGGCTATGGAGCGCAGCGTCGAGCCGTCTCGAGTGATCAGCACGCCGCCGATCACGAACAGCGCGACGCAGCCGGAACGCCGTCACCCCGGGGGGTACGAGATGGCCAACATCGGTAAGTCGATCAGTATCAAGGGCGACGTCGTCGGCGACGAGGACACGATCCTCGAGGGACGCGTGGAGGGCCGCGTGTCGCTGCGGAACTTTCACCTGACCATCGGGCCCAACGGAGACATCCAGGGCGAGGTCTCCGCCAAGCAAGTCACGGTAGTCGGGAAGATCGCGGGCAACGTGATCGCGACCGAGCGCATCGAGGTGCGCGAGACGGGCCGCATTCAGGGAGACCTGATCGCCCCGCGACTCACCGTCGCCGAGGGCGCGGTAATCAACGGCGCGATCACCATGAAGGAAGCGAGCGCGCTCGAGAAGCTCCGCCCCGCGGAGAAGAAGCTCGAGGCCGCCCCCTCACCCTCCCCTCTGATCGGGCAGAAGGCGAGTTAGACGGAGATCCGCCCCCACGCGCCAGACCGGCGCGGGACACCTGTATGGGACACGCGCGGGCCCTACAAGTCGTGCGCCCTACGTGGCGGCTCTGCTGGGCCGAGCGCGGCGCTCCGCTTTGGGCGCGGGCACCGGATGCCCGTAGCGGCGCGCGAGCCAGATCAGCACGGCGCTCGCGATGTAGATCGACGAGTACGTGCCGACCAGAATGCCGATGAACAGCGCGAGCGCGAAGCCGCGCAGCACCGGCCCGCCGACCAGCAGAATCGCCAGCACCACGAGCTGCGTGAGGCCCGAGGTGAGCACGGTGCGCGAGAGCGTGGAGTTCAGCGCCTCGTTCACGACGCTCTCGAGCTCGGTGGTACCGCGCGTGGTCACGGTCTCGCGGATGCGGTCGTAGATCACGATCGTGTCGTTCATCGAGTAGCCGATGATCACCAGCAGCGCGGCCAGGACGTTCATGTCGAACTCCCAGCCGAAGAGCGAGAACAATCCGGCGGTGAAACACACGTCGTGGATCAGCGCGAGCACCGCGCCGGGCGCGTACTGCCACTCGAAGCGGAACCAGACGTAGAGCAGGATCCCGATCCAGGAGAGCACGATCGCGGTCACGCCCGCGCGGCGCAGCTCGCCGCCGACCCGCGGGCCCACGGACTCGACGCTCTTTGCCACCACGGCGGTGCCGAGGTCCTCGTTCAGCCCCTTCAGGATGCGCACCGAGAGGTCGCGGTCCTCTTCCTGCGACCCGCGCAAGCTGATGCGGAACTCGCGGTCCGCGGGATCGCCGAGGCGCACGATCGCGGCGTCGGGCTGACCGAGCTTGGCAAGCACCTGGCGCAGGCGCTCCTCGTTGACGTCGCCGGCGGCCTGCGGGACCTGCATCTCGATCACCGTGCCGCCCACGAAGTCGATGCTGAAGTTGAAGCTCTTGGCGACGATCGAGACCAGCGAGAGCGCGATGATCACGACGGAGATCATCACCATCGCGGGCATGGCGCGCACGAAGTCGATGTGAGTCTTGGTCCTGAAGAGCTCCATCAGATGCGCAGCCTCTCGGGGTTGGGGCCGTAGACGGTGTCGGTCAGCGCGCGCGTCACGACCAGCGAGGTGAACATGCTCGCGACCAACCCGATCGTGAGCGTCACGCCGAAGCCCTGCACCGGGCCACGCCCGATCATCACCAGGATGACCGACGAGAGCAGCGCGGTGACGTGTGAGTCGAAGATCGTCCAGAACGAGCGCGTGTAGCCGACCTGGATCGCCGCGCGCGGCGTCTTTCCCAGGCGCAGCTCCTCGCGGATGCGCTCGCAGATGATGACGTTGGAGTCGACCGCCATGCCGACGGTGAGCACCACGCCGGCGATTCCGGGCAGAGTCATCGTCGCCTTGAACGCGCTCATCAGGCCGAGCAGGATGACTACGTTCACGATCAGCGCCAGGTCCACGAACAGCCCGGTCAGGCTGTAGTACACGGCCATGAAGAGGAAAACGAGGCCGGCGCCCAAGAGCGACGCGTGGATGCCGTCGCGGATCGAGTCCGCGCCGAGCGACGGGCCGATCGCGCGCTCCTCTTCGAGCACCAGCGGAATCGGCAGCGCGCCGGAGCGCAGCTGGATCGCGGTGTTGTTCGCCTCGTCGCGCGTGAAGTCACCCGTGATCTCGCCGCGGCGCCCGATCTTGCTCTGGATCACGGGCGCGGTGACGACTTTTCCGTCGATGATCGCGGCCAGCCGGTGGCCGATGTTCGCGCCGGTGAAATCGCGGAACACTCGCGCGCCCTCGGAGTTCCACTGGAAGGTGATGATCGGCCGGTTGCGGCGGTCGAACTCCATCCGCGCGTCCTCGAGCATGTCGCCCTTCAGCACCGCCTTCTTCGGGACCAGGAGCGCCTCGCTCTCTTTCCCGGCGCGCGTCTCACTGAGCACGATCTGCTGATCCTCGGGCACGCCGCTCGGCAGCTTCGCTTCGAGCAGCGCCTGATTCGGCGCAGCGTCGAGCACCTGCTTGAACTCGAGGAACGTCGTCTTCTCGATCAGCCCGCGCGCTTCGGCGGGATCCTGCACGCCCGGCATCTGCACGAGGATGCGGCCGTGGCCCTGCGGCGCGATCACGGGCTCGCGCACGCCCTTCTCGTCGATGCGCTTGCGCAGCACCTCGACGGCGGTCGCGGCGCCGCGATCGATGGCGTCGCGCACGTAGCGCGCCTGCAGCTTCAGGACGAGCGCGCCGTCGCTCTCGTCGACGTCGACGATCCTCACGTTCTCGTCGACGATCTTGCGCAGGCCGGGGACGTCGCCCTTCAGGATCAGCGCGTCGCCCTTCACCTCTGCGCCGGCGAGGGAGACCTTGGCCTCGGTCGCCGCGTCGGTGATCGTGGCCTGGACTTTCTCGAGCTCGCGCTGCACGGCGGCCTTCTCGTCGACGCGCAGCAGCCAGTGCACGCCGCCCTGCAGGTCGAGGCCGAGGGTCATGCCCTCGCTGCGCAGCCACCAGTGCTTGCCGCGCTCCTTCTCCGGGAAGAAGCTCGGCAGCGCCAGGTAAGTCATCATCACCGTGACGACGCCGATCAGGATCCAGCGATTGCGCAGGGTCACGGCTTATCGCCCTCGGCTTTGCCCGCGCTGCGCGACGCCACCGCGCTGCGCGCGACCTTCACGCGCACGCTCGGCGCGATCTCGACCGTCAGCACGTCGTCGGTCACGCCCGTGACTCGGCCGTGCAGGCCGCCCGTCGTCACGATCGCGTCGCCCTTCTCGATCTGGGAGAGCATGGCCTTCGTCTCCTTCTCGCGCCGTTGCTGCGGGCGGATCAAGAGCGCCCACATCAGGAGCAGCATGGCGACCAGGAAGAAGATCGGGCTGCCGAGAATCCCCGCGGGGCCGCTCGACGGCGCGGCCGCTGGCGGTGAGCTGTCGACCTGGACCTCAGCCTGCGTATTCAACGGCGCGCGCTCCAGTCATTCGTCCCGGAGGCGTTCGCGCGCACGCGGCGCAGCTCGCTGCCGGGGTAGTAGTGTGCCAGGATCCGGCGATAGCTGGCGCCGCGTTTCGCGAGCTCGCTGGCGCCCCATTGGCAGAGCCCGACGCCGTGCCCCGAGCCGCTGCCGAGGAAGCGAACCTGTCGGTCCTCGACGCGCGCCTCGAAGAGCGAGCTGCGAAGCGCTCTGCCGCCGAGCAGCTCGCGCAGGTCGCGGCCGGAGAGCAGCACCGAGCCGAGCTGGATGCGCTCGACGCGGCCGCTCTCGCTGCGCTCGCTGACGCGGACCTCGGAGAGCTCGCTGGTCGGGTAGCCCGCCTCGCGCAGAGCGAGGGCGAGATCTGCGAGCGAAATCTCGTAGCTCCAGAAGAAGTCGGGCCCGGCCTCGTCGGGCGACGAGACACTGCGCAGATAGGGAACCGCCTCGCCCCAGACTTCCTCCGCCGATGCGGTCGCACCCCCCGCAGAGGAGTGGAACGCCGCGAGGATGGGCGCGCCGTCGTAGGCGAGATACTCGCCTTCCGTGGCGCGCGCGGCCGCGGCGGCGGAGTCGGAGATCGCCGCGACGCCGTAGCGCTGCGAGATCACGGAGGCCTCCAGATCGAACGGCTCCGCCCCGCGCCGCTCGCGCTCGTGCAGCGCGTAGGAGCGCGCGACGACCGCCTGTGCCTTGAGCGCCTCGAGCGGCCAGCCCGCCGGCGTCTCGCTCGCGATCGCGCTGGCGGCGTAGGGCTCGAGCGCCACGAGGTTCACGACGTCGAGCGAGCTCTCTCCGTGTGGGCTGAGCCGCAGGCTCCCCGGATACGCGCGCCCGTCGAGCCGGATCGGGCCGCGCGCGTCGACGACGACCGAGCTCCCCCTCGCCTTCCCGCCGATCCGCACCTCGGCGCCGGCGCCGTTCGCCACGAGCTCGCTCGCGGAGACACTCTGCCCGTCGATGCGCAGCCCGTTGCCGGACAGCGTCACACTGCGCGCGCCGGCGGCCACGCGCACGCGCACGACCTCGTCGGCGCGCGCCCCGCTGCTTGCGACGGCGAGTGAGACGGCGGCAGCCAGCATCCGTCGGCGCACCGCTAGTACCGGTAGTGGTCGGGCTTGTAGGGTCCGTCGGGCGGCACGCCGATGTACGCGGCCTGCTCGGGGGTGAGCTTGGTGAGCTTCACGCCCAGGTGGTCGAGGTGCAGGCGCGCCACTTCCTCGTCGAGCGCCTTCGGCAGCACGTAGACCTTCTTCTCGTACTTGCCGTTGTTGCTCCACAGCTCGAGCTGCGCCAGCACCTGGTTCGTGAACGACGCCGACATGACGAAGCTCGGGTGACCCGTGGCGCAGCCGAGATTCAGGAGCCGGCCCTCGGCGAGCATCAGAACGCTGTGCCCGTCGGGGAAGATCCACTCGTCGTACTGCGGCTTGATCTGCATCCGGCGGACGCCCTCGGCCTGCTTCAGGCCCGCGACGTCGATCTCGTTGTCGAAGTGACCGATGTTGCCGACGATCGCCTTGTCCTTCATCCGCGCCATGTGATCGACGGTGATCAGGTTCACGTTGCCGGTCGCGGTGATGAAGATGTCGGCGGTCTCGACGATCTCGTCGAGCGTCGTGACCTGGAAGCCCTCCATCGCGGCCTGCAGCGCGCAGATCGGGTCGATCTCCGTGATGATCACGCGCGACCCCTGGCCGCGCAGCGCCGCCGCGCAGCCCTTGCCGACCTCGCCGAAGCCCATGACCACGGCGACCTTGCCGCCGAGCATCACGTCGGTCGCGCGCGCCAGGCCGTCGGGCAACGAGTGACGGCAGCCGTAGATGTTGTCGAACTTCGACTTGGTCACCGAGTCATTCACGTTGATCGCCGGGAAGAGCAGCGTGCCCGCGCGCTCCATCTGATAGAGGCGATGCACGCCGGTGGTGGTCTCCTCGGAGACACCGCGGATCCCGGGCGCCATCCGCCCGTAGACGCCGAACTCCTCCTTCTGCTGGAGGCGCAAGAGGTCGAGGATGACGCCCCACTCCTCGGGATCCTGGCCGCGCCGGTATTCGGGTACCGCCCGCGCGCGCTCGAACTCGAGCCCCTTGTGGATCAGGAGCGTCGCGTCGCCGCCGTCGTCGACGATCAGGTTCGGCCCGCCGCCGTCCGGCCAGCGCATCGCCTCGCGAGTGCACCACCAGTACTCCTCGAGTGACTCGCCCTTCCAGGCGAACACGGCGATGCCGCTCGGCTGGTCCGGCGTTCCGCCGGGGCCGACCGCCACCGCGGCCGCGGCGTGGTCCTGCGTCGAGAAGATGTTGCAGCTGCACCAGCGCACCTCGGCGCCCAGCGCGGTCAGCGTCTCGATCAGGACCGCGGTCTGCACGGTCATGTGCAGGCTGCCCATGATGCGCGCGCCGCGCAGCGGCTGACTCGCGCCGAGGCGCTTGCGCAGCGACATGAGACCCGGCATCTCGTGCTCGGCGAGCCGGATCTCCTTCCGGCCCCACTCGGCCAGCGAGAGATCGGCGACTTTGAACGGGTGGTGCATGGACGCCCTTCCCTAGAGACCGAGGTCCCGGCGCAGATCGTCGGCCAGGCTGGTCTTCTCCCACGTGAATGCGTCGCCCGTGCGCCCGAAGTGACCGTGAAACGCGGTCTGTCGATAGATCGGGCGCAGCAGATCGAGCGCGTCGATGATGCCGCGCGGAGTCAGGTCGAAGCGCTTGCGGATCGCGCGCTCGATCTTCTCGTCCGGCGCGGCGCCCGTGCCGAAGGTGTCGACCAGAACCGAAACGGGCTCGGCTACACCGATCGCGTAGCTCACCTGGACCTCGAGGCGTTCGGCCGCGCCCGCCGCGACCAGGTTCTTCGCGACCCAGCGGCACGCGTACGCCGCGGAGCGGTCGACCTTCGAGGGATCCTTGCCGGAGAACGCGCCGCCGCCGTGGCGGCCCATGCCGCCGTACGTGTCGACGATGATCTTGCGGCCGGTCACGCCCGCATCGCCCTGCGGGCCGCCGATCACGAAGCGACCCGTCGGGTTCACGAAGATGCGCGTGTCCGCGTCGAGCAGATGAGTCGGCAGGACCGGGCGCACGATCGCCTCGATGACCTTGGCCTTCAGCACCTCGTGGGAGATGTCGGGGCTGTGCTGCGTCGAGAGCACGACCGCGTCCAAGCGCAGCGGCCTGGACCCGCCGTACTCCACGGTGATCTGTGACTTGGCGTCGGGGCGCAGGAAGTCGAGCTCGCCGGACATGCGGCACTCGGCCTGCCGGGCCACCAGCTTGTGCGCCAGCATGATCGGGAGCGGCATCAGCTCCTCGGTCTCGGTGCAGGCGTAGCCGAACATCATCCCCTGGTCCCCGGCGCCCTGCTCCTTGTAGAGCCCCTCGCCCTCGGTGACGCCCTGGGAGATGTCGGGCGACTGCTCCTCGATCGCGACGAGGATGCCGCAGCTCGAGCCGTCCAGGCCGAGGCGCGCGTCGTCGTAGCCGATGTCGAGCACCGCCTGGCGGATGACGTCGGGGATCTTCACGGTCGCCTGGCTCGTGATCTCACCCGCGACGCAGACGAACCCGGTCTTGGTCAGCGTCTCACAGGCGACGCGACTCTGCGGGTCCTGCGCGAGATACGCGTCGAGCACCGCGTCGGAAACCTGATCGGCCACCTTGTCGGGATGGCCCATCGAGACCGATTCCGAAGTGAAGAGCCTGCGGCCCATGCTGAGTCCTTTCCCCCGGTCGCGCGCGAATCCTAACCTTGAAGGGCGATCCGCTCAAACTCGACGGGAAAGCGCGCGCGCATCCTGTGCTCGACCCGCTGCCGGATCTCCTCGGGGCCGCCGAGCTTCAAAACCTCGCTCAGCAGCTCACGCGCCTCGGCCGCGGTCGAGTCGCGCAGGATGCGCTTCAAGAGTGGAATCGCGAACGGGGCCATCGACAGCTCGCCGATCCCGAGGGCGACCAGGATCCAGCTGTGCAGCGGGTCGCCCGCCATCTCGCCGCACATCCCGACCACGATCCCGGAGCGGCGCGCCGCCTGGCCGATGCGCTGGATCATGCGCAGGTGCGCGGGGTGCAGCGGCTCGTACAGATAGGCGACCTGCTCGTTCGAGCGGTCGACCGCGAGCGTGTACTGCAGGAGATCGTTGGTCCCGATCGAGAGGAAGTCCGCGAGCGGGGCGATCAGGTCGACGATCATCGCGGCGGCCGGCGTCTCGATCATCACGCCGAGGGGCGCGTCGCGGTCGAAGGCGACGCGCTCGCGCGCCAGCTCGCGCTTCGCATCCTCGAGCTCCGCGCGCGCGTACTCGACCTCGGCCAGGCTCGAGACCATCGGCAGGAGGATCTTCAGCTTGCCGGACGCGCTCGCGCGCAGCAGCGCGCGCAGCTGCGTGCGGAACACGTCCGGGCGATGGTGCGACATGCGCACGCCGCGCAGGCCGAGCGCCGGGTTCGCTTCGTCCGAGAGCTCGAGGCCCGTGGGCACCTTCTCACCGCCGATGTCGAGCGTGCGGATCGTGGCCGAGTACGGCGCCACCGCCGCGAGAATCCTCTGATAGGCGACGCGCTGCTCCTCCTCGCTGGGCAGGTCGCGCCGGTTCAGGAACAGGAACTCGGTGCGGTACAGGCCGATGCCCTCCGCCCCGTAGCGGACCGCGTCGCGCGCCTCGTCGAGCTGGTCGACGTTCGCCAGCAGCTTCACCGCGACGCCATCCTTGGTCTCGGCGGGCAGGTCGACGTAGCGCATCAGCTCGCGCGAGAGCGCCTTCATGTCGGCGAGCTGCTTGCGGTACTCGGCTATCGTGCTCGCGTCGGGGTCGACGATCACGCGGCCGGTGCGGCCGTCGACGATCAGGGTGACTCCGTCGGCGAGCTCGCGCGCGAGCTCGGTGCCCGCGCCGACCACCGCGGGAATCTCGAGGCTGCGCGCCATGATCGTGACGTGAGAGGTGCGCGAGCCGGTCTCGGTGACGAAGCCCGCGATGCTGTCGCGAGTCACCTGGGCGACCTCGCCCGGCGAGAGATCCTCCGCGACCACGACCACGCCCGTCGGCGCGTTGCGCAGACCCTCGGGCTCGCGCCCCATCAGCGCCTGCAGCACGCGGCGCACGATGAAGCCGATGTCGCTGGCGCGCTCGCGCAGATATGGGTCGGGCATCGACTCGAACAGCTCCTCGAGCCGGCGAAGCTCGCGCTGCAGCGCCCACTCCGCGTTCAGCCCGTGCTCGCGGATGTTCGACTCCGCGTGCTGCAGCAAGGTGGGGTCCTCGAGAAACAGGAACTGCGCGTCGAAGATCGTGCCGACGAGCCCGGTGCCCTGCATGCCGCGGCGAATCTCCTCGAGCTTCGCGCGCGTTTCGGTGAACGCGATGCGCAGGCGCTCGACCTCGCCGTCGGCTTGCTCGTCGCGGATGCGGTGCTCGGGAACCACCAGTCGCTCCCGACGTAGGACGTAGGCGGGACCGATCGCAATTCCCGGTGACACGGGAGTTCCGCGGCGCTCGTTGCCCCGCTGCTTCACACGCCCTCTCCAAAACGATCGGAGATCAGCTGCGCGAGCGCGGCCACGGCCTCGTCGGCGTCGACGCCGTCGGCGCTCACGCGCACGTTCGTCCCGGCCGGCGCGGCCAGCGTGACGAGCGCGATGATGCTCTTCCCGTTCGCGCGCGTGCCGTCGCGCTCGAGCGCGACGTCGCTCTTGAAGCGCTCCGCGACCTTCACGAACGCCGCCGCGGCGCGCAGGTGCAATCCGAGCTGATTCGCGATCATGCAGTCGCGCTCGGCACGGCTCATGCGTCCCGTTTCTCCCCGTCGCGGTTCGCGAGCAGATCGCTGGCGACCGAGATGTTCCGGCGCCCGTAGTCGCGCGCGGTCTCCGCCAGCTCGTGGATCCCGACCCCCGGGTTCGGGCGCGCGACCTTCACCAGCATGGGCAGATTCATGCCGGTCACGACCTCGACGCGGCCCTCTTCCAGAAACGACATGGAGAGATTCGACGGCGTGCCGCCGAACATGTCCACGAGCACAAGCACGCCCTGACCCAGATCCACCTCGCGCAGCGCCTTGTCGATCTGCGCGCGCATGTCCTCGGGAGTCGCGGTGGCCGGGTCGAGACCGATCGCGCGCACGTGCGGCAGCTCGCCGACGATGTGGCGCAGGGCGCCCACGAACTCGTCGGCCAGCCCATAGTGAGATAAGACCAGTATTCCGATCACGTCTCGGTCCTCCGCGCTCGCGCGACGTCGCGATGAGTCACTCGCACGTCGATCTTGCGCTCCAGCAGGTGTCGTTCCAGCGCCCGGGCCACTGCGACCGAGCGGTGCTGTCCGCCGGTGCAGCCCAGCGCGACGGTGAGATGGGCTTTGCCCTCTTCTTCGTAGCGCGGGACGAGAAAATCCACGAACTCGCACAGCTTGGCCATGAACTCGCGCGTGCCCGGCGCCTCGAGCACGAACGCCGCGACGTCCGCGTCCAGGCCGGTGCGCTCGCGCAGCTTCGGCTCGAAATTCGGGTTGGGCAGGAAGCGCACGTCGATCATCAGGTCCGCGGACTCGGGCGCGCCGTGCCGGAAGCCGAACGAGACGACCTCGATCTCCATCGGCGCGGTGCGCTGCGCGCCGGTGAAGTGACGAGTCACCTGGCGCTTCAGGTCGTGCACGCTCATGTGGCTGGTGTCGATCACGAGGTCCGCGCGGCGCGCGATCGGCACGAGCATCTCGCGCTCGCGGCCGATGTCGTCGAAGAGCGAGCCGCTGCCACGCGCCGGATGCACGCGCCGTGTCTCGCTGAAGCGCTGCGCCAGCGCTTCGTCGCTGGCCTCGAGATACAAGAGCTCGTTCGGCAGCCCGCCGCCCTTCAGGCGGTCGTGCACCTCGGGGAACGCGGCGAGAAACGAGCGCTCGCGCACGTCGACCGCGACCGCGAGCCGATCGCTGCCCGCGCGAAACAGCTCGACGAACGGCTCGAGCAGGACCACCGGCAGATTGTCGACGCAGAAGAAGCCGAGGTCCTCGAGCGCCTTCATCGCGGTGGTGCGGCCGGCGCCCGAGAGGCCCGACACGATCACCAGCGAGGGCCCGAGGCTCACGGTCGCTCGCCGCGCAGGATCGCGAACAGGCGCTCGTCGAGCTCCGCGGCGCCGCTCCGCCCCTGTCGCTGCAGGAGGTGGACGCGCGCGGCGACCTCGACCAGCGACGCGATGTTCCGCCCGGGCGCCACCGGCAGGTGGAGCGCCGCGATCTCGAAGCCGGCGAACACTTCCTTGTGTTGGTCGAGACCCACTCGCTCCACCTCGCCGGCGCCCCACGCTTCGAGCTGCACGACCAGCTCGACGCGCACGCGATCCGCCACGGAGCGCTCGCCGAAGAGGCTCGGCACGTGCACGATGCCGATGCCGCGCAGCTCGATGTAGTGCCGCACGAGCTCGGGGCTCCAGCCGGCCGGGAGCCCGGCGCCGTCGACGCCGAGCAGCACCACGTCGTCCGCCACCAGGCGGTGTCCCCGCATCACCAGCTCGAGCGCGCACTCACTCTTGCCGATGCCGCTCTTGCCGAGCAGAAGCACGCCCACGCCCGCGACCTCCACCAGGCTTCCGTGGATGCGCGACGGCTCGCGAGACGCTTCGCCCATGCTACTGCCTCGACTCCTCCTCCTCGAAGGCGCGGAACAGCTCGTCGGTCGTCTGGACTTGGCGGAGCCGCATCCGGAACGCCTCGGAGCCGAGCAGCCGCGACAGGCGCGCGAGCAGGAGCAGGTGCGCGCTGCCCTCCTTGCCGGGCGCGACGAGGAGGAAGAACAGGTGGGTCTCCTGGCCGTCGAGTGAGTCGAAGGGGACGCCCGCGCGCGACAGACCGAACACGGCCAGCAGCCGGTTCAGAGACTCGATGCGCGCGTGCGGGATCGCGATGCCGTCGCCCATCGCGGTCGTGCCGAGCTTCTCGCGCTCGATCAGCATCGCGTTGAGCTTCACGGGATCGAGACCGGGTACCTCGTGCGCCAGCGCATCGGCGAGCTCGTGCAACACCTCGAGCTTCGTCGCGCCGTGCAGGTCCACACGGCATGCGTCTCGGACGAGTACATCGGTGAGCTTCATCGTTGCCACCCCGCCGCAGCCGCCGCGGAATCTAGCCGATCTGCTTGCGCCGCGTCGAAGAGAGAATGCGCAGCGCCTCGCGATACTTGGTCACGGTGCGGCGCGCGATCTGGATGCTCGCATCCGAGAGCATCTCCGCGATCTTCTGATCCGACAGCGGATTGCGCGCGTCCTCGGCCTTGATGATCTGCAGGATCTTCTCCTTCACCGACTCGGAGGCGATGCCATCGCCGTCCGAGGTGCGGATGCTGGAGTTGAAGAAGAACTTGAGCTCGAACAGCCCGTGCGGCGTCTGCGCGTACTTGTTGGTGGTGACCCGCGAGACGGTCGACTCGTGCATGCCGATGTCGTCGGCCACGTCGCGCAGGTTCAGGGGCCGCAGGTGCTCGGGCCCCTTGTCGAAGAACTCGCGCTGGAAGCGGATGATCGACTCCATCACGCGCACGATCGTGCGCTGCCGCTGGTGGATCGACTTGATCAGCCAGATCGCCGAGCGGAGCTTCTCGCGCACGTACTCGCGCGTCTGCTTGCCGTTCCCGTCCTTGTTCGCGAGCACCTCGCGGTACGCCGCCGAGACGCGGAGCTTCGGCATGCCGTCTTCGTTCAACACCACGTGATACTCGTCGCCGAGCTTGTGGACGAAGATGTCGGGGGTGATGTAGACCGGCTCGTCGCCCGTGTACTGGCGGCCCGGCCGGGGCTCGAAGCTGCCGATCAGCTTCGCCGCGGCGGCGACCTCGGCGAGCTCAACGTTCTCCGCGCGCGCGATGCCGCGGAAGTCGTGCTTCTGCAGGCCGTCGAGGTGCTGCAACACCATGCGCACCGCGAGGCCGCCGGCGATTCCCGCGAAGCGCATCTGGATCAGGAGACACTCGGACAGCGTGCGAGCGGCGACGCCGACCGGATCGAGCGCCTGCACGCGCGCGAGCACCTTCTCGACTTCCGCGACCTCGGTCTTGGTGTCGGCGGCGATCGCCTCGAGGTCCTCCTCGAGATAGCCATCGTCGTTCAGGTTCCAGACGATGCGCAGCGCGATCTCGCGCTCCAGGTCCTCGAGCTCCACGAAGCCGAGCTGCCAGATCAAGTGGTCGGTGAGCGAGGTCGCGAGCGTCAGGTTCGCGTCGAGCGCGGGCCGGTCGTCGTCGCCGCGCGACAGACTCGTCTGCGGCTTCGACTCCATGTACGACTCCCAGTCGAGGTCGCCGACCATGTCGTCGGTGCTGGGAGCCGGCGTGTCCACCTCGGCCGCTTGCTGCTGGGTGGGCTCGGGCGTCGTGGCGGGCTCGCCGGGCTCGTTCTCGTCGTCGACGAGCTCTGCGGAGGACGACTCCTCCTCGAGCGCCTCCTCGAGCACCGGGTTCTCGACCAGCTCCTGCTGAATCGTGTTCTGCAGCTCGAGGCGCGAGAGCTGCAGCAGCTTGATGGCCTGCTGCAGCTGGGGAGTCATCACCAGGGACTGAGTCAGCTTGACCGTCTGCTTGAGCTCGAGCGCCACTTCCTAAACCCTACAAGTCCAAACTTACAATCTGAAGTTCTGCCCGAGGTAGATCTCGCGCACGGTCGGATCCTCGGTGATTTCGGCGGGCGAGCCCTCGCGGATGATGCGCCCGTCTTTGATGATGTAGGCGCGGTCGCAGATCGTGAGTGTCTCGCGCACGTTGTGGTCGGTGATCACGATGCCGATTCCGCGCTCGCGCAGCTGCGAGATGATCTTCTGGATGTCGATCACCGCGATCGGGTCGATGCCCGAGAACGGCTCGTCGAGCAGCATGAAGCGCGGGTCGAGCACGAGCGCGCGCGTGATCTCGACGCGGCGGCGCTCGCCGCCGGACAAGGTCGAGCCCTTCTGTTTGCGCTTGGCCGTGAGATCGAGCTCTCCAAGCAGCTCCTTGGCGCGCTCGTGGCGCTCGTGGCGGCGCATGGGCAGCGTCTCCAGAATCGCCAAGATGTTCTCCTCCACCGTCAGCTTGCGGAAGATCGAGGGCTCTTGCGGCAGGTAGGTGATTCCCTTCCGCGCTCTCTGGTACATCGGCAGATCGGTGATCTCCTCCTCACCGAGAAACACGCGCCCGGCGGTGGGGCGCACGCGCCCGACGACCATGTTGAAGGTCGTGGTCTTGCCCGCCCCGTTCGGGCCGAGCAAGCCGACGACCTCGCCCGGGCTGACGGCGATGCGCACGTCGCGCACGGCCTCCTTGGCGCCGAAGCGCTTGCACAGATCGCGCGCGTGGAGGGTCGGCGTCATCATCCGCCGTCCGCCTTCGCGGGCGCCGCGGAAGGCGCGGGCGCCGGCGGCGGCGTCGTCTCCTCCGGCTTCTCGCGCACGCGGACCTGGACGCGGCCCACCGCCTTCACGGTCCCCTTGCAGAGATCGAAGTAGATGACGTCGGCCTCGACGTCGTCGGTACCTCGGGTCAGCGTGGCCTTGGTGCCCGTGCTGCGGCACTCGGCGGTGCAGGCGACGTTGTCGATGTGCGCCTCCATGCAGCGCGCCTGATTCGTACCCTGCGTGATGACGACGGCGCCCTTCGCGGAGATGTTGTCCGGCCGGTGGGCGGTCTCCGGCGGATAGATCGCCTCGAGCCAGTCGCACTCGAGGTTCATGTCGCCCTGGTGCGCCTTCACGTGCTTGCTGAACACGACGCTCTGGCGCCCGCCGTCGGCCTTCACGCCCTCGGCTTCGTCCGAGGTGATCACGAGCTCGGCGTTCGGGGTGAACTTGAGGCCCAGGCGCTCCGCCGCCTGGCCCGCGCTGTTCGGGGGCGCCACGGGCAGAGGCGGACCCTTGGGCTCGTCCGCGGCGCTCGGCCCGGCGGCGAGCAGCGCGAGGAGCGCGAGGGCGGCGGCGGAACGAGTCACCTCGGCTGCACCCGCGCGCGCACGTTGCCGGTGAGTCGCAGCTTGTGTGTCGCGACCTCGAGCTCCATCCCGCTCGCGGTGAGCACCAGGTTCGCGCGGCGCAGCTCGACCGGCGAGTCGCTCTCGATCACGCGCCGGGCCGCGACGTAGTGCGCGGCGTCGGTGGTGAAGCGCTCGCCGTCACCGCTCTTGCCGCGCACCCCGTTCGAGAGCGTGAAGTCCTCGCCGTCGAGGTGAAAGACGCCGACGGGCGCGGAGATCTCGACCTTGCCCGCGTCCTCGCCGCTGAAGCCCATCGACACCTGGCGCAGGTTCGCGACGTGCGCGGTCATGTCGACGGTCGCGGAGTCCGCGGTGACAGACAGGTCGCGGAGGTCGCCGTGATAGCCCTCGAAGATCACGCCCTCCATCTCGATCGGGGGTAATTCGATCGGGCCGCCGCGTATCCCGGCGCTCTCGAGCAGGTCGAGGCCGGAGTTACAGCCGAGCGCGAATACGAGCGCGCCCGTCTGAAGCGCGCCGACGAACCGTCGCGTTCCCTTCCCTCGCGTTCGCAAAGCATGCTCTCCTCGAGCTCGCCCGCGCCCCCTCTCGGAACGCGCCACAAGCAAGAAGCATACCTTGCTTGGCCGAGCTGCGCCGCCCTCGTTCGTGCCGGGGCCGAGGGGCTCAGTCGTTCGGGGGTGCGAGCTCGGGATCACCCGACGGCGGCGACGGGACAGCCGGCTCCCGGGCGCGGCGCTCTTCGAGCTCGCGTGCGACCTCGGCGGAGTCGTCGAACACGACCTCGACGCCGAACAGCGTGCGCAGCGGCTCGTGAGTGCCGAGCCACCACGCCGGGTGGAAAATCAACGTGTCGAGAGCGACGCCGACCGGATGCAGCGCGTACGCGACGATGCGCAGCGGGTGACCCGAGCGCCGCGGGTCGTAGCGCGTCGTTCCCGCCCGTGCCGGCAGGGCCAGCGCGGAGAGCCCGAACGCGAGGGCAAGCGCGACGGCGAGCGTTCGAATCGGCATCTCGACTTCCCTTTTTACCAGGCTTCGGATCGGCGCGCAGTGACGAACACCATAGCGCTCACGGCTCGATGAGGCCTTCCTGCGCCACGCTCGCGACGCGCTCGCCGCCGCGCCCATAGACCGCGCCGAGCACGAGGCCGCGGCCCGCGCTCGCCGCCGGGCTGCGGCAGTCGTAGAGCAGCCAGTCGGACAGATCCGGCGGGCGGTGCAGCCAGAGCGCGTGGTCGAGGCTCGCCGGCGCGCGCTCCAGCCAGTGCACGCCGTGGGGTCGCGCGGCCGCGCGCAGCAAGGTTCGATCGGTCGCGTAGACCAGGAGCGCGATCGCGAGCAGCGGATCCTCGGGCGGCGTGCCGCGCAGGCGCATCCAGGCGGCGCGCGACGGCGCCGAGCGCGCGCCGGGCGCGTCGCGCTCGGGCTCGAGCACGCGCACGTCGAAGGCCTCGAAGTCGCGCCGCGGGCGCGTGTCGTCGGCGAGCTTCGCGCGTACCTCCGGCGTGCGCGATGCCGCGGGTCATGCGCGTGAAGCTGGCCGCGAGATGGAAGATCGCTCGCCCGTCCTGGTGCGCGACCACGCGGCGCGCCGCGAAGCGCCGCCCGTCGCGCGTGCGCTCGACCTCGAAGCGGATCTCCGAGTCGAGCCTGCCCGGGCGCAGGAAGTAGCCGTGCAGCGAGTGGAGCGCGCCGGCGGTCGCCGAACGCCCCGCCGCGACCACCGCCTGCGCCGCGACCAGACCGCCGAACAGCCGCGCGCGGCCCGTGCCCGCGCCGGCGAGATACTGGTCGCCGCCCAGGTCGCGCAGCGCGAGCCGCTGCAGGAGCCGCGCGAGCCGCGGCGGGTCCGAGTGACTCATCCGTCCTCGTAGCGGATCGCGAGCAGCGTGAAACGCGCGCGGCCCACGGGCCGCTGCACCTCGACCTCGTCGCCCACGCGCCTGCCCACGAGCGCGCGGCCGATGAGTGACTCGATGCTGATCGCGCCGGTCGCCACGTCGCTCTCGTCGGGGCCGACCAGGCGGTAGCTGAGCTCGGCGCCGCTCTCGTCCTCGAGCGTGACGAAGGCGCCGAAGTACGCGCGGTCGCGCGCGACCTCGCCCGGCTTCACGACCACCAGCTGGTCGAAGCGCTTGCGCAGGAACTGGATGCGCCGGTCGATCTCGCGCAGCCGCTTCTTGCCGTAGATGTACTCGGCGTTCTCCGAGCGATCGCCGAGCGCGGCGGCAGCAGAGACCTCACGCGTCACGCGCGGGCGCTCGACCCGCCACAGGCGCTCGAGCTCTTCCTGCAGGCGCTGCGCGCCCTCGGGCGTGATGTGGATCTTCCTGCTCGGCGTCGACACTCTCCGCCGAGATAGCGCGCGCGACGCCCGGGCGCACCCTGTGCTCCAATCGGCCCATGAGCGGCATGCACGAGCCGGCGCGCGAGCTTCCGCTGCTCACGCGCGCCGACGTGTTGGTCGTCGGCGGCGGGACCGCCGGGGTCGCGGCGGCGGTGGCGGCCGCGCGCTCCGGCGCGCGCGTCGTCCTGGCCGAGGCGTCGAGCTCCCTCGGCGGGCTCGCGACCAACGGCCTGATCGCGCTCCTGCTCACGCTCGACGACGGCCGCGGCAAGCAGGTGATCGGCGGGCTGTGTCAGGAAGTCAGCGAGCGGATGCAGGCGCTCGGGGGCGCGTTCGCGCCGCCGAGCGAGCATTGGGGTCGGCGGGATCCCGAGCTGCTGAAGCTCTACGCGAGCTGGGGCCTCGTCTGGGGCGGCGCGCGCGCCGAGCACGTGGTGCGCTACTCGGTCGCCTACGACCCCGAGGTGCTGCGCGAGGTGTTGAACGACCTCGTGACACAAGCCGGTGTAGAGCTGCTCCTCCACGTGTGGGCGGCGCGCGCGCTGCTCGAGGGCGATCGGATCGCGGGGGTCGCCTTCGAGTCGCGCGCGGGCCGGCACGCGATCGCCGCCGACGTCGTGATCGACGCGACCGGCGACGGCCACGTGCTCGCCTCCGCGGGCTGCGCCTTCGAGCTCGAGCGGGTGCATCCGTGGCTCTGGTTCCGCATCGGCGGGATCTCCGACGTCGACGCGGCGATCGCCGGCGGGGCGCCGCTGTTCCGCACGCCCAACCCGGGTCAGGCGCTCCTGCCCTGGGGCAGCGTGACTCGCATCGACCGGAAGATCGACGCCACGGACCCGCGCGATCTGACCTTCGCCGAGCTCGCCTGCCGGCGCATGGTGATGGAGGAGTTCCGCGCGCTGCGCGAGCGGCACGTCGAGCTGCGCGACGCACATCTGTGTGAGATCGCGCGGCTGATCGGCGTGACCGAGAGCCGCCGGCTCGTCGGGCGCACGGTGCTCGCGCACGCCGACCGGCAGCACCCGCTGCCGGGGGCGATCGCGATCACGGGTCATTGGACGAAGTACGGCGCGGTCTATGCGATCCCGTACGGCTGTCTCCAGGCGCGCGAGATCGCGAACCTCCTCGTCACCGGACGGTGTATCTCGTCCGACCACAGCACGCACAACGCCACCAAGGAGATCCCGCCCTGCTTCGCCACCGGCGAGGCGGCCGGCTGCGCCGCGCTGCTCTCGCTCGAGCGCGGCGGGCGCGTCGCCGAGGTTCCGGTCGAGACCCTGCGCGAGCGCCTGCGCGCCCGCGGCGCGATCGTCGACTACGCCTTCTGAGTGAGCGCGCCCGACGTCGGAGTCGTGAGCGCGCGCGTCTCGAGCAGCTCGGACACGACCAGCCCGCGCGCCGCGGCGCCGTCGCCGCCGAGTGACTCGAGAGGCGTGAGCGTGGCGACGAGCTCCTCGAGCGCGCGCCGCTGCTCGGGCCGCACGTCCCGGAACGCGAGGCCGAAGCCGCGCGGGCCGTGGTCGCACACGATCTCGGCCTCCACCACCAGCGGCGAGCCACCCGCTGCGCCGTAGAGCCCGAGCGCGAGCCGCTGCCCGACGGCGAGGCCGGGCTGGCGCGCGATGCGAATTCCATCCGTCGAGAGATCATGTCCCAGCACGACCTGCGGCGCCTCGGCCGCCGAGTGCGTGATAGCGGCGACGCGCCGCCCGTAGGCGCGGCGTTCGGTCTTGCGCCGCTCGCGCGCCGGCTTCCTCGGCACTTCCTTGAGCTGAGACACACGCGTGCCCGGGTGACTGCCGCTGAGAATCGCCTCGAGCTCCTGGTTCGCGTCCGGGGGCAACGGGTCGAGGTCCACCGCGACCCACCAGGCCATCGCCCCGCCCCTCACTCCCGGCTCGCGGCTCGCGCGCGACACGTGTCCCGAGAGCGCGTCGAGCGCCTCGCTGCGCAGCTCCGCGGGCAGCTCGAGCGAAATCCAGTCACCGGGCTCGAGCGGCTCGCCGACGCGAAAGCGCGCGGCCGACGCGGACAGCTCCAGGAGCTTCGCCGTGTGCGTCGTCTGGCCCACGCGCACGCGCGCCTCGCAGCCGAGGGGCAAGCGCGCGCGCGTGCGGCGCTCGTCGCGCTCGTGCACGAGCATCGCGATCAAGAGGCGCAGCGTCTCTTGATCGACGGCGCTATGCACCAAATAGTGTACGCCGAGGTCGCGCAGCCGGGCGCGCAGCTCACCGAAGTCCTGACCGTGCACGCACAGCCAGAGCGGCTCCGGCGCGCCGTCCGCGGGCGGACGCGCGCCGAGCTCGAGCGCGCGGCGCCCGCTGGTGATCAGCAGGTCGCGAGCCGGCGGCAGCTCCGCGAGGTCCGCGGGCCGCCGACAGAGCGCGAAGTCCGAGCCGAGACCCTCGAGGATGACGCGCACGCGATCCAGCTCGCCGTCGTCGAGCAGCACGACCGAGGCCGACTCTCCCACGCCTTCGCGTTTCGGTCGCCCCACGGTGCAGCTGAAGGCGATCGCGAGACGTCTCCGGACCCGGCGTAGGGGCCGTCCTCTCCGGGCGTAGGGGATGGTCGTCACCCGGCCTAAGGGACGGTCCTCGGATACGCAACGAGCTCGGCGTCGAAGCTCGGATCGCCGCCCTCCGCGGGATCGCGGCGAATCGCCACGGCGAGCGTGTTCGTGCCGGCGCCGAGCAGGCTCGGATCGAGCAGGCGGTGCAGCAAGATCGGCTCGGCCGTCGCCGCCGCTCGCGGCCCGCGCGCCACGAGCCAGCGGGCCTCGCGCTCCGGGTTGCGCTCGACGCGCGCCACCTCGCGGCCGTTCAGATAGGCGACGGCCGGCTGATCGCGCGGCAGCCCGAGCTCGAGCCCGGCGAGTGACTGCGGACGAGTCACTTCGAACTCGATGCGGTAGTAGGTCGTGCGCGGGGGCGCGCCCGCGGCCGCGCCGCGATCGACGATACGAAATGGTGTCGCCGCCGCGGGCCAGAGGCTTGCGTCGAAGCCCGGATCGCCCCAACCGGCCTTGGGCTCGACGCCGTCGAGGAGCTTCCAGCTCGAGCCCGCGGAGACCAGCGCCTTCGGCACGGGCAGCTGACTCGAGGCCGCCAGTGAGAAGGCGTCGCGGGTCGGATCGCTCTCGCTCACGAACTCGGCGGCGGCGCCCGCGCGGGTCACGTCGATGCGCAGCGCGCCGTAACGCTCGAGGCGGATCACGCTTCCGTCCTGCCGCTCGCGCAACGCGTACAGGCGCATGCCTCCGGTCCCGACCACGACGTAGGGCATGCCGCCGACGTCGAAGCGCTCGTAGTCGTGGTCGTGCCCCGACAGCACCGCGGTCGCGCCCCAGGCGCGGAACGGCCACTGCAGCTCGGGGGTCGAGCCGTGCGGCCCCGACGAGAACGGCGGGTGGTGGAACACCACCCAGCGGTGCGGTGCGGTGGAGCGCGCGAGCGCGTCCCGCAGCCAGAGCGCCTGGCGCGAGTCGCGCGTGATGCCGTCGGGCTCGTGCGGATCGCTGTCCAGGAAAAACAGCTGCACGGGTCCGCGCTCGAGCTCGTAGTAGCGCTCGTTGCCGGGCAGCTCGAAGTAGTCGAGGTACGGCTGCGCCCCCGCGGCCTGCCAGTCGTGATTGCCAAGCGCCGGAAAGAAGCGGTTCACGGCCGCACCCGGCCCGAACGCACCGCGGTAGGGCGCGATGAACTTCGCGTAGTGCTTGCCGATGTTCCTGTCGATCGTCTCGGCCGCGCCGGCGGGGTAGTTGTTGTCTCCGACCGTCACGACGAGATCCGGTTGGAATCCAGCCACGAGCGCCGCGACCTGCGCTTCCTCTGGAGTGTCTCCGCCGAAGTCGCCGATCACCGCGACGTGGAGCACCTGCTCGCGCCCGCAGCCGAGCGCGAGAAGCAGTCCCAGCCCCGTCCGCCAGAAGCGGTTCATCGCGGCGGCGGAGCGTAGCGGCGCAACCCGCGCGTGGCACACCGGTTGCTCTCGAAGGATCGTACTAAGCTGAATTCGAACCGGAACGAGAGAAGGAGGGAGACATGCAGCCCAAGTGGATCGCCGCGTTGGTTTTGGTGATCGGGGTCACGCTGCTGGCCGGTGCAGCCCGAGCCAACGACAACCCGGTGCGGCAGTGCATCGCCGGCGCGCGCGCCGAGAACAAGACCTGCACGCAGTTGTGCAAGGACGACTTCCTATCCGCGATCGACACCTGCCGCGGGACGAATCACGACTGCGCCCAGGTGGCGCGAGACACGCGCGAGGCATGTGTCTCGGACGTGCTGCACGCGCTCGCGCAGTGTGTCCAGGACACCTGCGCCGTCTTTCACGACCTGATCGAGCAGTGCCGGGCGAGCTTCGCTGCCGGGACGCCCGAGCGCGACGCCTGCATCGACGGCGC
>WNFL01016269.1_pt1 | contig 23540 bp, 17 predicted proteins | sample 5400361 | NCBI WGS metagenome assembly WNFL01 (sample SAMN13153351, study PRJNA577476) | soil metagenome | isolation source: 40 cm soil on Douglas fir-dominated hillslope | place: USA:California | collected 2013-09-17
AGGGGGTGGTGTGACGTTGCCGGCCGGGACGCGACCGGCACCGACGGTTCACTTCTGTCCGAATTTGAAGCCAATTTCGCCGCCGACGAAGCGCGGCTCTCCGTAGAACGCCCAGACCCACAGAGGATCGACGTTCTGCGCCGATTCCTTGTAGAGCTTGTCCGTGAGATTGCGCCCGTACACGCGCGCGAACCAACGGTTGTCGGGCGCGTTGTACGTCACCGACGCTCCGAGCAGCGCGCGGGCGTCCGCGTAGGTCTGCGTGAACGGCGAGTTCGGCAGCGCGATCGAATAGGTATCGAGGTTCCTCGACACGTAGTTGTCGTTCACGTCGATGACCACCCGGCCGCCGGTCCAGGCAATCGGCACGCTGTAGTTGAGGTCGAGAGTCGCCGTCACCGTGGGGCAGCGGTTGACCGGCAGACCGGACAGATCGATGGTGGCACCGTTCCCTGAGGGATCGAGCGTCGTGAAATTGCCGTATTCGCAGTGCTGGAAGCTGAATGGCACGCGCAACATCAAGCCGTCGCTGATCTGCACCGTCAGCTCGTTCTCAATGCCGTACGCCGTCATCTTCGCGGCGTTCTTGAAGAGCGTCTCCTCGCCGGGCTGTCCGTTGGCGTTGGTGATCGGCGAAACCACTTGGCGAATGAGGTCCGTGTATCGGACGTAGAACAGCGCCTCGTTGAGGCGCACGCGCCGATCGAGCAGTTCGGTCTTCGCGCCCACTTCGAACGAATCCGCCTTCTCCGGATTGGTGGGCGCCTTCTCAGCGTTGGTGATGGGCGTACCACCCGTGCCGACTTGATCGTTGTACCCGCCGCCCTTGAATCCGTGCGAATAATTCACGTAGCCGAACACATCCGGATTGAATTGATGCGACAGTGTTACCCGGTACGTCGGCTGCGTCCATGAATGGCTGTCGGTCACCACGCCGAAGGGGTACGCGCCGAAATCGGCGCCGCTCATCAGGCCGCCCAGCTGCCGGTAAGTGAATGCAGGGACGACGGCGCCCGTCGGCGAAGGCAGCTGCTGGACAAACACCTGCTGGCGTCCGATCCAGTTCTTGCTGTCCTGCGTGATGCGGGCCCCCAGCGTCAAAGTCGTCGCGTCGGTGAACTTGTAGTTGGTCTCACCGTAAAGGGCCTTGGATTCCTCCTTCTGTTGATTGCAGAGAACCTGCGGATTGTTGTTGTATCCGCCCGCCTGCAACCCTGGAGGAGTCGGCACGCCGAACAAGTCGTAGATCCCGAGTATCTGAGCCACGCAGAACTTTGTGTCATCGTGCTGATAGAAAGCGCCCGCCACGAAGTTGAAGGCGCCGATCTGCTTCGAGGCGAAGCGCAGTTCTTCCTGCCAGGTCTTGCGGCGGTCCGAGCGATTGGCGTCGAACACCGAGATGGGGCCGACGACACCCGTATAGTCGGACGGCAAGCTTGAATCCTGGTATCGGTAACCCTGAACCCAGGTAAAAGTACCGGGATCGATGCTGTAGTCGATATTGAGGTGTTCGCCTTGAGCGTCGACGCGATGTCCGTTCTGCTCGTCGATCAGATAGCCCATGCGATTGTCGACGCCGGCATTTCCCAGCGGATTGTTGCCGGTGTAGCCCGGCAAACCGAGCTGGGGAAACACGAAGTAGGGAAGCGTTCCGCCCGGCGCGGTATTGGTCGGCGTCACGTTGACCGCGCCCGGAGTCCCCGAGCGGTCGGTCAACATCTCGAAGGTGAACAGTGCCTTCAAATTATCGGTGGGCTGCCACAATAGTTTGGCACGGCCGGTGAAGACGTCGGTGCCGCCGACGCGTTCGCCGGTGCCGGTGTAGGTCGTACCGCCGATGGTGTCGCTCGCGCCGTTGCGCATCCAGCCGTCTTGGTGTTCCTCGCTCGCCACCAAGCGCAGCGCGAGTTGATTGGCGATGATCGGAATATTGATCGCACCTTGGCCGTTGTATTCGTTGTAGCTGCCGCCTCCGGCCTGAACCTCAGTGGTGAATTCGTCGAGTACCGGGGCCTTGGTCTTCACCACGACGGCGCCGCCGGTGGTGTTCTTGCCGAACAGAGTGCCTTGCGGTCCGCGCAAGACCTCGACCTCCTGAATATCGAAGGGATCCAAGAGTTGCGTCTGAGTGCTCGGCATCACGAAGTCGTCGATGAGCACGGCGACCGGCGCTTCGTTGTAGACGATGATGTCGGTATTGCCGACTCCGCGCATTGCAAAGGACGCGGCATTGAAGCCGTTGATCTTGTTCGCGGAAAAGTTCGGCACCAGCAGCGCGACATCTGCCAGGGTGCGGGGTGTGAGTTGCGCCATGACTTGCAAGTCGATGGCCGTGACTGCGATGGGCGTCGATTGCAGATTCGACTCGCGGCGCGTCGCGGTGACGACGATCTCTTCCAAACCACCACCCGCGGCGGACTCGGCCGCCGGCGCTGCCGCCGTGTCGGCGTGCGCCGCGGTCGATAGCAGCGCCGCTGCCAGGGCAAGCGAGATGAGATTGTCCTGCTTGAATGTCGCACGGCCTGAACGCCCATTGCGCTCGTTGATTGTCATGTAATCCTCCCCCTCTACAAAGAATCGAAGCGGCTTTCAGCGATCGGTCCGGAAACTCGACGCCCCTGGATAGGGGTGCGGGGCTGCCGGCGGCTCGCGCCTTTATCGGAATATTCGCAACACAAGCTACGCGGGAGCATTAAAAAAAACAAGCCTGACGGTTTGTTTAAGTTCAAAAAAATGCTGCTTAACAGCGATCTAGGAATTCCGGACTAACTCGCGCCGCCGGAAAATGCCGCTGGTACACGGGGTTACGCCGGGTGTTGCATTCCCGCGTCGAGGGATTGGCTGAGCGGGCACTCCGGCGATCCGGTCAGGAAGGCATGCACCATGCCCCTATGGGTCTCCCTGGCCGATCTCGGGAGTCTATATACCTGGTCTCATAAAAACAGTCAGGACTGTTTCTTTTATGGCTCTGGGTATAATGTGGCAGCTCCTGGGTGCTCGCCAAACAGAGGCAGTCGAGTCATGGATACGGCAACTGTGCAACGATTTATCGACGGCATGAAGTACGAGTCGGAGCGGACGGGTCCGCCCGAGGGCTTTCCGTCCCTACCCGACGTCCCGGCGGGACGCTACACCGACCCTGCGTTTCTCAAACTCGAATCGGACCTGATGTGGCACCGAAGCTGGCTCTATGCCTGCCACGTCGATGAGCTCCCCGAACCCGGCAGCTTCCTGCTCTGGAAAAAAACGGGCACGCCGATTCTCATCGTGCGCGGCAAGGACAACGTGATACGGGCCTTCTACAACACCTGCCGGCACCGCGGCGGCCCACTGGTCAAGACTCCCTGCGGGAAAGTCGACGGCCTGGTCTGCGGTTATCACGGCTGGACCTACTCCCTGGATGGGACACTCGTGAACCTGCGCGACAAACGCGACTTTCCGGGTCTCGACATGACGAGCCGCGCATTGATCGGCGTGCGCTGCGAAAGATTTTCCAATTGGGTGTTCATCAACGAGGATGTTCACGCCGAACCCCTGTTGCAGCACACGCATCCGTTCTTCGATTATTTTCAACAGTTCGACCCCGACTGCTGGCGTTTCGTCGCCAAGGAGAGCTTCGACGTCAAGTGCAACGTCAAGGTGCTGCTCGATGCCTTCCTCGAGGTTTATCACTTGAAGTCGATTCATCAGGGTACGGTGGACCGCTTTCTCGACTACCGCGGCACCACGATTGCGCTGTATCGCAACGGCCACTCCATCATGGTTACGCCGAACCGCCGTCCCGATTGGCAGGACCCCGGCACGCGCGGCATGCGGCGCATCGCATCGGCCACGGTCGTCTCCTCGAACAACAACCCGTCCTTCAACTTCTATCCGAACCTGGTCGCTCCGGTGGATCCGACCGGCGTTCCCTTCCTCCTGTTCTGGCCGACATCCGATACCAGCATGCGCATCGAGTGCCACTGGTTCGCGCCCGACTGGGGCGGCGGTCCGCCGCCGGAACTATGGAAAACGCGCATCGCCAATTTCGATCGCATCCTCGATGAGGATCTGCAATTCGGTCCGCAGATCCAAGAGTCGCTGATGTCGCCGGGCTTTCGCGGCATACCGCTCAACTATCAGGAAAGGCGCATCTATCACTGGCACGAGGAACTGGACCGGCGCATCGGCCGCGAACGCGTACCCGCACACCTGCGCATCGAACCCCTGCTCGAGCGGTTCTATGAAAACTGAGCGTTGCCCGCCGTGAGCGGACTCGCAGCCATTTTGCGCGTCGGCGTACACGTTCCCAAACTGCGCCTGCCGCATTCGGTCATCGCAGCGGCCATGGCCTGGGCCCATGCACCGGGGCGCGCCGCGGCGCGCGGCGCGCGCGCCATTTGCAATTGGGATGAGGATGCTCTGACGATGGCGGTGGAAGCCGCCCGCTCCTGCGTCGCGGCGTCGACCGGCGGCTCGCTGGAGGCGGACGCCGCGCCGCAATCGATCGTGTTCTGCTCCACGACCGCCCCTTTCGCCGACCGCGACGACGCCGTCATGCTCGCCGCGGCGCTCGATTTCTCCGAGGCCACCGAGACGCTGAACCTGGGCGCGTCGCTGCGCGCCGGCAGCAGCGGGTTCATCAGCGCGCTGCGGCGCGCCGACGGTGCGCGTACCCTTCTGGTCGCGAGCGACGCGCGCCTGACGCGCGCCGGCAGCCCGCAGGAGTTGACGTACGGCGATGCCGCGGTGGCGATGCTTCTGGGTCCTTCGAGCCAGGCGGCGATCGCCTCGGTACTGGCGACGCACAGCCTGGGCAGCGACTTCGTCGACCACTATCGAATGAGCGGGGCGAGTTTCGACTATGCGCTCGAGGAACGCTGGGTGCGCGACGAGTCGCTGCTGCAAGTGATACCGAGAGCGGTGACGGCACTGCTGTCGGCGGCGGGTGTCGGCAGCGACGCCGTGCGGCATGTCGCCCTGCCCGTCGGCGCCGCCCCGGCGAAGCGCATCGCGCAGGTCTGCGGCCTGCAGACGGCGCAACGCGACGAACGCATTCTCGCCGAATGCGGCGATGCCGGCGCGGCGCTGCCCTTGTTGATGCTCGCGGGCTCGCTCGAAGCGGCGGCGCCGGGCGACCTGATCGTGTTGATCGGCCTCGGTCAGGGCGTCGATGCCGTACTGCTGCGGGCCGAGGCCGGCGCGCGCGAGGCCGGGCGGGCGCTGACCCGCGCGCTCGCGAATCGGCGCGACGAGCCGAGCTATGTTCGGTATCTGTCGCATCGCCGCCTGATCGAGATCGACTTCGGCATGCGCGCCGAACGCGACCAGCGCACCGCACACACCGTGGCTTATCGCAAACGCGGCGCGCTGAGCGCCTTCAAAGGCGGCCGCTGCGAGCGCTGCGGCACCGTACAATTTCCCCAGTCGCGAATGTGCGTCAATCCCGAATGCCGGGCCGCCGATAGCCAAGTGGCGCATCGTCTCGCAGAATCGCGCGGACGAGTGAAGTCGTTCACCGAAGACTGGCAGGCCTACGCCGCCCGGCCGCCCTACATGTACGGCAACGTCGAATTCGCGGAGGGCGGCAATCTGTTGATGGAATTCACCGACGTCGAGCCGGGCGAACTCAAGGTCAACGATGCGGTCCGGTTCGTGTACCGCATCAAGGATGAGGACCGTGCGCGCGGCTTTCGCCGTTATTTCTGGAAAGCAACCACCGCCTGAAGGCAACGGACGAGGAGCATGGCGAGCGGAATCAAAGACAAGGTGGCGATACTGGGCATGGGCTGCTCCCGGTTTGGAGAGCGCTGGGCCTGCGGTCCGGACGACTTGATGATCGAGGCCTTCGACGAGGCGCTCACCGACGCCGGCATCGATCGCGACCGCATCGACGCGGCATGGTTGGGCGTGTTCTTCGACGAGCAGAGCACCGGCAAGTCGTCGCTGCCGATGTCCATGGCGCTTCGGCTGCCCAATGTGCCCACGACTCGCGTCGAGAATCTGTGCGCCACCGGCACCGAGGCGCTGCGGGGCGCCGTCTACGCGGTGGCCGCCGGCGCCTGCGATATTGCGCTGGCGATGGGAGTCGAAAAGCTCAAGGACACGGGTTTCGGCGGACTGCCGGAACGCACCAAGGGAACGTTCGAAGATCTATATCTGCCCACCAGCACGGCGCCGGGCGCCTTCGCGCAATTGGCGAGCGCCTATGCCGAGCGCTATGGTTATTCGATCGCCGAACTCAAACGCGCGATGGCTCACATCTCGTGCAAGAGTCACGAGAACGCCGCCCGCAACCCCAAGGCGCATTTGCGCAACCTCATCACCCCGCAGCAGGTGCTCGATGCGCCCGCCGTCGCCTATCCGCTCGGAGTTCTCGATTGTTGCGGCGTCAGCGACGGCGCCGCATGCGCCATCGTGACCACCCCGGCGATCGCCCGCAGCCTCGGCAAACGCGATCTGGTGTCGGTGCAGGCGATGCAGCTTGCGCCCAGCAACGGGGTCGAAATGGGGCACCAGTCCTGGGACGGAAGCCATACGTTGACCACACCGATCGCCGCCAAGCGTGCCTACGCGGAGGCCGGCATCCGAAATCCGCGGGACGAGATCGATCTCATCGAGGTGCACGATTGCTTCTCGATCACCGAACTCGTGCTGATGGAGGATCTGGGCTTCTCCGATATCGGCCGGGCACCGCACGACGTGCTGGACGGCCGTTACGATCACGGCGGCGCCATTCCGTGCCAGGTCGACGGCGGCTTGAAGTGCTTCGGCCACCCGATCGGCGCCACCGGTCTACGCATGGCCTACGAAATCTATCTGCAACTGCTCGGGCGCGCCGGAGATCGGCAGCTGCGCGGCCGCTCCGGACACGGCCCCACGGCCGGTCTCACCCACAACCTGGGTGGAATTCCGAATCGCAACATCGCCAGCGTCACCATTCTTGGATTGCTCTCCGCATTGCCTCGAGGGACATCATCATGACCGACACGCTTTTCACCCGCACCGACCGCGACCACATGGCGAAGCCATGGCAGCCGGCATGGGACATGCTCAACCAGCTCACCGGCGATGCCACCTTCGTCGAGGTGTTTGCCCAAGCCCCCGACTTGCTCGAGTTCGTCATGCAGCGGTTCTATGCCAAGGTCTTCTTCGGCGGCCAGGTCGAGCAACGATTCAAGCAGCTCGCGCGACTCAAGCTTTCGTTGATCCATGGCTGCCGTACGTGCAACAAGCAGAACGTCCCCGGAGCACTCGAGGCGGGTTTCACGCAGAGACAGATCGATGCCCTGAGCGAAGGGGACGCCGGACCGTTCGCCCCGGCCGAGCGTGCAGTCATCGAGTACGCAGAGCAGATTGCCCTCTCGAATATGGACGGCCGAATGACCCCGGCGCTTTTCGATGCGCTGCGAGCGCATTTCTCCGAAGCGCAGATTCTCGAACTCGGCACTGCGATGGCGGTGATATCGGGAATGGCCAAACTGTCCTTCGTACTCGATCTGGTCGAGCGCGAGAGCTATTGCCCCTTCGCGGCCGCGGCAACATCGGTCGCTGCCGCGTAGGCCGCGCGGGCGGTGCCGGCGCGCTTGTCCGTCGAAAGCGATCAGCGCGAAGCGTCAGCGCCCGCGCACCCGAAAATAGTCAGGGATGCCGCCGGGCCAATCCTCGCCCCAGTTCTGTCGGCCGCCGTCGACCGCCAGGACCTCGCCGGTGATGAACTTTCCGGTGGGCGCGGACAGATAAACCACCGACTGAGCGATGTCCATGACGTCACCCAACCGCTTCATGGGATTGGAGATCGCGAACGCCTCGGCGGCTTCGCGCGGGTAGACGTTGAGTCCGTCGGTGGCGATCGATCCAGGAGCCACGCAATTGACCCGAATGTTGAGCGGTGCCCATTCGACGGATAGCGTCTTGCTCAAGTAGATGACGCCGGCCCGCGCCGCTGCGGTGTGTGCCACCTGGGGCATGCCGCGCGAGACGACGGCGACGATATTCACGATCGAACCGGCGCTCTGTTGATCCCGCCAGTGCTGCGCTGCGGTTTGCATCATGTACCAGGTGCCGTTCAGATTCGTGTCGATCACGGCGTTCCAGCCCTTGACGCTGAAATCGATGGCTGCCTGAGGGTATTGTCCTCCGGCACTATTCACCAGCACATCCAGGCGTCCGAATCGTTCCCAGGTCTCCGTGAACAGCGCCTGTACCTGCTCCGGATCGCGAATGGTCATGGCACGGGTCTCGATCTTCTTGCCGAGATGCTTGTCGATGCCGGCGGCGGTTTCCTCGAGCTTGTCGGCGCTGCGGCCGCAAATCACCACCGTGGCGCCGAGGCGGGTCAAAACATAGGCAATGGCTCGTCCCATGCCGCTGCCCCCGCCGGAGACCAGGCACACCTGGCCGGCCAACGCATCGTCGCGAAACGACAGCGGCCACGCGGCGAGCTCATCATCGGTCATTCCCCACTGTTTTGGCGGATCTAGAGGCAGGCGTATGCTCATTTTTTAAATTTGGGCAAAGACCGAATTCGCGGACAACTGCCGTCAGTATAGGCAGCGTGCGGCATAAAAGAAACAGTACTGACTGTTTTTTTCATGACCCGACCGTGTTACTGTTCAAGTTAACATCTGCCTCGCGCATGGACACTATGGCTGGATCAAAAAAGACTCGGAAAGCGGTCCCCGGCGGCGAAGATCTCGCGGCGCTCCGAATATCGGTGACGACCATGGGCGACTTGCTGCTAACCGCCGCCGACCGCTACCCGGACACCCTGGCGCTGGTCTTTCCCGACGCCCAGTACACCTATCAGGAACTCGCCGCGGCCGCGCTGCGCCGCGCCCGCAGCCTGCAGGCGCTCGGGGTGAAACCGCGCGATCACGTCGGGATCCTGATGCATACCTGTCCCGCATTCGTCGAGATTTTCTTCGCCGCCGCCCTCTGCGGCGCCGTGGTGGTGCCGATCAACGCACGCTACCGGGCCCACGAACTCGCCTACGTCCTAGAAAACGGCGACATCGCGACGCTGGTTACGACCGACGCCATTGCGGAGCAAGTGAGTTTCGTGGAGCGCCTGTCGGGCGCCCTGCCCGATCTCAAGTCGCAAACCGACCCGCGCCGCCTGCAGCTGAAGGCCGCGCCGACCTTGCGCAACGTCGTGCTGCTGGGCGGCACGAGCTCGCCCGGTTACTTGCCGCAGGGCGACTTCGACGCTCTCGCCGAAACGACGCCGGAGCGGAACGTGCACATTTCCCGTCTCGGCGTGCGGGTGCGCGATGTGGGCCTCATGCTCTACACCTCGGGCACCACCGCGAATCCCAAGGGCTGCCTCATCACCCACGAAGCGCAGGTACGCAACTCCATCGCCCTCGGACGTCATCGCTACCGGCTCACGCACGAAGACCGATTTTGGTCGCCGCTGCCGATGTTCCATATCGCCTCGGTATTGCCGATGCTCGCGATCTTCGACGTCGGCGGCACGTATTTGACCATGAGCTACTTCGACGCCGGCATCGCTCTCGACATGCTGGAGCGCCACCAAGTGACCGCAACCTATCCCTGCTTCGTCACCATCATGCAGGGTCTCATCTACCATCCTAATTTCGCGCGTACGGATCTGTCGCGAGTCAAGCTGATGAATTCCAACTTCGCCGTGCAGCCGCCCGCGGTCGCCGAGTCGATCATGCGCGCCATGCCCCAGGCCCTGCAGGTCGGCAGTTTCGGCATGACCGAGACCGCGGGAACCGTGTGCACCGGTGCGCCGGACGAAGTGGAGTCATTGCGCATCACGCGGCTCGGCAAGCCGCTGCCAGGCCTCGAAGTGCGGATCGTCGAGCCTGAATCGGGCCATGACGTGCGCACCGGTCTGCGCGGAGAAGTGCTGGTGCGCGGCTACAGCGTGCTCGAGGGTTATCACAAGGACGCGGAGAAAACCGCGCAGGCCATCGACCGCGACGGCTGGTTTCATACCGGCGACATCGGCTCCCTCGACGAGCACGGCACCATCATGTTCCACGGCCGCTACAAGGACATGCTGAAAGTCGGCGGCGAGAATGTGGCCGCCGCGGAAATCGAGGCGCTGCTCGGCCGCCACCCGGCCGTGAAACTGGCTCAGGTGGTCGGCATTCCGGATGCCAAATACGTCGAGGTGCCCGCCGCATTCGTCGAACTCAAGCCGGGCAATAGCGCGAGCGAAGCGGATCTGGTGAGCTTCTGCAAGCAGGAGGTCGCGGCATTCAAGGTGCCGCGCATCGTGCGTTTCGTCGACGACTGGCCGATGTCCTCGAGCAAAATCCAAAAGTTCCGGCTGCGCCAGGCGCTGGTCGCGGAACTGGGACTGGCATAAGTACCCGCCATGCCGCCCCTGCTGCCGTACTTTGGTCCGATCGTGCAAAACGCGTTCGTGGTGCGCGACTTGGAGGCGGCGGTGGACTACTGGTCCGCCAAGATCGGCGTGGGTCCCTTCTATCTGCTCGACCACATCCGCTACGGAGCCGTATATTTTCGCGGCGCGCCCTTGGCCATCGACATGTCGGTCGCGATTGCGCAGTGGGGCGACGTGCAGGTCGAGCTGATCGTGCAGCACGACGGCGCTGCGTCGATCTACACGGAATTCTTGGCGCGCCACGGCGAAGGCTTGCAGCATCTCGGCGTGATGACCGCATCGCTCGATGAGCACCTCGAACGTCTGCGCCCGCTCGGTATCGAGCCGGTGCAGTGGGGCGCAACCGCCAACGGCATGCGCTTCGCCTATGTCAACACGGACCGGCAAGCCGGCGGCATGATCGAATTGATCGAAACCGGCCCCGCGGTCGAAGCCTTCTTTGCGAAAGTCCGCAGAGCGGGCGCCGATTGGGACGGCAGCCGGCCGCTGCGGCGTCTTTGACGGCGCCGCAACACCCCGCAGCGCCACCGATGCCTGTGTCCGTCAACGCCCTCAAGCCGGTCCAGATTGCGTACCACGTTCCCGACCCGGAACGCGCGGCGCGCGCGTACGCCCGCTCCTTCGGCTGGGGTCCGTTTTTTTTATTCGAGCACATTCCGCTGTCGAGATGCATCTACCGCGGCGCGCCGGCGGCATTCGACCACAGTTCGGCCTATGGCCAGGCGGGCGACCTCATGATCGAACTCATTACCCAGCACGATGATGCGCCGTCCGTGCTGCGCGACTTGTATGCGCGCGACGCCGTCGGCGTGCATCACGTCGCGCATTTCGTGCCCGATTTGGCCGAGGCACTGGATCAGGCCCGCGCCGCCGGCGCCGACATCGCGCTCGACGCGTGCACCGCCTCGGGCACACGGTTCGCAATGCTCGACACGTCGCGTGAGCTCGGCCATATGTTGGAGTTCTACGAAGGCGCGGGCGAACTGCTCGGGTTCTACCGCCATGTGCGCCGTGCCGCAGAAGGTTGGGACGGCGCCGAACCTGTACGCCGCATGCGCGGCTGATGGGCGATTCACCCCACCACTAGCAAGGGGATCCAACATGGGACGCATCAATGGCAAAGTCGCGGTGATCCTAGGCGCCGCCGGCGCGGGCAACATGGGACAAGTCATCGCACGCCGCTTCGCCGCCGAAGGCGCGCGGGTGTTGGTGGCCGGTCGTGCGGAAGCGAAGCTCCGCGCGCTTGCCGAAGAACTCGGCGGCGATCACTGCCCATGCGACATCACCCGCAGCGCCGATGTGGCGGCCCTCGCCCGCTTTGCCGCGGAGCGCTTCGGATCCCTCGACATTGCGGTCAATTGCACCGGGTGGGCGCCGATGACCAAGCTGCTCGATGTCAAAGAGGAAGAGCTCGATAAACTCTGCGCCCTGCAATTCAAAGGCGTCTATTTTTTTCTGCAGAGCATGGTTGCGCAGATGGCGGCCGGGGGCGGCGGATCGATCGTGCAAATGTCGTCCGCTTCGGCGTACGCGCTGCTCTACAACCATGCGGCCTACATCGCAACGAAAACCGCGGGTGATGCGCTGGTGCGCTGCTTCGCGAATGAATTCGGCGCCAAGGGCGTGCGCATCAATTCCATCGCGCCCGGACTCACGGCGAGCCCCATGACGGCGCACGAGATGGGGCTGCCCGGTTTGCAGGAAGCGTTTCTCAAAGAATATCCGCTGGGCCGAATCGGCACCGCCGCGGACATCGCCAATGCCGCGCTGTGGCTTGCGACCGACGAGAGCTTCATCACGGGACAGGTGCTGCAGATCAACGGTGGCCTGACCTTGCGGCGCAACCCAACGCCGCGGGAAATCAACGCCAGTCTGAAAGCTGCCGCGGCCGACCCCACGGCGACAGCTCCGATAAAAAACAGTCAGTCCTGATTGTTTTACGCCTGCCCGGCTGCTACCATCGTCGTCGGCCGGCCGCCCGCGCGGCCGTGAAACACCTCAGCGACGGAGTGTCACGTGGCGGTCAATTATAGAGTCGAATGGCCCATGAGCCTGCACGCGCCCGCGGACTCGCTCGAAGCGAAACAGCCTCCGGTGGACAACGGACTCGACGTGCCCGACCCGGCGCGCTATTCATCCGCCGAGTACATGAAAAAGGAATGGGAGCTGCTCTGGCCGCGCGTCTGGCTGCTGGCCGGCGTCACCCCCGACCTGCCGGAATCCGGCGACTACCAAGTGTTCGAGATCGGGCACGAGGAATTTCTGCTCGTTCGGCAGGCCGATGCATCGATCAAGGCCTTCTACAATGTCTGTCCGCATCGGGGGAATCGGATTTCGCTGAACGATCGCGGCAGCGTCGGCAAGTTCACCTGCGCCTTCCACGGCTGGCAATTCGCCTGTAACGGCAAGCTCGAGAAAATCACCGATGAGGCAACCTTCGATCCACGCCTGATCGCACACCGCCCGGGCTTGCGCGAAGTGCGCTGCGACGTCATCGGCGGTCTCGTTTTCATCAACATGGACGGCAAAGCGCCGCCGCTGCGGGAGTGGATCGGCTTGCCGCCGGGTTATATCGAGAACTACGAAATCGACAAGATGAATGTGGTGCGGCATGTGCGCAGCGAGTGGCGCGCGAACTGGAAAACCGGTATCGATGCCTTCTACGAGACCTATCACCTGCCCTTCATCCATCCGCAGACACAAGGCGTGATGGAAGATTTCAGCCAGTACGACTTATATCCCAACGGCTTCAGCCGCATGATCGTGCCGATCGGCGTCAAGTCCCATCGCGTCGGCGACCAAGTCAGCGTCGACCCCTACCAACAGTACATGATGCAGGAAGCGGGCATCGATCCGGCGAAGTTCAACGGTACCGCACGGGAAGTGCGCGAAGCCATCCAGCAGGCCAAGCGCGCGCGCGGCAAGCGGTTCGGACTCGGTTATTACGACAAGATGACCGACGCACAACTCACCGACAGTTGGGCAACCGGTTACTTTCCCAATGTGCAGATCGGCATGCATCCCGAGGGCGTGTTCATCATGCGCTTCCTGCCGCATGCAACCGACCCGGAACGCTTCTACTACGACAACATGACCCTGTTCCGTTATGTCGACGATCCGGGCTACACCGTTCCCGGTTGGATGGGCTTGCCGAGCGGCATGGACGTGACCGGCGCCACGCGTCCGGACATCGAACGCATCCCCGTGGACGTGCGGCCGAACTTGGGCGAGGTGCTCGATCAAGACGTCGAATTGGTTGCCGCCGTGCAGCGCGGTTCGAAGTCGCGGGGTTTTCGCGGTCCGCTATGGTCCGAACAAGAACAGCGGGTACGCCATTTTCACCGCGAGCTCGATCGCTACATCAATCGCGAAAAGTAATCGCGAGGCGGCCTGCGCGCCCCGCAAGCGCGTTCCGGCAGCATGACCGCACGCGCCTCGCCGCTCTCACCGAAATCGCGGCGTGCGTTTCTCGAGAAACGCGGCGATGCCTTCGCGGCCCTCAGAGGTCGCGCCTCGAGCGGCAATCGATCGGCTTTCGCGGGCGAGCTGCGCTTCGAAGCCCGGCTCCGCCTCCGCCAATAGCCGCTTGACGGCACCGAAGGCGCCCGCCGGCCCCGCGGCCAGTCGCGCAGCGAGAGCGGCCGCGGTCTCCGCCAGGCTCTCGTCCTCGACGACCTGGTTGACGAGCCCCCAGTCCAAGGCCTGCTGCGCATCGAGCACGCGATTTGTGAGCAACAGCTCCATGGCGCGCTTGTAGCCCACGGCCCGGGGCAGCAGAAATGTGCAGCCGGCGTCCGGCGTGAGACCCACCCCGGTATAGGCGGGCGCAAATTTCGCACTGCGCGCTGCGATGGCGAGATCCGCCGCCAACACCAACCCCAGCCCCGCGCCGGCCGCGGTGCCGTTGACGGCGGCGATTACCGGCGCATCCAAGCGGGCGAGAAGCGCCATGCCGGCGTGCAAATTCGTGGTCAGTTCGCTCAAATAGGCGCGCACGTCGGTGCCCGAGGCCACCATCCCCTTGAGGTCGCCGCCGAAACAGAAGTTCTTTCCCTGTCCCGTCAGCACCACCGCGCGCACGCTCGGTGCCGCCTCGATGGCGAACGCCGCGGCAAGAAACTCGCGCCCGAACTCGAGGTTCATGGTGTTGGCCGCGTCAGGCCGCGCCAAGCTGAGGAATGCAACGGACTCGCGAATCTCGAGATGGATGGTCGGCGCGGCGGTAGTGTTCATGGCTTACCTAGATACACAGACGATAGAGAAACAAGAATAAATAGCAGTCGTAAACTATTGTTTATTTTAAATTATAAGCAAGACTGGTCAACTCATAAAGCCAAGACTGGTTAACTCGTATAGCCAAGGCTGATCAACTCATGTTTGGCCCCAGCGACTTTTTTGGGAAGGCGCCGGCTCTGCTCAGCATGCCCGGAACATCCCGGCCCATGGCGCCCGCCAACCATCGAGCCGACCCTATCAGGCGATCCACGTCCAACCCCGTGTGGTAGCCCGACCGCTCGAGCATGTACACCACGTCTTCGGTGGGAACATTGCCCGTGGCGCGCGGCGCAAACGGACAGCCGCCGATGCCGCCGAGCGACGCATCCACGACCTTGGCGCCGGCTTGCGCCGCCGCCCACACATTGGCGAGGCCGGTGTTTCGCGTATTGTGAAAATGCACGCGCACCGGCAGGGGCTTGATCACGGCGGCCACGCGAGCTACCAGGCTCGCGACCTCGCCGGGACTCGCGACACCGATGGTATCCGCCAAGGCAACTTCCACCGGCCCCACCGCCGCCGCCGCCCGCGCCATCTCCACCACCCGCGAGGGATCCACCTCGCCGTCGAAGGGACAGCCGAAGGCGGTTGAAATAATGATCTGCGCGCGACGGGCGTGAGTGCGCGCCAGGCGCACTACCTCGCAGCACATGGCCAGCGATGCATCCGATGACATGCCCTGATTGCGGCTGGCGAAGCCGTCGGACGCGGCGCACCCCGCGCCCAGTTCATCCATGCCCGCTTCAATGGCGCGCAGCGCACCACGCTTGTTCAGTACCAAGCCGATGAAGATGACCCCGTCACGGCGCGGCAATCCGGCCGCCACGGCCTCGGCGTCGGCCATCTGAGGAACGAGTTTGGGATTCACAAAGCTGGTCGCCTCGATCCGCCGCACACCGGCATCGAGCGCCCGGCCGATGAACTCCAACTTTTGAGAGGTGCTGAACAGCACTGATTCGTTCTGCAGCCCGTCCCGGGGACCGACCTCGACCATTTCTATTTCAGGCATTTTAAACTCACTAACATCAATATCTTAAATAGATAATATCATGTCAGTTCTGTATCGCCGACTGCACCGTCCGTTGGCAACCGAGGCCGTGTGCGCCCACAGCCGCCGCCGCCCGGAGTCGCGATGACGAACACGTCGCCGGCTCCCATCTCGACTTGAGCAAGATGCGCAAGCCTTTCTATTCGTCCGTCCACCCGCTCGATCCAGTTCTCGCCGACTGCGCCGGCCTCCCCGCCGTTCAAGCCGAAGGCGCCGTGGCGACGCCCGTTGCTCAAGATGGAAGCGGTCATGGGTTCCAGGAAACGAACCCGCCGGACGCCGCCGTCGCCGCCTCGCCAACGCCCGGCGCCGCCGGAGCCGGTTCGAATCTCATAGGACTCGAGGCGCACCGGGAATCGAAACTCCAGGACCTCCGGATCGGTGAGGCGCGAATTGGTCATATGGGTTTGGACCACACTGGTGCCGGCAAATTCAGGACCCGCACCCGAACCGCCGGCGATGGTCTCGTAATACTGGTATTGCGCATTGCCGAAAGTGAAATTATTCATGGTGCACTGGCTCGCGGCCATGACCCCGAGCGCCCCGAACAGGGCGTTCGTCACGCAGGTCGATGTTTCGACATTGCCGGCGACCACTGCGGCCGGGGATTGCGGGTTCAGCATGCAGCCGTCCGGCAGGGTGATTTGCAATGGCTTGAGGCAGCCGGCGTTCAGCGGAATGTCATCATCCACCAGAGTGCGAAACACGTACAAAACGGCGGCCGTGGTGATCGCCCGCGGCGCATTGAAATTGTTCGCCGACTGGGGACTGGTCCCGGTGAAGTCGATGCGGACGCTGCGCTGCCGCGTATCGACCCGCACGCTCACCTGGATCCGCGACCCATTGTCGAGCGGCAGCGTGAACTCGCCGTCCTTGAGCGCCGTGATGACGCGGCGCACCGACTCTTCGGCGTTGTCCTGCACATGCCGCATGTAGGCGATCACGGTGTCCCGGCCATACTGCGCGACGGTCGCCTTGAGCTCGAGCGCGCCCTTCTCGTTCGCGGCGATTTGCGCGCGCAAGTCGGCGAGGTTTTGGTCCGGGTTGCGCGATGGGTAGGCTCCCGCGCCGAGCAAGTCGCGCAAGGCACCTTCGCGCAGCGCGCCGTGCTCGATCAGCTTGAAGTTGTCGATCAATACCCCTTCTTCCGCAATGCTGGCCGAGAACGGCGGCATGGAGCCCGGCGTGGTGCCGCCGATGTCGGCGTGATGGCCGCGCGATGCCACGAAGAAGCTCGGGTGAGCATCGCCCCCGTCCAGATAGACCGGCGTCACCACCGTTACATCCGGCAGATGGGTACCGCCGTGGTAGGGATCGTTCAAGACATAGACATCGCCGCCGCGCATCCCGGGATTGCGCGCAATGACGGAGCGGACCGATTCGCTCATCGATCCTAAGTGCACCGGCATGTGCGGCGCATTGGCGATCAACGAGCCCTCGGCGTCGAATAACGCGCAGCTGAAATCCAAGCGCTCCTTGATGTTCACCGAGTAAGCCGTGTTCTGCAGGCGCAATCCCATTTGCTCGGCGATATTCATGAACACATTGTTGAACAGCTCGAGCACCACCGGATCGACCCGTGTGCCGGCCGCGTGGCGCGCCGTGCGCGGACGAATACGCCGCATGTCGATGCAGCCCGCGGCCGTCACCGATGCCCGCCATCCCGGCTCGACCACCGTGGTCGCGTGGCGCTCGGCGAGGATGGCCGGGCCGTCGACGGTCGCACCGGCTCGCAATCCCTCGAATTTGAACAAGCGCGCCTCCCGCCAACCCGCGGGCTCATCGCCGCCGAGGCAGTACATGCGCAGCGCGGCATCCGCGGCCGGTTCGTAGCCCGCCACCGGACTCGCGGGGGCCGCAGCGGGGGTCGAGGTACCCGGCATCACGGCCCCGGGAGCAATGCACTCGGCCGACACCGACTCGATCACCAACGACTGATTCGGCATCAGAAAGGCGAAACGGCGGCGGTAGCCGCGTTCAAACGCCTTGCGCATGGCCGCCACGGCCTCGGCCGGAGAGCCATGCATCGGCAGGTCGACAGCCAATCCCGTGTCGGTGCCGCGATAGCGGACGTGTGCGCGGCTAACGGTGCGCAGGGCCGCAGCCCGCGGCGCGGCGGCGCCCGGCATGCCGACGGATACGCCCTGCGCCTTCAGTTCCGCGGCCGCGTCGGCTCGCAGACGCAGGCAGAGCGCCCGTGCCTCCTGCGCCCCAACCTCGTCCAGTTCGCGCTCCACCGCACCGTCCCGTATGACGATCTGGTCCGCGAGTCCCATTCCGTAGGCGGACAAGACGCCGGCCAAGGGATGGATGAACACCTGGGTCATGCCCAGCGCATCGGCCACCTGGCAGGCGTGCTGCCCGCCCGCGCCGCCGAAACACTGCAGCGTGTAGCCGCTCACATCGTAGCCGCGCATGACCGATATGCGCTTCACGGCATTGGCCATGCCGGCGACCGCAATCCGCAGCGCGCCGCCCGCGGCCTGCTCGGGACTGATGGGATTGCCCGTGGCGGTGGTCATGTGTTCCGCCAACTCGCGAAAGCGCCGCGCAACGATGCCGGCATCCAGCGATTCATCGGCCGCCGGTCCGAAAACCCGCGGAAAGAATTCCGGTTGAATACGGCCCAGCAAGACGTTGGCGTCCGTCACGGTCAGCGGGCCTGCGCGCCGGTAGCTCGCGGGTCCGGGGCTCGCCCCCGCGGATTCGGGACCCACTCGCAGGCGCGCCCCGTCGAAGCGAATGATGGACCCGCCGCCGGCCGCGATACTGTGAATGCTCATCATCGGCGCGCGAACCCGCACGCCGCCGACTTCCGTGTCGAAGGCGCGCTCGTACTCACCCGCAAAATGGCTCACGTCGGTGGAGGTACCTCCCATGTCGAAGCCGATGAGCCGGGCGTGGCCCGCCGCCTGCGCCGTGCGCACCATGCCGACGATGCCGCCGGCCGGACCTGAGAGAATCGCGTCCTTGCCCTGGAAGTGTTGCGCGTGGGCCAGCCCGCCGGAGCTCTGCATGAAGAAAATCGGCACGCCGGACATGAGGCGGGCAACCCGATCCACGTAGCGCCGCAGGATCGGCGATAGATAGGCATCCACCACCGTAGTGTCGCCGCGCGGCACCAGCTTCATGAGCGGACTGACCCGGTGCGACACCGAGATCTGCGTGAAGCCGATCTGTCGTGCAATATCTTCGGCGGCGCGCTCGTGCTGAACGTAACGGTAGCCATGCAGAAACACGATGGCGCAGGAACGCACGCCGTCCGCAAACGCCGCGAGCAATGCGGCGCGCAGCGCGGCTTCGTCCAGCGCCTCGACGATCTCGCCGCGGGCGCCCACCCGCTCCGCGGCCTCGATCACGCGTTCGTACAGCATTTCAGGAAGCACGATGCGGCGGTCGAACAGCCTCGGCCGCGCCTGGGTCGCGATCCGCAGCGCATCGCGAAAGCCGCGTGTGACCACCAGCACGGTGCGCTCGCCCTTGCGCTCGAGCAGCGCGTTGGTCGCCACCGTGGTGCCCATTTTCACGCACGCCACGCGCTGCGCCGTGATCGATTCTCCCGGCGCCAACCCCAGCAGCCGCCGGATGCCCTCCACCGCGGCGTCCGGGTACTGCGACGGGTTCTCCGACAGCAGCTTGTGAGTATGCAGTGAGCCGTCCGGCGCGCAGCCGACGACGTCAGTGAAAGTGCCGCCGCGATCGATCCAAAACTGCCAACGCTCGCTCATACGCTAGGTGGCCGCGCCGGCCTCGATGCCGAGCACCCGGCCGCGCGTCTCGGGCAGCGCCCAGGCCGAGACCACCACCAGCGCATAGGCGCCCACGGTGATCGCGCCGATCGATTGGCCCAACGAGACGTGCGTGCTCCACGCGCCGATCAACGCCGGGCACGCGGCGCCGATGGCGCGGCCCATGCTGTAGCAGAATCCCTGCCCCGAACCGCGCACGGAGCCGGGAAACAATTCGGCGAAGCATGCTCCCATACCGGAAAAAATTCCCAGGATGAAGAAGCCGAGGGGAAAGCCGATCAGCAGCATCCCGCCGCTCACCGGCATGTGGGTGTAGATGAGAATGAGGACTGCTCCGCAGGCGGCGAACAACATGAAGTTGCGCCGGCGGCCCAACGCATCCGCGAGCCATGCGCTGGTCAGGTATCCCGCCAGCGAACCGACGATGAGCATCAATAAATAGCCGGTTCTCCCCGTCACCGGCAGATGACGCTCGGTCTCCAGGAAAGTCGGCAGCCAGGTGGTCACCGAGTAGTAGGCGGCAAGCGCTCCGGTCGCCAGCGAAGTCGCCAAGAGGGTATTGCGCAGCAGCGGCGGCCGGAAAATACTCAAGAAGTGCGTGGTCCCGGAAACGGTGTTCGAGCGCATCTCGCGGTAGACCGCCGGCTCGCTCACGTTGCGGCGAATGTAGATGATCAGCAATGCGGGGAGGATGCCTGCCCAAAGTATCACTCTCCAACCCAAGTCCGGCGGCAGCAGCACGTTGGCCGCCCAGAACGCCAGCGCGGCCGCGGCCCAACCCACCGACCAGCTGCTCTGCACGATACCGGCGGCCTTGCCGCGATGGCGCGCCTCGATGGTCTCGGCGACCAGCACCGAGCCCACGGTCCATTCCCCGCCGAATCCGAACCCTTGCATGGCTCGAATGAATAATAACTGGCCGTAGGACTGGGTGAATCCGCTCAAAAAGGTGAACGCCGCAAACCACAGCACCGTCAGCTGCAGAACGCGCACCCGGCCGATTCGATCCGCCAAGACGCCCGCCCCCCAACCACCAATGGCCGAGGTGACCAGTGCCGCGCTCGCGATGTATCCAGCCTCCGCCTTGCTCATGCCCCACAGCGTGATCAGGGTCGGAATGATGAAGGTGTAGGCCATGAAGTCGAAGCCGTCCAAGCCGTAGCCGGCGTAGGCGGCCAGCATCGCCCGGCGCTCATGGGGGCTGGTGTGCCGCAGCCACATGGTTAGTGATTCGGTTCCGCGATGGCCGGCTGATCGACCGCGATGCCGAGCCACGCCGCCGCACTCGCAACCGCGAATCCCGCACCGATGACAAAGGCGGAGCGCCACAGATGCTCACCGGACAGATAGGCGATGATGGGTATGCCGATGATGCCGCCCAGATTACCGCCGGTGTTCATCACTCCGCTCACGGCCATGGTGTCGCCGCGGCCCACCGTCATCGCGGCGCCCCAATACGCGCCTTCATTGAGTTCCACTGCCGCAAAACACAGGGCGAGACCCGCCACCGCCCAATAGGGATTCGCTGCATCGACCGAGACCAGGAGCAGCGCGCCGGCAACCGGCATCGCAATCAGGGGCAGGAGTCGGTAGCCCCACCGGTCGCCGAAGCGCTGGCATAGCGCGCCGGTGATCAAACCGCCGACACCCGAGCCCAGGGCCGCGGCCAGCGGCGGCGTGCTCGCGAGCCAACCGCTCTCGAGCACGGAGAATTTTCGTTCCTGCACCAAGTACAGAAAAACCCAATTGGAGAGCAGGTAAAACGAATAGTTCAGGCATAAATAGGAAATTGCGAGCAGCAAGACATTGCGGTTCCTGAGAATGGTCAAAAGCTGCCGGGCGCTGATCGTGCTGTCCACGGGCACGGCACTCAGAGTGCCGATCTCGTCGAGTTCCTCGGGCGTGACCGAGGGATGCTCGCGCGGCGCGTTGCGGCCGTACCAGGCCCAAATCGAAATCAAAGCGACGGCGGGCAGGCTTGCCCACAGCAACGCCCGCTGCCATCCCATCACCGACATCAGGTTTGCGATGAGCGGCGGAGTGAGCGCCGCGCCGAGGCTCAATCCCATCGTCTGCAAACCCTGCACGGTTGTCCAGTGGCGGGGCGGAAACCAGACCTCGAACACGCCGGCGGACACCGGAAAAATCGCGGCCTGAGAACATCCCAACAGCAGCTGCACCAAGAGCAGCGCGGCCAGCAAGGAGAGCCCGGTCAGCCAATACGGCGCCAGCGGGGTCGCGATGGTGGCCAAAAACGCGGCGAGCCCGATGATGACGAAGGTGCGCCGGGCCCCTTGGCGTTGCCCGAAAATACCGCCGGGAAGCTGGAAGAAACCATAACCCAGAACGAACGCCCACTCGATCAAACCGATCTGAAACTGGCTGAGGCTCAAATCCGGCATCATCCGCTCGGCCACCACCGTGATGCTCTTCTGCTGCAGATAAGCCAGAAAGCCGAAACCGAACAACAGGGAGAAAATACGCCAACGGATACGGACGAGAGGGGTGCGCGTAGCGGACGTCAACATTCGTTTCTTCTCACGCCCTGCGCTCCATCAGGCGCCGGTGGGTTCTCGATGCATATCGAGGCAGATCTGCACGGCGTCGCCCAGAGACGAAGCCGCCCTGTCGGCTCCGCGTACGCTCTCGATGGCGGTCTCGGGTTGCAGCAGCATTCCGGGGAGGAACACGGCGACGATACACGCCTGCGGAAACCGCCGGCGCATTTCCTCCGCCGTCGCCTCGCTGCGCCCGCGCTCTTCGCTCGGGAAGGCGCTGACGACATAGACGATGGAGACGGCCTCGGCGGCATTGGGAGGCGGCACAGCCGCCATATCTTCGAGCGACATGTGGCGGGCGTCGATTTTTCGGTCGCGCAAAATGCGCACCAGGAGTTCCGTGGCCAGATCGTCGGCCATGGAACCCAAGCCCACGCAGACCATGACGGATCCCGCGGGCACCACCAACGGTCCCTGCCAGCGGCCGCTGATCTGTTCCCGCTGGCGGCGCAGCTCACGGCCCGCGGTCGAAATCTCCAGAACCGAAGATTGCCGATAACGGCGCTGCAGGCGTTGCCTCTCGCCGCCGATGGCGGCGATCACGGCAACCATGGCGCTGCGCACTTTGGCCTGTTGATCGGCGCTGATGGTACCCGCCAAGAGATCGAGGCGCGCCAGGTGCAAGGCAGGCATCAGCACCAAGTCGCAATAATCCGCGAACGTGTTGCGTTTGAGAAAGACGCGTGCACCGGCGATGATCTCGGCCGAATCGGCCGACAGCGCGCGTTGGTAGAAGCGCTCCGGCATGGTGAGCGCCTGAGCATCCCCCAACAACACGTCGAGCAGACGCAGCGCCTTGATGTGGCGTCCGGCAACCAAGAGACATAGAGTCAACGGGGTCGATACGATCAAGCCGATCGGGCCCCAGAGCCAACTCCAGAATATCGCCGCAACCACCACCGAAAGCGGCGACAAGCCCGTGGTATGACCGTACAGTTGCGGCTCCACCAGCTGCCCGGCGACCAATTCGGCCCCGACGAACAGTCCGAGGGTGGCCAAAGCCAACATCCACCCCGGATCGACGGCAGCCGCCAGCAGGGTCGCACACAGCGCCGCGATCCACACGCCGACATAGGGAACGAAGCGCAGAACCGCCGCAAGCGCCGCCCACAGCAGGGGGTGCGGCAGGCCGATGAGGCTGAGCCCTATCCAGACCATGACCCCGAATCCCAAGTTGACCGCGAATTGCGACACGAAAAAACGCGACAGGCGTTCGCCCGCCTCGTTGATCGCCAGCGTCGTCAGGCGGATGTCGGCGCCGCCGGCAATGCGAATGAAGCGGTCGCGCAATGCTTCGTGCTCGAGCAGAACGAACACCAGCACGACCAGCACGATGCCCGCGGTCTCGATCGGCACCCAGATCGAGCCGAGCACCCTTTCGATGACCTGCACCGGATTCGGCGGCGGCTGATGCAGCTCCACCGGAATCGGACCGTTCGGTGCCGCGGCATCGGATTGCTGCAGAGTGCGCGGCGTCTCGGTAGTCCCGGTAGTCCCGGTAGTCCCGGTAGTCCCGGTCTGCTCGGCCGCGGCGCGCCGGTTGGTGAAGC
>WNFL01342416.1_pt1 | contig 23539 bp, 24 predicted proteins | sample 5400361 | NCBI WGS metagenome assembly WNFL01 (sample SAMN13153351, study PRJNA577476) | soil metagenome | isolation source: 40 cm soil on Douglas fir-dominated hillslope | place: USA:California | collected 2013-09-17
CGCTTCGGCCTTGAGCTCCTCGCCACCTTCGAGCGCGTAGAGACGGCGTGAATAGATCACGTCGCGCTGCTTGTTCATCACATCGTCGAACTGGAGCAGCTTCTTGCGCGCCTGGAAGTTCTGCAGCTCGACGCGCTTCTGCGCCTGGCCGATCGCGGCCGTCACCCACGGGTGGGTGATGACCTCGCCCTCTTCGGCGCCCGTACGATCCATAATACGCGCGATCCGGTCGGAGCCGAATAGCCGCATCAAGTCGTCTTCCAGCGACATGTAGAAGACGCTCTGGCCCGGATCCCCCTGGCGGCCGGAGCGGCCGCGCAACTGGCGATCGATGCGCCGCGCCTCGTGCCGCTCGGTCCCGATGATCACGAGGCCGCACGGCGGGTTCTCGTTGCACTTGAGCTCTTTGATCTGTTCGGCCGACAGGTCCGCCTTCTCGACCAGCTGACCGAAGGGGGCCTCGCGCGCCTTGATGCCGCACACCTGACACTTCTTGACGCCGGCGCCGAGTTTGATGTCGGTGCCGCGGCCCGCCATGTTGGTCGCGATCGTGATGGAGCCGGACTGGCCCGCGAGCGCGACGATTTCCGCCTCGCGCTGGTGGAACTTCGCGTTCAGCACTTCGTGTTTCAGGCCCCGCCGCTTCAGCATCCGGGCCAGCGTCTCCGACACCTCGACGTTCACGGTCCCGACCAGCACCGGCAGGCCGCGCTTGTACTCACGCTCGACCTCGTCAATGATGGCGTTGTACTTCTCGCGCCGCGTCTTGTACACGAGGTCGTGCTTGTCCACCCGCCGCACCGGCCGATTGGTGGGAATGACCACGACGGCGAGCTTGTAGATGTCGTGGAATTCCGTTTCCTCGGTCTCGGCGGTGCCCGTCATCCCGGCGAGTTTCTCGTACATCCGGAAGTAGTTTTGGATCGTGATCGTGGCGAGGGTCTGACTCTCCTCGCGCACCTGCACGCCCTCCTTGGCCTCGACGGCCTGGTGCAGGCCGTCCGACCAGCGCCGCCCGGGCATCAAGCGGCCCGTGAACTCGTCCACGATGAACACCTGCCCGTCCTGGACGACGTATTCCACGTCTTTTTCGTACAGGGCGTGCGCCTGGAGCAGCTTGTGGATGATGCGGAGGATCTCGCTCTTCGACGCGTACTCCGCCTCCACGGCGCGGCGACGCTCGAGTTTCTCCGCGGGCGAGAGGTGCTCGTCGCGGTCGATCTCGTGCACCGCGTGCGAGATGTCGGGCACGACGAAGAGGGTCGGATCCTCGGGCGACATCGTCTCCACGCCCTTGTCCGTGAGGTGGACGGAGCGTCCCCGTTCGTCCATGACGAAGTACAAGTCGTCCTCGAGGTACCGCATCTTCTGCTTGGGCGCCGGCAGCTTGCGGTCCGCCAGCCGGTCGAGCTCGACGCGCTGCACCAGCTGTTTCACGCCGGTTTCATTCAGCAGTTTCAACAGTTTCTTGTTCTTCGGCATGCCCAGCTGGGCCTGATACAGCAGCACCGCGCCGTCGTACGAGGTCTTCTCGTCGGCGAGGAGCGGCTCGCCCTTGGCGATCAGGTCGTTGACGACCGCCGTCTGCTTTCGGACGAGCTGAACGACTTGGCTGTTGAACTGGGCATACTTCTCGTCCGATTCGGCGCCGACGGCGCCCGAAATGATGAGCGGCGTTCGTGCTTCGTCGATGAGGATCGAGTCCACCTCGTCGATGATCGCATAGACATGACGCCGCTGCACGCGCTGGTCCAGCGTGAACACCATGTTGTCGCGGAGGTAGTCGAACCCGAACTCGTTGTTCGTTCCGTAGGTGATGTCGCACAGGTAGGCCGCGCGCCGCTCGGGCGTCGACGGTTGCGTATCGTCGATACACCCAACCGTCAGACCGAGCCACCGGAACAGATGGCCCATCCACTGTGAATCGCGCCGGGCCAGGTAGTTGTTGACCGTGACCAAATGCGCGCCCCGGCCCGCCAGCGCGTTGAGGTAGAGCGGCAGGGTCGCCACCAGGGTCTTTCCTTCCCCCGTGGCCATCTCGGCGATCTTTCCCTGGTGCAGCACGAGGCCGCCGATCAGCTGCACGTCGTAGGGCACCATGTCCCATGGCTGCTCGTGCCCGGTCACCACGACCTTGGACCCGATCAGGCGGCGGCACGCCTCCCGCACCGTGGCGAACGCCTCGGGAAGGAGCTCGTCGAGGGTGCGCTGCAGCTCCGTGACGAACGCCTTCTCGGCCTGCACGAGCTGGTCGCCCAGCTCGGCGCGCTCGACCGGGTCGGGGCAGTCATGCTTCGCCTGCTTGAGCCGCTCGACGTCCGCGCCGAGCGCGCCGGTGCGCTCCGCGATGACCGACCGGAATTTGGCGGTCTGCGCCTGCAGCGCGCTCTCGGACAGGTCCTTGAGGCGCGCTTCGTGCGCGTGGATCGCGTCGACGGTCGGCTGAACGCGCTTCAGCTCGCGGTCAAACCGCGTGCCGAAGAGCTTGGTGAACCAACGATGGGCCATGACTCCCCTAGCGATACAGCCCGTGGGCGGCGATGTACTCGCGCACCGCCTCGGGCACTAGATAGCGAATCGACCGCCCGGCGCGCACGCGCTCGCGCACATCCGTCGCCGAGAGGGCGATGGCGGGCACTTCGATCACGCGGCGGATCAGTGGGTGGCTGGGTACGGCCACCCCGGGCCGGGCGAACACTACGACGTCGGCGAGCGCCGGCAAAGCCTCGACTTCCCACCAACCGGCGAGGTCCGCCGCCGCATCCGCCCCCAGCAGTAACGTGAACCGGTTCCCCGGCTCCCGCTCGCCCAGCGCCCGGAGCGTACGGACGGTATACGACGGCACCGGCAGACCGAACTCGACGCGCTCCACTTGGAAGCTGGGATTGTTCCGGGCCGCCAGCGCCAGCATGTCGCCGCGCTGTTCCGGCGTGGCCTGGTGGGCCGCCCGCTTGAAGGGCTGCTCGCGGGCCGGCATGAACCGGATCGTCGCCCCATTCAGCGCTTCGGCCGCCGCCTCGGCCACGGCCAAGTGCCCCAGATGCACCGGGTCGAAGGAGCCCCCGAACAGGGCGTCCACGCCCGTCAGGACGACGTGCCCGTCGTGTCGGCCGGGCAGCTCTGGGCGAGACCCGTCGCCTGCGGGTAGAAGCGGTGCAAGTGGGCGCACGTTTCCTGCAGTTCTTCCTTGTATCCGATGGCGCGGTAGCTGTCCACCAGGCGCAGCAGGGCGTCGGGCGCCAGCGTGGCGTCCGGATACGTGGCGATCACGTCCTTGAAGTAGATGATCGCCGAGTCGTACGCCTTCCGCCGAAAGTAGAACATGCCGTTCTTGTAGGCCTTCTCGGCAAACTGGTTCTGCAGCCGCTTCACGTGGGGACGCGCCCGCGCCGCCGCGTCGGTGTGAGGGCCGTCTCCCCGTAGGTCGGGTCCAGCTCGGCACGCCGCCACAGGCGCAGGTTCGAGTCGCCCGCGCGCAGCAGCGCGAGCGGAGCGTATTCGCTGGCCGGGAATTCGTCGGCAATTTTGCGGAAGTCGTGGGCGGCCTGCACGCGGTCGCCGGTCTGGAAAAAGCATTCCGCCAGGTAGTAACGCGCCACGACCGCTTCGGGCTGGCCCGGTGTGAACTCGAAGCTCAGCCGCTGCAGCACCAGCTGGGCGCCGTGGAAGTCGCCACGATGGATCAGCGTCAGCGCGTGATCGAGCTCCATCTCCGGCGCGGTCACGGTCTGCACCCGCGGCCCCTGGTGGCAGCCAGCCGCGAGCGTCGCGAGACCGAGGATCCACACCATCCGTCGCATCATTCGGGTTCAGCCTTCCCCAGCGAGTTGATCTTCTCTTGGGCCCGCTGGGCGATCGTATCGCCCGGCGTGCCGCCGACCAATGCCTGTTGATAGCTCTCGAGCGCTCCCGCGATGTCCCCCTGCGACAGGCGCACGTCGCCGAGTCCGAGGAACGCCGCTCGTACGACGTCAGGCGACGCGCCCGGCGCCGTGGCGCGCCGGAACCAGCCTTCCGCGTCCGCCGGCCGGCCCTGCTCCAACGCCATCTGCCCCTCGAGCAGCGTGCACAGGCCCAGGCCTTCGCGCGCCGACTCGGCGACGACCGGGGCACGCTGGCGCCGAATCACGCCCTCGAACACGGGCACGGCCGTGCTGCAGGCGCGCACGCGCACGAGCGTCATCCCCCACACGTAGAGCAGCGAATCCGCGCGGGCCGGATCGGCGCTCGCGGCCGCGGCGGCCGGCAGCAGGGCGAGCGCCGTCGCGGTGTCGCCGCGGTCCACCGCGTCCAGCGCCGAGAGGGTCGCGTAGCGGCCCAGCGGCCGGGCGGGGGCGATCTCCCGCAGTCCCGTGAGGGCGCTCGCCAGCGCCGCGCGATCGTTTTCGCCCAGCGCCGCGCGGACCACCCGCTCCAGCGCATCCGCGGCCTCGTCGACGCGCGAGCGGTCGTCGCGGGCGAGGGCGCGGTACGCCTCAGCCGCACCGGCGTAGTCCTGGGTGCGCAGGGACGCGGCCCCGAGCTTCGCGTCGAGCGACGCGCTGCCGGGGTGCGCCTTCATGCCGAGCTGGTACTCCGCCAGGGCGCTGCGGTAGTCGCCCGCGGTGTACGCGCGGTCGCCGAGCTCTTCGTGGTCGGCGGCACTCCGCGTGCAGGCGCAGGTGAGGGCGAGAAGCGCGGCCGCGACGCGCGTCACGCCTTCTTTTTCTTTCCGCCCCGCGGAGGGGGCTTGGACGGCAGCGGGGGTGGCGGCGCTTCACTGCGTGACAACATGGCCAGATACGCCTCCACACGGGGATCCTCGGGCCGGCGCGCCCGGCACGCCTCCCACACGTCGCGCGCCGCGAGCCCGTCACCCGACAAATAGCACGCCAAGCCGAGCATTGCCGCCGCGTCGAGGAAGCCCGGCCGCTCGCGCACGATCGTCTCGAACTGGTCGCGGGCATCGAGCGCCCGCCCCGCCTCGAGCAGCAGCCGGCCCAGCTTATACCGCAGATCGTGGAAGGCGGGTCCCAACTCGAGCGCCTCCTGGTACTGTTCGATGGCCTGCGCCAGGCCCCCCGCCTCGAGATAGGCCTGACCCATGGCGGCGTGCTGGTTCGCCAACTTGGCGGCGATGTGGGTGGGAAACCCCGCCCGCTCGCTGGTGTCGATGCGGTGCGCCCGCCGCAGCACGGCAGCCGCCTCCTCTTCGCGGCCCAGCTCGTTCAGCACCAGCGCGCGGTGAATCAAGGCCTCGACGTAATGCGGGTTCAGCGCCAGGGCGCGGTCCAGCTGCTCGAGCGCCTTCTCCGCCTGCCCGGCGAGCGAATAGGAGAGGCCCAGCAGGTGATGGGCGTCGGCAAACGCGCGCCCGCTCGCGATGACCTCCTCGAGGAGATGAATCGCGCCGTAATAGTCCTGCAGCTCGAACCGCTCGCGCGCCTGCTCGACCAAGCGTTCAGGACTGACGTCCATGGATCTCCTCATACCAGCGCACGAAGTTCCGGATGCCTTCCTCGATCCCGACGCGCGGCCGAAAGCCCAGGGCGTGGTTGGCACGGTGCAAGTCGGCGTCGGTCAGCCGCACGTCCCCCGGCTGGTCGGGATGCCGCTCGATCCGGGCCTCGCGTCCCAGCGTCTTGGCGATCAGCGCGATCAGCCGGTCCAGGCGGACCCGCGCGCCGCCCCCGATGTTCAGCATCTCCACCGACCCGGGGGCAGCGGGACCTTCCGTCCGGGCGAGCGCCGCCAGGACGCCGTCCACACAATCGCTAATATAGGTATAGTCGCGCTCGCTCGAACCATCACCGTGCATGCGGACCGGCTGCCCGCGCGCGATGAGGTCCGTGAACCGATGGATCGCCAGATCGGGGCGCTGGCGCGGCCCGTACACGGTGAAGAACCGCAGGCAGATGATGCGCAGCGGGTAGAGATGTGCGAAGGCGTAGGCCACCAGCTCTCCAGCACGCTTGGTGGCGGCGTACGGGGAGATCGGTTCCAGCGCCGGCGCGCCCTCCGCGAACGGTGCCGGCGTCGAATTACCGTAGACCGACGACGAGGAGCCGAACACGACGCGCCCGATCCCGGCCCGGCGCGCCGCGTCGAACACGCGCGCCGTGGCGGTGACGTTCGCTTCCATGTACGCGCCTGGGTCCTCGAGCGACGGACGGACCCCCGGCTTCGCGGCGAGATGAAGGATCGCACTCACGCCCTCCAGCGGCAGGGCGTCTCGCGTCACGTCGGCCTCAACGAGCCGGAACGCCTTGTTCCCGCGCAGCACTTCGAGATTTCGTTCCTTGACCGGGCGCGCGTAGAAGGGATCGAAGTTGTCGACCCCGATCACCGCATGGCCTCGGGCCACCAGCGCCTCGCACACGTGGGAGCCGATGAACCCCGCGGCCCCCGTCACCAGGAGCTTCGCCGGCGTCGCGCTCACCGGGTCACGACGCCGCGCAGATACTCGATGGTGCGACGCAGTCCGTCGTCGAGCGACACTTGGGGCTCCCACCCGAGCGTTTCGCGGGCGTGCGTGATGTCGGGTTGCCGCACGCGCGGATCATCCACCGGGAGCGGCCGCTCGACGATAGGGCTGCGGCTTCCTGTCAGCGCGAGGACGCGCTCGGCGAGCTGGCGCACGGTGAACTCATGCGGGTTGCCGATGTTCGTGGGTTCGTCGGTGCCGCGCTCGAACAGCCGCAGGATCCCCTCGATCAGATCGTCCACGTAGCAGAACGATCGGGTCTGCGAACCGTCGCCGTACACCGTCAGCGGCTCCCCGCGGAGTGCCTGGGAGATGAAGTTCGACACGACGCGGCCGTCGTTGGGGCGCATGCGCGGTCCGTAGGTATTGAAGATCCGCACGATCCGCGTGTCGAGCCCATGGTAGCGGTGATAGGCCATCGTCATCGCTTCCGCGAAGCGCTTGGCCTCGTCGTACACGCCGCGCGGGCCCACCGGATTCACGTTACCCCAGTACGTCTCCGGCTGAGGATGGACCAGCGGGTCGCCGTACACCTCGGAGGTCGAGGCGAGCAGGAAGCGTGCGTTCTTGGTCTTGGCGAGGCCGAGCGCGTTGTGCGTGCCGAGCGCACCCACTTTCAGCGTCGGGATCGGGTACTCGAGGTAATCGATCGGGCTCGCGGGGCTGGCGAAATGCAGGATGCCGTCCACCGGTCCCGGCACATCGATGAAGGTGCTGACGTCGTGGCGGATAAACTGGAAGCCGCGGTGGTGCTCGAGGTGGGCGAGGTTAGCGGGCGCGCCGGTAAGGAGGTTGTCCATCCCCACGACCGTGTGATCGAGCGCGAGCAGCCGGTCACACAGGTGCGAGCCGAGGAAGCCGGCCGCGCCCGTTACGAGGACGCGCATGCCAGCCGGCGGCCGATACTGTCGTAGGTGAACCCGAGTTTGGCGAGGCGATCGGGCTCGTAGAGGTTGCGGCCGTCCACGATGAGCGGTCGCCGCATCATCTGGCGCATCTTGGGAAAGTCGGGATTGCGATACTCGAGCCATTCGGTGACGATGGCGAGGGCGTCGGCGCCTGCGAGCACATCCACCGCCTGCCCCGCGTACGTCACGCGGTCGCCGAGGTGCTGCCGTGCCGTCTCGCGCGCGGCCGGATCGTGCACGCGCACGGTGGCACCCGCCCCGAGCAGCGCCTCGACCAGCACGAGCGCGGGACTCTCGCGCACGTCGTCCGTCTCCGCCTTGAACGCGAGGCCCCACACCCCGACCACCCGGCCCTTCAGCTGGCCGTCGAAATGGCGCTCGAGCTTCTCGAACAGCAGGCGCTTCTGCCGCTCGTTCGCCGCTTCGACGGCCGTGAGAATGTCGAGCGCTACACCTCGGGCCTGTCCCATCCGGAGCAGCGCCTGGACGTCCTTGGGGAAGCACGAGCCGCCGTAGCCGGGCCCGGGGAAGAGAAACGCCGGACCGATGCGGCGGTCGCTCCCGATGCCCTTGCGCACGAGCGTGACGTCGGCGCCGACGGCCTCGCACAACCGGGCGACCTGGTTCATGAACGAAATACGCGTCGCCAGCATCGCGTTGGCGGCGTACTTCGTCATCTCCGCTGACGGCAAATCCATGAAGATGAGCGGATTCCCGGTGCGGACGAACGGCGCGTACAACTCCTCCAACAGCCGCGCCGACTCGTCCGAGTCGACGCCCAGGATCACCCGGTCGGGCTTCATGAAGTCCTCGACCGCCGCGCCTTCCTTCAGGAACTCGGGGTTCGAGCAGACATGGAACGGCGTCTGGGTGTGCTTCGCGACCTCGGCACGGACCTTCTCGGCGGTGCCCACCGGCACCGTGCTCTTGGTGATGATCGTCTTGGGCTGGTTCATGTGCTGGCCGATCGTGCGTGCGACGGCCAGGACGTGCTGGAGGTCGGCGGAGCCGTCCTCGTCGGGCGGCGTGCCGACCGCGATGATCACGATGTCGGAGCGTTCGATCGCCGCCCCGACGTCCGTGGTGAACTGCAGGCGCCCTCCGCGCTGATTGCGGGCGACGAGCGGCTCGAGCCCCGGCTCGTAGATCGGGAGCCGGTTCTGCTTCAGGCCGTCGATCTTGCGCGCGTCGACGTCGGCGCACGCAATGTCGTTCCCCGTCTCCGCGAGGCAGGCGCCGACGACCAGCCCGACGTACCCCGTCCCGACGACGGCGACTTTCACTTGCCGCTGCCCGCCCGCGGCAAGACGTGCCGCGTGTCGACCACCGCGCGGGCGTGCCGCGCCACGAGCCCGTAGTCGACGGTCGTGTGATCCGTCACGACGATCACGCAATCCGCGCCTTCGAGCGTCGCGGCGGTGAGCGGCACGGAGGCGAGCTCCAGGCCATCCTCCTTGACCTTGGCGACAAAGGGATCGTGGTAGCACAGCGTCGCGCCGCGCTGGTGCAGCAGGCGCATCACGTCGAGGGCAGGACTCTCCCGGATGTCGTCGATATCCTTCTTATAGGCGACGCCCAGCACCAACACCGTGCTCCCGCGCACCGCCTTGCCGGCGTCGTTCAGCCGCTCGGCCAGTTTCCCGATCCAGTACTCCGGCATCGCCGCGTTCAGCTCGCCCGCCAGCTCGATGAAGCGGGTCTTGTAATTGAGCGTCCGCATCTTCCAGGCGAGGTAATGCGGGTCGAGCGGGATGCAGTGACCGCCCACGCCCGGCCCCGGCATGAACTTCATGAAGCCGAACGGCTTCGTCGCCGCGGCCTCGATCACCTCCCACACGTCGACGCCGAGCTTGTCGCAGACGATCGCCATCTCGTTGACGAGCCCGATGTTCACGCTGCGGAAGGTGTTCTCCAGGATCTTGACGAGCTCCGCGGCTTCGGTCGACGACACCGGCACGAGCTGGTCGATCGCGGGCTGGTACAGCGCCGCAGCCACCTGGAGACAGGCGGGCGTGATGCCGCCGACCACCTTCGGCGTGTTCCGCGTGTTCCACTTGGCATTGCCCGGATCCACGCGTTCGGGCGAGAACGCGAGGAAGAAGTCCTCGCCCACCTTGAGGCCCGTCGCCTCGAGCGCCGGCAGCATCAGCTCGCGCGTCGTGCCCGGATAGGTGGTGGATTCCAGAATCACGAGCTGGCCGCGGCGCAGCCCTTGCTTCACCGCGTCGGTCGCGGCGAGGACGTAACTGACGTCGGGGTCCTTGGTCTTGGACAGGGGCGTCGGCACGCAGATCGAAATGGCGTCGGGCTCGCGCAGGCGGGTGAGATCCGTCGTCGCGACGAACATCCCCGACTTGACCGCCGTCGCGACCGCCGAGGCCGGCACGTCCTTGATGTGCGAGCGGCCGCCATTGAGCAGATCGACGACCTTCTGGCTCACGTCGAAGCCGATCACATGATAGCCCGCCCGCACGAATTCCATGACGAGGGGCAGGCCGACGTATCCGAGCCCGACGACGCCACACAGCGCCGAGCGGTCCTTCGTCTTCGCCAGCAGGGCAGCGGCAGGCGTCGTCATAACGCCTCCGGGGCGCCGCCGCGCGCCAGTGAGCGCGAGGCGGCCTCGAGCACGCGCACGACGCGGACGCCATCCTCCGCCCCGGCGCCCGGGCGCGGCGCCTCAGCGCCCCGCGCCACGCGCACGAAATGCGCGAGCTCGGCCGCTAACGGCTCGACCGTCGGAATGCGGGGGACGAAGATGTCTCCTTCCCGGATCGCCAGGCTCTCGCCGAAGGATCCGTACTCCGGCGGGCGGTCCACACCCTTGTCGTAGATGCGCAGCTTTTCACGAGGTTCCATGTCGTCGAACACCACCATTTGTTTTGCACCCACGACGGTAAGCTTCCGTTCTTTGTGAGGATCGAGCCATGACAGCTGGACGTGCGCGAGCACGCCGCTCGCGAACTCCATCGTCAGAAACACCACGTCTTCGATCTTTGGTTGGAGGTAACTCTTCCCTTGGGCAGCGACGCGCACCGGTGTTTCACCAAGCAAGTGTAGTGCCACCGACACATCGTGCGGGCCGAAGCTCCACAGGGCGTTTTCGTCCTGCCGCACCTGCCCGAGGTTCACCCGTAACCCGTACAGATAGAAGATCTTGCCGAGCTCGCCGCCCTGCACCAGGGTCCGCAATCGTTCCACCGCCGCGTGGAAAATGAGGAGGTGCCCGGCCAGGACCGGGACCTTCCGTTCGATCCCCAGGGCGGCCACCGCCTCGGCGTCCCGGACGTTGAGCGCGAACGGCTTCTCGACGAGGCACGGCTTCCCTGCCTCGATGCAGCGCCGCGCCACGCTCGCGTGCGTGCCCGCAGGCGATGCCACAATCACCGCGTCGCTACGCTCGAGCAACGCGCCGAGGTCCTCGGTGACCAACGCGCCGGGGTGCTGGCGCGCGACTCGCTCGCGCGTCTTGGGATCGGTGTCGCACACGGCGCTGAGCTCGGCTTCCGCGAGCCCCGCGACCGTCCGTACATGATTCCGTCCCCACGCCCCCGACCCGACCACGCCGATCTTGAGACGCGTCACGTATAGAATCCCCGGATAGCGCCAATCACGTGATCCAGCTGGGTGGGCGTGAGCTCCGGGTACACGGGCAGCGAGAGCACCTCGTGCGCCGCCTGCTCGGCCACGGGCAGGCGGCCGACCTTGTAGCCCAGGTGCGCAAAGCAGGGCTGCAGGTGGAGCGGCACCGGATAATAGACGGCGCTGCCGATGCCCTGTGCCTTGAGGTGCGCCTGCAGCGCGTCGCGGCGCTCGACCCGCACGGTGTACTGGTGGAAGATGCGTTCGTTGTTCCGCTCCACCACCGGCGCCTGGACTTGGGGCAGGCCTGCGAGACCCGCCGAGTAGTGCGCGGCATGCCGGCGCCGCCGCGCGGACCAATCGGCGAGGTGCGGCAGTTTGGCGAGCAAGACCGCCGCCTGCACGGTGTCGAGGCGCGAGTTGGTCCCGACCTCGTCGTGGTGGTACTGCTTCGCCCCGCCGTGCAATCGCAGCTTGCGCAGGCGCTCCGCCAGTTGGTCGTCCGACGTCACCATCATCCCGGCATCGCCCCAGGCGCCCAGGTTCTTCGACGGGAAGAAGGAATAGGCCGTGACCCAGCCCAGCTCGCCCGCCATACGCCATTCACCGTCGATGCTGCGCCGCGCCCCGATGGCCTGGCACGCGTCCTCGATCACGGGGAGGCGGCGCGGCGCCGCGAGCGCGAGCAACCGCTCCATCGCGGCGATCTGGCCGTAGAGGTGCACCGGGACGATCGCGCGCGTACGGGGCGTGATGGCCCGCTGCACCGCGGCGGGGTCGATGTTGAACGTGTCGGGCTCGATGTCGACGAACACCGGCGTGCCGCCTGCATTGTGGATCGTCCCTGCCGTGGCGAAGAATGTGAACGGCGTCGTGATGATCTCGTCGCCGGGCTTCAAGTCCAACGCCTTGAGCGGCAGGAGCAGCGCATCCGTCCCGCTCGCGCAGCCGATGCCGTGCTTGGCGCGCGACAGCGCCGCGATCGCCGCCTCGAGCTGCGCAATAGCGGGACCCATGATGAACTGCTGCGCGTCGATCACGCGCTGCAGGGCGGGCACGACTTCGTCCTTGATGGCGGTGTACTGCGCCACGAGGCGCAGCGCGCCGGCGTGCTCTTCGTATCCCGCCCCGCAGACCGCGCACGCGGCGCGGCCGGCGGCGACGCGCAGCCGTTCCCCGCACTGACACATCCATCCCACGCGGCGGGCCGGGACGCCGACCATGAGTCCGTAGGGCGGCACGTCGGAGGTGACGACGGCACCGGCGCCGATGAAGGCATACTCGCCCAGAGTCACGCCGCACACAATCGTCGCGTTGGCGCCGATGGAGCCGCCCCGCTTGACGAGCGTGCGGCGGTACTCGTGCTTGCGGGAGACGTGGCTGCGCGGGTTGAGCACGTTGGTGAACACGCACGATGGCCCGCAGAACACGTCGTTTTCGAGCTCGACGCCTTCGTAGATCGAGACGTTGTTCTGAACCTTCACGTTGTCGCCGATCCGGGTCCCGGGCATCACGACGACGTTCTGGCCTAGGTTGCAGCGGGCGCCAATCACCGCCCCCGCCAGCACGTGCGAGAAGTGCCAGATCTTGGTGCCGGCGCCGATGACGGCCCCGTCGTCCACATAGCTCGACTCGTGTACGAAATAGTCCGGTGACGGCATTTAGACGCCGAGCACCTTGCATTCGAGCTCGAGGGTGACGCCAGTCTTCTTCGCGACCGTCTTGCGCACCTGCTCGATCAACTTCAGCGCGTCGCTCGCCGTGCCGTTGCCCTTATTGACGAAGTAGTTCGCGTGCATGCTCGACACCTCGATGCCCCCGACCGTCGTCCCTTTGAGGCCGCACTCATCGATGAGCATCCCCGCGGTCTTCGCTCCGCCCGGGTTCGTGAACGTCGACCCGCAGCACGGCTGGTCGAAGGGCGTGCCCGCCTTGCGCCAGCGGAGCAGCTTGCCCTGCAGCTCCTTCAACTTGGCGGGCGCCTCCTCGCCGAGACCGAGCTTGGCTTCGATCACGATCCCGTCGATGTTGCTGGCGCGGTACTTGAACGAGATCTGCTTGCGCGACAGCTGCTTCACTTTGCCTTTCGCGTCCATCACCGTCACTTCGGTGACGACTTCGGCGAACTCTGCGCCGTGGCAGCCGGCATTCATATAGATGCCACCGCCCACGCTGCCGGGAATCCCGATGAAGCGCTCCACGCCGGCGAAGCCCGCCTCGGCGGTGCGTCGCGCCAGAATCGGCGTCGGCATGCCGCCCCCGACGATCGCGGTCGCCCCCTTCATCTCGAAGCGGTCGAGGCCCTTGCCCAGCCGGATCACGACGCCCGGGAAGCCGCCGTCCTTCACCAGGACATTCGAGCCCAGGCCGAGCACCACCCAGGGCAGACCGCGTTCCTGGGCGAGCTCGAGCGCCTTGACAACGTCATCGGCATCAGCGGGCAGGACGAGGTACCGCGCCGGGCCGCCGAGGCGCCACGTGGTGTAGCGCGCCAGCGGCTCCTGCTCGAGCACCTTCCCGCGGAACTTGACCTTGGGCGGCGGCGGCGGCGGCGGCGCCTTTGCCTTGGGCGCCGGTTTCGCTGCGGCCTTCGCTACGCCCTTACGGCCACTTCCCTTTCGACCTTCGCTTTTTCGTGCCATTCCTGAAGGCTCCTGACGCTCCCGGTCCGACTGCGGAGCGCAATGATCGCGTCACCCGCGGCGCTCGCCGCGGACATGGTCGTCGTGTACGGCACCCGGTGCATCAACGCGGCGCGCCGGATGGCGTAGTCGTCGGCCTGCGTAAACTTCCCCAACGGCGTATTGATCAGCAGGTGCACTTCTCCCGACACGATCAGATCGATCGCGTTGGGACGCCCCTCGTGCACTTTCATCACCCGCTCCGCCGGCACGCCGCGCGCCCGCAGATAACGCTGGGTCCCTTCGGTCGCGAGGATCCGGAAGCCGAGCTCGTGGAAGCGCCGCACGATCGGCACCACCGTCGGCTTGTCGGAATCGTTCACCGTCACGAAAATCGCGCCCTCGAGCGGCAGGCTGCCGTCGGCGGCGATCTGGGCCTTGGCGAACGCCATGCCGAAACTGTCCGCCAGGCCCATCGCCTCCCCGGTGGAGCGCATTTCCGGCCCCAACACTGTATCCACGCCGGGCAGCTTGGTGAAGGGGAAGACCGCCTCCTTCACGGCCACCCCGGCGACGGGAAGCTCATCGGGAAGGCCCAACTCGTCCAGGGTCCGCCCGACCATGACCGCCGCCGCCAGCTTGGCCAGGGGGACCCCCGTGGCCTTGCTGACAAAGGGCACGGTCCGCGAGGCCCGGGGATTGACCTCCAGTACGAACACGACGCCGTCCTTGATGGCGTACTGGACATTGATCAGCCCCACCACGCCCAGGGCCCGGGCGAAGGCCTTGGTGTGCTCCCGCATCTCCTCGACCTGGCGGTCCCCGATCAGGTAGGGGGGAAGAACGCACGCCGAGTCGCCGGAGTGTACCCCGGCATCCTCGATGTGCTGCATGACGCCCCCGATCACGCACCGCGTACCGTCCGCGATCGCGTCCACGTCGGCCTCGAACGCATCCTCCAGAAACCGGTCAATGAGCACCGGATGTTCCGGCGCGACGCGCGCCGCTTTCACGAAATAGTCGCGCAGCGAGCCGTCATCGTACACGATCTCCATCGCCCGGCCCCCGAGCACGTACGACGGCCGGACGAGCACCGGGTACCCGATGCGCTTGGCCACTGCGACCGCCTCGTCGACCGACCGCGCCATGCCGTTGGGCGGCTGGCGCACCCCGAGGCGCCGGCCCAGCGCTTCGAAACGCTCGCGGTCTTCCGCGATATCGATCGCGTCGGGTGACGTGCCCAGGATGGGAATGCCGGCAGCCTCGAGCGCCTTTGTGAGCTGCAGGGGCGTCTGGCCGCCCAGCTGGACGACGACGCCCTTGGGCTTCTCCCAGCGGACGATCTCGATCACGTCTTCGAAGGTCAGCGGCTCGAAGTACAGCTTGTCGGAGATGTCGAAGTCGGTCGAAACCGTCTCGGGGTTCGAATTGATCATGATCGTCTTGAACCCCAGCTCGCGGAACGCGAGGCCGGCCCGGACGCAGCAGTAGTCGAACTCGACGCCCTGGCCGATGCGGTTCGGGCCGCTGCCGAGAATCACGATGCCCTGCGCGCCGAGGGGCTCGGATTCGTTCTCGTCGTCGTACGAGGAGTACAGGTACGGCGTCGACGACGGGAATTCTCCGGCGCACGTGTCCACGGTTTTGTACGCCGGGTGAATGCCGAGAGTCCAGCGTTGCTCGCGGATCACCGCCTCGGTGGTGTCGCGCAGCGCGGCGAGCTGGCGGTCGGAGAACCCGAGGCGCTTCATGCGGCGCAGGTCGGCTTGCTCCGGTTTCGCGAGCGCGGCGAACCACCGCTCGGCCTCGACCAGCTCGTCCATCTGATACAGGAACCATGGGTCGATGCCCGACGCCTTCGCGATGTCGTCCACCGTGAGGCCGGCGCGGAGCGCGCGCTTGATCTGGAAGATCCGTTCGGGCGTGGGCGTGTGCAGCGCCACGCGGACGTCTTCGGGCGAGTCGCTCGTGAGCCGATCGTCGGCGAGCGTGGCCCCGGTCACCCACCCCGGCCGGCCGATCTCGAGCGCGCGCAGACCCTTCTGGAACGCTTCCTTGAACGTGCGGCCGATGGCCATCGCCTCGCCCACCGACTTCATCTGCGTCGTGAGGCGGAAATCGGCGGTCGGGAATTTCTCGAACGCGAAGCGCGGCACCTTGACGACGACGTAATCGAGCACCGGCTCGAACGACGCCGGCGTGGTCTTCGTGATGTCGTTGGGGAGCTCGTCGAGGGTGTAGCCCACGGCGAGCTTCGTCCCGATGCGCGCGATCGGGAAGCCGGTCGCCTTCGACGCGAGCGCCGAGCTGCGCGATACGCGCGGGTTCATCTCGATCACGAGCATCTCGCCGTCGGCGGGGTTGACGGCGAACTGGATGTTGCACCCCCCCGCCTCGACGCCGATCTCGCGGATAATCGCGATCGCCGCGTCGCGCATGCGCTGGTACTCGCGGTCGGTCAGCGTCATCGCCGGCGCGACGGTGATCGAGTCGCCGGTGTGCACGCCCATCGGGTCGAGATTCTCGATGGAGCAGACGATCACCACGTTGTCGCGCCGGTCGCGCATCACTTCGAGCTCGAACTCCTTCCACCCGAGCACGCTCCGCTCGATGAGGGTGGAGTGCACCGGCGACAGGTCGAGCGCGCGCTCCACCATCTCCTCGAACTCAGCGCGGTTGTACGCCACCCCGCCGCCGGTGCCGCCCAGGGTAAAGGAAGGACGGATGATCGCCGGGTAGCCGACTTCGCCCGCCGCGTCCACCGCCTCCGCCACCGACGTCACGGTGCGGCCCAGGGGGGTCTCGAGCCCGATGCGGCGCATCGCCGTGGCGAACTCGGCGCGATCTTCGGCCATGCGGATCGCGCGGGCGTTGGCGCCGATCAATTCCACGCCATACCGTTCGAGCGTCCCGTCGTTCACCAGTGCCATCGCGACGTTGAGCGCCGTTTGACCGCCCATCGTCGGCAAGAGGGCGTCGGGTTTCTCGCGCTCGATCACCTTGCGAACCCAGTCGGGCGTGAGCCGGCTCGATGTAGGTGCGGTCCGCCAGCTCGGGGTCGGTCATGATCGTGGCCGGATTCGAGTTCACCAGCACGACCGCGTACCCTTCCTCGCGCAGGGCCTTCACCGCCTGCGTGCCCGAATAGTCGAACTCCGCTCCCTGGCCGATGACGATCGGACCGGACCCCAGGAGCAGGATGCGGTGGAGATCAGTCCGCTTGGGCATTGAGCACGTCGCGCAAAGTGTCGTCGAGCGAGCGGCGCGGATTCCATCCGGTTGCCGCGCGCAGCTTCGCCGCGTCCCCGACCAGGTGGGGGATGTCGGCGGGCCGCATCAGGTCGGGATCGGCCTCCGGGATGGCGCGCACGCCGAGCAGCTCGGCCATCCGGAAGAGCAGGTCTTCGAGACTTTTCCCCTGCCCGGAGGCCACGTTGTACACCTCGCCCGCCTCGCCCTTGGACAAGAGGCGCACGTAGGCATCCACGACATCCTGGACGTGGAGCAGGTCGCGCACGGGCTCGAGGTTGCCGACTTTGACGACCGGCGCCCCGATGCGTTTGGCGAACCGCAGCCGCTGCGCGAACGCCGGCACGACGAAGCGCGGATCCTGGCCCGGCCCCGTGTGCGCGAAAGAGCGCGCCACGACCACCCGCAGCCCCGCCCGGCGCCACGCCTCGAGTGCCGCCACCTCTCCCCCCAGTTTGCTGGCGGCGTACGGCGAGCAGGGCGCCGGCGCGTCGCTCTCGTGCCGCGGCGCGTGCCCTTCCCCCCGGCCGTAGACCTCGCCCGTGGACACGACCAGCACCATGGGATCGGCCCGGTCCATGCGCCGCGCCTCGGCGAGCACGTTGGCGAGACGCGCCGTTCCCGCCGCGTTGATGGTCCAGGCTGCGCCCGGATCGCGTAGCGCCTCCGCGCCCGACGAGACGGCCGCGAGATGTACGACGGCGTCGTACGGCAGATCCACGCACTGCCGGACCGAGAAGTCGTCGGTGATCTCGAGCGGCAGCCAGCGCACCGCGCCGCGCTCCGCGGCGGTGAGCCCGTCGTCCCGCTGCGCCTGGGCTGGGCGGACGGCCCCATACACCTCGCGGCCGTCGTCCAAGAGACGGCGGATGAGCCAGCGCCCGACGAAGCCGTCGGCCCCGGTGACCAGCACTTTCACTTCACGCGCTCCAGGTCGGCGTCCACCATCATCGTCACGAGCCTCTCGAAGCTCACCTGGGGCGCCCACCCCAGGTCGCGCCGCGCCTGCCCGGCGTCGGCGAGCAAGATATCGACTTCGGCGGGCCGCACGAAGCGTGGGTCTACCTTCACGTACTTCTGCCAGTCGAGGCCCACGTGCCCGAACGCCACTTCGCACAGCTCGCGGACCGAGTGCGTCTCGCCCGAGCCGATCACGTAGTCTCGCGGCTCGTCCCGCTGCAGCATCCGCCACATCGCGTCCACGTAGTCGCCGGCGAAGCCCCAGTCGCGCCGCGCTTCGAGGTTGCCGAGGCGCAACTCCGTCGCCGTGCCGCGCTTGATGCGCGCGACGGCGTCGCTCACCTTGCGACTGACAAATTCGAGCCCGCGGCGGGGCGACTCGTGATTGAAGAGGATGCCGCTCACCGCGTGGAGCCCGTAGGACTCGCGGTAGTTCACCGTGATCCAGTGGCCGTAGACCTTGGCGACGCCGTACGGCGAACGAGGATAGAACGGCGTCGTCTCGCGCTGGGGCGTTTCCGTCGCCTTGCCGAACATCTCCGACGAGCTGGCCTGGTAAAAGCGCGCTTTGGGATGCGCGAGGCGGATCGCCTCGAGCAGCCGGGTGACGCCGAGGGCGGTGAACTCGCCGGTCAGGACCGGCTGGCTCCACGACGTGGGCACGAAGCTCTGGGCCGCGAGGTTGTACACTTCGTCCGGCTGCGCGTCGCGGATGACCGTCGTGAGCGAGTGCTGGTCGAGCAGGTCGGCCGCCACGACGTGCAACCGGTCGAGGAGGTGGCCGATGCGCTCGTAGGAGTCGTGCGACGTACGCCGCACCACCCCGATCACCTCGTAGCCCTTGGCCAGCAGCAGCTCGGCGAGGTAGGACCCGTCCTGACCGGTGACGCCCGTGATGACCGCTGTCTTACGGGGTTGTGGCCTCCCGGGACCCTGCTTAGCTTTCGGCCTCTTTTTCAAGTCGAATGAGCCATGGCTCGAGTGTGTGAAATCTGTGGCAAGGGCCCGATGGCGGGGCACACCATCAGCCACGCGAACAATAAGACCAACCGTCGCTGGTACCCGAACCTGCAGCGGGTCCGCGCCGTCGTGGACGGGACGGTGCGCCGCATCCGTGTGTGCACCCGCTGCCTCAAGTCGAACAAGGTCGCGAAAGCGTCCTGACGCATACGAAAAAGGGGACCCGCCCGGGTCCCCCTGTCGTTCGCGGCCCCCCCCGCCCGCACGCCGTCGCTTCCTCACTCACTCAGTAATTCGATCCGGGCCGTGTCGGCGCCGTCGCCGACGCGGTGGCCCAGTTTCACGATGCGCGTATAGCCGCCGGGTCGGGCGGCGAAGCGTTTGCCGAGCTCGGCGAACAGCTTGTGCGACACGGCCTTGTCCTTGATACGCCGCTCGACCAAGCGACGCGCATGCAAATCGCCGCGCCGCGCCAGCGTGATGAGCCGCTCCGCGAAGGGCCGTAGCTCCTTGGCCTTCGCCACCGTGGTGTTGATGCCCTCGTGCTGAAACAGGCTCGTGGCCATGTTGTTCAGCGTCGCCTTCTTGTGGCTCGACGTCCGCGAGAGCTGGCGGCCTTTGGCGCGGTGACGCATTTACTCGTCCTCGCCACCCGTCAGCTGCGCCTGCGGCACCATGCCGGGGTCGAGAATGCGAATCTCGCCCTCCGCTTCTTCGAACCGCATCCCGAAGTTCAGACCCTCGCGGCGCAGCAGCTCAGCAATCTCGCCCAGCGCCTTCTCCCCGACGTTCTTCACCTTGAGGAGATCCTCTTCCTTATACTGGACCAGGTCCCCCAGGGTGCGGATGTTGGAGTTCTTGAGCGAATTGATCGACCGCACCGACAGGCCGGCATCGTCGATGGCGCGGGCCAGCACGTCGCGCAGGTGGCCGGCTTGCGTCCCGCCGTTGCCCTGGGGCTCAGCCGCGATCATCGGGACCTTGCCGAAGTCCACGAAGAAGCGGAAGTGCTCCTGGGCGAGCGCGGCCGCGTAGGCGACGGCGTCCTCGGGGGAGATCGTCCCGTTGGTCTCCACCGTCAGCGTCAGCCGATCGTAGTCGGTGCGCTGGCCGACGCGCGTTTCCGCCACGGTGAAGTTCGCACGGCGGACCGGATTGTAGATCGAGTCGATGCGGACCACGTCCACCGGCATCGTCCGGTCGACGGGATGCTGTTCCGCCTCGACATAGCCGCGACCCTTGTTCACGTACAGCTCGGCAGCGATGTCCCGCTCGTCCTGAACGGTGAAGAGCAGCTGCTCCGGGTTTTGGATCGTGACGGAGCCGTGCGCCTCGAGGTCCCGGGCGTACACCGGGCCCGCCTTCTCGACCTTGAGGCGTAGAACGGCCTCGTCGACGTCGGGGGCCAGCACCAGCGTGAGCTGTTTCAGGCGCTGAATGATCTGGTGGACGTCTTCGACGACGCCCGGGATCGTCTGGTGCTCGTGCACCACGCCGTCGACCCGGAACGCCCAGACGGCGGCGCCGCGCAGCGACGACAGCAGCAGCCGGCGCAGCGAGTTGCCGAGGGTGTAGCCGTAGCCCCGTTCGAGCGGCTGCAGGCGGAACTCGGCGGCATTCGGGTTGTCCTCGCGCTTAGTCATTTCGACCAGGTGCGGCCGGACCAACCCCGTCAAATCAAGAGTCGTCATCACTTGGAATAGAGCTCGACGATTAACTGTTCTTGCGCGGCGATCGGGATGGCGTCGCGGGTCGGCCGCTCCGTCATCTTGCCCAGCGCTTTGTCAGTGTCCACCTGGATCCACGAAACGGGCTGGCCCCGGCCGAACTGGTCGAGGGCCAGCTTCACCTGTACCTGCTCCCGGCTGGCGTCGGCGACCCGCACTTCTTCCCCGATCCGCACGCGATAGGACGGAATGTCCAGCACGCGGCCGTTGACGAGGATGTGCCGGTGACGCACCAGCTGGCGCGCCTGCTTACGCGAGGTCGCGAACCCCATCCGATACACGAGATTGTCGAGGCGGCTCTCGAGGGCCACGAGCAATGCTTCGCCCGTCACGCCCGGCTCCTTGATGGCGCGCTCGAACAAGTTGCGGAACTGGCGCTCCGAGAGGCCGTAGATCCGCTTCACCTTCTGCTTCTCCCGCAGCTGCTTCGCGTACTCCGACGCTTTGCGACGCCGCCCGGTGGACTGGCCGTGCTGCCCCGGGGCGTACGCCCGACGCTCTACCGCGCACTTCTCGGTGAGGCAGCGGGTCCCCTTGAGGAACAGCTTCGTGCCTTCGCGCCGGCACAACCGGCAGACGGGACCTGTGTACCGTGCCATGGCCCTAGACCCGACGCTTCTTGGGCGGCCGGCACCCATTGTGAGGAATCGGCGTCACGTCGCGGATCGAGCGGATCTGCAGTCCGGCGCTCGCGAGCGCCTGGATCGCGGATTCGCGGCCCGAGCCCGGGCCCTGCACGCGCACGTGCACGCGCTTCACGCCCAGGTTCAGCGCTTCGCGCGCCGCCTGCTCGGCGGCCACCGTCGCGGCGAACGGCGTGGACTTCTTGGACCCCTTGAAACCCGCCTTGCCCGAGGATCCCCAGGTGACGGCGTTCCCCTGCAGGTCGGTGATCGTGATCAGCGTGTTGTTGAACGTCGCCGTGATGTGGGCGATGCCCTCCGCCTCGACGACCTTCTTGGCGCGCTTGGCGCCCGTCGGCTTCGCTTGTGCCATTTACTCTACTTTTTCAACGCGGGCTTCTTCTTGCCCGCGATCGCGCGACGAGGACCCTTTTTGGTGCGCGCATTGGTGTGCGTGCGCTGGCCGCGCACCGGCAGATTCTTGCGATGACGGCCGCCGCGATATGTCCCGATGTCCATCAAGCGCTTGATATTCATCGCGATTTCGGTGCGCAGCGCGCCCTCGACCTTGTAGTCGCGCTCGATCACCTGCCGCAAGCGCGCCACTTCGGCGTCCCGCAGATCCCGCACGCGCGCGTCCGCGCTCACGCCCGTCTCCGCGAGAATCTTTTTCGCGTTGCTGGGTCCGATGCCGAAGATGTAAGGGAGTGCGTACTGAATCTTCTTGTCGCGCGGCAGGTCCACGCCTGCAATACGAGCCATGCGCTAACCCTGCCGTTGTTTGTGCTTGGGATTGCGCTTGCAGATCACGCGAATGACGCCCCGGCGCGTGATGACTTTGCAATGCTCGCAAATGGGCTTGACGCTCGAACGTACCTTCAACGGGCCCTCGCCGAGAAAAATTCCTATTGAGCCGCGAAGTATAGACGGGCCCGTAAGTCCACGCAAGGGGCGAGATTACGACCGATTACGACCCGACTCCGCCCGATTACGGTGCGCTGCGCAGCTCCGCCAACGCCCAGCGGCCACCCTGCAACCGGAAACCCAAAAACAGCGTCTCCCGTCGCAACTCCGTCGTGCCCGCCACCACGTAGCGCCGCGTCAACTCCACGAACCCCTTCCCCGGCTCGACCTCGCGGATCACCGTGACGTCGAGCCCACGTCTACCGCTCGCAGATAGCGCCGCAGCAACTCGACCGCCTGGGCCCGGCCGAGGGGCGAGGACGGGTCTGCGCCCGGAATCTGGAGCACGAGGCTAGGGCTTTGCCCAACAAGCGCTTGAGGATCGTGCGCCAGCCACGCCTGCTTGGCGCGCTCGGCCGCCTCGGGCAAGGTGCCCTGGGCGGCCACAGCCGTCGTGACGGAAACGCACGCCATCGCGAGAAGACAGAAACGCCCGTTCATGCGCACCCTCATACCCCTGAGGCGATGGCTTCGGCCAGGCGCCGATACGCCGCGACGGGATCCTTGGCCGCGGTGATCGGCCGGCCCACGACGAGGTGGGTCGCGCCGCGGCGGACCGCTTCGTCGGGCCCGATCGTGCGGGCCTGGTCCCCCGCCGCATCGCCGGGCATCCGAATCCCGGGGACCACGATCCAGGGCACGGGCCCGAGCGCCTCCCGCAGGAGGCCCAGCTCCTGCCCGGAGGCGACGATGCCGCGCAGGCCCGCGTGCACGGCAGTGCGCGCCAACCGTTCCGACTCGAAACCGATGTCCGGCACGCCGCGCCCCAGGACCGACTCGAGCTCGGCGGCGTCATGTGACGTCAACACCGTGACCCCCACGAGCGGCAGATCGGGGCCGGCCGCGCGCGCCGCCGCCTCCAGCATCGTCCGGCCGCCGAGGCAGTGCACGGTCGCCATGCCGACGCCTAGCTCCCGCGCCGCCGTGACGGCGGCAACCACCGTGTTCGGGATGTCGTGCCACTTGAGGTCGAGGAAGACCCGGATGCCCCGGGCGGCGAACTCCCGGGCCACTGCCGGTCCTTCACGAGCGAAGAGCACATGCCCGACCTTCGCCCACTGGAGGCCCGGGAGCCGGGCGGCGAGCGCGAGCGCCTCCCGGCCGTTCGGCACGTCGAAGGCGACGACGAGCTCAGCCATGCGGTCGTCCACGCGCCAGCTCGCGCGCGATGCGCTCGGGGACGCGTGGGTCGGCGAGCGCCGCCGTGCCGACGGCGACGAGCGCGGCCCCCGCGGCGAGATACTCGCGCGCGTCAGCGCTGGTGCGCACGCCCCCAACGCCGATGACCGGCATGCCCACGCGCTCCGTGACACGCCGCGTCGCGAGCACGCCGACGGGCAGCAGCGCTGGCCCGCTCAGCCCCCCCATGCCGTTGCCGAGCCGCCCATCGAGCATTCCCGGGACCGTGTTCACGAGGCTCACGGCTTCCGCTCCCTCGGCTTGGGCGACGCGCGCCATCGACGGCAGATCGGGCAGCACTGGG
>WNFL01251494.1_pt1 | contig 23535 bp, 16 predicted proteins | sample 5400361 | NCBI WGS metagenome assembly WNFL01 (sample SAMN13153351, study PRJNA577476) | soil metagenome | isolation source: 40 cm soil on Douglas fir-dominated hillslope | place: USA:California | collected 2013-09-17
GAGCTCATGTACCTGCCTCAGTTGCTCGCCGCCGCGCTCGGTGGCGACGTGCGGTCATCCTCCACGACCCGGACGCCAGCGGTCACGATCGACCGGCCCGGGTATCCGCTGCGGACGGTCCTCACATTCGGCTCGACCGAGGACGGCCACCGGCCCGCCTATGCCTACAACGTCGCCGGCAGCGCGCACACCGACGCGGGGAACGCGCCAGGATTCGATCACATCGTGCTCGTGACCGACGCGCCGCGGGGCCCGCGCACCGCTGATCTGGTCCGCAGGCTGGGCGACAGCGTCGGTCGAGCCGTCCACGTCGTGACGCTTCGGCCTGGGCGGCTGAGCTGGCCGGTCAGGAGGGACCGGCAGGCCGGCGCGGACAAGGCCGTCATGGCCGCCAGGGCCAGCAGGACGGGGGAGCGCCATGCTGAGCAGTAGCTACCACCCGGACGAGGTGACCTTCCTGCTCACCGATCTGTCCGGGTACGCGCTTGAGCTCGGCTTGCGCGAACGGGAGCAGGCCATCCAGGGCGGGCGCAACTACGCCGAGGTCCTGCCAATCGAGTATGCGCCAAGCGCCGATTACCTGACGCTGTTCGATGCCCTCCTTGAGCGGTTCTCCGGCCAGGTCGCCGAGCATGTGGGGGTCGTCACCGAGTTGGCGCTCGCTGCCAGGCACGGCCATCCTGTGCTGGTGTCGTTGGCCAGGGCCGGGACTCCCGTCGGAATCCTGATGCGCCGGTGGGCCCTGTTCTCCCATGGTGTTGAGCTCTCGCACTATTCGGTGTCCATCGTGCGCGGGCGCGGCGTAGATACCGTCGCGCTCGACCACATCGTCGCCCGACACGACCCGCGTGACGTGCTGTTTGTCGACGGGTGGACCGGCAAGGGCGCTATCGCCGTCGAGCTGGCTGAGGCGCTTGCCTGCTACGCGGCAGGCGGCGGGCCGCGGCTGCCCGACGAGCTGGCCGTCATCGCCGACCCCGGGCATTGCGCGCGGCTGTTCGGTACTCGGAAGGACATCCTCGTGCCGTCGGCCTGCCTGAACTCAACGGTGTGCGGGCTGGTCAGCAGGACCGTGCTGAACGACCTGATCCGGCCCGGCATGTTTCACGGCGCGAAGGTGTACTCCGACCTGGCGGCGGCTGATCGCTCGGCGCAGTTCCTCGACGCGGTCAGCGGCCGGTTCCAACAGGTGGCCAGGGCGGTGGCTGAGCGCTGGCCGGCCGCTTATTCGGGGGACCGCTCCGTGACCTTCGCCGGCCGGCGGCTGGTCAGCCGGGTCCAGGCGGAGTTCAGCCTGCCGAGCCAGCATCTGATCAAGCCGGGAGCGGGCGAGGCGACCCGGGTTCTCCTGCGCAGGCTGCCCTGGCTCGTGCTGGTGCGGCCGGACTGCCGGGACATGCTCGAGCACCTGCTGCTGCTCGCCAAGGAGCGCGGAGTCGAGCTCATCGACTATCCCGACATGCCGTACAGCTGCATCGGGCTGGTCAGGCCGCAGGCAGGGACGCACGGGTGAGGGCTTGGAGATGCCTGGCCAGGCCAGATCCCGTCCTGATCACCACCGATCTGGACCGGACGCTGATCTTCAGCCCGCGGGCCATTGCCCAGCTAGGCGGGGCGTTGCCGGCCGACCCGGTCGAGACCGCTGGCGGGCAGACCACCGCTGGGGAGCTGAGCCGCGCGGCGCGTAACGCGCTCAACGCTCTGCCCGCGCACGCGCGGATCTGCGTCGCGACCAGCCGCAGCGTCAGCAGGCTGAAGCGGCTCAGGCTGCCGTTCGCCGTACCGTACGAGATCGCAGCCAACGGTGGCGTCGTCCTGGTCGACGGCGAGCCTGACCCGGAGTGGGCGGCGCGGATCGGGGGGCTGGTTTCCCGCGCGGCTCCGGCCGCCGAGGTCCGGGCCGTGCTGACCGGTTCCCTGGCCGGGAGCGGCAGATCCGCGGGGACGAGCTCGGTGGCTGGCCCGCCTTGGCTGCAGCGGATGGCTGATGAGGACGACATGTGCTGCCTCGCGATCGTAGACCCGGCGCTGCTCGCGCCCGAGCAGCTCGCCGAGATCGCTGGCCGGTGCCTGGAGCTTGGCTGGGAGGCTTCGCTGGTCGGCCGCAAGCTGTACGCGTTTCCCGCCGGGTTCGGGAAGGAGCGCGCCGCAACGTTCGTGGCCGAGAAAGTCGCCAAGCAGGCAGGGGCCGCTCCGCGCCGGCTCGCCGCTGGCGACACCGAGCACGACAAGCTCATGCTGGCCGACGCCGACCTGGCCTGGGTTCCCGCGGGATCGGACCTCGCAGCCTGCCCAGGCGGGGAGTTCGTCGTAACGTCGCAGCCGGGCCACGCCGCCGCCGCCCAGATCACCCAGGGCTGGTTGGATGCATGCGCTGCCCGCTAGGACGACCAGAAATGCCCGAGGTCGGGGGGCGGTCCGCGATCGCGGAGCTGTGCTTCATGATGGCGGACACTTTCCCACGGCAGACGTCGAAGAGTGTCCGTGATCATGAAAGGCGTCTGTGGTCGAGTCAGCTGGTGATCAGAAGGGTTGCCTCGGGCGGGTCGGTGATGGTGAACTCGCGTCCCGGCAGGCTGGCCGCCGGGAAGACCCGCAGGCCAGCGGGGAGGGTAAGCGCCCCGGCCGGTAGTTCCAGCCGGGCGGTCCTGCCGCCTCCTGGTATCCGTCCGACCTCGGCGCCGTCCTGCGCGCCGGACGGCACCGCACCCCGTTTCGCGCGCACGACAAGGTCGGGCATCGGGTCGCTGGCAGTCACCTCGATGACGATCGACCGCCTGACGACGCCGGCCCGGCGGACCGTATAGCTGGCCGTGACCGGGGTCGATTCCCTGGCCTTGAGCTGCGCCCCGGCCGGCGCCGCGAGCTTGGCTGACCCGTCCCGCAGCACCGAATGGATGCTGAAGTACCAGCCGAGCCCGTCTTGCGGCGCGGGCACGTGCAGGCCGCCGTCGATCTCGAGCCTGGTGTTGGTCACGCTCCAGGTCTGGGCCGCCGGATCGGCAGGCCCGGCCGGCATCGCGTCGCGGCGGCCAGCCACGACCGCCTCGGTCACGCCGCCCGGCAGGGTGAATGTGAGCAGCAGTTCGGAGCCGCTGTCGGTCACGGCCGCATTGCTCGGCGCGGCGACCGGCAGGTGCGCGACTGATGGCCCGGCCACGGCCTGGCCGCCGTCCACCGTCACTGAGGTGTAGGTGACGAGTCTGCGGCCCGCGTTCTCGTCGACGACGCGGCGCTGGCCCGCTCCGACGTACCGGCCGCGGTGGGCAAGCTCGGCGAGATCCACCTCCGTATCGGGCGCGGCGAGTGCAGCGTCGGCGGCGTAGATCCGCACCTCGCCGCTGGCCGGCCTGACCCATCCGATCGTCGTGTGGCCCGCGCTGGTGGTGGCCCAGAGCTCGCTGACCGGCTTTGGCCGCGGCGCGACCTTGGCCCGGATCGTAGCGCCCGGGGTGCGGATCATCACGCCGTCGGCGTCCCGGTACTCGGCGTAGACGTGGTAGCTGAACTCCACCCCAGTTGCCGGACTGGTGTCTCGCCACGACTGCCCGTCGGCGCGGGCGCGGCGCAGCGGCAAGCTCAGACCGGCCCGCGGGTCGACCTCGCGCTCGACCACGACATTCCCGTGGCTGATCGGGAGCACCCAGGTAAGAGTGATTCCCGAGGCATCGGCCCGCGCCGCCAGGCTGGTCACGTCACGGGGCATCAGGGCGGGCCTGGTTGTCGCGCCCGCCGAAGTTCGCCGCCCCGACACGGCGCTGACCTCATGCGCGATCATGGCGCCGCCAGGAGCACCCGCATCGTTGAACTCGACGGCGCTGGTCGTGCCAAGCACCCGGCGCTCTGGCTGCCCGCCGTCCTGCGCCGTCGTGACGCGGGTGATCTTGTAGGAGACGGGACCGGGCGACAAGGAGGGCTCCCAGCGCAGTGCCACCGCATCGGCGGTTACCTCCGCTTGCAGGTCCGACGGCGGGGCCAGGGGCAGCGCGGCCAGCATGTCGATCGCCTCGCCGCAGTCTGCTGCGACGCTCAGGATCCGGCCGAGCGCGGCCTCTTTTTCCCCACCGGGCAGCTTCCTGGCGGTGGCGATGTCGGCCTGCACGGTCGCCTTCCTTGCGGCGAGTTCGGCAAGCTGGTCCGGAGCCGATTGCCCGGACGGCCCCGCCACGTCGGCGGCCACGCGAGCGATTCTGGATAGCCTGTCCACGGCCGCGTATAGGCGCTGGCCGGCCAGCTCACGCTCGGCGCTGCGCCAGTCCGACTGCGCCGTCGCGATTACCCGGTCAACCTCGTCGCTGACCGCCGCGACCTCGACGGCCAGCGCCGGAGCGTTCCGCGCTGCCTCAACAGCGGGGGCTAGCGCGGCCTGTGCCGCTGCCGGGCGGCCTTGTGCCAGCTGCTCACGTGCAGCAGCCAGCTGATCAACCGCCGCCTGGATGGCGCGGAAGCTGGTCCCGCAGTGCGGGCAGGCGACCGCCGCCGCCTCCGCCTGCTGGCCGCACACAGGGCACCGCAGGTACACGTCCGCGCCGCAGTAGCGACAGGCCTGCTGGCCGGAGGCGGGCTGCGGCTCCCTGCAGTTCGGGCAGATCAGATAGTCGACGGCAGGCGCGACCGCGAGCGTCGCGCCCAGTTCCGTGGCGACCCGTGTGACCGCGAGCCTCGCCTGCTCGCTGGAGAGCCCGAAGCCGAACCCGATCACCTTGCGGACACAGGCCTCGTAATCGGCTGCGTTCAGCTCGCCGTCCACGATGACCTTCTCGGCGACGGTGTCGCGCAGCCGGTCCTTCGCGTCCTCGATGAGACTGGCGGCATAGCGCGCGGCATCGCCGGTCATCAGGTGCTGCCTGGTGTAAGTCAGCAGGTTGGCGACGATGGTCATTAGGTGGTCGTGCTGCCGGCGCTCGTTCTCGCTCGTCAGCTCCGCGTGCCGGGCGGCGATCTCCTCGGCCGACGTGGTCGGCGCGATGCCGAGGAACGTCCAGAGCGTGGCTGACCGGCTGGAATCGCCGGTCAGCCTGCCGAACTCGTCGAGGTCGCTGCGGATCTGCGCGCGCACGCCGGCGGCGAGCGGCTCGGCATCCGCGCCGTCCTCGATCACGTGCTGGCGGTCCACCCAGGCGGCGAACGCCGCCTCGTCGAGGCCCCTGGTCTTGGCGAGCCGCGCAAGGCTCGACAGCCTGGAGCGCGGGAGTCCCTGATAGCGAGCGACCAGCTTGGCGGCGAGCGAGTCAAGCGCGCCGTATCGGTCGGCGTCGGCAGTTGCCCTTGCGGCCCTGACCTGCGCCGCGCACTCTGCCCGCCGGACCGGGTCCAGGAGGACCGCCTCGAGGTCGGCACGGTGTTTGGCGAGCTCGGCGGTAAGCGCCTTGTAATTCGGGCTGCGCTCCTTGTTCCAGAATCCCACCAGCGCCGTGATGCGCGCGCGGATCAGCTCGGTGTCGTCCACGTCGACTGGCAGGTCGACGATGAAAAAGGGGTCGGAAAGGTCAAGCTTGGAGGCGCCTCGCAGAGTGGAAAGCACATGCTGCCGGTAGCCGGTCGCATCGAACGCGCCGACCTCGGTCCCGCTCATCGCCCAGCTCCCCGCACACCGTCAGACATCGCCGCAGCGACAAAATCGCAGTGCGATAAGCGATAGATATCTCAGGTCTTCTGCTTGAGCAAATCGACCTTTGCCTGCTCTTCTTCGCGCATCGCGCTTGACGACACGCCGACCTCGATCCGCAGCACCAGGGGATCGGCGACCGCGGCGTGGCGGGCTGTCACCTCGATCATCTGATCGCGGCCCATCGCGAACGTGACCTCGACCGGCGTTCCGCGCGCGAAGCCGACCGGGATGTTGTCGATCGGGCCCTCGATGATGACCTTGTTGTCTGCCGGCTTGGCTGACTCCACGCTCGTGGCCTGCTCCACGACCTGGATCTGCACGACTCGCTGGTCGTCCACGTTGGTGTAGTAAAGCTCCGAGACGGTGATCGGGAGCGAGTCGTTCGCGTGCGCGAGGAAGTCCACGTACTCAGTGTTGGTCTCCCTGTCCATCACGATGACGCCGAAGCCACGGCTGGTTACGTTCCTGACCTGGGTCTGAACCAGATCGGCCACGGCGGTGCTGGCCAGGCCGTATTCGCTAGCCGTGGTCGCGACGGCCGTGCTCAGGTCGACCGGGTTCGCGTCGGCAATGGTCTGGCCCTCGGCAAGCTTGCCCTGGGCCACTAGGTCGGAGATGACGTAGTTCTCCAGCTCCTTCTTCTGGCCGTAGATGGCTGCGCCCTTGGCCACGGCCAGATCGGGGTCGGTTAGCTCCGCTGGCGGCAGCTCGGGGATCGCCTCGGCGAGCCGCCGCGCCACCACCGGCATCTTGCTCATGCCCCCGACGAGCAGGACCTTGTCGATGCCGCGGACGCCCTTCTCCTGTGCGGCAGCCAGGACCTTCTGGGTCAGGGCGATGGTCCGCTCCAGGAGCGCGCTCGTGAGTTCCTCGAAGGTCTGCCTCGTGACGGTCACGCTGGCCCGGTCGGCGCCGAATACGACGAGGGCATCGACGGACTCGCGGGCGGTCAGGGCCTGCTTCACGTCCTCCGCAGTGGTGATCAGGTCTTGCGCCCCGTAGGTGTCATCAAGCGGGTCACCCGCATTGGGCGCCGCCTCGCGGAACTTCTGCGACAGGTATTGCGCAAGCCGGTCGTCCCAGTCCGCGCCGCCCAGTGCGTGGTCACCATCGGTGGCGATTACGTTGATGTTCTTGTCCGCCAGCGTGATGACAGTCGAATCGAAGGTGCCACCGCCTAGGTCGTAGACCAGGACCGTCTGGGCCGTGGAGCCTTCCTGGGCGAATCCGTAGCTGAACGCCGCTGCGGTCGGCTCGTTGATGATGTCGATGACGTTGAGCCCCGCGAGCTCGCCCGCCAGCTTGGTTGCCTTCCGCTCCTCGTCACCGAAGTACGCGGGCACGGTGATCACCACATCGCTGGCCGGCTGGCCAAGGGCGCGGGCGGCGTCGTTGGCGAGGCTGCGAAGTACCTGGCTGGAGACGGCCGACGCCGAGTACTCCTGGCCGTGGGCGGCAAATCGCCACTCGCCCTCACCCATGTGCCGCTTGACCAGCGAGGCGACGTCGTCTGGCCGGATCCTCGCCTGGCGCTTAGCCTGCACGCCGACGACCACATCGGTCGGCGAGTCGAACAAGACCACGGACGGCGTCGTGGGCTGAGAATCGGCGTTGATAATCACGGCGGGGCGGCCGTACTCGTCCACGTGCGCGATGCATGAGTACGTCGTCCCCAGGTCGATGCCGAAGACCTTATTAGCCACGGAATACCTCCATGCTCGGACGCATCATCCTGCCGGGCTGCGCGTTCACCCCGATAGCCGGTGCACTTCAACCTCGGCGACGCGGACGACGGAGCCGTCGGCGCGGGCGAACCCGGCCTTGATCGTGCTCGCGATCGTCCCGTCCTCCGATGCGTCTGTTGTCGGGATTCGCCGCGCGCCTGTGTGGCGCGACGCGTCGAACCGCTCGCCCGGCGCCGGGGTAAACGGCGTCACGGCGCAGGTCAGCTCCATGATCTGGAGAAGCTGCGTGCGCAGCATACCTACCGGGCTGGCCGGATCGTCCAGCGCGCCGAGGCTGACCATCTGATCGTGCAGCTTGATCATGCCGGTCACGACCGGGTTCATTGCGGTCGCAATCTCTCCGCTGCGCAGCCTGGTGACGTCCTCGTGCAGCCTGGCGATCAGATCGGTGTCGCGGGAACGGAGCCTGGACAGTTCAGCGGTCGCGCTCGCGATGTCGTCCATCCGCCCGCCGAGCGCGCTGAGCGCGGGCAGGATTCCGGCAAGCTCGCTCACCGGCAGCGGGTCGGCGGGGGCACGTTCCTCGGTGCCAGGGGGTTCGTCGGCAGGAGCGGGCTCGGCCGGGGAAGCGGGCTCTATCGCCGACTCCGCATCGGTGTCTTGCATGGCCTCGGCCGGCTGGCCGGGCTCGTCGGGCAACTCGGATTGGTCTGGCTGCGCGCTGACCGCGTGATCGGATGTGGTGGCGTGAAGCTCAGCGGATGCCAGCCCGGCCGTCGCGTCGCCGGACCCGCCAGCTACGGGTGCCCCCGGGTCAGTGCCGGTGTCCGCTCTTGTCATGGCATCTCCGCCGGTCACACTTACTTGCGGCCCTTCGTCCATGACATGCCCCAGCCGTATGCGGCGTCGAGGGCGGACTGCGTGCCTTTGATGTACTGGACCTCGCGGCGAACCGACAGGTCGGTGCCCGTGCTTTCCAGCAGGGCGATCGCGCAGGTGCGAGCGCCGGGGTCGGCCTCATCGAGGTGGATCTCGATGGGGGCGCCGCCCTGCGGGTACAAGGTGACGACGGCATTCGCCCCCGCCCAGTTGGGCGTGCCCTCATAGATGAAGGTGAAGACCAGGATGCGGCGGACCTCGCGCAGCCTGGACAGGTCGATTCGCAGGTTCTCGCCTTCGGTGCTTTGCCCGGTCCGGTCGTCGCCATCGAGGGAGATGATCGGGCTGCCGTCGTTGCGCGAGGTGAACGAGTTTCCGAGGGCCTGCACGACGCCCTTCCTGCCGTTGGCAAGCTCGTACAGGCAGGCGAGGTCGAGGTCGATGTCGGCCGATGCCATCCGCTTGAAGAGCCCGCCTGATGGCGGCCGGGACGTCCAGTTCAGATTGACCCGGAGTTCGCCGCCCGCGCTGCCTCCCTGCTGTTTGCTCAGCGAGACCGTCGGCGAGTTCTTGGTGAGGGTGACCTTGCTGAGACTGACGCCAGCCCCTTGCGCGGCTTTCGGGCGGCGGTCCTTGGTGTAGTCGATCGGCATGGTATCGGCCCTCCTCGAGGTCCGGTTGCGGCTGGCGTCCTCCGTGCGGCGACGGCCTCACGTCCCAAGCGGTTCTGGCACAGGTTGCGCCTCGACCTGCTCAGCCCGGCGATTTCTGACGATCGACGACACCAGCGCGGCGCCGATGAAGCCGACCCCGATCAGCCCGGTCACGAGCTCGGGAACGTTATGGCGAATGGTGATGAAGAGCAAGACGGCGAGCGCCCCGATGGCCCAGTGAGCGCCATGTTCGAGATAGACATACTCGGCCAGAGTGCCCTTGCGAACGAGGTAGACGGTCAGCGCGCGAATATAACAGGCACCGATGCCCAGGCCCACGGCTATCACGAAGATCATGTCGGTGATCGCGAACGCGCCGACCACGCCGTCGAAGCTGAAAGAGGCGTCGAGCACCTCAAGGTACAGGAACGTAAACAAGCCCATCCTGGCGAGGCTGGCTGGAACCTTGACGGGCGATTCCCCGCTCGCGGCGGCTTCGTCGTCCGCTGCGCCCTCGCCTCCGATGACCGTGTCTTCTTCCGATTCGAACAGGGCGCTCAGGCTGGACACCGCCAGATAGGTGGCTAGTCCAGCAGCTCCTGACAGCAGCACCTTGATGGCGTCCTGCCGGGCGAATGTAGTCGCGGAAATGATCAGGAAGACCAGCGCAATGATGACCGAGGCCTGGTCGAGCTTGCCGATCTTGGCTAGCTGGCGCTCAATTGGCACCAGCCATTTTATCTCCTGATCCCCGAAGAGGAAGTCAAGGAAGATCATGAGCAGGAAGATCCCGCCGAACGCGCCGATGGCCGGGTGCGCCTGCGTGAGCTTGAGCGCGTACTCGTGCGGATGATTCAGCGCCAGGTCGAGCGCATGGATGGGCGAGATGTGGCCGGCGATCGTGACCACGAGAAGCGGGAACAGCAGGCGCATTCCGAAGACGGCGATCAGGATCCCGACCGTCAGGAAGATCCGCTGCCAGTAGGGACTCATCTTCTGCAGGACGGTCGCGTTGATCACGGCGTTGTCGAAGGACAGCGACACCTCGAGGACGGCGAGGATGGCGACTATTCCAGCTATCGATGGTCCGCCGATAATCCCTGCTGCGGCAATGCCGATGATGGTGACTGCGATCGGGAGCCGGAACAGCGCCAGCACAAACCCTCCATTGCCCCGTTAGATGTGGCCAGCGCGGCGGGTTGCCAGGACCTTGGCTCAGGCAACCGGCCGCGAGCAGACGCGGGCTCGCGTCTAGCCGACGTTGACGCCGAAGTCCTGGGCGATTCCCTTCAGGCCCGAGGCGTAGCCCTGGCCGACCGCACGGAACTTCCACTCACCGAAGCTGCGGTAGATCTCGCCGAAGACCATCGCAGTCTCGGTGGAGGCGTCCTCGGTCAGGTCATAGCGGGCGATCTCACTGTTGTCGGCCTGGTTGACGATCCTGATGAACGCGTTGCGCACCTGGCCGAAATTTTGCTGGCGCTGCTCGGCCTCGTAGATGCTGACCGGGAACACGACCTTGCCGGCCTCGGCGGGTACGGCGGCCAGGTTGACCTTGATCTGCTCGTCGTCACCCTCACCACCACCGGTCAGGTTGTCGCCCATGTGCTCGACAGAACCTTCCGGGCTCTTCAGGTTGTTGAAGAACACGAAGTGGCTGTCGGACAGGACCCGGCCGCTCATGTCGAGCATGATCGCTGAGGCGTCGAGGTCGAAATCCGCGCCGGTCGTGGTTCGCGGGTCCCAGCCGAGCCCGACCACGACCGCGGTGAGGCCGGGCGCCTGCTTGGAGAGCGAGACGTTTCCGCCCTTGCTGAGACTGACACTCACTGTTGCTCCTTGCTGAGAACGAAGACTGTATGAATGTGCTCAGTCACTCTCAGTTGCCGGCGACCCAGCGCATCAGCGATATTATACGGGCCCGCCAGTACCGAAGAAGCACGATCAGTTCTCGGGGTAAACGCATTAACTAAGCAATCTTGGGGTCTTTATTCGGGGCACAATGGAGGAAAAGTGCTACGTGCCCGCAGGTATTTAGCCGACCGGGCAGACGACGGCCCCTGACGGTCGATGGCCCGCCGCGTCAGTTGACGAGGGATCGACGCGCGAAAGCCGGCCAGCTGGTTGGGTCAGCCGCTGCGCCGGCGGGCCGCCCTTCTGCGCAGGCCGATCAGCAGCGCCGCAGCCAGGCCGGCCAGGACCGGGATCGCCCGCTTCAGCACGGGCAGTCCGGCCACCCTGAGCAAGTTGATCGCGTCGTCTTCTGCCTTATGCAGAACCTCGCGGGCCGTGCTGGGGTGCGGCACTACGGGAGCGGTGCCACCGGTCGCCGCCGGAGCGGCTGCGCCGTCCGCGGCCTGGGTCGCAGCGACCGGGGCTGGCGCCGCAGCGGCCGCAGGCAGCGGCTGGCCGGGGGTGAGACCGAGATCGGTGAGCTTTGCCTTGATCTCCTCCACGGACGCCGGGCCGATACCGTCGATCGCCAGGAGTTCGTCCTCGGTCTTCGCCGCCAGCTGGCCGACGGTCGTGATGCCCTCGCGGCGCAGGCTGCTCGTCGCCCTGGGCGGCAGTTTGAGGTCCTCGATTGGCGCGTCGGCGGCCGACGCGGCCGCGGCGACCGGCTCGGCTGACTCCCTCCCAGCCGGCTCTGCAGCCGGTGTTCCGGCCTGCTCGGCTGTCGTCGCCCCTGCCGCAGCCGCCTGGCCATCGGCACCGGCTCCCTCTTGCTCGGCTAGCAGTGCCGCGAGGTTCGTGGCGAAGATCGTCAGAAGCCTTCCGCCAACCTCATTCAGCACTCCACGGCCGAACTGGGCGGGCTTGCCCGTTACGTTCAGAGTGGTCAGTACCTTGACGTCAGTCTCCTGGCCGCGGTCCACGAGCACCGACCTGACCGACGCAGACGCCGTACCGGCGCCTCTGGTCTCCTTGCCGCTGGCCTCGAGCGTAACAACGCCAGCGTCCTTGTCACGTTCGACGAAGCGGGCCGTGCCCGCGTACGTCATGTTGATCGGGCCGACCTTGACCTTTATCCTGCCGCGAATCTCGTCGCCGTCGACCGAGTCGAGCGTGGCGCCCGGCATGCAAGGCGCCACCCGCTCGACGTCGAGCAGCACATCCCAAGCCCGGCTCTTGGGGACCGGGACAGTGAATGAGTGCTCCAATTCCATTTGTTAAGCTCCCGCCGCCGCTGCCAGTGCTCGACCGGTCAGGACCCGGGCCAGGTGACGCCGGTAATCGGGCGCTCCGTGCAGGTCCGCCGGTGGTTCGGTTCCGTCGGCTGCGCCTGCGGCCGCCGCCTTCAGCGCGTCGCGGGTCGCCTCAGCGCCCGCAGCCGCGGCCTCCACGGCACTGGCCCTGACCGGAACCGACCCCATGTTGGTCAGCCCGACCCTGGCCTCGGCCACCTGCCCGTTCGATCGCCTCGCCAATGCGGCCACTCCGACGATCGCCCAAGCCTGCGCGGTCCGGTGGAACTTCTCGTAACGATAGCCCCAATCGCCGCCTAGTTTGGGCACCCGTACCCCGGTCAGTATCTCGCCCGGCTGAAGTGCCGTGGTGAGGTAGTCGAGGAAGAAGTCGGAAGCAGCGATTCTCCGCTCACCGCCCAGGCCGCGGGCCACCATGGTGGCGCCGAGCGCGACCGCCACTGCGGGCAGGTCGCCCGCCGGATCGCCGTGTGCCAGCGAGCCGCCGAGCGTACCGCGGTGGCGCACGGCCGGGTCGGCGACCGTCGCGGCGGCCTCGGCCAGAATGCCGCAGTGCTCGCCGACCAGCGGGTCGTGGACCAGCTGATAGTGGGTGGTCCTGGCCCCGATCAGCAGTTCGTCGCCTAGATCCGCGATGCCGCGCAACTCATCAATGGCGCCCACGTCGACCAGTAGGTCGGGGTAGGAGAGCCGGAGCCGCAGCAACGGCAGCAGGCTCTGGCCGCCCGCGATGACCTTGGCGTCCTCGCCGCCGCTGGCCAGCGCCTGCACGGCCTCGCCGACCGAGGATGGCTTAACGTAATCGAACTTGGCCGGGATCATGCCGCACCTCCGTTGCTGCTCGTGGCGCTCTGTTGTCCGGCACTGGCGCGGGCCGCCTCGAGCGTCCGCCAGACGCGTTCAGGCGAGCATGGCATCATGACGTCCCTGACTCCGAAGGGCCGGAGCGCGTCCACGATCGCGTTGACCACAGCCGGGGTGGACGCGATCGCGCCGGCCTCGCCGACGCCCTTGACGCCGAGCCGGGTCGCGGCCGGAGTCTCGGTCCGGTCGGTGACATAGGAAGGTAGATCGGCCGCAGACGGCAGCAGGTAGTCCGCCAGGGTGGTCGTCAGCAGGTTGCCTGCCTCGTCGTAGACGGCCTCCTCGTACAGCGCCTGGGCGATGCCCTGGGCAACGCCGCCGTGCACCTGGCCGTCCACGATCAGCGGGTTGACGACCTTGCCGATGTCGTCGACGGCGACATACGAGCGGATCTTGACGAACCCAGTCTCGGTGTCCACTTCGGTCGCGCACAGGTGGGTGCCGTGCGGGAAGGAAAAGTTCTCCGGGTCAAAGGTGGCGTCAGAGTCCAGCGAGGGCTCGACGCCGTCGGGCAGATCGTGCGCCGCGAACGTGGCGAGCGACACTTCCTGGATCGAGCGCCCCTGCTCGGGGTCGCCGCGTACCTGGAACCGGCCGGAAACGAACTCGATGTCGTTCTCGCTGGCCTCCATCATGTGCGCGGCCACGCGCTTGGCCTTTTCAATCACCTTGTCGCAGGCGCTGACGACTGCCATGCCGCCGACCACCAGCGACCGCGAGCCGTAGGTGTCCATTCCCTTCGGCGAGATCTGCGTGTCGCCGTGCAGCACCCGGATGTCCTCAAACGGGACGCCGAGCTGATCAGCCACGAGCTGGCTCCACGCCGTCTCATGACCCTGACCGTGCGCGCTGGACCCGGTGACCACCTCGACCTTGCCGGTGGGCAGCATCCTGATCGAGGCGTGTTCCCACCCGCCGGCCCCGAAGGAGAGCGAGCCAAGCACCCGGGATGGGGCCAGGCCGCACATCTCGGTATAGGTCGAGACCCCGATGCCCAGCCGGACCGAGTCACCCCGTGCGTTCCGTTCGGCCTGCTCTGCCCTGAGCTGGTCGTAGCCGAACAGTTCCTTCGCGCGGGCGGTCGCGGCCTCGTAATTTCCCGAGTCGTAGGTGAGACCTGCGATCGTGGTGTACGGGAAGTCGGTGTGCTTGATCCAGTTCTGCTCGCGTAGCTCGAGCGGGTCCATCCCCAGTTCTGCCGCGAGCTCGTCCACGATCCGCTCGATCACGAAGGTTGCCTCGGGGCGGCCTGCGCCACGGTAGGCATCGGTCGGCATCTTCGTGGTGAAGACGCCGGTGCAACGGAACGAATAGGCGTCCATCTTGTAGATGGCGGGGTACATGAAAGCGCCGAGCAGCGGGATGCCGGGTGTGAGCAGCATCAGGTAGGCGCCCATGTCGGCCAGCAGGTCGACCTTGAGGCCGCGGATCCGGCCATCGCTATCGGCCGCGATGCTGATCCGCTGCCACTGGTCGCGCCCGTGGTGCACGGTCATGTTGCCCTCGCTGCGCGACTCGGTCCACTTGACCGGCCTACCGAGCCTGCGGGAAATCAGGACCGCGAGTACCTCCTCGGCGGTCACCTGGAGCTTGGAGCCGAAGCCCCCGCCCACGTCAGGCGCGATCACCCGGATGGATTGTTCCGGGATGCCGAAGAAGGCCGCGATCGCGAACCGCAGCACGTGCGGGATCTGGGTCGCCGACCAGAGCGTGACCGCGTCACCCAGCCAAGAAGCAACGACGGCGCGCGGTTCCATCGCGCAGGGGATCAGCCGCTGCTGCCGGTAATCGCGCTCGATGACGACCGAAGCGCCCGAGAAGGCCGCATCGATGTCGCCGCACGTCGGGAACACGAATTCGTAGCTCTTGTTGCCGGTCTCGTGCACCTTGGGTGCACCCTCGTCCAGCGCAGTCCTGATGTCGAGCACGGGCTCGAGCGGGTCGTAGCTGACGTCGATCGAGGCGAGCGCGTCGGCCGCGGCGTAGCGGTCACGGGCGATCACGACCGCAACGGCCTCGCCGACGTACCGGACCTCGTCGGTCGCCATCGGCGGGTGCGGCGGGATCACGATGTCGGGGGTGACCGGCCAGGCGCACGGCAGGCTGCCCTGCTCCTCGGCGAAGTCGGCGCCGGAGAAGGCTGCGACCACGCCAGGCATGCTCTTCGCCCCGCTGACGTCGACCGAGGTGATCTTGGCGTGCGCGTATGGGCTGCGCAGGAACGCCATGTGCAGCATGCCGGGCAGGACCAGGTTGTCGGTCCACGTGGTCTGGCCGGTGATGAGCCTGGCGTCCTCCTTTCTGGTGCGGGCTTTACCGATCTCGGCAGCTGGCGATTCAGCGGTCGTGGTCACTGACCTGCTCCTGCCTGTGCGGCGCGACGGACGGCGCGGACGATGTTCTCGTAGCCGGTGCAGCGGCAGAGATTGCCCTCGAGCCCGTCGCGGATCTGCTCGTCGGTCGGATTCGGGTTGTCCTTCAGCAGGTCCGCCGAGGCCAGGATCATTCCTGGCGTGCAGTAGCCGCACTGCAGCGCGTGCTCGGCATTGAATGCCTTCTGCAGCCTGCAGCGGGTGCCATTCGCCGTTGGCGAGACCCTCGATCGTGGTGATGTCGGAGCCGTCTGCCTGTACGGCCAGGACCGAACAGCTCTTGACCGAGAAGCCGTCCATCAGCACGGTGCACGCACCGCAGTTGGACGTGTCGCAGCCGATCGGGGTGCCGGTCTTGCCGAGCACATCCCGCAGATAGTGGACGAGCAAAAGCCTGGGCTCTACGTCGTCGGCGTAGCTGACGCCGTCGACTGTGACTTTGATGTGGGTCATGCGCGGGCTCCTCCGGGGAACGGCTGATGCGCCTGATGCCAAACTTAGGACTGCCAGACCCGGCGCACCAGTCCCCATTCCCCGAAAGCGCTGCCCGAATACGCCTTGCCGCGCGCGGCCACGCTAGGTCAGCTAGCCGACAGCTAGCCGAACCTGCCGTTCACGTAATCGGCTGTCCGCGGGTCGTTGGGCGCCTCGAAGATCTGCTCAGTCGGGCCCGTTTCCACGATGTACCCGGGCGTCCGGTCGGTGGCGAGGAAGAACGCGGTCTTCTGCGAAACGCGGGCGGCCTGCTGCATGTTGTGGGTCACGATGACGATCGTCACCTGGTCGTGCAGTTCGGCGATCGTGTCCTCGATTCGCCTGGTCGAGGTCGGGTCGAGCGCCGAGCACGGCTCGTCCATCAGCAGCACGTCGGGCGTTACGGCCAGCGCCCTCGCGATGCATAGCCGCTGCTGCTGGCCGCCGGAGAGTCCGCCGCCGGGCGCCTTGAGCCGCCTGTGCACCTCGTTCCACAGCCCGGCCCGGCGGAGGCTGCTTTCCACGATGTCGTCCTTGTCGGCGACCTTGATGCCGGCCAGCTTCAGGCCGCTCGCCACGTTGTCGTAGATCGACATCGCGGGGAACGGGTTCGGCTTCTGGAACACCATTCCGATCCGCCGCCTGACGTCCGTCGGGCGCTGCGCGGCATCGTAGATGTCGACGTCATCGAGCAGAACCTGGCCCGCCAGCGCCGCACCGCGGATCATCTCGTGCATCCGGTTGAGGATCCGCAGGAAGGTGGATTTGCCGCAGCCGGATGGTCCGATCAGCGCGGTGACCGTGCCCGCATCCATGGTTAGCGACACCCGGTCGAGCACCTTGTGATCGCCGAACCAGGCCGAGATGCTCTGCGCGGTCAGCCCGGAGAGCGGCTTGGTCGGCGGCGCCACAGGTTGTGCGGGTCGCTCCTCATCCAGTGGCTCCGTGGGCCTGGGTATCTCCATCTCGCGGGTCTCGGTGAGCTGAGGGGAGACATCGTCCCAGCTCGTCACCGCGGCGCTGGCAGGGTCTTGCACCTCGGTGCTGACCTCCGGCTCAAGCGAGTCGGGCATCATCGGGGTTCGCTCCCTGGGATCGGATCGGGGTGTGCGCATAGATTCCTTTGGTCAGTACACATTGGGCAGCAATGCGGCCAGGCTCTGGTAGAGGTTCCACAGCACGGCGAGCGCCAGCGGCGCCGCCGCGAGGTAGGCAAGCCACGGCGACCATCGGGCAGCCGCGACCGTTCCGGTCACCGAGATGATCACCAGGGCCAGGCCCCAGACCATGGTCAAGACCAGGACGCCGGTGTCACCGCTCAGCGGGGTCTCTGCCGTGGTGATCGCCGGCCGGCCGCCAGGATCCTGCTGCGGCGCGGAGGTGAGTTCCGCGTCGAGGTAGCAGTAGGACGTCGGGATGACGGGGGAGCACGCGGTGAGGAGCAGCAGCCGGTTAGGGGCCGGGTCCTGGACGAGATGGCGGCTGTCACCCCTGGCCACGATGGTGTAGGACGCCTTTCCCTGACCAGTAATGACTGTGACCTTGTCACCGCGTTTGAGTTCCATGAGCCGGCCGAAGGGCGAGCCGAAAGTCGCCCGGCGCCCGAAAATCTCGGCGACCCCGTTCTGGCCCGGCAGCGGCGAATTGCGGACGTGACCAGGGCCGAGTTCGAGGTTCTCCGGCGAGGTGCCCTCGACGACGATCATGTTCTTGATGCCGATCGCGGGAATGGTCAGGATCGCCACGGCTACGCCGGGCGTGGTCGCGCCGAGCGGAGCTACCTGCTGGGAGAGCTGCCCCCTGAGCGTTGCGTAACTGGTCGACTGCGCGCGCGCCTCCTGGATCGCCGAGAGGCCGTAGAGATAACCGAGGAACCCGAGCAGGAAGACTCCCAGCAGGATCAATCCGATGCCGATTCCGCGCGCGGTGGTCGGCTGGATTTGCCGGCGTGACGGCGGGGCGACCGCCGGTGCCGGGGGCGGCACCTCCGGCTGGGATGGCACGCGGGGGCTGATTGTGTGAGTCACGACCGATTACCCCTGCTTACCCTTGCTCCTGGCGCCTGCGGCGGCGCAGCCAGGTGCTGAGGGCCGGCGGGGCCGTGACGGCAAGGACGATCGCCAGGGCGGTCAGCACGCTCAGCATCAGCTTGTTCGGGCTGTTGGGGGAGACGTTGACGACTTGTCCGCTGACCTCAATCGGCCCTGTACTGCTCGGACTGGGAGCGGTTGATGGCCCGCCTACGCCAGTAACCGGCGAGCTGGAGGTCCCGGGCGAGGCCGAACTCGATCCCCCGCCGGGCGTGGTCGCCTTGCCGTTGACCACGACGCAGTTGAGCGGCTCGCCGACTTTGTCGCAGGGGGATGGCTGCGGCGCGTTCAGCAGCAGGGTGAGCTTGCCGTGGGTGAACGTCGGGTTGTTGCAGCCGGCGAGTGTCGTGCGGTTGGGGCCGGGGATGGCGCCCGGAATCTTAGAGCTCTGCAGCAGGCCGCCCTGGACCAGGTTCAGCGGCAGCGGGGAGTATCCGAGCGCGGCGACCTCCCGCTGGCCGGCGCAGAGGAAATAGTCCACGAACGTGCTTAGCGTCTTGCCTTTGGCCGGAGTGAAGTTCGTGGGCAGATGGGTGCCTGCCCGCGGCGCGATCAGGTAGCTGTAGCTGGATAGCGGATACGAGCGCGGATCGGTGAAGGTATACACCGAGTCCAGGTTCTGCTGCAGAAACTCCGCGCTGTGGGAGTTCTCGTTGATCACCGCTTTGGTCAGCGCGACGGCCACGTTCGAGGCCGTGGGGAGCACGTAGTAGCCGGCCGAGTTGAGCACTTTGACGACCGGATAATGGGAATTCAGCGCATAGGCGTACTCGTCGTAGCCGATCGAGCCGTTGCCGTAGCTCGCCGTGATGTAGGTCGCGACGTTGTTCGAGCCGTTCTCTGATTTCGCGCCCGGAAAGAGCGGATAGAACTCGGTCTGCCCGCAGGGCAGGTGAACGCCCGACTTTCTCTTCTTGCAGAACGCATTCCATTGCGACGAGAACATGTGCGACATCCAGCGGGTGAAGAAGAACGTGGCTCCCGAGCCGTCGGACCTGATCACCGGCGTGATCGGCAAGTTCGGCAGCTGGGCTCCGTAGTCCTTGGTAATCGCCTTGTCGTCCCAGTTAGTGATGGTGCCCGTGAAAATCTTCATGATCGTCGCGCCTGACAGCCGCAGGTTCGTGACCAGGTGCCCGGCCACCTCGATGTGGTACATGAACGCGGTGCCGCCCGCGGTGTCAGGAATATAGGAGTAGCCCTGGTTCGGGCGCTCAGCGGCGACGCCGCCAAGCTGATCGTGCCCGTTACGGAACGGCGGATCCGATCCCGCGAAGTCGTCCTGGTTGGACATGTAGTCGTTGCGTCCGGCCGCGGAGCCGTCCGGGTTGTAGTTGATGACCAGCCCGTTCGGGCGCAGGTCCTGCTGCCACTGGTCGAGTGCGACCGCGCTCCAGGATGAACCCGAACCGCTGATCGCTGTGTAGTTCGTCGCGCTCGCTGGGAGCGGCGCGGCGATCACGGCGACGACCGCGAGTGTGGCCGCGGCCCGCACCGACGCGCGCAGGAAACGGGTCGAGGTCGGGGCCACTGCCTATCTCCTTCTCACCAGGCGGAGCCGGCGGAGCCTGCGCAGGCGTTCCTCGATGGCGCCCGCGTTTCCGAGCATCAGCGACGACGTCCCTCCGAGGGTGGCGACACCGCCGACGATCAGCAGTACCGGAAGGACGTACCTGATCAGGCCCGTCGTCTCGGCGCTCTTCAGCGTGACCGTCACGACGCCCTCGCCAAGGTGCGAGGGCGACGCGCTGGGGGATGCCGAAGCACTGGCGGAGGCGCTAGTTGACGGGCTCGGGCTCGGGCTCCGGTTAGGACGGTTGCCCTTCTGGCTCCGCACCAGCGTGGCGGCCCTCAGGGTCTTGGCCCTCATCTTGGCGGTCAGCGGAAGGTAGCCGGGCGCCAGATTCCCAGGTCGAAGGCCCGGGTTCTGGCCCGGACCAGCAGCGTAGTCCAGGAAGCGAGCGATCGCGGCGGCCTTGGCCGGCTTGACGCCGCTGGTCGGAACAATTGCGTAGATGACCATCGTCAGCGGGTAAGCGCCCGCCGTCTGCTTCTTGTAGTTCACGCGCTTGGTGACGTGGTTGCTGCCGGTCGCGGTCAGCGAGGGAAGGGCCGCCGTCATCGAACGGGCCGACGGCGCCACGTAGTGGCCAGAGTGATTGAGAATCCTGGCGACCGGGAACCGGAAAGCTGCCGCGTCCCCGTAGTCCAGGACCGCGAACAGCGCCCGCTGTCCGGGTATCTGAATGGGGTCCCTGGGGAAATTGCCGAACTGGTCCTTCTCCCAGTCGGTGCCCGGCTCCCAGTTCTGCGCTTGATAGCTGGCTACCAAGCTGAGCGGGAATACCGGATTGAATTTGTGCGAGATGAGCGGGTAAGAGTCCTGGCCGGTGAAGGAGTCATTCGGGTACTTCAGTCCCAGGTAGTTGGTGTTGACGTGCATTCCCCAACGATCGAACTGCCCCTGCAAGAAGCCCAGGGCGTTTGGGTTGTTCGCAATCCATCTCGTCACCTCGAAGGTCATGTCGCTGTGACCTGACTCGACGGTCGGCACCTGGAAAGACGAGCCACCGCCCACCGGGCCGGGTACATGTGGGTTGAGCCGCTTGAACTCGGGATCAGCGAAGAGAGAGAGCGGATTGCCGTCGACAGCTCCGTCACATCCGATGATCGGCGGGGGTTTGCTGCGACCGCAGCCGGAATTGTCGAAGTTGTAGGAAACGGTGAGCAGCTTCGCGACAATGCGGGGATCGAGCTTGAGTGTCCTGACCGGCTGGCCGGTGACCGGGTTGTCAACCCAGTAAGCGATCGCGACCGATGAGATGGCGATGGGTGCGTAGGTATAAGTCTTGCTGCTGACGATGTGAGCAGGACCGGGTCTGGTGGTCAGCGCGATGTCGCCGAGGCCGCTCGGCAGATCGGTGATCGCTTCTGGTTCGGTGAGCGCCGCGTTGAAGGTAAGTGCCATCGGGTTGGGCACCGCGCAGAGTCCCGCGCGCCACTGATTCATTGCGCGGAGCAACATAGGGGATCCGATGGCGGCAAAGCTGGCGTTCTTGATTTTGCAGGTGGTAGCCGCCGGGACGAAGCTGAGCGGCACGATGATTCGCTGCCTCCACGAGCACGAGCCCGTCTGGCTGCTGAAGGCGAACTGGCCCACATCTGTACCGGCGGGGTCGAGGCTGTGGTCATGGCAGTTGGGCGGAGAAAGCAGGGTGTCGCCACCCTGGGCGGGCACGATCACGAGGGAGCACCGGTGGTTAACGCCGCAGCCGAGGAACTGGTTCTCCACGTTGGTAAGAATCTGGATATCAAGCTGGCCCGAGCCGTTCCTGGCCGTAGTGGCATACGCAGTATTCATCGGACCGAACGGGCCGAACGCGCCCTGGACTCCGCCGTTGTCCGCTCCGTAGCATTGCTTGAGGAAGCGAGGATGCGGTGAGTTACATTCGGCCACCATAACCGGATAATCGGTCGATGTCTGGTCGTAGAGCACATCGCTGCTGGGCGTGAAGCCGGTCCAGGAGACGTGGACCATTTCGTTGGTGAGCTCGGCCGTCTGGCTGACCGTTACGGTACTGCCGTGCGCGAACTTGCGGTTGTGCGCCGGGTCCCACATCCTCGGGCCTCTGACGGTGGTGCCGGGCGCCTTCTTGTGCGCCTTCTTCCGGCTGCTACGGCTCGGGCTCGGGCTCGGTGCGGGCGAGTGGGATGTGGACGGGCTCGAGCTAGGGCTAGGGCTCGGGCTTTGGCTGGGGCTCGCGGGCTGGCTGGGGCTGGGGGATGCGGTTCCGTTCGCCGCCAGGGATCCGTGCGCGGCGGGAAGAAGCACGAAGCCAGCGGCCATGGCGGTGATGCCGAGCAGCGCGGTCAGCAACCGGGATCTGCAGCGGATCATATCTCTGCTGCCTCCCTGGCGAGCTTGCGGCGCTGTCGCTTGCTGAGCTCGCCTGGCGCTGAGCCGCCGACCCGCCGCGCGATCGTGAACAGCGCGAGCACCACGACGACTAGCACGAAGCCCGCTCCGAAGCCGCGCTCGACGTAGGCGGGCGTGCCCAAGATATGCACGGCGTTGTAGATGAAGAGCGGCAGGCTGGTCTGCGGACCGCTGAACGGATCGGCATTCATCTCCTTCGTGTATCCCGCGACGAGCAGGACGGGGGCCGTCTCCCCGATGCCGCGGGCCATGGCCAGCACGACGGCCGTGGCCAGGCCCGAGCGCGCCGTGGGAAGCACAACGTTCCAGACGGTGCGCCACTGGCTCGAGCCGAGCGCGTAGGACGCCTCACGCAGCGCGCCGGGCACGATGCGCAGGACCACCTCGGATGCTCGCGCGATGATCGGCATCATCGTCACACCGATCGCTATCGCCGCGCAGACGCCGCTCTTGCCGACCCCGAGGCTGAGGATCAGCGTCACATAGACGAAGAGACCGGCCACCAGGTCGGGCAGCGCGGTCATCGCCTCGACGATCGTTCGTACGACCCTGGCCAGGCCGCCCCCTATCTCGGCCAGGAACAGCGCGGCCGTGATGCCGAGAGGGACGGAGACGAGCGTGGCCAGGCCGAGTTGCTCGACCGAGCCGACGATGGCATGCAGGACGCCGCCGACGGTCATCGGGCTGTCTGGGCCAGCGAACGCCATCGACTTGGTCCAGAAATTGAGATGCGTGACCGCGGCCGAGCCTTTGACCAGCGTATAGGCGACCTGATCAATGACGATAAAGACGACGAGGACTCCGCCGGTGCCGAGCGCGACGGCCCGGAGGCGGTTCCTGGCCTCGAGGCGATCCCACTGCAGCCGGGCCATCACCAAGTAGAGCGCCAGGAAGAGCACGTACCACGTGATCCAGAAGCCGAGCACGCCGCTCAACGGCAGCACCCGCTCATAGACGACCCACACCAGGCCGAGCGAGGCGCCCGCCGCCCCGATGAAGGTCGCGCTTCCTGCTGAGGAGGTTCTGTTGAACCGGACTCTGGGCTCGACGGGACTCGGGTCAACGGTCGGTGCAGCCGTCGGTGCTGACGCATCCGCCCGGTTTCCGTCGGAACCCTGGGGATCTGGACGGCCAGCCTTGATGGGGGCAATGGCTACGCGGGACCGCGGCGCCCGGGTCTCGGTGCTCTCACTCATCCGGTCAGTCCGCTTCCGTGAGTGCGCCAGAACGTGACCGGCTGACCACGATCGATGCGAATGAGTTGACGATCAGGGTCGCCACGAACAGGACTAGGCCACATGCGAGCAGTGCGGCCACGCCTTTGCTGTCGTACTGGGTATAGAAATTGGCGATCTCCGCCGTGATCGAGTTGCCGCCTCCTTCGAGCATATGAATGCTGAAGGCATAGGTCAGTGGGGTCAGGATGAACGTAACGGCGATCGTCTCGCCAAGTGCGCGGCCCAGTCCCAGCATGCTCGCGCCGATGATTCCGGCGCGGCCGAACGGCAGCACGACGGTGCGGATCATGCCCCAGCGAGTTGAGCCCAGCGCGTAGGCCGCCTCTCGCTCGCCTTGCGGCGCCTGCGAAAAAACCTGACGGGAAATGGACGTGATGATCGGGATTACCATCAGGGACACGACGATGCCGGCGATGAACATCGCGCCCACATAGCTGCCGATGGTGTCTGCCTTGGTGAAGTGGAAGAACGGGATGAAGCCGAGGTGGTGGGCCAGCCACTGATCCGTCCCCAGGATTCTCGGCAT
>WNFL01177780.1_pt1 | contig 23526 bp, 21 predicted proteins | sample 5400361 | NCBI WGS metagenome assembly WNFL01 (sample SAMN13153351, study PRJNA577476) | soil metagenome | isolation source: 40 cm soil on Douglas fir-dominated hillslope | place: USA:California | collected 2013-09-17
CTGCCCGGGCTCCGCAAGCTCTGCGACGAGGCGGGGATCCTGCTCGTGCTGGACGAGATCCAGACCGGCATGGGGCGCACCGGCCGGCTCTGGGGCTACGAGCACTCCGGGATCGAGCCCGACATCATGACGCTCGCCAAGGCGCTGGCCAACGGGGTGCCGATCGGGGCCACCCTGGCCACCGAGAGCGTGGCGTCCGCGTTCACCCCGGGCACCCACGGCTCCACCTTCGGCGGCAACCCGTTCGTCACCGCGGTGGGGCTGACCGTGTTCACCACGCTGATGGAGGAGCGCCTGCCCGAGCGCGCGGCGGCCAGCGGCCGCCTGCTGCGCGATCAGCTCGAGGCGGTGCGGGGCCGGCACCCGAAGGCCGCAACCGCGGTGCGCGGGCGGGGCCTGCTCGTGGGCATGGACCTGGTGCCGCCGGTGGGCGAGGTCATCGGGGCCTGCCGCGAGCGCGGCCTGCTCGTGCTGAGCGCGGGGGACAACACCCTGCGGCTCGCGCCACCTCTGATCACGGACGAAGCCACCGTGCGTCGCGGGGTCGAGATCATCGACCAGGTCCTGAGCGGCTTCGTCAAGAAGTGAAGCACTTCCTGTCGATCCGCGATCTGGCCCGGGAGGACCTCCCGCGCCTCTTCGCCCTGACCGCCCAGCTGAAGGCCCGGCAGAAGGCGCGCGATGGGTGGACGCCGCTGCCCGGGCGCAGCCTGGCCCTGATCTTCGAGAAGCCGTCGCTGCGCACCCGCGTGACCTTCGAGGTCGCGATGGTGCAGCTCGGCGGGGCCGGGGTCTACCTGGCCGCGCAGGAGATCGGGATGGGCAAGCGCGAGTCGATTCCCGACGTGGCGCGCAACCTCTCCCGGTGGGTCGACGGGGTGGCGGCCCGCGTGTTCTCGCACACGACGCTCGAAGGGCTCGCGGCCCACGCCACCGTTCCGGTGATCAACGGGCTCTCGGACGTCGAGCACCCCTGTCAGGCGATGGCCGACTTCTTCACGCTCTACGAGCGCGGAATCGATTTCGCCAAGTTGCGGCTGGCCTGGGTGGGCGACGGCAACAACGTCTGCAACTCGCTCCTGCTGCTGGGCTCGATGCTCGGCACGACCTCGGTGGTGGCGTGCCCGCCCGGCTACGAGCCGGACGCGAAGGTGCTGGAGGCCTGTCGTGCCATGGGCGGTCGCGTGCAGGTGACCACCGAGGCGCGCGAGGCGGTCGAGGAGGCCGACGTGATCTACACCGACACCTGGATCAGCATGGGCCAGGAGGGCGACCGCGACCGGCGCCTGGAGGCCTTCCAGCGCTACCAGGTCAACGACCGGCTGCTCGACTTCGCCCGCGGTGAGGCGGTCGTGATGCACTGCCTGCCCGCGCACCGAGGCGAGGAGATCACCGACGCGGTGCTCGACGGGCCGCGCAGCCTGATCTTCGACCAGGCCGAGAATCGCCTGCACGCGCAGAAGGCCATCATCCTGACCCTGCTGGGTGGAGAGTAGCGTGACCAGATCCGTCAAGAAGGTCGTGCTCGCGTACTCGGGAGGCCTCGACACCTCGGTCATCCTCCGCTGGCTCATCGAGACCTATCGCTGCGAGGTCGTGGCCTACTGCGCCGATCTGGGGCAGGGCGAGGAGCTGATCCCGGTCAAGGAGAAGGCCCTGCGCACCGGCGCCTCCTCCGTCCACATCGTGGACCTCCGCGAGGAGTTCGTCCGCGACTTCGTGTTCCCGATGCTCCGGGCCAACGCGGTGTACGAGGGCTCGTACCTGATGGGGACCTCGATCGCGCGGCCCCTCATCGCCAAGGCCCAGGTGGAAGTGGCGCGGAAGGAAGGGGCGGACGCGGTGAGCCACGGGGCCACCGGCAAGGGCAACGACCAGGTGCGCTTCGAGCTGACCTACGCGGCGCTCGGGCCGGACCTGACCGTGATCGCCCCGTGGCGGGAGTGGGATCTGGACTCGCGCACCGCGCTGATGGACTTCGCCCGGCGGCACGACATCCCGGTGCCGGTGACCGCGGAGCGCCCGTACTCCACCGACCGCAACCTCTTCCACATCTCCTTCGAGGGCGGCATCCTCGAGGACCCGTGGAACGAGCCGCCGCCCAAGATGTTCCTGCTCACCAACTCCCCGGAGTCCGCTCCCGACGTGCCGGTCTACGTGGAGATCGAGTACGAGGCGGGCAACCCGGTGGCGGTGGACGGGGGGCGGCGAGCACGGCATCGGGCGGGTGGACCTGGTCGAGAACCGCTTCGTGGGCATGAAGTCGCGCGGGGTCTACGAGACGCCCGGCGGCACCATCCTGCACGCGGCGCACCGCGCGCTCGAGTCGATCACGCTCGACCGGGAGGTGCTGCACCTGCGCGACTCACTGGTGCCGCGCTACGCGGAGATGATCTACTACGGCTTCTGGTTCAGCCCGGAGCGGGAGGCGGTACAGGGGCTCGTGGACGGCGTGCAGCGCGACGTGACCGGCGCGGTGCGGCTCAAGCTCTACAAGGGCACGGTGACCGTCGCGGGGCGCAAGTCGCCGCGGTCGCTGTACCGGACCGACTTCGTGACCTTCGAGGCCGACCAGGTGTATCGCCAGCGCGACGCGGAGGGCTTCATCAACCTCAACGCGCTCCGGCTCAGGATCCGCGCTCTCCGGGACCGGGCGCGGTAGGCGGCCGCGCCCGATGCGGATTCACGTGTCGCTGACTCCGGCGGAATTCCCCGACGCGCCCCTCACCGGGTGTGTCGCGCTCGCGGTCGACGTGCTGCGGGCCACCAGCGCGTCGGTGGCCGCATGCGACGCGGGCTGCCGGCGGCTGGTGCCGGTGCCGGACGCAAAGGCCGCGGAGGCGCTCGCCGCGCAGGACGGAGCCGGCACGGTGCTCGCGGGTGAGCGGGGCGGGGAAGCGCTCGCCGGCTTCGAGCTCCTGACCACGACCAACGGCACCGCCGCGATGCTCACCGCCGCGCGGGCCGACGCGGCTGGGCTCGCCGCGCTCACCAACGTGACCGCGGCCGCGCGCTGGGCGCTCGAGCAGGGTCGCGACGTCACGATCCTGTGCGCGGGCGACAACGGGGCGTTCTCGCTGGAGGACACGGTGTGCGCGGGGCTGCTGGTGGCCCGCCTGGCCGAGGTCTCTCCCGGGGCCGTGCTCTCCGAGGGTGCCCAGGCCGCGCTGGGCCTGGGGCGGCACTACGAAGCCCGGCTCGAGCGCCTCGCGGAGGACTCGGGCTGGGGCCGCAAGCTCGAGCGGCTGGGCCGGGCCGCCGACCTCGCCTGGTGCCTCCGGGCGGACGTGAGCCGGGTGGTGCCGGTGTTCGTGGCGGGCGGCTTCGTCCCGCGGTCCGCGGCCTCGAGCGCGGCGGTGGGATCGGAGTCGCGCGCGTGAATCTCCCGATCGCGCTGACCCTGTTCCGCATCGTGCTGGTGCCGCCCATCATGGTCTTCCTGATCTCGTCGTCCCGGGTGAGCGTGCTCATCGCCGCCGTCATCTTCGTGACCGCGTCGCTCACCGACTGGCTCGACGGGCGCATGGCGCGGCGGTGGAACCAGGTCACCAAGCTCGGCACGCTGCTGGATCCGGTGGCCGACAAGCTGCTGGTGGCGGCGGCCCTGATCTCGCTCGTGCACATCGACATGATCTCGGCGTGGATGGCGGTGGTGATCATCGGCCGCGAGCTGGCGGTGACCGGCCTGCGGGGGGTCGCGCTGTCCATGGGCGCGGTGGTGCCCGCGTCCTCCCTGGGCAAGGCCAAGACGGTGTCGCAGTACGTGGCCCTCACCCTGCTGATCCTCGAGAAGGGCGTCTCCCCGGAGCTCGCGCTCTTCCACCTCGTCGCGCGCACCGCCCTCTGGATCGCGCTGGCTCTCACCGTGGTCTCGGGGGCCGACTACTTCTACCGCTTCTTCCTCCACACCAACCCGAAGGATCTGGTGCGGGACCGCGAGCGATGGCCCTGACCGTTCTCGGGCTCCTCGCCGCCTACCTGATCGGGGCGATCCCGATCGGGTTCCTGGTGGCCCGCGCCGCCGGCGGCACCGACATCCGCCGGGCGGGTAGCGGCACTATCGGCGCGACCAATGTTCTGCGCACGCTCGGTACCGGGCCCGCGGTGCTCACGCTGGTGGGCGATGTCGTGAAGGGCTACCTGGCGGTGCGGGCCGCCCGCTCCATCGGACCGGAGGTTTGGGCGGCCGCGGCCGGCACGGTGGCCGCCATCGCCGGCAACTGCTGGCCGGTCTTCCTGCGGTTCCGGGGCGGCAAGGGCGTCGCCACCGGGCTCGGCGCCTTCCTCGCGCTCATCCCGTGGGCGGTGTTTCCGGCCGCGGTGCTCTGGATCGCGGTGACCGCGGTGTCGCGCTACGTGTCCATGGCCTCCGTGGTGGCGTGCCTCAGCCTGCCGGTGGGCGCGCTGCTGCTCGGATATCCCCGCCACTCGGTCATCGCGGCGGCGGTGGCGGCGCTGATCATCGTGTGGCGCCACCGTCAGAACATCGCGCGCCTGGCCAGCGGCACCGAGCGGCGGCTCGGCGAGCGCACCCCCCTCGCGTGAGCGATCCGGCCGACGCGGGCGACGCCCGGCGCGCCCCGGTGACCGTGCTCGGTGCCGGGAGCTGGGGCACCGCGCTCGCGATGCACCTGGCCCGGGTGGGCCGGCCGGTGCGGCTGTGGGCGCGCGACCCGGCGCTCGCCGCGTCCATGCGCGCCGGGCGAGAGAACCCGCGCTATCTCCCGGGCGCCACGCTGCCCGAGGATGTGCACGTGACCGCGGACGCGGGCGAGGCGTTGGCCGGCGGCGACACCGTCCTGGTGGCGGTCCCCTCACACTTCGTGGAGGCGGTGCTGGCCGGCGTGGGTGGGCACGTCGCGCGATCCGCGGTGCTGGTGTCGGCGACGAAGGGCCTCGAGCCGCGGCGTGGCCTCCGGATGTCGGAGCTGCTGGCGCACCGCCTGCCGGGCCGGCCGATCGCGGTGCTCTCCGGCCCGTCGTTCGCGCGCGAGGTGGCGCAGGGCCGGCCCACCGCGCTCGTGATCGCCTCGTCGGACGAGGGGATCGCGGCCGATCTCCAGCGGCGCCTGGCCGGCCCCGCGCTCCGGCTGTACACGAATCGCGACGTGGTGGGGGTGGAGCTGGGGGGAGCCGTGAAGAACGTGATGGCCATCGCGACCGGGCTGGTGGACGGGCTCGAGCTGGGCGAGAACGCGCGGGCGGCCCTGATCACGCGGGGCCTCGCCGAGATCGTCCGGCTCGGCACCGCGGCCGGCGCGCAGCCCGCCACGTTCGCGGGGCTGGCCGGTCTCGGCGACCTCGTGCTGACCTGCACCGGCGCGCAGAGTCGCAACCGCGCGCTGGGCGGCCAGATCGCGCGGGGCCGGTCGCTGGTCGACGTGGAGGCGGGGACTCCGATGGTGGCGGAGGGGGTCCGCACCGTCTCATCGGTGCTGCGCATGGCCCGGGAGCGTGGCGTGACCATGCCGATCTGCGAGGAGGTGGCGGCGGTGCTCTTCGAGGGCAAGCCGGTCGCCGAGTCGCTGGCTTCGCTGCTGGCGCGCGAGCCGAGACCGGAGGAGGAAGGCGTGTCGCGTGCCTGAGCTGCGCCGGGATCCCGTCGTGGGCCGCTGGGTGATCATTTCCACCGAGCGCGCCCGCCGCCCCTCCGACTTCACGCCGACCCCGCGCCAGCGCAAGGGCGGGCCGTGTGTGTTCTGCGGGGGGCAGGAGCATCGCACCCCCGAGGAGGTCTGGGCGCTCCGACCGGGCCGGAGCGAGCCCAATACGCCGGGCTGGCTGCTGCGCGTCGTGCCCAACAAGTTCCCGGCCCTCCGTATCGAGGGTGAGCTGGAGCCGGCGGCGGAAGGCCTCTACGACCGGATGAACGGAGTGGGGGCCCACGAGGTGGTCATCGAGTCCCCCGATCACGACGCGGTCATCGAGCGCCTGCCGCCCGCGCACCTGGCGGAGGTGTTCCGCGCCTATCGAGACCGGATCGTGGACCTGGCCAAGGACCCGCGTCTCGAGTACGTGATGGTCTTCAAGAATCACGGCGATCCGGCGGGCGCCTCCCTCGAGCACACTCACTCCCAGCTGATCGCGACGCCGGTGGTGCCGCTGATGGTCGAGGAGGAGCTGGCCGGCGCACTCCAGTATCTCCGGATCAAGAAGCGTTGCATCTGGTGCGACATCATCCGGCAGGAGCGGCAGGAGGGCGGGCGGGTCATCCTCGATGAGGGCGGGTTCATGGCGCTCTCGCCCTTTGCGCCCCGGTTCCCGTTCGAGACCTGGATCCTGCCCACGGTGCATCGGTCCCGCTACGAGGACACGCCGCCGGCCGATTTCGCCCGGCTGGCCGCGACGGTCCGGCAGGTGCTCGGGCGGATGGGGCAGTTCCTGGATGATCCCCCGTACAACTTCATGCTCCACAGCGCGCCCCTGCGAGCCCCGGCCCTCGACCACTTCCACTGGCACCTCGAGATCATCCCGAAGCTGACAAGGGTCGCCGGATTCGAATGGGGAACCGGGTTCTTCATCAATCCGACCCCTCCGGAGGAGGCCGCGAAATACTTGCGCGGTGAGCCCCCCGGATCGCCCCTAAATTGACACTATGCAAGGCGTTTGTTACACTTCCTCGCGGTTCTGTGACAGGATGTTTTGCGGGAATAGCTCAGTGGTAGAGCACAACCTTGCCAAGGTTGGGGTCGCGGGTTCGAATCCCGTTTCCCGCTCCATATAGCAGGCGGACGGTGCAAGGGCGGCGTAGCCAAGTGGCTAAGGCGGAGGTCTGCAAAACCTCTATTCAGCGGTTCGAATCCGCTCGCCGCCTCCAATATGTGGGGGCGGTCCGGCGGTGGGGTTGGGCCGGGGTGGCGGAACTGGGAGACGCAGCGAACTTAAAATTCGCTGGTCCGTAAGGGCCGTGGGGGTTCGATTCCCTCCCTCGGCACCAGAAGTCGAAGCGCACTCAAGCACGGAGGCAATCAAGGTGGAAACCTTGAAGGTGGTCCGGAAGACCTTCACGATGTTGAGCGAGAAGCGGACCCAGGTCCTGGACATCACCAAGCAGATCCGGGACATCGTGCTGGGCGCCGACATCAAGGAGGGCATCATTCTGGTCAACTCCCTTCACACGACCTGCGCCCTCTTCGTCAATGAGTTCCAGGGCGCCCTGGTCGACGACCTCAAGGCCATGATGGAGCGCCTCGTCGCCGACAACGCGGGGTACAAGCACGACGATCCGCGCTTTTCCGACTGCGAGCGCGGCAATGCCACCTCGCACCTGCGGGCGGCGCTGCTCGGGCGGAGCGTGGCGGTGGGGATCAGCGGCGGCGAGCTCTCCCTGGGCCGCTTCCAGTCGATCTTGTTCGCCGAGCTCGACGGGCCACGACCGAGGAGCATCGACATCCAGATCATGGGGGTCGGGCCGACCGGGGGGAACTGAGCTGGCTTGCCCGAGCCCGGGTGTGACCTGGCGCCCGTTCGGGTTGGCGCCTGCTTGACCGAGCGCCTGGATGACGGTTTAGGTCTTTAGGCTCTATCTAATGCGGGGGCCCAGAAATGGCCCCCGCACTCCCCCAGGCCGCAGGCTATCGTTCAATGCGCCCGCGGGGGGCTGGGCTCTCCGCTTCGGTCGTTCTCACCGTGGTAGACTTACCCTCCGTATGTCCTGGAAACTCAAGAAGAAGGCGCAGGAGCTCGTGGCCTCGGAAGAGGGCGTCGTCCGCAAGGATTGGGGCGGACGGGTGACCATCGCGCTGGTGTACCCGAACACGTACGCGGTCGGCATGTCCAACCTCGGCTTCCAGACCATCTACAGCCACCTGAACGCGCTCCCGAACGTGGTCTGCGAGCGAGTCTTCTTCCCGGACCCCGAGGACGTGGACGAGTACCGCCGCACCGGGACCGTGCCCTTCTCGCTCGAGTCACACCGGCCGCTGAGCGACTTCAATCTGGTCGGCTTCTCCATGACCTACGAGGGCGACTACATCAACGCGGTCCGGATGCTGCGGATGGCGGGGCTCCCGCTGCGCGCGGCCGACCGCGGCCCCGGCGACCCGGTCGTGATGATGGGAGGCGTGTGCGCCTTCTCCAACCCCGAGCCGATCGCCCCCTTCATGGACTTCGTGGTGGTGGGAGAAGGCGAGGAAGTAGTCGGTGAGATCGTCGCGGCGTGGACGGCGAGCGATCCGGGCGACGACGGCAGCCGGCGCCGCTTCATCGACCGGCTGAAGCCGGTGGCCGGTATCTACGTGCCGGACGCGTATCGGGTGGACCACGGGGCCGACGGGTTGATCGAGGCGGTCACCCCGCTCACGGACGACGTGCCCGCGCTGGTGATCAAGCGCCGGCTGAAGGACGTCAACCGCTTCGAGACGCGCTCCTCGCTCAAGACGCCGAAGGCCGAGTACGGGCACATGGAGCTCCTGGAGGTGGGCAAGGGCTGCGGGCGCGGGTGCCGGTTCTGTCTCGAAGGCCAGGTCTATCGGCCGGTGCGGCACCGGAGCCTCGAATCCCTGCGCGAGTCGGTGGCGCAGATCGCGAAGGAGTCGAAGCGGGTGGGGCTCGTGGGGGCCTGCGTGTCCGACTACCCCTGGATCGGCGACCTCATGCGCCTGCTCGAAGAGGCCGGGGTGGAGGTGTCCATTTCCTCGCTGCGGGCCGATAGCTTGACCGAGGACCTGGTGGCGTCGCTGCAGCGCGGCGGGCACCGGACCCTCACCATGGCGCCGGAGGCGGGCACCGAGCGGCTGCGGCGTGTGGTCCGCAAGGCCATCACCGACGAGCAGCTCTACGAGGCCTGCCACCTCCTGCGCCGCTACGGCATCCCGAACCTCAAGTGCTACTTCATGATCGGCCTGCCCACCGAGACCCGTGAGGACGTCGAGGCGATCCCCGACCTCGCCGGGCGGCTGATCGAGCGCCTCCGGACACTGGGCCCCGACGGCCACTCGTTCGGCAAGCTGACGCTCTCGGTGTCCTCTTTCGTCCCCAAGCCGTGGACGCCGTTTCAATGGGCGCCCTTCGACGATCCACGGGCGCTCGAGGAGAAGCTCGACATCATCAAGCGGGCGGCCCGCCGGCTCGACACGATCCGGGTGGTGCACGAGAACCCCCGCGAGGCGGCCCTGCAGGCCCTGCTGGCCCGCGGCGACCGGCGGGTGGCCGACTTCGTGGAGCTGGCCGCGGGACTCGACGGAGACTGGCGCCACGCCCTCCGCGAATGGGACGGCGACCCCGCGCTCTTCACGCGCCGGCATCGCGATCCGACCGAGGTTCTGCCGTGGGACCACTTCGACGTCGGGGTGAAGAAGGCCGGGCTTCTGCGCGAGTGGGAGCGGGCGCTCGAGCCCGCCGCCCCCGCGTCGGCAGTCTAGCGCCATGCCGTCGTTCAAGGTCGCCAAGGCCACCGAGGTGCCGCCCGGGCAGGGGCTCGTGGTGCAGGCGGGAACGAAGACCCTCGCGCTCTTCAACGTCGAGGGCGCCTACCACGCGATCGACAACACCTGCCCCCACCGGGGCGGCCCGATGGGCGAGGGAGACCTCGACGGCCGGCTCGCGATCTGCCCGTGGCACGGCTGGCGCTGGGACGTGACCACCGGGGCCAACGCCAACAACCCCGCGGTCAAGATCGGCTGCTTCCCGGCCGCGATCGTCGACGGCGACGTGTACGTGGAGATGCCGTGATCCGCGACACGCTCGATCGCCCGCTGCGCAACCTGCGGCTCTCGGTCACCGACCGCTGCAACCTCCGCTGCCAGTACTGCATGCCCGAGGAGGAGTACGTCTGGCTGCCCCGCGACGACGTCCTGACCTTCGAGGAGATGGAGCGCCTCGTGGACGTCTTCGCCGACCTCGGGGTGGACAAGGTGCGCCTCACCGGCGGCGAGCCGCTGCTGCGCCGCGATCTCGACCGGCTCGTGCGGATGCTCGCGGCCAAGCCGCGCATCCGGGACCTGGCCATGACCACCAACGGCGTGCTCCTGGCCGAGCAGGCGCCGGCGCTTCGCGCGGCGGGTCTGCACCGCGTCACGGTGAGCCTCGACACCCTGCGCGAGGACCGATTCAAGGCGCTGACCCGGCGCGACACCCACGCCCGCGTGCTCGAGGGGATCGCGGCGGTGGGGAAGGCCGGCTGGCCCGGCCTCAAGCTCGACACCGTGGTCATGCGCGGGGTCAATGACGACGAGCTGGCGGACCTGATCGAGTACGGGGCGACCGTCTCGGCCGAGGTGCGCTTCATCGAGTACATGGACGTGGGTGGGGCCACCCAGTGGAGCATGGACCGCGTGGTGTCCCGCCGCGAGATGTTGGTCCGCCTCGCCGAGCGCTACGGGCCGATCGAGCCGATCGTGGAGGAGACCTCCGCGCCCGCCGAGCGCTTCCGGCTCTTCGACGGCCGCGTGTTCGGGATCATCTCCTCCACCACCGCGCCCTTCTGCCGGGCCTGCGACCGCAGCCGCCTCACCGCGGACGGCCTCTGGTACCTCTGCCTCTACGCGGCGCGCGGCACGGACCTGCGCAAGCCGCTGCGGACGGGCGCTTCGCGCGAGGAGCTGCTGGCCCTCATCCGCTCCACGTGGCAGGGACGGCAGGATCGCGGAGCGGAGGAGCGGCTGGCGACGCCCGGCCGGAGCCCCCTCATGCAGATCGGCGAGCTCAAGCGCGACCCCCACCTCGAGATGCACACGCGCGGAGGGTAGGGCGGTGGAGGGATCCGGCGTGGACGTGCGCGAGAAGGGCGCCAACCAGCAGATCTCCGAGCGCCGCCTGTTCATGCAGCTCCAGGTGTGGACCGGTTGCCCCGACGGCAAGCCGCTGGTGGAGGCGATGGAGCGCAGCCGCATCGAGGGCGTGCTCTACCACGACGTCAACGATCCCGCCGGGGTGGCGCTGCTCACCTGCCACGAGGACCCCGCCTTCTTCGCGAGCGCGCTCCGCGGACTCCTCGCCGCCGCGCCGTTCGCCTCGCTCCGGCATCGCCCCGAGCTGACCATGCTCGGGCGCACCTACGCCTCCGGGTTCGAGCCGGACCTGGAAGACTGGCTGCTCGCGCGTCCGCGCCGGACCGTGCTGAATCCGGCGTGGCCGTGGGGGATCTGGTACCCGCTGCGGCGCGGCGGCGCGTTCGCGCGCCTGACCCCGCAGGAGCAGGGGGCGATCCTGCGCGAGCACGGGACGATGGGGCGGGCCTACGGCGACGCGGACCTGGCCCACGACGTGCGCCTCGCCTGCCACGGGCTCGACACGCACGACAACGACTTCGTGATCGGGCTCATCGGGCGCGAGCTCCACCCGCTGTCCCACCTGGTGCAGGCCATGCGCCGGACCGCGCAGACCTCCCAGTATCTCCAGAGTCTGGGGCCCTTCTTCGTGGGTCACGTGCTCTGGCAGAGCCCGTCGCGGTGAGCGGGCGCGCCATCGCGGAGCGCGTGGGCCGGGCCCTGTGCGCGGTCCTGCTCGTGGCGGCCGCGGTCGTGCCCGCCGGGTGCGCGCCGCTGCCGCCCGCGCGCCAGGTCACCGACATCAGCCTTCTCGCCGGGCGCTGGCAGGGACAGATCGCGTTCAGCCGTGCCCCGTACCAGCTCTTCTACCTCACGATCAACCCGGACAGCACCCTGGTGGCGTCGTGGGACGGCGTGACCCGCTGGGGCAAGGTCACGATCGAGGGCGGTCGGGCTCGCTTCAACTTCTACATCTGGAGCGGCAACCTCGACTACCTCGAAGGCGGCGGCGACCGCGTCATCCTCCTCAAGGAGGACTTCTCCCACTGGGACGCGATCGTCCGGCCCCTCACGTAGGGAACTCGGAGGGGGGCTCCGCCCCCCTTCCGAACCTCCCCCCAGGTACTGGATGCGCGGGCGGAGCCCGTGCTCGAAGCGGACTGACCCGCCGCCTCCACGTCGTCCGAGGGTTACTTGGGCAGACTGCTAGGGCGGCCGGCGGCCTCCCACGCGGCGAGATTGGCCTCGATCTGTCTCGCGTGGATCTCGAGATGCTCGGCGTAGATCCCGAGCCAGTCCAGCGCGGTGTAGCGGCCCGACGCGGTGTGGCGGCCTTCTCGCGTCCAGGCCTCCTCGGGCAGGCGCCGGAGGATCGCCGCGGTGTTGGCGCGCACCGCGCGCACGGTGGCCAGCGCGACGTCCACCGGATGCCCGTGATAGTCCAGCGCGACCGCCCACACGTTCTCGTCGTAGCCCAGGACCAGCGGCTCGGGCTCGCAGACCACGTAGCGGATGCGGGCCGCCCCATTGGTCTCCGAATCCGCGCAGTGGCAGGCCACCTCGTGAGCGGACCACTCGCCGGGGGCCGGGCGCCACTTGCGCGCCTCGGCGGGGACGCGGGCCAGGGCCGCCTCCAGGCGCGCGGGGCCGTCGACGTACTGCTGGATCAGGTGCTCTCGCTCGGTTCGGGTGAGGCTCATCGATGATCTCCTTCCGGATGCGGGTGATGGCGCCGGCCCTGGCCGTCGCCTGGATGCTCCTCGGGGCCGCGGCCCACGCCCAGCCCGAGCCGGGAACCGCGCGCATCGACCACGCGGGCCTGCAGGGTCTGCTCACGACGCTCGGCTACCAGCCGCGCGAGGTGCGCAACGAAGCGGGGCCCGAGTACGAGATCGTCCTGCGCCCGCCCACCGGCCTCGCGGTCACGACTCGCGTGACCCTCTCGAAGGACGGCACGCTGGTCTGGCTGGTGGCCTGGCTCAAGAAGGTCCCGCCCGGCCGGACCATCAACGGCAACGCGGTCCTCAACATGCTGATCGAGAACGACGCGATCGGCCCCACCCACTTCTCCTACAACGAGGCCCGGCGCTGGTTCTTCCTCAACAAGCCGGTGCCGAACCAGGGGCTGACCGCCGAGCGCCTGCGGGCCGAGATCCAGCAACTCGGGGTGACCATCGCGCGGACCGAGGCCCTCTGGGACTTCGACCGCTGGAAGTGACCCCTCAGGGCAAGGGCGCGGACAAGTCCGAGCGCCCCATCAGGTAGCGATCCACCCCGCGGGCGGCGCTCCGGCCCTCCGCGATGGCCCACACGATCAGGGACTGGCCGCGCTGCATGTCTCCCGCGGTGAACACGCCGGGCACGCTCGTCATCCAGTGCTCGTCGCGCTTGACGTTCCCCCGGTCGGTGAGGGTGACGCCGAGTTGCTCGAGCAGCCCCGGCCGCTCGGGCCCCACGAATCCCATCGCCAGCAGCACCAGCTCACCGGGCAGCACGAACCTCGAGTCCGGCACCTCCTGGAACACGAGACGGCCGCCCTCGCGCACCGGCTCCACGCGCGCCACCTCGAGCGCCTTCACGCGCCCGCGCTCGTCTCCGACGAAGCGGACGGTGGAGACCGAGTAGACCCGCTCGCCGCCCTCCGCGTGAGCGGAGGAGACGCGGTAGATGTTCGGCCACTGGGGCCACGGGTTGTCGGCGGCGCGCGTGTCCGGCGGGCGCGGCAGGATCTCGAGCTGGTGCACCTCGAGCGCGCCCTGCCGGTGCACGGTGCCCAGGCAGTCGGCGCCGGTGTCGCCGCCCCCGATGATGACGACGCGCTTGCCCTGGGCGCTGACCAAGGCCTCGTCGGGCACCGGGTCGCCCTCGCAGCGCCGGTTCTGGGGCGTGAGGTAGTCCATCGCGAAGTGCACGCCGTCGAGCTCCCGCCCGGGAATCGGCAGGTCGCGGGGGGCGCAGGCGCCGCCGCAGAGCACGAGGGCGTCGAACTCGCGTCGCAGCGGCTCCGCCGGCCGGTCTACGCCGACGTGCGCGCCCGCGACGAAGCGCACGCCTTCCGCCGCCATCTGGGCGAGCCGCCGGTCGAGCACGCGCTTCTCCATCTTGAACTCGGGGATGCCGTAGCGGAGCAGCCCGCCGATCCGGTCCGCGCGCTCGAAGACGGTGACCTGGTGGCCGGCCCGCGCGAGCTGCTGGGCGGCCGCGAGGCCCGCGGGGCCGGAGCCGACCACCGCGACCGTCTTGCCGGTGAGCGCCGCGGGGGGCTCGGGGGCGATCCAGCCCTCCTCGAAGGCGCGGTCGATGATCGCGAGCTCCACCGCCTTGATGGTGACCGCGTCGTCGTTGATGCCCAGCACGCAGGAGCCCTCGCAGGGCGCCGGGCAGAGCGTGCCGGTGAATTCCGGGAAGTTGTTGGTGGCGTGCAGCCGGCCGATGGCCTCGCGCCACTTGTCCCGGTAGACGAGGTCGTTCCAGTCCGGGATCAGGTTGCCGAGCGGGCAGCCCTGGTGGCAGAAGGGGATGCCGCAGTCCATGCAGCGCGCGCCCTGCTTGCGCAGGGTATCCACCGGCCACGGGAGCATGACCTGCCGCCAGTCGCGAGTGCGCTCCTCGACCGGCCGGTACGGCTGCTTGTCCCGCTTCCACTCGATGAATCCGGTGACCTTACCCATGACGGAGCTCGGATGCCCTAGTTGTGCGCGCTCGCCATGACCGCGTCGTCCGCCGAGGTGCCGGTCTCCTGCGCCTTCTTGATCGCCGCCATCACCCGCTTGTAGTCCTGCGGGATCACCTTGACGAACCGCGACTGGCTGCGCTCCCAGTCCACGAGCAGGCGGGCCGCCACCGGGCTCTGGGTGAAGCGGATGTGCCGCGCCAGCAGATCCTTGACGAGCTCGACGTCCTCGGTGTCCACCAGCGCTTCCAGGTCCACCATCCCGAGGTTGCAGCGCTTCTTGAAATCGCGGGCCTCGTCGAGCACGAAGGCGATGCCGCCCGACATGCCCGCCGCGAAGTTCCGGCCGGTGCCGCCGATCACGACCACGCGCCCGCCCGTCATGTACTCGCAGCCGTGATCGCCCACACCCTCCACCACCGTCAGCGCGCCGCTGTTGCGGACCGCGAACCGCTCCCCCGCGACCCCGCGGAAGTAGGCTTCGCCGCCGGTGGCCCCGTAGAGCGCGACGTTGCCGATCAGGATGTTCTCCTCGGCCACGAAGGTGGCCTCGCGCGGCGGGAAGGCGATGAGCTTGCCGCCCGAGAGGCCCTTGCCGATGTAGTCGTTGGCGTCGCCCTCGAGGGTGAGCGTCACCCCGCGGGGCAGGAAGGCCCCGAAGCTCTGCCCGGCCGAGCCGGAGAAGTGGATGCGGATGGTGTCGTCGCGCAGCCCCTCCGCACCGAAGCGCCGCGTGATCTCCGAGCCCAGGATCGTGCCCACCGTCCGGTTGACGTTCTGGATGGGCAGCCGGATGTCCACCGGCTCCTGCCGCTCCAGGGCGGGCGCGCACAGCGGCAGCAGGGTGGTCATGTCGAGCGACCGGTCGAGGCCGTGGTCCTGCTCGACCACCTTGCGCACCGCGACCTCCGGGCCGACCGCCGGCCGGTGCAGGATCGCGGTGAAGTCGAGGCCGCGCGCCTTCCAGTGCTCCACCGCGGGGACGACGTCGATCCGGTCCACCCGGCCGATCATCTCGTCCATGCTGCGGAAGCCGAGCCGCGCCATGTACTCGCGCACCTCCTCCGCGATGTAGCGGAAGAAGTTCTCGACGAACTCGGGCCGGCCCGCGAACTTGGCCCGCAGGCGCGGGTCCTGGGTCGCGATGCCGACCGGGCAGGTGTTGAGATGGCAGACCCGCATCATGATGCAGCCCATGACCACGAGGGGCCCGGTGGAGAAGCCGAACTCCTCGGCCCCCATGAGCGCCCCGATGACCACGTCGCGCCCGGTCTTCATCTGGCCGTCCACCTGCACGATGATCCGGTCCCGGAGCTTGTTCATCACCAGCACCTGCTGCGTCTCCGCGAGCCCGAGCTCCCACGGGGTCCCACCGTGCTTGATCGAGGTGAGGGGAGCCGCCCCGGTGCCGCCGTCGTGGCCGGAGATCAGCACCACGTCGGAGTGGGCCTTGGCCACCCCCGCCGCCACCGTGCCCACCCCCACCTCGGAGACGAGCTTCACGCTGATGCGCGCCCGCGGATTGCTGTTCTTCAGATCGTGGATGAGCTGGGCCAGGTCCTCGATCGAGTAGATGTCGTGGTGCGGGGGCGGGGAGATGAGCCCGACGCCCGGGATCGAGTGCCGCACCTTGGCGATCCACGGATAGACCTTGTGCCCGGGCAGCTGACCGCCCTCGCCCGGCTTGGCCCCCTGGGCCATCTTGATCTGGAGATCCTCCGCGTTGACCAGGTACTCGCTGGTCACCCCGAAGCGGCCGGAGGCGATCTGCTTGATCGCGCTGCGCCGCGAGTCCCCGTTCGGCTCGCGCCGGTAGCGCAGGGGATCCTCGCCGCCCTCGCCGGTATTGGACTTGCCCCCGAGGCGGTTCATCGCGATCGCGAGGGTCTGGTGCGCCTCGAGGCTGATGGAGCCGTAGGACATGGCTCCGGTGGCGAAGCGCTTGACGATCGCCTCGACCGGCTCGACCTCGGCGAGCGGCACCGGCTCCGGCGCGTCGCGCAGCACGAAGAGGCCGCGCAGGGTCGCGTGGTTCCGGCTCTGGTCGTCGACCGCCTTCGTGTAGTCCTTGAAGATCCGGTACTGGCCGCTCTGGGTGGCGTGCTGGAGCCGGAACACGGTGTCCGGGTTGAAGAGGTGATACTCGCCGTCCCGCCGCCACTGGTACTCGCCGCCCCAGTCGAGCTCGCGGCCGCCCACCGGGCGCTCGGGGTGCGCGCGCCGATGCCGCGCGGCCACCTCCTCGGCGACCACGTCGAGGCCGACCCCGCTGATGCGCGAGGCGGTCCAGGTGAAGTAGCGGTCCACGAGCTGCTTGCCGAGGCCGATCGCCTCGAAGATCTGGGCCCCGCGGTAGGAGTGGATGGTGGAGATCCCCATCTTGGAGATCACCTTGAGCACGCCCTTGTTCAGCGCCTTGATGTAGTTCTTGACCGCGGTCTTGTGATCGAGGCCGGGCAGGAGGCCCTGGAGGATCATGTCGTCGAGGCTCTCGAACGCGAGATACGGATTGATCGCGCCGGCCCCGTAGCCCAGCAGCAGGGCCATGTGATGCACCTCGCGGGCCTCGCCGGTCTCGATGACGAAGCCCACCTTGCAGCGGGTGCCCTCGCGGATGAGGTGGTGATGCACGCCCGCGGTGGCGAGCAGGGCGGGGATCGGGGCGTGGGTCGCGTTGACCCCACGGTCGGACAGGATCAGGAAGGTGTTGCCCTCGGCGACCGCGCGGCTCACCTGCGCGCACAGCTCGTCCATGGCGCGCTCGAGGCCCGCGCCGCCCTCCGCGACCGGGAAGAGCATGGACACGGTGGCGGCCTTGAAGCCGGGCAGGTCCACGTGCCGGATGCGCGCCAGCTCGTCGTTGTTCAGGATCGGGGTCTTGAGCTTGATCTGGCGGCACGCCTCGGGGACCGGCTCGAGCAGGTTGCCCTCCGGCCCGATGCTGGTCGCGATCTGGGTGACCAGCTCCTCGCGGATGCCGTCGAGCGGGGGATTGGTCACCTGGGCGAAGAGCTGCTTGAAGTAGTCGTAGAGCAGTCGCGGGCGCTCCGAGAGCACGGCCAGGGACGTGTCGGTGCCCATCGAGCCGACCGGCTCCTCGCCGCCGCTGGCCATCGGGCCCAGGAGCAGACGCAGGTCCTCGTGGGTGTAGCCGAAGACCTGCTGCCGCTCCAGCACCGTCTCGTGATCCGGCTCCGGGACGTGCGGCGGCTCGGGCAGGCTCTCGACCGGCGTGAGGTAGGCCCGGATCCACTCCCCGTAGGGATACTGGGCCGCGTAGGTGTGCTTGAGCTCCGCGTCGTCGATGATCCGGCCCTGGGCGGTGTCCACCAGGAAGATGCGCCCGGGGTGCAGGCGCTCCTTCAGGAGCACCCGGTCGGGCGGGATGTCGAGCACGCCCACCTCGGAGGCCATCACCACCATGCCGTCCTTGGTGACGTAGTAGCGCGACGGGCGCAGGCCGTTGCGGTCGAGCACCGCCCCGATCACGGTCCCGTCGGTGAAGGCGATGGAGGCCGGCCCGTCCCACGGCTCCATCAGGCAGCCGTGGTACTCGTAGAAGGCCTTCGTCTCCTCGCTCATCGACTCGTGCCCGCTCCACGCCTCCGGGATCATCATGAGCACGGCCAGGGAGACCGCCGAGTCGCTGCCGCCCTCGACCACGATCGGCACGATCTTCTTGAGGTCGTCGCCGAGCAGCGCGGAGTGGCAGAACGACTCGCGCGCCCGCATCCAGTTGATGTTGCCGCGCAGCGTGTTGATCTCGCCGTTGTGGGCGATGAACCGATAGGGGTGCGCGAGCGGCCACGAGGGGAACGTGTTCGTGGAGAACCGCTGGTGCACCAGGGCCAGCGCCGATTCCACCAGGGGATCGGTGACGTCGGGGAACATGCCCTCGATCTGGTCGGCCGAGAGCATGCCCTTGTAGACGAGGGTGTTGGCGGAGAGGCTCGGCAGGTAGAAGTACTTCCGCTGGCCGATCTCGCTGTTCCGTACCGCGTGCTCCGCCCGCTTGCGGATGATGTAGAGCTTGCGCTCGAAGGTGGCCCGGTCGGGCACCGCGGGTCCCCGGGCGATGAACACCTGCTCGACCACCGGCTCCACCGACCGCGCGGTGGGGCCGATCGGGGAGGAATCGGTGGGGACGGGCCGCCAGCCGAGGACGACCTGGCCCTCGTCGGCGACGAGCCGCTCCAGGATGGCCCGGCACGCGTCCCGATCGGCGGCGGTGCGGGGGAGGAAGACCAGGCCGGCGCCGTAGTGACCCGGCGCGGGCAGGGTCACGCCGAGGCGGCCGCACTCGCGCTCGAGGAAGCGGTGCGGCATCTGGATGAGGATGCCCGCCCCGTCGCCCGTGTTCACCTCGCAGCCGCAGGCGCCGCGGTGCAGGAGGTTCTTCAGCACCGTGAGGGCCTGGCTCACGATCGCGTGGGATTTTCGCCCCTTGATGTCCACCACGAAGCCGACGCCGCAGGCGTCGTGTTCGTGAGCCGGATCGTAGAGACCCTGCGCCGGGGGTAGCCCCGGGTCCGTCATCGCCGACATCCCATGGTCGTCCGTCACGTCTTCTCTCTCCACCCCGCGTCTTCGCCGGGGCCCCGTGCGGTGTATGTCGCGCCGCCGCCCAACGTGTTCCGTGAGCCTACACGGAAGGGGATCATTAGCCAAGCGCGAAATGAAAAAACACGTCATTAGTATTGCTAATAGTGGTAAAGTGGCGGCCGTGAACCTGGAGACGCTCAAGCTCTACTGCGACGTGGTCCGGCTCCGCAGCTTCTCGCGCGGGGCGGCCTCCAACGCGGTCTCCCAGTCGGCGGCGAGCCAGGCCATCCAGCAGCTCGAGGCCGAGCTGGACGCGGCGCTGCTCGACCGCTCGCGGCGCCCGCTGCTGCCCACCGAGCAGGGCCAGGCCTTCTACGATGCCTGCCGCGCCCTGCTCCAGGGCTTCGAGAAGGCGCGCGCCGACCTAGCCGCCGCGCGCGAGCGCGTGGAAGGCTTGGTGCGGGTCGCCGCGATCTACTCGGTGGGGCTCCACGACATGAGCCGCCACATGCAGCCCTTCATGTCGGACTACCCGCAGGCGCGGGTGCTGCTCGAGTGTCTGCATCCCCACAAGGTGGTGGAGGCGGTGCTCAACGACGAGGCGGACCTCGGCATCCTGTCGTATCCCGCCGCCACGCGCGCGCTGACCGTCCTGCCGCTGCGCGACGAGCCCATGGTGCTGGTCGCGCACCCGGCCCATCGTCTGGCCCGCCGACGCTCGGTGGCCCCCGGGGACCTGCAGGGCGAGAAGTTCGTGGCCTTCGATCGTGACCTCGCGGTGCGCAAGGCCATCGACCGCGCCCTCAAGCAGCACGACGTCACGGTCGAGGTGGTGATGGAGTTCGACAACGTCGAGACGATCAAGCAGGCGATCGGTATCAACGCGGGCGTGAGCATCCTGCCGCGGCCCACCGTGCACAACGAGTTCGGGATGCGCACGCTCGCGGTGACCCCGCTCGCGCTGCCCGGGCTGGTGCGGCCGGTCGGGATCATCCATCGCCGCGGCCGGCGGCTCACTCCGGTGGTGGCGCGATTCATCGCGCAGCTCCAGAAGCCCGTCGACGCGGCCTCGTGATACCCCGCCCCGTGATAACGTAGTCCCGGAAAGGAGCCCTCGCATGAGCGATTCCCCCGCGTCCCTGATCATCGCGGCCAGCGAGGCCGACTCGAACCTCTACTACGCCTGCCGCTTCCTGGCGCCGGACTCCTTCGTCTTCCTGCAGGTGGACGGACGCAAGATCCTGCTGATGTCCGACCTCGAGGTGGACCGCGCGCGCTCCCAGGCGCGGGTGGACGAGGTCCTCTCGCTCTCCGAATGGGACGCCAAGGCCCGCCAGCGCTGGCCTCAGCCCAAGCTCACCGACATCGTGAGCCTTCTGCTCGAGGACTACGGGGCGAAGGCGGTCGAGGTGCCGGGCGACTTTCCGCTCGAGCTGGCCGACCGGCTGCGGGAGCGGGGGATCACCGTGACGCCGCGGCCGAGCCCATTCCTGCCCGAGCGGGTGGTGAAGACGCCGGACGAGGTGGCGGCCATCGAGGAGGCGCAACGGCACACCGAGACCGCGCTCGAAGCGGCGCTCCAGGTGCTGCGTGAGAGCGTGATCCGGGGCGACGAGGTGCTCTACAAGGGGAGGCCGCTCACCTCCGAGGACCTCAAGAAGACGGTCAACGTCTCCCTCATGGAGCACGACTGCATCGCCGAGCACACGATCATCGCCTGCGGCGACCAGGGCGTGGATCCCCACAACCAGGGCACCGGGGCCATCCGGCCCAACCAGGGGATCATCTTCGACATCTTCCCGCGCTCCTCGACGAGCCGGTACTACGCCGACATGACCCGCACGGTGGTCAAGGGCAAGGCGCCGGACGAGCTGCGCCGCCTCTACGACGCGGTGCTCGCCAGCCAGCTCCGGGGCATCGAGCTGATCCGGGACGGGGCATCCGGCGGGGCCATCCATACCGAGGTCAACCGGACGCTCGAGAGCCGGGGCTACATGACCGGCGTCGTCAACGGACGCAACCAGGGCTTCTTCCACGGCACGGGTCACGGCGTCGGTCTCGACATCCACGAGCTGCCGCGGATCAGCCGGCTGGACTACGAGCTCAAGACCGGGCACGTCGTCACGGTGGAGCCGGGCCTCTACTACCCCGGGAAGGGGGCCGTGCGCATCGAGGACATGGTCCTGGTCGAGCCCGGAGGCTGCCGGAATCTCACCCGGTCCCCCAAGATGGAGCTGCTCGAGCTCTAGGCCCGCCTACCCCCGGGATGGGCCCCGGAACGCCACTGGTCTGGCGGTCCGACCGAAGTCAACCTTGCTTCTATTCAGGCGTTTGGGTAGCATGAACGAGGAGTGTCACGCGTCTGATCGTTGTCCCCAAGACTCAGGGTGACCAGAGCCACTCCGCCTGGAATCTGCCGTTGACAGGGGCATGCCCCTGGACGGAAAGGATATGGACCGATGAGTGACAGCGTGACCACGACACCCGCAGCCAAGAAGCCCCGCCGCACCCTCACGCGCGCCGTGATCCGCTTCGCGGGGGACTCGGGCGACGGCATGCAGGTGACGGGGGAGCAGTTCACGAGCGAGGCGGCCTGGGCCGGCAACGACATCTCGACGCTGCCCAATTTCCCGCCCGAGATCCGCGCGCCCGCCGGCACCCTGTTCGGGGTGTCGAGCTTCCAGCTCCAGTTCGGCAGCCAGCGCGTCTACACCCCGGGCGATCAGCTCGACGCCCTCGTCGTGATGAATCCCGCTGCCTTCAAGGTGCACCTGGCCGATCTCAAGCCGGGCGGCATCCTGATCGTGAATCCCTCCGCGTTCGACAAGCGGAATCTCGACAAGGCCGGCTACGCGGCCAACCCGCTCGAGGATCCCAATCTTGGCGAGAAATACCGCCTGCACCTCGTCGACATGGAGGGCCTGACCAAGAAGGCGCTCGAGGACATGCCGCTGAACGCCAAGGAGAAGGATCGCTGCAAGAACTTCTTCGCGCTCGGCCTCGTGTCGTGGGTCTACACCCGCCCGCTGGATCCGACCCTGGACGCGATCAAGAAGCGCTTCGCCAAGCGGCCCGAGTTCGTGGAGGCCAACATCCGCGCGCTCAAGGCGGGCCACGCCTTCGGCGAGACCGCGGAGATGTTCGCCGAGCACTACGGCGTCGAGGCGGCCGAGATGCCGCCGGGCACGTACCGCAGCATGACCGGCAACCGCGCGCTCGCGTGGGGCCTGCTCGCCGCCGCGGAGCGTACCCAGATCCCGGTGGTGTTCGGGGCCTACCCGATCACGCCCGCGAGCGACATCCTGCACGAGCTGGCCCTGCACAAGCGCTTCCGCGTGCGCACCTTCCAGGCCGAGGACGAGATCGCGGCGGCCACCGCGGCGATCGGCGCCTCCTTCGGCGGCTGCATCGGGGTCACCGCGTCGAGCGGCCCGGGCATCGCGCTCAAGGGCGAGGCCATCGGCCTGGCGGTCACCGCGGAGCTGCCGCTGGTGATCTTCGACATCCAGCGCGGGGGACCGAGCACCGGTCTCCCCACCAAGACCGAGCAGGCCGACCTGATGCAGGCCCTCTACGGACGCAACAGCGAATCGCCGGTGGTGGTGATCGCCCCGTCCACGCCGGGGGACTGCTTCTACATCGCCTACGAGGCGGTGCGGCTCGCCATCAAGTACATGGTGCCGGTCATGGTGCTCTCGGACGGGTACCTCGCCAACGGCTCGGAGCCGTGGCTGATTCCGGATATCAAGACGCTGCCCGACATTCCGGTCGCCTTCCGCACCGAGAAGGAAGGATTCTTCCCCTACCTGCGCGACGAGGCCACGCTCTCGCGGCCCTGGGTCCGTCCGGGGACGCCGGGTCTCGAGCACCGGATCGGCGGCATCGAGAAGCAGGACGTGACCGGCAACATCTCCTACGAGCCGGACAACCACGACCACATGGTCCGGACGCGCGCGGAGAAGGTGCGCCGGGTGGCCCAGGAGATCCCGCCCACCACGATCAACGGCCTCCCCGAGGGCGACGTGCTGGTGGTCGGCTGGGGCGGGACCTACGGCGCCATCACCGCCGCGGTGGAGGAGGCGCAGACCGAGGGCAAGTCGGTGGCCGCGGTGCACCTGCGCTACCTGAACCCGCTGCCGCCCGACCTCGGACACATCCTCCGGCAGTACCGCCGGGTGCTGGTGCCGGAGATCAACAGCGGGCAGCTCGTCCGGATCCTCCGGGCGGAGTACCTCGTGGACGCGGTGGGCTTCAACCGCGTGCGCGGCCTGCCGCTCGCGAGCCAGGAAATCTACGAAGCCATCAACCAACTGCTGGAGGTCAAGCGGTGAGCTCTGTCACGGGAGTGCCCGGCGCGACCCCGAAGTACACGAAGAAGGATTTCGAGTCCGACCAGGACGTGCGCTGGTGCCCCGGCTGCGGGGACTACGCGATCCTGAGCGCGGTGCAGAAGATGATGCCCGACCTGGGCATCCCCAAGGAAGACATCGTGTTCATCTCGGGCATCGGCTGCTCGAGCCGGTTCCCGTACTACATGAACACGTACGGCTTCCACACCATCCACGGCCGGGCGCCCGCGGTCGCCACCGGGCTCAAGCTGGC
>WNFL01089426.1_pt3 | contig 23514 bp, 19 predicted proteins | sample 5400361 | NCBI WGS metagenome assembly WNFL01 (sample SAMN13153351, study PRJNA577476) | soil metagenome | isolation source: 40 cm soil on Douglas fir-dominated hillslope | place: USA:California | collected 2013-09-17
GCGCGGCACTTCGACGTCGACATCGGCACGCAGCTGCCGCACGCGGCGCTGCGCGTCTACGTGATGGGGCAGCGCGGCGCGGATCGCGAGCCCGCCGCTGCGGCGGACATCGCGGCCATGGCCGCGATCGCGAAGCGCGCGGTCGAGGCGGGCGCGCTCGGTTTCTCGACCTCGCGCACGCTCAATCACCGGACCTCGGACGGGCAGCCGACGCCGACGCTCACCGCCGGCGAGGACGAGCTCACCGGCATCGCGCTCGGCCTCCGGGCCGCCGACCGCGGCGTGCTGCAGGTGGTCTCCGACTTCGCGGACGCCGACGCCGAGTTCGCGATGCTGCAGCGCATCGTCGAGAAGTCGGGCCGGCCGCTCTCGTTCTCCCTGGTGCAGAGCCCGGTCGCAAAGAACGGCTGGAGACGGCAGCTCGCCGCGCTCGAGCGCGCGAACGCGGCGGGCCTGCGCATGAAGGCGCAGGTCTGCGCGCGGCCGATCGGTCTCTTGTTCGGCTTCGAGCTCACCATGAATCCGTTCTCGCTGCATCCCAGCTACCAGGCGCTCGCGAAGCTGCCGCTCGCCGAGCGCGTCGCGCGCCTGCGCGAGCCCGAGACACGCGCCCGCCTGCTGCGCGAAGAGCCGAGGAATTCGAACGGCCCCATGCGACAGGCGACGTGGGACCGCCTGATCCTGGTGCAGGACACGCCCGACTACGAGCCGACCCCGGAGCAGAGCGTCGCGGCGGAGGCCGCGCGCCGGGGTGTGTCACCCGCGGAGATCGCGCTCGAGCAGCTGCTCGCGAACGGCGGCCGCGGCATGCTGTATCTGCCGTTCCTCAACTACGCCGAGGGCTCGCTCGATCCGGCGTACGAGATGCTGCTGCACGAGCACACGATCCCCGGCCTCTCCGACGGCGGCGCGCACGTCGGCATGATCTGCGACGGCTCGTTTCCGACGTCGAACCTCACGCTGATGACTCGCGATCGCACGCGCGGGCCGAAGGTCGAGCTCGCGCAGATGGTGAAGATGCAGTCGCGCGACACGGCCGTTGCGCTCGGGCTCCACGATCGCGGTCTGATCCAGCCCGGCATGCGCGCCGATCTCAACGTCATCGACTACGACGCGCTCCGGCTCCACGCGCCGAAGGTCGCCTACGACTTGCCGGCAGGCGGGCGCCGGCTCATCCAGCGCGCCGACGGCTACGTGGCCACTGTGGTCGCGGGCCAGATCACCTATCGCGGAGGCGAAGCCACCGGCGCGCTGCCCGGCCGCCTCATCCGAGGCGCGCAGCGCGCGCCGTCCGAGGTCGGCGCTGTGCGCGCCTAGGCCTGGCTCCACGGCTTCGGGCGCTTCTTGATCATCACCGTCTCGTTGCCTCGGGCGCGCTCGGTGGCCTCGAGCGCCTGCGCCTCGTGCTCGACCGCGAGGAAGAAGGCGTTCTCGTTCGGCGGGATCTCCTCCACGTGTCGATCCGCGAGCTCGACCTCGATCTCGCGAGCGCGGCGCCACATGCTGAGCAGCAGGTCGCCGGCTCGCACGTGAGCGGTCGCGCTGGGGCCCGCCGCGCGCGTTTGCGCGAGGCTCTCGGGAAGTGAGTCGACGGCGCCGCACAGGCGGACCACGCGGCTGATGAGCGCCGCTGAGTGCAACAGCCCGAGCGACCCGGCCGTCGCCGCGAACACCGGAGTGGGAATGCGACGCTGACTCGGAGGAGCGCTCGACTCCGCGCCCTGGATCCGCTTCGCCTCTTCGTGGATCGCGCGCCGAATCAAGGTCATCTCCGCGGCGAGCGCCGCCCGCAGATTCCTGGCCTCGGCGCGGTGCTCCGCCCTGCGGCGCCACTGCTCGACCAGGAACGTGCCGGCGATGGTCAGCGCCGCTGCCGCGATCGCGACGCCCAGGTCGGTCACGGCGAGAGTGACTCGTTCGTGACGGGCAACGTGAATTGGAAGACGCTGCCGCCATCCGCCTTGCTCGTGACCCACAGGCGGCCGCCGTGCGCCTCGACGATCGAGCGGCTGATCGAGAGACCCATGCCCAGGCCCTCCGCCTTGGTGGTGAAGAAGGCATCGAAGATCCGCTCGCGATCGTGCGACGCGATGCCGGCGCCGGAGTCCTCGATCGCAATCACGAGCTCGCCTCCGCCGTCGTGCCGCGTGTGGATTCGCAGGGTTCGGGGGCGGTCTTCCACGCTGCGCACGGCGTCGATGGCGTTCAGCAGCAGGTTCAGGACCACCTGCTGGAGCTGGACGCGGTCGGCGAGCACGGACGGCAGCTGGCGCGCCGTCTCGAAGCGCAGCGAGACCTTGTGTCTGCGTATCTCGCTCTCGACCACCATGATCACGTCGGCGATCGCCGCGCGCACGTCGAGCTGGACCTTCTTGGGCTCCGCCTTCCGCATCGAGGTCCGCACCTGGGCGAGCACGTCCCGGGCGCGATTGCCGTCGCGGACGATGCGCTGCATCGCGGACCGCGCCTCGTCCACGTTCGCCGGCTCTGCGTCGAGCCAGCGAAGACCTGCGCCGGCATTCGTCAGCACGCCGAGGAGCGGTTGACTGAACTCGTGCGCGATCGACACGACGATCTCGCCCATCGTCATCACGCGCGCCGCGTGCGCGAGCTCCGTCTGCGTGGTGCGCAGCGCCTCGTTGGTCTGCTGCAGCTCCGCAGTGCGCTCCTCGACCCGGTGCTCGAGCCGCTCGCGGTCCGTGCTCAGCCAGGCCGCCATTGCCGCCGAGATCACGAACGAGCAGAGATCGGGGACCTCGGGCAGCGAGATCGTGAAGTGATTGATCGGCGGGATGAAGTGGTAGTCGACGACGACCCCCGAGAGCAGCACCGCGAACAAGCCGGGCCCGATGCCGCCGAACCAGGCGCTCGCCACCACGCTCGCGAGGAACGGAAACAGGAACGGGTACGGAAGGTAAGGCGCAAGCAGCTGCGCCAGCGCCAGGGCGCCAAAGACGAACAGGGCCGAACGCACGTAGCGCATCTCAGGAGGGCTCGTGCCCGGCGGACAGGCGCGCCGCGAGCCGGACGAGCTCGGCCACCGAGCCGGCGCGCATCTTCTGCATCACCTGGCCGCGCTGCAGCTTGATGGTCGCCTCGCTGGTCCCGAACTCCGCGGCGATCTTCTTGTTGGGCAGCCCGGCGACGACCTCGGCCATCACCTGGCGTTCGCGCGGTGTGAGCGATTCGTAGCGCTCGCGCAGCTCGGCCAGCTCCGCCCGCTCCAGCCGTTCGGCGCGGCTCCGCCCGAGGCCGTCCTGGATGGCGTCGAGCAGGTCCTGATCGCGGCAGGGCTTGATCAGGAACTCGATCGCGCCCGCGCGCATGGCGCGCACCGTCATCGGCACATCGCCGTAACCGGTGAGGAAAATGATCGGCAGCGTGACTCCCCGGCCGCGCAGGTCGCGCTGCAGCTCGAGCCCGCTCGAGCCGGGCAGGCGGACGTCGAGCACGAGGCAGGCCGGCACGTCGGGCCGCTCGCTGGCGAGGAAGTCGTGGGCGGATTCGAAAGTGCGCACGTCGAGCCGAACGGACCGCACCAAGCTCGCGATCGCTTCGCGCACCGATGCATCGTCGTCGACCACGAACACGGTACCGCGCGGCTCGGTCACGGCTCGATTCTACCAGCGCGACGAATCCGAGCCCGGACCTCGGCGCTGGGCTAAGTTGCGCATACGGGCGCGCCGTCGACGAGACGGCAGTCGGCTCGATCCCCGCGCCGGCGGAGAGAGGCAGCGTGAAGTCGCCCGTCGTCCGCGCCCTCGTCGATCGCGCGCTCCGGCGCGGGGCGCGCAGGTCTCCGTGGAACTCCGAAGAGCTGATCCGCGAGGAGCTCTTCAGCGCCGAGCGCCTGGAGCAGCACGCCGAGAGCCTCGCGCTGGCGCAGCGAGTCATCGACCGGCGTCGCTCGGCCTACCCGCTGAGCCGCCGCCTCGCCGACAACAGCCGCGTGCTCCTCGACGCGTACTACGCGATCGCACGCGTGATCGACGACAATCACCCGATCACGCCCGGGGCCGAGTGGTTGGTCGACAACTTCCACGTCGTCGAGGATCAGATCCGCGAGGTCCGCGACGACCTGCCCCCCGGTTACTACCGGCAGCTGCCGAAGCTCGCCGACGGCCCGCTCGCCGGTTACCCCCGTGTCTTCGGATTGGCCTGGGCCTTCGTAGCGCACACGGACAGCCGCTTCGACGCGGCGCTTTTGTGCCGCTTCGTGCGCGCCTACCAGCGGGTTCAGCCGCTCACGATCGGGGAGCTCTGGGCCGTCGCGATCACGCTGCGCATCGCCCTGGTCGAGAACCTGCGGCGCGCCGGAGAGAGGATCGTGCGCGGCCGGGAGGCGCGCGCGCAGGCGGACCGGGTGGCCGACCGCTTGCTCGGCGTCGGCGATCGCGAGGCCGAGCCGATCTCGGCGGTGCTGCGCGCCTGGGGCCAGGCGCCGCTCCCGCGCACGTTCGCGGTGCAGCTGGTGCAGCGGCTGCGCGACCAGGATCCGCGAGTCACTCCGGCGCTCCAGTGGCTCGAAGAGCGACTCGCCGCGCAGGCGACGACCGCGGAAGAGCTGGTGCGCAGCGAGCATCAGCGCCAGGGCGCGATGAACGTGACGATCCGCAACGCGATCACCAGCCTGCGCCTGATCTCCGCGGTCGATTGGTCGGAGCTTTTCGAGAGCATCAGCCTGGTGGACGACACGCTGCGCGCCGAGAGTGACTTCGCGCAGATGGACTTCCCGACTCGCGATCGCTATCGCGGCGCGATCGAGGAGCTCGCACGCGGCTCCAGGCGCACGGAGCTGGAGGTCGCGCGCGCCGCCCTGCGGGCCGCGGGCGAGGCTCGCGCGCGCGGCGAGGCCGTCCCAGGCGAGACACTCGAGCGCGAACGCGATCCCGGCTACTACCTGATCGCGGGCGGACGTCAGGGCTTCGAGGCCTCGCTCGCGTTCCGCGCGCCGTTGCACAGCTGGCCCTCCCGGATCGGCATGGCGGCGGGCATCCGCGGACATCTCGCCAGCATCGCGCTCGTCGCCGGGCTGATCCTGGGCCTGGGCCTGGTGTTGACGGATGCGCCCCTCGACGGCTGGCGGCTCGCCGTGCTCGCGCTGCTCGGCGTGATTCCCGCGCTCGACATCGCGGTCGCAATGGTGAACCGCGGGGCCACGAATCGCTTTCGGGCGCGGATCCTTCCGGCGCTCGAGCTGCGCGACGGCATTCCGCCGAGCCTGCGCACGCTGGTCGTCGTGCCGACGCTGCTCACGACGCCCGCGGCGATCGCGGAGCAGATCGAGCGGCTCGGCGTCCACCATCTGGCGAGCCCGGACGGAGACGTGCGCTTCGCCCTGCTGTCGGACTGGACCGACGCCGACAGCGAGCGCGTCGCGGGCGACGATGCGCTCCTCGCCGCCGCGAGTGCAGGCATCGCGCGCCTCAACCTGCGCTACGGGCCGGCGCTCGACGGCGACCGCTTTCTGTTGCTCCACCGCCGCCGCATCTGGAACGCCGCGCAGGGAAGCTGGATGGGCTGGGAGCGCAAGCGCGGGAAGCTCCACGAGCTCGACCGGCTGCTGCGCGGCGCGACCGACACGAGCTATGTCTCGATCGACGGGCGCGCGCCCGCGGTTCCGGCCGGCGTCCGCTACGTGATCACGCTCGACGCCGACACGCGCCTCCCGCACCGGGCGGTGCGCCGGCTCGTCGGGAAGATGGCGCACCCGCTCAATCAGCCGCGCTTCGATCCGTCGCGCCAGCGCGTCGTCGAGGGTCACGCGGTGCTGCAGCCGCGAGTCACTCCCGCGCTGCCGATCGGACGCGAAGGCTCGCTGTTCCAGCGCACGTTCTCGAGCGCGAGCGGCATCGACCCGTACTCGGGCGCGGTCTCCGACCTGTACCAGGACCTCCTCGGCGAGGGCTCGTACGCGGGCAAGGGCATCTACGACGTCGACGCCTTCGAGCGCGCGCTCGCCGGCCGGGTGCCCGAGAACACCCTGCTGAGTCACGACCTGTTCGAGGGGATCTTCGCGCGCGCGGGCCTGGTGTCCGACATCGAGGTCGTCGAAGAGTTCCCAGCCCGCTACGACGCGGCCGCCGCGCGGCAGCATCGCTGGGCACGCGGTGACTGGCAGCTGCTTCCCTGGATCCTCGGACGCGCGGTCGTGGCCGGTGATCCGCGCCGGAGCCGGATCCCGCTCGCCGGCCGCTGGAAGATGCTCGACAACCTGCGGCGGAGCCTGCACGAGCCCGTGAGCTTCCTCGCGCTGCTCGCGGGCTGGATGCTCCCCTACCCTGCCTCGTTCGTCTGGACCGGCTTCATCCTGGCGACCCTGGCGACGCCGTCGTTCCTGCCGGTTTTCGCCGAGATCGCGCCGCGTCGCAGCGGTATCTCGCCGCGCAGTCACTTCCGCGCGCTGGGCGCGGACGTATGGCTCGCGCTGCGTCAGACGGCGCTGCTGGTCGCGTTCCTGCCCCACCAGGCGTGGCTGATGGGGGACGCGGTCCTGCGCACGCTGTTCCGCCTCGTCCTGACTCGCCGCCACTTGCTCGAGTGGATGACCGCGGCGCAGGCCGCGCTCGAGTCGCGCCTCGATCTCGGCCGCTTCTACCGGCGCATGGCGGGCGGCGTGGCATTGGGTGTCGTCGCGGCAGGGGTCGCGTGGCAGAGCCCCTTCGCGTCTCGCGCGGTCGCCGCGCCGTTCGTGCTGCTCTGGATCCTCTCGCCGGCGATCGCTCGCTGGGCGAGTCTCTCGCCGAAGAGCGCGGGGCGGCTCGCGGCCTCTCCGGAGGACGCCCGGCTGCTGCGCGCGATCGCGCGGCGCACATGGCGCTTCTTCGAGACCTTCGTGACTCCCGCGGACCACCAGCTTCCGCCGGACAACTTCCAGGAGGATCCGAAGCCGGCGCTCGCGCACCGCACGTCGCCGACCAATCTCGGCTTGTATCTGCTCTCCGTGGTCAGCGCGCGCGATTTCGGCTGGATCGGGACGTTCGAGATGGTCGATCGGCTCGAGGCGACCCTCGCGACGATGCGCGGCCTCGAGCGCCACCGGGGTCACTTCTACAACTGGTACGACACGCAGGATTGCCGGCCGCTCTACCCGAGGTACGTGTCGTCGGTCGACAGCGGGAACCTGGCCGGCCACCTGCTGGCGCTCGCCAACGCATGTCGCGAGCGCGTCGGCCGGCCGCTCTCGGGCGAAGCGCCGCTCGCGGGCATCCGGGACGCGCTCGAGCTCACGCGCGAGTCTTTGCGCGCGCTGCCGGAGGAACGGCGCACCCTGACGGTCACGCGCCGAGACCTCGACGAGGCGCTCGACGTGCTCGAAGCAGCTCTGCGCGAGTCGGCGCCCGACGCCGCGGACCTCGCCCTGCGCCTGTCCCGGATCGCGCCGTACGCCGCCACCGTCAGCGACATCGCGCGAACGCTCGCCCAGGAGCGGAGCAGCGCCGCCGGCGCGGAGCTGGTCGCGTGGGCCGAGGCGACGCAGCGCACGATCGAGAGCCAGCGCCGGGACCTGGAGCTCGCAGTGTCCTCCGAGGCGCTCGAGGCACTCGCCGCCAAGGAGCTCGAGCAGCGGCTCCTCTCACTCGAGGCCGCCGCGCGCGCGCTGGCCGAGGAGATGGACTTCGGCTTCCTCTTCGAGCCGGAGCGGAAGCTGCTGTCGATCGGCTATCTCGTCGCGGAGGGAAGTCTCGACCCGAGCTGCTACGACCTGCTGGCGTCGGAGGCGCGGCTCGCGAGCTTCGTGGCGATCGCGAAGGGCGACATCCCCGCGAAACACTGGTTCCGGCTCGGCCGCGCGATCACGCCGACCGCGCACGGCGCGGCGCTGCTCTCGTGGTCCGGGTCGATGTTCGAGTATCTGATGCCCTCGCTCGTGATTCGCGCGCCCGGGGGGAGTCTGCTGGAGCAGACGAGCCGCATGGTGGTCCGGCGCCAGATCGAGTACGCCGCCGAGCTGGGCCTGCCCTGGGGCATCTCCGAGTCGGCCTACAACGCGCGCGATCTCGAGTTCACCTATCAGTACTCGAACTTCGGTGTCCCGGGGCTGGGCTTGAAGCGCGGGCTCGCCGAGAACGCGGTCGTGGCTCCGTACGCGACCGCGCTCGCGACCATGGTCGACGTGAACGCCGCCGCGCTGAATTTCGCGCGACTCACTCGCCTGGGGGCGCTCGGCCGCTACGGCTTCTACGAGGCGCTCGACTACACGCCCTCGCGGCTGCCCGCCGGCGACGAGGTCGCGATCGTCCGCGCGTTCATGGCGCACCACCAGGGAATGACGGTGGTCGCGATCGCGAACGCGCTGTTCGACGGCGAGATGCGCAGTCGCTTTCACGCCGAGCCGCGGGTGCAGGCGACGGAGCTCCTGCTGCAGGAGCGCATGCCCCGCGACGTCGCGGTTGCGCCCCCTAGGGCGGAAGAGATCAAGACGGCGGCGAACGCCCGCGAGCTCTCCGCCCCCGCGCCGCGCCGCTTCCAGACGGCGCAGGACGCCTCGCCGAGAACCAACCTGCTCTCGAACGGCCGTTACTCGCTGATGGTCACCGCGGCGGGCTCGGGGTACAGTCATTGGCGCGACCTGGCAGTCACTCGCTGGCGCGAAGACGTCACGTGCGACGACTGGGGCTCGTTCGTCTATCTGCGCGACGTCCAGAGCGGCGAAGTCTGGTCCGCGGGCCAGCAGCCGAGCGGCGTCGAGCCGGACCGCTACCAGGTGGTTTTCTCGGAGGAGCGGGTCGAGATCTCGCGCCGCGACGGAAGCCTCGACACGGCGCTCGAGATCCTCGTCTCGCCCGAAGACGACGCCGAGGTGCGCCGCGTCTCGATCACCAACTCCGGCAGAGGCGCGCGCGAGATCGAGCTCACCTCCTACGCCGAGATCGTGCTGGCGCCGCCCGCCGCCGATGCCGCGCACCCGGCCTTCGCAAAGCTGTTCGTGCAGACCGAGTTCGCCGCCGACGAGGGCGCGATCCTCGCGACGCGCCGGCGCCGCGCGCCGGGCGAGCCCGAGGTCTGGGCGGCACATCTCTGTGTCGCCGAGGGCGAGACAGTGGGCGCACTCGAGCTCGAGACCGACCGCGCGCGCTTTATCGGCCGCGGGCACGACACGCGCGCGCCGCTCGCGGTGACCGACGGCCAACCGCTGTCGAACACGGTCGGCACCGTGCTCGACCCGATCTTCGCGCTGCGCCGCCGCGTGCGTATCCCCGCCGGAGCCACGGCGCGGGTGGCCTTTTGGACCTTGGTCGCGGCGTCGCGCGAGCAGGTCCTGGATCTGGTCGACAAGCACCACGACACGACGGCGTTCGAGCGCGCGTCGACCCTGGCCTGGACCCAGGCGCAGGTGCAGCTCCGGCATCTGGGCATCGACTCCGACGAGGCCAACGTCTTCCAGTCGCTCGGCGGTCACGTGCTGTACGCGAACCCCAGTCTGCGGCCGGGCGCGGACGCGCTGCGGCGCGGCGGGGGAGCCCCGGCGATCCTGTGGGCGCAGGGGATCTCGGGCGATCTGCCGATCGTTCTGCTGCGCATCGACGAGACCGACGACCTGGGCATCGTCCGCGAGCTGCTGCGCGCCCACGAGTACTGGCAGACGAAGCAACTGCCCGTCGACCTGGTGCTGCTGAACGAGCGAACTCACTCCTACATCCAGGATCTGCAGACCGCGCTCGAGACACTCGTGCGGATCAGTCAGTCGGGCCCGAAGCTCGGCGGCGACTCGGGGCGCGGCGCCGTATTCGTGCTGCGCGCCGACCTGATTCCGATCGAGGCCCGGGCGCTCTTGCAATCGGCCGCGCGCGTGGTGCTGGTCGGCCGGCGCGGGAGTCTGGCGGAGCAGCTCGCTCGCCTGCAGGAGCCGGAGCCCGAAGCGCCCCGTCCCGCCCCGCCGAGAGCGCGGGCGGAGCGACCGGTGCCGGCGCGAGCTCCGGCCGTGCTCGAGTTCTTCAACGGCCTCGGCGGCTTCGCGGGCGGCGGCCGCGAGTATCTGACGACCCTCGGCGCCGGACAGTGGACGCCGGCGCCGTGGATCAACGTGATCGCAAACCCGGCTTTCGGCTTCCACGTCTCGGTCGAGGGCGCGGGCACGACCTGGTCGGTCAACAGCCGCGAGAATCAACTCACTCCGTGGTCGAACGACCCGGTGAGCGATCGGCCGGGCGAGGTCTTCTACGTGCGCGACGACGACAGCGGAGAGCTGTGGGGGCCCACCGCGCTGCCGATCCGCGACGCCGCGGCGCCCTACGTGGCGCGACACGGGCAGGGTTACTCGGTCTTCGAGCACACGTCCCACGGCATCGCGCTCGAGCTGGTCCAGTACGTGCCTCCCGACGACCCGATCAAGATCTCGCGACTCACTCTGCGCAACCTCTCGGGCCGCACCCGCCGCCTGTCGGTGACCGCGTACGCCGAGTGGGTGCTGGGAGCGTCGCGCAGCGCGACCGCGCCGCTCATCGTCACCGAGCTCGAGCCGGAGTCTCTCGCGCTGCTGGCGCGAAATCCCTGGAGCGCGCAGTTCGGCACGCGCGTCGCGTTTGCGGATCTGGCGGGGAAGCAGCGCTCCTGGACCGGCGATCGCAAGGAGTTTCTCGGGCGCAATGGAACCCTCGCCGCTCCGGCGGCGCTCGCGGAGGGCGTCGAGCTCTCCAACCGGGTCGGCGCCGGCCTCGATCCCTGCGCCGCGCTGCAGACCTCGCTCGAGCTGCGCGCGAACGCGTCGACCGAGGTGGTGTCGTTTCTCGGCCAGGCCGCGAGCGCGGCGGACGCGCGCTCCCTCCTCGCCCGCTACCGCTCGGCCGATCTCGACGCCGTGCTGCGCAGCGTGGTCGACCGCTGGGACGAGATCCTCGGAACGGTGCAGGTGCGAACTCCGGATCGGTCGATGGACCTCATGCTGAACCGCTGGCTCCTGTATCAGACACTCGCCTGTCGTGTCTGGGCGCGCTCCGGGTTCTACCAGGCCAGCGGCGCGTACGGCTTCCGCGACCAGCTCCAGGACGGGATGGCGCTCGCGACGGCTCGGCCGGATCTCACGCGCGCGCATCTGCTGCGCGCGGCCGCGCGACAGTTCGTCGAGGGCGACGTCCAGCACTGGTGGCTCCCGCCCGCCGGAAACGGGGTTCGCACGCGGATCTCCGACGATCGCGCCTGGCTGGCGCACGCGGTCGCGCAGTATCTCGCCGCGACGGGCGACCTCACCGTGCTCGACGAGAGCGTCCCTTTTCTCGACGGCCCCGTGCTCCACGCCGGCGACGACGACGCCTTCTTCCAGCCCATGGTGTCGGGCGAGAGCGCCTCGCTGTTCGAGCACTGCGCGCGCGCGCTCGACCAGAGTCTCGCCGTCGGTGCCCACGGTCTGCCGTTGATCGGCGCGGGAGACTGGAACGACAGCATGAACCGGGTCGGCGCGCGCGGGCTCGGCGAGAGTGTCTGGCTCGGCTGGTTCCTCCATGCGACGCTCGGCGCGTTCGCTCCGCTCGCGGAGGCGCGCGGGGAGCGGGCGCGCGCGGCGCGTTGGCGCGGGCACACGGGGGCGCTGAGCAGCGCGCTAGAGGTCGCGGGCTGGGACGGTGACTGGTACCGCCGCGGCTACTACGACGACGGAACGCCGCTCGGCTCGGCCGCGAGCGACGAGTGCCGCATCGACTCGATCGCTCAGTCGTGGAGCGTGATCTCGGGAGCCGGCGACCCGACCCGCGCCGCGCGCGCGATGGCCGAGGTCGACCGGCAGTTGATCCAGCGCCGCAATCGGCTCGCCCTGCTGTTCGCGCCGCCCTTCGACACGACGCCGCTCGACCCGGGCTACGTCAAAGCCTATCCGCCCGGCATTCGCGAGAACGGTGGACAGTACACCCATGCCGCGACCTGGTCGCTGATCGCCTTCGCGATGCTCGGCGACGGAGACACCGCCGGGGAGCTGTTCTCGATCCTGAATCCGATCAACCACGCCGCGACGCGCGCCGACGTCCGCCGCTACAAGGTCGAGCCCTACGCGCTCGCCGCCGACGTCTACTCGGTGGCGCCGCACGTCGGGCGCGGGGGCTGGACCTGGTACACGGGCTCCGCAGGCTGGCTGTACCGCGCGGGGATCGAGTGGATGCTCGGCTTCCGAGTGCGTGGCGAGTTCCTCGAGCTCGATCCCTGCGTGCCGAAGAGCTGGCCCGGCTTCGAGCTCGCGTTCCGCTTCCGCTCGTCGCGCTACGAGATCGCGGTGAGCAACCCCCGGCGAGTGAGTCGCGGGATCTCGCACGCGGAGCTCGACGGCAGGCCGATCTCGGGGCCGCCGACGCGCATTCCGCTCGCGGACGACGGCGCGACTCATCAGGTGCGCGTGACCCTCGGCTGACTTCGGAGAGCCAAAACAGAAGCACCGTCTACGTGCACCTTCGTCGAGGAGACTCCCTCGGCCGTGAGCAGAGCAGCATTCGTCGCGTGCCGTCGCGCGCGGATATCGCTGCGACTTGCGCGCGCCGGAACGGGACTCGGGGTGACACCAAACGGTGACACTTTCGCGGAGCGCCGCGGATCGGTCGCAGCGCGCTGCGGTCTGCCCGAGCTCACGCCTCGCGGTACAGGATCAACAGCACGCCGACCAGCGCAAACGAGATCGGCCAGATCCAGGACGCGCGGCGTGCGGCGGCGGTGCCGGGCAGGCGCACCTCGAGCCAGCGCGACCAGCCGGCGGCGACGCCGAGCAGCGCCAGCGGCGCGTGCGTGTATTCGATCAGGAGCTCTTCCTTCACGTTGCCCAGCGCGTGCGAGTGAGTCAGCAGGATCGCGCCGCCGAGGGCGCACAAGAGCGGAAGGACGAGCGCGGCGCGCGGCGAGCGCGTGCGACCGGTGCGCACGCCCCACTCGAAGAACGCGAAGACCGTGATCAGCGCCATGAAGACGCGGTGCTGCGCGACCTCGGGCTCGCGGAAGCTCGCCCAGAACGAGATACTCCCCATCGGCCAAGCTTCCGGGTCCGAGCGGATCAACAGGAACAGCGCGAGCCCGGCAAACAGCAGCGGCCAGCTGCGCGCCCAGCGCGCCCGGAAGATGCGCTCGATCAGCGCGAGCACGCCGATCGCCAGCACGAACACGCCGGCCCAGTGGTGGTTGTACTCGGACCAGGCGACGTCCTCGGCCAGGTACGGCGGTGGCGCGCCGGCGCCCGGCACGTACGCGGGCTCGGCTCGCCCGCCGGCCGCGGAGCTCGGAGTGCTCGGGGCTCGTGAGTCGCGGCCAGGTCGGCGTCATGCGCGCGCCGAGCTCGGCCAGAGTGAGTCGCCCCTCGCGCAGGTCGACCGCCGGCGGCACCGAGATCAGGGACGCGGTCGCGAGGAAGATCGTGATGCCGATTCCGACCTCGACCTCCGTGAAGCGGCGCAGCGCGAGCAGCGGGCCATCGGGGTCGTCCCGCAGCCGCGCTACGCGCCGCGAGTTGAAGAAGCCGAGCGCCAGCATGCTCGCCGCCATCACCCCCTTCACGCCGACCATCACGCCGTAAGCCGTGCCGTAGAGGCCGCCGAGCCCGCCGACATACGAGTACGAGAGCGCCGCGGCGCCCGCGAGCAAGGTCCCGACGCTGACCGTCGCGAGCCCGTGGAAGCGGCGACCGAGCGGATGCAGCTCCTTGCCCTCGATCGGCAGCGCGAGGGTCGCGAGCAGGTACGGCAGCGCCCCGATCCAGGTGCACGCCGCCGCCTCGTGCACGAACGTGACCGCGCCCAACGCCCATTGGTGTTGCAGGCGCGCGGCCGCATGACTCGTGGCCGCCGAGGCGCCGAGCATCGCCAGCGCCGGAATCACGAGCAGCGCGGCGGGCGCGTTCGGCCGGAGCAGCACGACGCATGCGAGCACGAGGCCCGCGGCCGCCTGCGCCATGCCCGCGCGCACGAAGTCCGCGTGCAAGGGATCCGCGCGCTCGAAGCCGAGGATCTCGATCAGCGCGGCGAGATCGGAGCCGAGCGAGAGCAGCGCGAAGGCCGCCAGTCCGACCGACGCGAGCGCGATGCCGAAGCGGCAGCGACGCAGCACGGTGTAGCCCGCCTCGCCGAGGCGCGTCGCGCGCGGGCGCGCGACGAAGATCAGGAACGCGACGCCGCCGACCGCGAGCGCCTGCGCGGCCAGGGTGCAGCCGCGGAACACCACGGAGAGGTAGCCGAAGAAATCGACGAAGAGCGCCACGCGAGCCCTACGGCGCGCGCACTCTGAAGTTCACGCTGCCGCGCGAGACGTGGCCGTCGACCGAGAGCACCTGCCAGCGCAGGTGGTACTCGCCCGGCGCGAGCCCCGAAGCCCTGGCCACGAGCTTGTTCGGCTCGGCGCTTTCTGCGAGCGCGAGCACCTGCACGCCCGCGCTCACCGGTGCGAGCTGCGGCGTGCCTGCGTCTTCCCGCGCGAGCCGCAGGCTCGAGCGCGCGGCATCGATCCGGCTGTTGAACTCGAGTGACACGTCGACGTCGGGACCGACGACCTCGCCCGCCTCCTTCGGCTGCGAGCCGATCAGGATCGCGTGCGCCGAAGCCAGGTTCGCGAGCACGAGGAGCGCCGCGAAACTCGCGGCGGCGAAGGCGTGCCCCATCAGGCGCCTCTCCGCGGCTCGTTCCGCTCGACCAGGTTCCCGGATGGATCGCGCAGGAACGCCTGCCGGCCCGCGCCCGGAACCTGCATCGGCTTGCTCACCTTCACGCCGCGCTCCGCGAGCTCGCGCACCGCTGCGTCCACGTCGTCGACCCGGAACGCGAAGTGCTCGCCGCCGGGAACGCGGTGGTCTTTCACCTCGATCAAGTGAATCTCCTGGTTTCCGCTCCGCAGCCAGTAACCCGGGAAGCCGAGGTCGGGGCGCGGGAGCACCTCGAGGCCCAGGACGTCGATGTAGAAGCGGCCCGTCTTCTCAGCGTCCTCGACGTTCAGCGATACGTGGTGCACCCCGCCGAGCTTCATGGTCGGCGATGGTATCATCGCTTTCGCATGGCCGAAATCGCGAAGCTCAACGTTCCCGAGCTGGGCAAGCTGCGCGCCTTCTCGCACGCGACCCGCGCCGGGGGCTTCATCTTCGTCGCGGGCACGCTCGGCACCAAGCCGGGCTCTTTCGAGCTGGTCTCGGGCGGCGCCAAAGCCGAGACGAAACAGACGCTCGAGAACATTCGCTCGATCCTGCGCGCGGCCGGCGCGGACTTCGAGGACGTCGTCAAGATGAACGTCTTCATCACCGACATGGCGCGCTTTGCCGAGATGAACGAGGCGTATCTCGAGTTCTTCCCGGGCGAGCCGCCGGCGCGCATCACGGTCGGCTGCTCGGCGCTCGCGCTCGGCGCGCTGGTCGAGATCGACTGCGTCGCCTACAAGCCGTGAAGGTCTGGCTCTCCGTCGACATGGAGGGCATCTCGGGCCTGGTGCGCTGGGCCGACGTGATCTCCGCCGGCATGGACTTCCAGCGCAACCGCCGCTTCATGACCCAGGACGCGAACGCCGCCATCGCGGGCGCGTTCGACGCGGGCGCGAGCGAGGTCGTGGTCGAGGAGAATCACGGCGTCGAGGAGCTCTGCGACCTCGTGCTCGACGAGATCGACCCGCGCTGCCGCGTCGTGCGCGGCGCCGGCCGGCCGAGCGCGACCACCATGGCGGGCCTCGATACACAGACCGGTGTCGTCCTCTTCGTGGGCCACCACGCACGTGCCGGCTCGTTCCCGGGAATCATGGCGCACACCGTCTCGTACGAGCGCTTCCGCGAGGTGCGGATCGCGGGCGCACCGGTCGGAGAGTCGGAGATCATGACGATTCGCGCCGGCGAGCTCGGCGTGCCGGTCGGCCTCATGGCGGGCGATCAGATCGTTTGCGCGGAGCTGGCCAAGCGCGCGCCCTGGATCGAAGCCGTGTGCGTGAAGCGCGCGCTCTCGAACGTGGCGGGCGACGTGATTCCGCCCGCGCGCGCGCGCGACCTGATCCATGCCGGCGCACGCAGCGCGGTTGCGCGCGCGCTGCGCGGCGAGCTGCCCGTCTACCGCGAGCAGCCCGCGCCGCACGAGATCGAAGTCGAGCTGCGCCAGCCGCTCGAGGAGTCACTCCGCGCGAACCTGGCGGCGCTGCCCGAGTTCGAGATCGAGGGCGAGCGGCTCGTGCGCACCCTCGCGCCCGACATGGACCAGGGCTTCCGGCGCATCGCCTATCTCAGCTTCGGCCAGCGCACCTCTTCGACGCGATACTGAGACCAGGCCCCGGAGTATCCAGCGGCCGCCGTGCGGGCGGCGCGCCTTCTCGCTGCTCCGGGAGCTCCACTCCGGAGCTCTACTCCGGAGTCACATACGCCGCTGTGATTCCCCCGTCGACCATGAAAGTCGACCCGGTGGTGAACGAAGCCTCGTCCGAAGCCAGCCAGAGCGCCGCGCGCGCGATCTCGACCGCTTCGCCGAAGCGCCCCATGGGGATGTGCACCAGCCGGCGCTGCCGCTTCGCCTCCGTGTCGAGATACTTCATCAACAGCTCCGTGCGCAGCGGCCCCGGGCACAACGCGTTCACGCGGATCTTCTCGCGCGCGTGAATCACCGCGAGCTCGCGCGACATCGCGAGCACCGCGCCCTTGCTCGAGGTGTACGCGAGCTGAGGCGTCGCCGCACCCAGCACCGCCACGAAGGACGCCACGTTGATGATCGAGCCGCCGCCGCTCTTGCGCAGCGCGGGGATGCCGTACTTGCAGCCGAGAAACACGCCGCGAACGTTGACCGCCATCGTCAGGTCCCAGACCGACTCGTCCGTGTCGACTGCGCCGTTGTCGTCGATGTGCGAGATGCCCGCGTTGTTCATCAGCACGTCGAGCCGCCCGAACTCGCGCTCCGCCGCCTCGACCATCGCCTTCGCGTCCGCGCCCCGCGACACGTCCGCGCGCACCGCGAGCGCGCGACCGCCCGCGCCCTTCACGTCGCTCACCGTCCGCTCGGCCGCCTGCACGTTCACGTCCGCGACGACGACCGACGCGCCTTCGCTCGCGAACAGGAGCGCGGTCTCGCGCCCGATGCCGCTGCCGGCGCCGGTGATCAGCGCGACCTTCCCCGACAGTCTCACGTCGACCCTCCACTGCAAGTGATTCAACTCGGAAGAGTTAGGGTTTCGGTCAGGGCTTCGCGAGGTGTTCGGCGAGGAGCTCGATCAGCGCGCGCCGGTCGATCGGCTTGGCGGCGAACGCGTCGCAGCCGGCGGCGAGGCAGCGCTCGCGGTCCTCGATCATCGCGTGCGCGGAGAGCGCGATGATGGGGCGCGCAAAGCCGGCGTCGCGCAGGGCTTGCGTCGCGGCGTAGCCGTCGAGCGCGGGCATCTGCATGTCCATCAGCACGGCGCCGAACGGCCGACCCGCGGCCTCCGCTGCCAGCGCCTGGTCGACGGCGGCGCGGCCGTCGCCGGCCAGCGTGACCTCGAGTCCGACGCGCTTGAGCAGCCGCTCGATCAAGCGCTGGTTGTCGACGCCGTCCTCCGCCACCAGCACGCGCCCGTGCAGCACAGGCAGGCTGCCCTGCGGCGACGAGTCACGCGCGACCAGCTCGGCGTCGAGCGCCGCAGTCGCGGGCCGGGCGCCGCCGTCGGGCTTGCCGGACGAGATGCGCAAGCGGAAGGTCGAGCCGCGGCCGACTTCGCTCTCCAGGTCGAGCTTGCCGCCGAGCTGTTGCGCGAGGCCGCGCGAGATCGCGAGCCCGAGCCCCGTTCCCCCGTAGCGGCGCGACTCGGACGGGTCCGCCTGCGAGAACGGCGCGAACACGCGCTCGCGGTCGGCGGGCGCGATGCCGATGCCGGAGTCGATCACTTCGAACGAGATCTGGCCCTCGCCGCCGATCGGCGAAGCGCGATGTGACACCGAAAGGCGAACCCCACCCTGCTCGGTGAACTTGATCGCGTTCCCGACCAGGTTCACCAGGATCTGCTGCAGCCGCAGCGCGTCCGTGTAGATCGTGTCCGGCAGATCGGCGCCGAGCTCGAGGTCGAGCGAGAGACCCTTCGCGCGCGCCCGCTCGCGCAACAGCGCCGCCACGTGCTGCGCCACCGAGATCGGCGAGGTCGCGCTGCGCCGCACCTCGAGCCCGCCGGCTTCGATCTTCGAGAGGTCCAGCATGTCGTTGATCAGCGCGAGCAAGTGGTGTCCGTTGCGGCGCAGGGTCTCGATCGCGTCGCGGCGCTCGGCCTCGGTGAGGTCGGGCTCGGCCAGCACGTCGGTGTAGCCGAGGATCGCGGTCATCGGCGTGCGGATCTCGTGACTCACGTTCGCGACGAAGAGACTCTTGGCGCGGCTCGCGGAGGTGGCGGCGTCGCGCGCCGAGACCAGCGCGCGCTGCGCGTCCTCCTCGAAGACGCCGTGCATGTACACGAGCCCCGCGCAGAGCACGATCGCCGCGGTGAGCGCGACCAGGCGCTCGATCGTGTGCTCCCACCCCTCCGGGCCCGCCGGCATGGGGACCCCGAGCAAGTCGAGCGCCAGGCAGGCCCCGAGGAACGCGAGCACAAAGGCGGTGTTCGTCACTACCGCGCGACTGCCGGCACAGGCCCGCGCCAGGACCGGGAACACGACGAACCAAGACAGGCCCGGCGAGCGCAGGCCGCCTTTCGCGAGCGTGAACCACACCGCGACCGCCATGACGATCCACGTGCCGGCCTTCGCCGCGCGCTCGGTGTCGCCGCGGCGCCAGAGCCAGACGGTCAGCCCGACGCCCCCGGCGCAGCCGAGCGCGATCGGCAGCGCCCCGCGCCATGCCTCCCCGAGCGGCTCGATCGCGAGCTCGATCGCCGCGCGCACGAGTCCGTAGGAGACCATCACGGCGGTGTTGAACACGATCACGCGCGCGCGCCGGCGCACGATCGGGTCGCCGCGGTGGAGCGCCGTGGGCACCAGGCGATCCACGAACCCGATCCAGCCGCCCGCTCTCCGGGCTACCGCCGCCATTCGCTCCGCCTCGCGCTCAAAGGAGTTCGGCAGAAGCATCGGCGACATCGCAAAAGCCCTTGATCCGGCGCGCCTTTCCGGTATCCACACGCCTCCCGGAATGCCAGCCACGCCAGGGAGGCGAGAAGCGCGATGGAAGCTGGAGCGCGGCGCTTGGCGAGCGAGGTCGAGCGGCGCCGGACGTTCGCGATCATCTCGCACCCCGACGCCGGCAAGACCACGCTGACCGAGAAGCTGCTGCTGTTCGGCGGCGCGGTGCGCGAGGCCGGCGCGGTGCGCGCGCAGCGCGCGGCGCGCTACGCGACGAGTGACTGGCTGGAGCTCGAGAAGCAGCGCGGCATCTCGGTGTCGAGCTCCGTGATGCACTTCGACTGGAATCCGTCGGAAGGCCGCGCGGGCACCCTACCCACGCTCCGGTACCGGGTGAACATCCTCGACACGCCGGGGCACAGAGACTTCAGCGAGGACACCTATCGCACGCTGCTCGCCGCCGACTCCGCCGTGATGCTGATCGACGCGGCGAAGGGAGTCGAAGCGCAGACGCGCAAGCTCTTCGAGGTCTGCCGCCTGCGCCACATCCCGATCTTCACGTTCGTGAACAAGATGGACCGCCACGGCCGCGACCCGCTCGAGCTCATGACCGAGATCGAGGAGGTGCTGAAGATCGACGCGATTCCGCTCAGCTGGCCGATCGGAGCCGGCAGTGAGTTCCGCGGCATCTACGACCGGCTCGGGAACCGCTCCCTGTACTTCTCGGGCGGCAGGCACGGCACGACCTTCGTCGAGCAGCGCGAGGTGGAAGGCATGCCCGACAGCGCGCCGCTGCGCGACGCGCTCGAGCTGCTCGAGGGCGCGGGCGCGAAGTTCGCGCCGCTCGAGGTTCGAGCCGGCCGCCAGACGCCGATGTTCTTCGGCAGCGCGCTCACGAACTACGGCGTGCTGCCCTTCCTCGAGCGCTTCCTCGAGCTCGCGCCCTCCCCCTCCGCGCGCGAGACCGCCGGGGGTCCGATCGACCCGGTGCGCGACGAGTTCTCCGGCTTCGTGTTCAAGATTCAAGCGAACATGGATCCCGATCACCGCGACCGGGTCGCGTTTCTGCGCATCTGCTCGGGCCGCTTCGCGCGCGGCGCGGACGCGATCCTCGCGCGCACCCAGAAACCCGTGCGCCTGGCGCACTCGAGCCTGCTGATGGGGCAGGGCCGCGAGGAGGTCGACGAGGCATTTCCCGGCGACGTGGTCGGACTCTTCGACCCCGGCGTGTTCCGCATCGGCGACACACTCTCGACCAGCGGGCGCATCGCCTTCGGCGGCATTCCCACGTTCTCGCCCGAGCACTTCCGGCGCGTCGAGGTCGCCAAGGTCGAGCGCCGCAAGGCGCTCGCCAAGGGCCTCGACCAGCTCGCACAGGAGGGCGCCGTGCAGATCTTCACCGACCCGGGCAGCGGCACCGCCGCGCAGATCCTCGGCGTGGTGGGTCCGCTGCAGTTCGACGTGCTGGTACACCGCATGGAGTCGGAGTACGGCGTCGAGCTGCGACTCACGCCGCTGCCGTACAAGATCGCGCGCTGGGTGCACGGGACGTACGATCCGGACGTGCTGCGCTACTCGGATGCGATGCGCTTGGTCGAAGACCGCGATCACCGCGCGGTGTTGCTCGCCGAGAGCTCGTGGCACGTCGAGCGCGCGCTCGCGCGCCATCGCGAGATTCAGCTCTCCGAGACCTCGGATCCGCAGCTGCGTTGATTCATGCCGCGCGGACGCGCAAGAAATCCTCGACCGCCCTGCGAAACGCGGCGCTCTGCTCGGCATGTACTTGGTGTCCCGAGCGCGGGATGACGACTCCGATCCCCCGAGCCAGGTGACTCAATCCCCGATCGAGATCCGCTTGCGGGAGCGCCCCGCCCTCGCCGCCTGCGCGGATCACGAGGGTGGGACACGAAACGCGCGCGAGATGTGCATCGACGTCGAATCCCCGCGTGGCCTCGAGATCGATCGTGACCGTCAAGTTCTCGGGATCGAGCTCGGTGAGTCCGACGTATTCGCGTTGCAGCGCCTGGCCCATCCACGGCGGCGCCGTCCAAAGCGCGAGGATCTGCTCGACGCTCATCCCGGAACGGGCCGCGCCTTCCATCAGGCGGAACTGCGTGAAGTCGGTTTCGGGCCGCTCACCGGCGTAGAGCGGCGGATCCTCCAACACCGCACACGCGACCGCCGCGGGTGAGTCCGCGGCGACCTTCACGATCTGCATCGCGCCGAGCGAGTGGCCGATCAGCGCCGCCGGTTGTGTGAGCACTGCGCGCAGAAGACGTCCAGATCACGGGCGTGATCGAGCCAGGAATAGCGCCCCGGCGTGCGGCCCGAACGGCCGTGCCCGCGCGCATCGAGCGCGAACACCTGCCAGCGCTCTGCGAACGCTTCCATGTGCTCGCCCCAGCGCTGCGCGCGGCCCGATACGCCGTGCAGCCAGACCAAGGGCGGTCCGGACTTCGGTCCCTCCAGATAGCTGAGGGTGAGCTCCGGAGTCTCCAGGTTGCGGCGCGCGAACCCCATGTTGCGAACTGATGGCGGCACGAAGCAAGGCAGGGATCGAGAAACAACAGTTCAACGTCTTCCTCTCCTGCGACGTCGTGAAGGAGCTGAAGCACCTCGCGATCGAGCGCGGTGAGTCACTGAGCGCTCTGGTGGAGAAGATCTTTCGCGAGCAGATCGAGCTCGCAGACAAGGAGGGCAAATGGCTACCCGAATGATCGTCTACGCGCTCAGCGAGCAGCTGGGCGCGTCGATCCGCTTCTACGAGGCTGCGCTCGGCACGAAGGGCGAGTCATTCGGTCCGAGTTGGTGCGCATTCCCGATGGGTCCCTCGCGCTTCGCCCTGCTCCGGCCCGACGCTCCGCAGCCGGCGCACGGCGAGTCGTTCCACCTCGACTTCGTGGTGGACGAACTCGACGAGGCCCTGGCGCGGTGCACGGCGGCCGGCGCCCGAGTGACTCGCGGAATCCAGGACGAGTCGTTCGGTCGCTCCGCACTCCTGCGCGACCCGGAGGGGCGGGAATTCAGTCTGATCGAGGAAGACGTTCCACCTGCCTGACCTCGAGGAACTCGCGCGCTAGGACGCCGTGAAGGGGTCCGGCCCGCTCTCGTTGCTGAGCTCGACCGCCTTCTCGGCCACCGCCCGCGCAGCTTCCTCGATCGTCGCGTAGCGCACGTCGACCAGTGCGCGCTTGGCTTCCTGGAAGGCCTCCGGCTTGAAGCCGGTGTGTGTACGCGGCCGCAGGGCTGCGACGTGCCCGAGGTTCACGTCGGCGGCGGAGATTCCGCCGCTCGACGGGGCCGGCGCCGCGGGCACGGGCTTCGGCATCGCGGGCTTCGGCATCGCGGGACTTGGCATGGCGGGCTTCGGGGCGGCGAATGGCTTCGCCACGACGGGCCTCGGGGCCGGAGCCGGCATCGGGGTCGGCGCCTTCGCGACAGGCGCCGGCGCCGGCTTGGACGCCGGCTTCGCGGCGACCTTCTTCGTCGGCGCGACCGCCCGCTTCGCGGCCTTCTTCTTCGGCGCGCTCTTCCGCTTCGCGGCGACCTTCTTCTTGGTCGCCGGCTTCTTCTTCCCCGCAGCCTTCTTCAGCTTCTTCTTGGTTTTCGCCATGCCGCGATCGTATCGCATGACTCGCGCCGCGCTAGAGCGGAGTCACCCGGCGGAACTGCCAGAGCAAGAGCAGGTCATACACGATCTTGAGTAGGCCGGCGCAGAGGAGCGGCCAGCCGAACGAGCTGTGCTGGAGCATCGCCCCGGCCAGGAACGGGCCGAGCGCCGAGGCGAGGCTCCGCGGCACGTTGGTCACGCTGGCCGCGGCCGCGCGCTCCTCGGGCGGGACGACCGCCATCACGTACGATTGCCGCGCGGGAACGTCCATCTGCGAGAGCGCGCCGCGGATCAGGAGACACCCGAGCGCCAGCGGCGCGGTCGGCATGAAGACCGCCGCGATCAGCAGCGCGTTCGCCGGCAGATGCGTGAACACCATCGTCTCGATCAGGCCGATGCGTGCGGCGAGCCACGCGGACGCGAACTGCGAGAGCGCAGACAGGGTCGCGGCCGCGAAGAAGAAGGCGCCGAGCTCGGCGAGCGAGAGCGAAAACCGCTGCTGCAGCCAGAGCGCCACCATCGCCTGGACGGCGAAGCCGCCTCCGAAGGAATCGAGCGAGAAGAGCGCGGTGAGTCGCAGCACGACCGCGCGCGAGCGCGCGAGCGGCGCGCGCAGCGAGGCCTCCCGCGGCTTCGCCGCCGCCGGGCCGAGGCCGAGATACAGCGCGATCAGCGGCAGCGCCACCAGCGCGTAGCCCACGAACACCGAGCGCAGCCCGCTCGCGAGCGGCACCCCGAGGTGCTTTGCCGCGAGCTCGGGCAGGCCCGCGGCGAGCGAGCCCGCGGCCCCGAGCAGCGCACCCGCCACGTTGTAGCGCGCGAACGTCGCCGTGCGCGTCCGCACGTCGGGTGACTCCGCGAGCAGCGCCTGCTCCGTCGGCAGGAACACCGAGACGTCGCCCGCGGTGGGGTTCAACGTGCCCGCAAAGGCGATCAGGAACAGCGGCAGGAACGCCGCGACCCCCGCGAA
>WNFL01145913.1_pt14 | contig 23510 bp, 20 predicted proteins | sample 5400361 | NCBI WGS metagenome assembly WNFL01 (sample SAMN13153351, study PRJNA577476) | soil metagenome | isolation source: 40 cm soil on Douglas fir-dominated hillslope | place: USA:California | collected 2013-09-17
CCATGGCCGCCGCGACTATCACCGATTCAGACGCGCAGACCCCCGCCGCGATCCCCATCATCGACACCCACATCCACCTGTTCGACCCGACGCGCCCCCAGGGCGTGCCCTGGCCCGACAAGAACAACGCGATTCTCTACAAGCCCGCCCTCCCCGACCGTTATCGCCAGCTCACCGCGCCGTTCCCCATTCGCGGCGTGATCGAAGTCGAATGTAGTCCGTGGGTTGAAGATAACCAGTGGGTGCTGGATATCGCCGCCCGCGATAAACTCATCGTCGGAACCGTCGGCAATCTCGATCCCGGCGATCCTGAGTTCGCGAAGCAGCTCGAGCGCTTCCACCGTGACCCGCTCTTCAAAGGCATTCGCTATGGCAACATCTGGAACCGCAACCTCAGCGACGAATTGTCCAAGCCGAAGTTCATCGACGGCCTGAAACTGCTCGCCCAAGCCGGCCTTTCGCTGGATACCGCCAATCCCGACCTCACCTTGATCGAAGCCGCCGTCAATGCCACCGACAAAGTTCCCGGGCTGCGCATGGTGATCGATCATCTTCCGCAACTCAACCCGCCCGCCTCGAAAAACGATCACGACCGCTACCTCGCCGCCATCCAGGAACTGGGCAAGCGGTCGCAGGTGTTTGTGAAGATCTCGCAAGTGCTACGCCGCGAGAATGGCCGCGTGCCCCTCGACCCCGCCTTTTATCGCGATCGCATCAACTTGATTTGGAACCACTTCGGCGACGATCGTGTGCTCTACGGCAGCGACTGGCCCAACAGCGATCAATCGGGCGATTACGCTGCGGTCCTCAACGTCGTCCGCGAATTTTGCAAAGCCAAGCCAATTTCGGCCGCCGAAAAGTACTTCTGGAAGAACTCCGTCGCCGCTTATCGCTGGACCAGACGCGACCCCAGCCAGCCCGCCTAAACCCAAGCAAACTCAAGCGTGTGATCGAACGGAGTGAACCCCGTTACGTACACGCTGGGACCCGCCAGCTTCGGCTCCGCGCCCCGGACCTGGGTGTAGCGATGCGGCGCTGCTCCAGGGCCGAATCGAATCGCATCTCCGCCCTGGCGGTACAGCGCGCGACCGCGATCGAGGATCCAGCCGTCGGCCACGTTGGGCGCGGGCGAGCAACCTTCGAGCGCGCCGCCCTCCCGCAGATTGATCTCGACCGCGACCGGAACTCCCTTGGTCCCCTGCGATCTAATTTGCAAAACGAACCCATTTGGACGTTCGATGATTACCGCGGATTGCTCCAAGTGGCACATTTCCGATGTCTTGCGGAGAGGTCGGGTTTTGTCCCACTCTTCCGTTCCGACCTTGCGAGCCCGACCCAACGGTTGATCGAAGGGTTGATAGTACGGCCCCTCGAGCGACTGCGATGCCCGGTAGTTCCCGCCCGTTTTCGTCCAAACTCCGGGCAGGAATTGCCCCTTTCCGAAAAACGCCGACGCGAAGCGCACCGCCTGAATCACTGCCGCGCCGCGATGCAGCGTGAAAAAACGGCTGCGCTGGTCCAACAATGTCGCGCTGGTCGGCCCGCGACGAATCCGCGTGACGCCAACGCTGTCGAAGCGCTTTTCGTAGTCGACGGGAATCGGCTCTTCCGCTGGACCCGGTTGCGCCAGCTCCGGGAACGACAGCAGATCGCTAATCGAGGCCGACTGCGCCGCGAAATGATTCGCCAGCGTCGCATACCGGCCGTTGCGATCGATGCGCGCCAGGTGCGCCAGCGCGAACCAGTAGGGCGCCATCGTGCCGCGCTGGTTCAGGTCCTGACGACGGGAAATCTCCGACACCACTTCATAGCCGGGATGCAACAGGTACAGCATCGCGTCCAGATTGCGGCGCACCGGCGCGAGCAATTCCGGCCGCCCGAGTTTCAGCGCCATCAAAACCAGCGCCCGATCGGTGATGGGGTTGTAGACCAGCGCGCTGCGTTCGGTGAATTGGCCGTCGGCGTCGATGTCGATTCCCTCCGCCAGCCACTGGTCGATGCGGCGGAGCAGACCCGCGCTGGGGAACAGTTCGTGAAGCTGCGCCATGGCGGCGCTCATCACCCAGCGATGATTCGGCGTGTGCACGCCGCCCCGTTCGAGCGCCGGGCCAGCCTTGCGCAGAAACGGATCGAGCAGCGTGAAGATTTCGGGGACCCCGTAAGTGCGCGCGTTCTTCGCCGTCGCCGCGACCACTTGCGTTACGAATCCGGTGTCCGGTGGCGAGTTGAAATTGGTCTCGACCAGTTCCACGTTTCCGTCCGCTGTCTGCGCGGCGAGGAGGTAGCGCACAGCGAGTCGAATCCGTTCCATCAGAAGCCCGCGCATCGATGATTCCGGAAACGGTGCCGGTGTAATACAGACCGTATTCGTTGGGAAAATTGCCGCAGCCCGGACTCGCCGGATCGGTGTTCTGCTGTGCGAGATAGCCCTCTACCGTCCGGTCAAGGCGCTCGATCAGCGCGGCGTCGATCGCGGGAACGGCGGCTGCAGCAGAAGTCGCGGCGGTCACGGCAGCCAGTGTGCCAAGCGCGTCGCGACGGGTCACCGCACGGCTCCCGACCGAAACTCGCGGCCGTACGCACGGCCGGGATTCTGCATGTCGCTATTGTACTTAGCGATTCGCCGCGAAGGTGTCGCAGCCCGAGATTTGTCCCGCATTCAGACCGGCCTGAAACCACTGCATGCGTTGTTGCGAAGATCCGTGGGTGAACTTCTCGGGACTTACGTGGCCGGTCGCCATCTTCTGCAGCCGGTCGTCGCCCACTGCGGCCGCCGCGCGCAACCCAGCTTCGATGTCCGCCTGATGTACGATATTGCGCTCCTCGGTCGAGTGCGCCCACACGCCCGCGAAGCAGTCCGCCTGCAATTCCAGGCGTACCGACAGCGGATTCGCCTGCGATGGCTCGCTTTGCCGCATGCGCTGTACTTTGCCCTCGATGCCCAGCAGCTTCTGCACGTGATGTCCGATCTCATGCGCGATCACGTAGGCCTGGGCGAATTCCCCGGGCGCTCCGAAACGGCTTTTCAGTTCGTCAAAAAAGCCCAGGTCGAGATACACCTTTTCGTCTTCAGGACAGTAGAACGGACCGGTCGCACTGGCAGCTTGTCCGCACGCGGAGGGATACGAATTCCGGAACAGCACCAGCTTGGCGTGCCGGTATTGACGATTGCCTTGTGCCGGGAGCAAGGTCTCCCAGGTCGCCTGCACGTCCTTCAGCACGAAGGCCACGAATTGATATTCCTTGTCCTTGGCTGGCTTCGTCGCCGGATCGGATGCCGCGGCGGGTTGGTCCGACGTCGAATCGCCGCCCGAAAACATGGTGAAGAGATTCTTGTGGAATACGACGCTGAACGACGCTGAGGATCAGCAGGATCACGATTCCGCCGATGCCCAGGTGCGGCGCGCCGAAGCCCATCCCGCCACCGCCGCCGCTGCTATCCCGGCGATCCTCGATGTCGCTGTTATCCCCGCCTGGTGTCCATTCCATAGAGCCGCCCGCTGTGAATCAATTCGACTTGCTTGCGGCTGCTCGGAGTTTGGCTTTCTTCTGGCGCCTGGGGAGCCGGGGGTTGTTCTTCTTCGGCAGCTTCCCTTTCTTCGTCGACTTCGTGGGCTCCGCGCCCACCAGGTTCGCGATCTTGCCCGCCGTTCTGCCGATCGCTTTCGCAGTTTCTACCAGAACGCTGTCTTCAGGCTTAGCCTTTTTGGCCATTCGTATATGTCTCCCAGAAGTGTGACACGGCCCATCCCGAAACGTTTCCGTAAACGTCAGATGAGCCGTGTCGATGCACTATTTCTTCTTGGGATCGGCAGTGGCGGCCTTCTTAGGCGTGGGCTCTTTGGCAGCCTTATAACCGGCCTTCTGTGCGTCGGCTTCGGTCATGAACTTCCCATGCTTGGTGTTGCCGTAGTATTGGCCTTCTTTGTGATAGACCTTCGTGCTGGTGTTGACCCACACCATACCTTTGGTCTTCGCGTCGGCGATCTCTTGGGCAGTGGGGGCCGCGGCAGTCGCAGTAGCAGCTTTCTTATCGGTAGAAGCGGTGGCCTTCTTGTCAGTCTTGGCGGGTTGGCCGGCCATCGCGCTCGTGCCGAGCACGAGGAACGTGCCGATGGCGGCGGTGAGGAAAAAGTTGGTGAGTGTTCGCATGGCCCCAGTGTGCCACCACGAATGCCGCTTGACTACATTAATGAAGCCGAACAAATGTTAATTCCCGTTAGTGTTGACAGCATCCATGTGTCATTTCACTTCCGGCAGAATCCCAATAATCTCCCGGCTGATTCGCTGCGCCAGTTGCGCCGGATCTTTCCCGGGAATCTCAATCGTCCGCTCGATCCGCTGCGCTCCTCCCATCAGCCGCACCCGCGCCCGGACGTGATCCGACTCGATCCAGTAGCGGACCTGCGGGATGTAGGCATCCGCCACATCGCCCGCAACCTGGTCGAGATACACCAGCGGAGGTTCCTCTCGCGCCGCGCCCCTGGTCGCCGGGATGCTAGCCGCCCGCAGCGCGGCTCTGAGCGGCGGCCCCAACTGGAGCCGGTCGGTGTCGTCTTCGTCCAGGCAGGTGACGCGCAGCAACTGTGGCTTCACGTGCGCGAGCGGAATCTGGTCCCAATCCTCCCGCTTCAGCAGCGCGATCGGAAAGGTTTGCCCGGACGGCGAACTCACCACCGGCGTCTGAATTCCGCCGATTCCACGAGCCAGTTCAGGAACGCGCCGCTCCGCCAAATCGAACCACTTGCGCACGTCCAGACGCCCGCCTTCGTCCAGCGCCTCTCCGCGCATGCCCAGCAGCAGCGCATAAGTCAGCAGTCCCTGGCCGTAGCGGCTGGCTTCGTAGCTGACCTTGTCCGAAGCGGCGCCCATCAGGATATGGCTGCCGGTGTTGTCTTTCAGCAGTTCCATGGCACGCTGCTGATCGGCGGAAAGCTCGCGCGGCTCAGCGAGTTTCAACAGCTCCGCAGTGGCCGCACCCGCTGCGCAAGTGTCCAGCACGACTACCTGCCGCAGCGGCATGCCCTTCTGTCTGAGCCACTCGAGCAACTCCGCGCTGCTGATGGTCGACTGCGCCCGCAATTGCGGATCGCTCTCGGGTTCCAGGCTGCGCGCCTCCCGCGTCAGGAAATAGTAGGCGTCCCGCTCGGTTTTGCCAGCGATTCCGTGGCCGGCAAAGTACATCAGCAGAACATCCTCGGGGCCGGCCCTTCGCGCCACCTCTTCGAACGCTTTGCGGATGTTGGCTTTGGTCGGCTCCTGCTGCGTTCCGCTGGCGAAGGTGCTGATGTGAACCCGCTCCACGCCGAACAGTCCGGCGCCGCCGACCGAAATCGCCTTGGCCATATCCATCGCGTCTTTGGCCGGGAAGCTGAGATTCAACGCCGGGCTGTCGAAGTTCGAAACGCCGGCGATGATCACATACAACGTGGGCGGCGCCGAGGCTTTCTCCGGCTCGCGTTCCCAAACCGCCTCGTAGCCTCGCGACACCAGACTGTCCCGGTCGAACGCCAGCACCTCGATCTTGTTCTTGCCATTCGCAGCCAGTTCCGCCTGGCTGAGGTCGATCGGGATCTCGGCCGTAGCCGCGTTCGGATCGATCGCGTTTCCGCGTGTACTCAACCGAACCGTTCGACCATTCACCTTCACCATCAAACGCCCGATTCCGCGGCCGCCACTGCGGACGCGCACCGATGCCGCCGTCTGTCCAGCTTTCGGCGGCACGATCTCAATCACGGGCGCAGCCTGCAACTGATCCAGACCCGCCACCGGCGGCAGCGGCTCCTTCTTGAAACCGAGGATGCGGGCCAGCAATCCGGGCGCGTAGAAACGCTGCTTCAACTGGCTCAATTCGATCACTTCCGAACCGAGCATCCAGTACAGGCCCGGCGAATTGCCGGGATCAGCCGCATCGTAACGGCCTTCGGGATCCACCACAGCCCATCCGCCATCGCGAAAGCTGACCAGCACAGCCAGCAGCCGCCCGGTCGGCGCATCCCAGATCCGGCTGGTGCCATCCAGACTGGCCGTCAGGATCCAACGGGCGTCCGGCGAGAATTCGACGGACATGACTTTGCCGGTGTGCCCATCCAAACGCCGCACTTCGCGCCCGGACTGGATGTCAAAGATGCGTGCCGAGTTGCCATCCGTGGTCAGCACCGATCGTCCATCCGCGGAAAAGGCCGCCCGGGGCCCCTGTTCGCCAGCCGCAAGGCGGCGGACTTGCCGGCCCGTCGCCACTTCCCATACCGTTGTCGCCCCACCAGTCGATCCGCTGCCCACCGTCAGGAAGAGCTTGCCATCTGTCGAAAAGGACACTGAAAAGACCGGCTCGCCGATCTCGACGCGACGCAGTTCCTTGCCCGAGGCGACGTCCAACAGTCGCGCTGTTCTATCGTTGCTGCCGGCTAGCGCCAACTTTCCATCCGTCGAAAAGGCCAGCGCCTGGACCATAATGTTGTTGCCGAAGCCCCACACTCGTTTGCCGCTGACGCGATCCGTCAAAGCGACGCGGTGCTGCTGCTCGCCCGCCTCCATGCTGGTCAGCAGAAAACGTCCATCGGGTGAGAGCGCGATCCCCTCCAGGTTCGGATACTCGTTCGAGCGCTGGACCTGTTTTCCGGTCACGGCGTCCCACACCTCCACGCCGTCTTCGGTAGGTTGCTCGGTGACTCCGCCGGTCGCAATGAGCCGCCCGTCAGCGGTGATCGTCACAAAGCAGATGCCGCGATTCTTCCCGAGGAAGCGGCGAATCTGGCGCCCGCTGGCAAGATCCCACTGCGGCACCTGCGGAGTGCAGCCGGTGGTGAGAAAAGAATGTCCGTCCGGCGAGATGCTCGCGCCGACCACCGGAGGCTGACCCTCATAACGCCTAAGCTCACGCCCGCTGGGCACATCCCACAACGCCACCGTCGGGTAGCTGCTCCCAGCCAGCGCGGCCTGGCCATCCGAGGAGAATGCAACCGTGGTGACCGGCACTCGATTACCGGGGGTGACGGGGAAGCTCCGAAGCTCGCGCCCCGAGCTGACTTCGACCAACCGCGCCGCGGTGATTCCGCCTGCGAGGACGGACTTACCGTCGGGAGCGAACGCGACTGAGTAGCCGTCGACGTCGATCCTGCTGATCACCTTGCCGCTACGAACGTCCCACAGGCGCACGTTCCCGCGGCTTCCGGTGGCGACGGTGCGGCTGTCCGCGGATAATGCAGCCGCGAGGACCGGGTGTCCCGTGACTAACGGGTCCTCCGTCTGGATTTGCCGAATTGCGTCGCCGCTGGTGGCGTCCCACAGCGTCGCGGTGTTGGCGCATGCGGTGAGCACGGAGCGCCCGTCCTTCGAAAACGATACCGACGTCGCGCCGGCGCAATAGCGCTCCACGCGCAGCAGTTCGCGGCCGGTTGAAAGACTCCAGATAATCGTTCCCGGCGAAAATGGCACGATCGCGACACGGACGCCGTCCGGCGCGAATGCGACCGAAGACACCGCGCCTTCCTTCGGCTCGATGCGGCTTAGCTCACGCCCGGTCGCGACATCCCAGATCCTCGCCGTCTCGTCCTCGCTGCCGGTTATGACGCGACGCCCATCCGGCGAGAATGCGGCGGAGGTCACGTTCTTTGAGTGTCCAGTGAAGCGCCGAAGTTCTCGTCCGCTGGCGCGGTCCCACAGCCGGGCAGTGACGTCCCCCGTGGTCAGGACGGATCGTCCATCCGGCGAGAACGTTGCCGACGTGATGGAATCGGAATGCCCTAATTGGATCTTGAGCTCGACCCGGGACGCCCCGCGCGCGTGCCACAGCGCGCAGCAACACACAAGGGCCGGGGACCAGCGAAGCATTTCAGCCAGTATACGCCTGGGAGGTCAGCAGGACTTCCGACCTCGCTGGCTGTACCCGTTCGTTGGGAACACTGGCTGAGCTAGAACGGATGGACCCTGGGAAAATGAATGTTCAGCCGATAGCAAATGAACAGCACCAGGATCGCGCCCAGCGTGGAGAAAATGAGGCCGGCGGGATGATAGCGTCCGGTCGCCGGACGGGAAAGCATATGCGTAATGCCCCCGCCGATGATCGATCCGACGATGCCGAGCACGATGGTCCAGAAGAGCGTCAGGTGCACTTCCATCACAGACTTCGCGATCACCCCTGCGATTAGCCCCACGAGGACGTACCAGATCAAATGAAACATAACTGTTCCCTCCAGCGTTTACCTAAACAGACAAGAGCCGGTCGAAGAAGGAGCGGTAGCGGCGGAGGGCGACACGCAGATCTTCGGTCGAAACGTTGTCGGTCTTGTCCCATTCCGCCTCAAGTTTCTGACGCTCGGTGGCAAAGACTTCAGCCAGCCGCTTGATCGCGTCAGCCACCAGCTCATCAGCTTGTTCTACGGCCTTGCGGGGCTCATCGACGAAGCCGATCTGGATCCTCTCCCAGCGGGACCGGAAGTCCTGGGCGTCAGTCTGAGCAAACAACGGTAAATTGGGCTCTTGAGCATTCTTGCCCGTCGTCATGCTGGCGCCAGACGCAGATTGGGCGGCCAAGTCAAAGGGCGGCGGTCCATCCTCTCCGCGTTTTTCAAGAGTGTCGATTCCTTGCGGTGTCACTTTCGTACCTCCTCAGGTTTTTCAATGGTTTGACCCAATAGATCTTCGAACAAGGCGCGGTAAGAGACCATGGCTTTCCGGAGATCCTCTGTATTTGCCTCGCCGCGACCATCTCGCAGCGCGATCTCGTGAGCGATACGGTAGTTCGCCATAACATGCGGGTGATCGACCGAAAGATCGGCGGCATTTTGATCAAAGTCGCTCACCAGATAGCCGCGGGCTTGCATTACTTCCTGGACCAGGGCATCGGCATGCTTCACCGCAGCCTGAGGATCGTCCACGAATCGGGATTGCTCCTCCTGCCAACGGCCGAGATACATCGATCGATGCTCGGCGCTAAGCGGGTGAATATGAAACTTGGCGACCCGCGTCGCTCGTTTCTCAAGTTCCGATTCGGCGTGCGCGCGATCCCGCTGTTCGCCGATGGCTCTATCGTATTCAGGGCCAAATTTCGAACGGAGTTTCTGCGTCCGCTTTTTCTGGATGTACAGCCACAGCGCGATGCCCAGCGCGAGCACGATGACCACAATGACGATCAGCATGGTCGGGTTGATAGTTTCACTCATGGTTCGCGTTCCTCCAAATGGAGCAAAAGTGGAAGGCGGGAGACTTCCACACTGCATTGCTGCAGGTATAGGTCCAAAAAGTCCGTTCGCAAGCCGGAGACGCAACAGAATGAAGAGGTGAGACTTGTCCGAGCCGGATCGCTCAGAGAAAGCAAACGGACGTAAGAAGTCCGGTTGAGTCCGCGCAGGAATGCAGGACTATCGATAAAAACGATCTAGTCGTGTGCTCTGCGGTAAGTGTTCCCGACCTCAAAGTCGAGACACCAAAGTCCACGCGATAGAATGTCTGCGCCGCCCTACTCGTAGCGGATAGCGTCGAGCGGGTTGACGCCGGCCGCTCGCCGCGCTGGAATCCAACAGGCCAGAGCCGACACGGCGATCAGCACCGCGGCCGCGATGGAGAAGGCCACCGGATCGCGGGGACTCACTTCGAACAACAGGCTGGACAGGTAACTCCCGATGGCCAGTGCCGCTAAGGAGCCCGCCGCGAGCCCGGCAAACACCCGGAGCACCCTGCCCTGGCCCGCACCGAGCGACAGGCGAATGCCGATTTCCGCGCGGCGCCGCGCCACCGCATAGGAGACCACGCCATAGGTTCCGAAGGCCGCCAGAGCGAGCGCGGAGATCGCGAACAGGAGCACCAGCCGCATCTGGAATTGCCGCCGGGCTAACGATTCGGACATAATCTGCTGGAGCGTCCGCTCCTGCGGAACAGGAACGTCGCGATCGGCGCTCCAGACCACTGTGCGCAAGGCGGCGGCGATGGACTTCGGATCCATCGCCGTACGCACCAGAATCGAAGACGAGTTTTGCGGGCGCTGCCACAGCGGGATGTACAGCATGTCCACGGGATTTTGATCGAGGCTGGTGCTGCGCGCGTCGCCCACCACGCCGACAACCTGGTGGACCTGGCTGTTGAAATCGGTCAGCTTGCGGCCAATGGGGTCCGCGTTCGGCCACAGCTTGCGGGCCAGGCTTTCGGAAATGACCGCGACCAACTGCTTGCGGTCGGAGGCTTCGAAATCGCGTCCTGCGCGAAGCGGGATGTGCAGAGTTCGGAAGTAATCGGAGCTGATGAATCGAACATTGGCGCTGGGGCGTTGGGCCTGGGGTCGCGTATCGTTTTCGGTTCCAATAATGTCCATCCAGCTTTCACCTTGCAGAGGCAGGTAGGAGGAAATGGCCGCAGATTCCACCCCCGGCAGAGCGCGCGCCCGATCCGTCCGGGTCCTTCGCGTACTTGGTATAAGGGAGCGCAACATCGACGGCCAGGACGCGTTCGATATCGAAGCCCCTGGGGATGCTGGTCAAGCGGACGAAACTGGAGAGGAACAGACCCGCGGTGACGAGCAGCGCCGCGCACAAACCTACTTCGAGAGCGACGAGAACGTTCCGCAAACGCAAGCCGGTGGGCCCGCCAGCGTTCGAGTAGCTGGTGGATTTCAGCGTCTCGTAGGGGGCGCCACTGGACGCCGTGCGGAGAGCCGGCAGGATGCCGAACAGCAACGCGGTTAGCGCCGAAATACCCAGCGCGAAAACGAGCACGCGGCCATCCACCGATACGTCGTGCAGTCTGGGCAGATCGATCGGCGCGGAGGTAAGCAGCCGTTCTAATCCCAGATAAGCGAAAGCTACGCCGAGGCCACCCCCCAGTGCGGCGAGCAAGCCCGTTTCCCCCAGCGATTGACGCGCAAGCTGCCATCGGCTGGCTCCGAGCGCGGTGCGAATCGCGCCTTCACGGGCTCGTCCGGCTGCGCGCGAGAGGGACAGGTTCGCAAGGTTGACACATAGCACCAGCAGCACGGCGGCGACAGCCGCCATCAGCACAATCAGGCTCTGCCGCACGTCCCCGGTCAGCTTTTGCTGCAGCGGCGAGATGGCGGGAAGGATGCGCCAGGATTGACCACCGATCTGTTCATCGATGGCAGCTTCAATGGCCGTGAGTTCATCGCGAGCGCTCTCGATCGAGACGCCCGGACGCAGCCGTGCGATGGCGGCGTAGTTCTGATCGCCGTTGTGAGGCACGATGTCGCCGGGCTCATACGCCAGCGGCCGGAATATCTCCATGCGTCCGTTCAGGCGCTTGCCGGAGTCGTTGGGCTGCTTGGGGAATTCGAAGTCGGGCGGCAAGATTCCCACCACCGTGTGAGGCGATCCGCCCAGGTTGATTTTGCTGCCAATGATCGAGGGATCGCCGCCGAACCGTCGCCGCCAGATCGAATCGGCCAGGATCACCACCTGGTGCTGGCCATAATGGTCCTCTTGGTCGAGAAAGTTGCGGCCTAAACGCGGCTGCACGCCGAGCACCTCGAAGAAATTTGCCGAAAGCCGAGCCGCCGGAATCAACTCGGGACGATCTTCTCCCGTGAGGGTCACGGTTGCATTGCGATACGCGCCGATGCCTTCGAAGGCGTGCGCGCGCTTGCGCCATTCGACCAGCTGGGCGAGATTGATCGCCAACGGTTCTCCATTGCGGAATTGAGGCGTCGAAATGGCGATGGCCACCAGACGCTGCGGATCGGGAAAATCGAGCGGACGCAGGAGGACGCCATTCACCAGCGAGAAAATCGCGGTATTGGCGCCGATGCCGATGGCCAGGCTGAGCACGGCCATAGCGGCGAATCCGCGGTCCTTCCAGAGCGTTCTCAACGCGTATTTCATTGACGGTAGGTCTCCTGGACCAGTCGGCGCGCCGAGTGCGCATGACGCGGGCTCTTGTCGTAAATACGAATGGGCGGCCACCCGCGTTGGCAATTACTGCGCGTGCGACCACAAGGTTACAGAGAAAAGATGAGAGCCTGCAGGGCTGGCACACGCGGCTCGGCTAACCGTCTGACACCTTGACCTTCGACCTATCCCGTCTTATGCTGAATGGTAGAAGCTTGAGGCATTGATGTCGACTCCCCGTTTTCCCATCCCGCAAGGCACGCTGGATATGCTGATTCTCCAGATCCTTGCGCTTGAACCGGCGCACGGCTACGGCATCGCGCAGAGGCTCGATCAAATTTCGCAATCCGTGGTTCAGGTCAATCAGGGATCGCTTTATCCGGCCCTCCACAGACTGGAACAGAAAGAGTGGCTCAAGGCCGAATGGAAGCAATCGGAGACCGGGCGCGAGGCCAAGTTCTATTCGCTGACACGTACCGGACGAAAACAGCTCGCCACCGAGAAAGATAGCTGGGCGCGGCTTACTGGTGCGGTTCAGTTAATTTTTGACGAGGGCAACCGGTGATGAAGCAGTTCCTGAATTGGTTCCGGCGCGGGAACTTGGAAAGCGACCTGGACCGCGAGTTGCGATATCACTTCGACCGCCGCGTCAACGACCTGGTGCAATCCGGGCTGCCCCAGTGGGAAGCCCAGAGGCAAGCCACACTGGAACTCGGAGGTCTCACGCAGGTCCGGGAGGAAGTGCGCGACGTTTGGCTGACCAGATGGCTGCGGGATTTCGCGTATGACCTGCGCTTCTCCGCGCGGTCTTTTCTCCGCAGTCCGTCGTTTACTGCGACGGCAGTCCTATCGCTGGCACTCGGAATTGGAGCCACCACCGCTATCTACTCACTGGTCGATCAAGTGATCCTGCATGCGCTGCCGGTGCGGCAACCCGAGCGCCTGGTGCTGATCGACTGGAAAGGCGACCCGGTGTCGGGCGGGTTCGGCAGTTACAACCTGATGTCCTACCCGCTCTGTCGCGACCTGCAAGCGCAAGATCGCTTCTTCGAGGGCGTGCTGTGCCGCGCCGCCACGCAGGTTAACCTCGCGGTGGGAGGCGACGCCAAACCAGTGGCCGCGGAAATCGTTTCGGACACTTACTTCGCAGTACTGGGTGTGGGCCCGGCGCTCGGCAGAGTTCTGGACCATGAGGATGATCGGACACCGGGATCGAATCCGGTGGTGGTGCTGTCTTACGACTTCTGGAAGGTGCAACTGGCAGGCGGAATGGACGTGATCGGCCGCACGGTGCGGGTCAACCAACATCCGATGACAGTGATCGGAGTGGCGGCCGCTGGTTTCCGGGGCATCGACGTTGGCGAAGTTCCCGCGCTGTGGATTCCCGCCGGGATGTCGTCGCAGGCCATTCCCGGTTTCAATCCCGGTTTCAACCACCTCCTGGACCGCCGCACGCGCTGGATGCAGATTCTGGGACGACTGAGGGCGGACCTGGACGTAGCGCAGGCACAAGCCGGGATACAGCCATGGTTCAAGGCGATGCTGGATGAGGACACCCGACGGGCAGGCTTCCCCAACATCACCGAGGAACGGCGCAAGCGGTTTCTGGCCTCGACGCTCGCCTTAACGCCGGCGCCCCAGGGTCACTCCATTCTGCGCCGCAGCCTGGCGACGCCGCTGTGGGTGCTGCTCGCGGCGACGGTGGTTTTGTTGGCGCTGGCGTGCCTGAACGTCGCGGGGCTATTTCTAGCGCGTGGATCGGCTCGCCTCCGGGAAATCAACACGCGCCTGGCTTTGGGGGCCTCGCGCGGGCGGATCGGGCGGCAACTGATCGCCGATAGCATTCTGCTGGCGCTGGCGGGGGGATCGCTCGGGGTGGCGCTTGCGCCGCTTGCGATGCGGGCGCTCATCGCGTTTCTGCCTCGCAACGTTGGCACCAACGCGCTCGAATCGACGATCGACGTGAGGCTGCTGGTGGTCGCATTCCTGGTCAGCGTGACGGCCGGGATTCTAAGCGGCCTTGCGCCGGCCCTGCAAGCTGGCCGTAGTTCGCTCACGTCCTCACTTAGAGAACGCGGTGCAACCTCAGGCGGCGTGCGCCTGCGCAAGGCGATCGTCACGGTGCAGATTGCATTCACCCTGCTCCTGGTCATCGGGGCGGCGCTGTTTGTGCGGACGCTGAGCGGGCTGATGGCAAAAGGGCCGGGATTTTCCACCTCCAACCTGGTCGCGTTCGGTCTCGATCCGCTCCGAAACGGCTACTCCCGCGCGGAAGCAGGCCGGCTCATTCTCGGGATTCATGAGCGCATCCGCAGCGCGCCCACCACACAAACGTCGGCCCTGGTGCGGTTCCAGCTCTTGTCCGGTGGAAGCTGGAACAACCCCATGACGATTCAGACGGATCGTCGAATCGTAACTGATCGCGACATGAACCTGAATGCGGTGACTCGTGGATTCTTCGCGACTCTTGGAATCAGAATGCTTGCAGGGCGCGACTTCGACGAGCGCGACTCCCGCGAGGACGGCGAGCGTTCGGCCATCGTCAACGAGTCCTTTGCCAAGCGCTACTTGGGAGGGCGCAGCCCACTTGGAACTCGCATCGGGGAAGGGTCGGGGCCCGACACCAAGCCCAACTTCGAAATCGTCGGCGTGGTGGCGGACTTCAGTTATCGCGGTATTCGCGAAGAATCCGAGCAAGCGTATTTTCCGATCCGTGAGAGCAACACGACCGGCGGCACGTACTATGTGAGGATTCGAGGTACTCCCGAAGCAGCGTTTCAGTCCATTCGGACGATCGTACGCAACGCCGATCCAGCCTTGCCGATCACCTCTCTTCGCACGCTGGATGAGCAGGTCAATCGGTCCTTGAACACCGAGCGTTTGCTGGCCACGCTGTCAGGCGCTTTCGGAACGCTGGCGCTGCTACTCTCGCTGGTCGGCCTCTACGGCGTGATGTCTTTTGTAGTTACGCAACGCACGCGCGAGATCGGCATACGGCTGGCGCTAGGCGCCAATCGTTCATCGACCGTGTGGCTGGTCCTCCGCGACGCGATGGTGATGATTACTGCTGGAATGGTGATTGCTCTGCTAGGTGTGTGGGCGTTGGGGCGCCTGGTGGAATCGCAGCTCTACGACGTGAAGCCCACAGATCCGGCGACGATCGCCGCTGCGGCTCTGCTGCTCTGCGCAACGGCATTCGGTGCGGCGCTCATCCCCGCCCATCGCGCCTCGGCGGTGAGCCCGACCGACGCGTTGCGATTCGAGTAAATGGCTGGACCTTCTGGAATGCGCTAGTGGAGTGCGTCGTTGATTTCAAGCAGTAGGATTCGAGTGGTCAAAAGGGTACAGGCTCGAAGTTTCGAAAAAGCGCTAAATTCGAGCCAGTCCCCGTTTGCAGAAGAGTTCCCGCTAGAGCTCTAGTCTTTCTCCAGGTATTCGGAAGGCACATCTTCCTCTGGAACCTGTTTGGTGTGAACTTCGGATACGTCCGCGTCGGGTGCGTTTTCCACGCCTGCGATGACTTCAGCCTCAAAGGATTGGCCCTCTTCGAGTAGTTCTTCGACGCTTTCCGAGTCTGCCTCCGCCAGGTCCGATAGTCCCTGAGTGTCGCCGGATTGGCCTGCGGATCCTGGGCCGGTGCCCTTTTCCTTGGCCGGCACGCTACTGTACGTTCGGATTCCTTCACCGTCTTGTTTCTTCATACTTTTCCTTTTGCACGCGACTGGCCAAAGGCCGCCGCGCGCTACTTCACGGACAACATTACTTCTACCACGGGCCTTTGCCCACGCTCCTCAGCGAGTTCAAAGGCGGTCTCGCCGCGTGCTCCCTTAATGGTGCGATCTGCCCCGTGGGTCAGCAGGATGCGGACGATCTCGACACATCCGTTGTAAGCCGCCAGATGGAGGGCCGTCAATCCCCGAAACTCGCAGGCGTCAATTTCCGCTCCCTGTGCGACCAAGGTGCTTACGACGTCGGTCTTACCGTTCTGCGCTGCGAGATGCAGGGCCCGGCACTTCTTGCCCGATCCTTCGTGGTCGACGGCCGCTCCCTTTTCGAGCAGCGTCTTTACGATGTCGACGTGGCCGCTGGAGGCTGCCCACATCAGGGCGCTCCAGCCGTTCTCGGCAGCGGGCGAGTCGACCGCCGCGCCGTGGCGGAGCAGCAACTGGACCACCTCGTGGTGACCATTTTCGGCCGCGAGCCGCAACGGCGAATAGCTGGTGTTGGTCGGGTCGACTTTGGCGCCCGCGGCGATCAGCAGCTCCAGGATCGCGACCGCGCCTTGTCTGGCAGCCAGGGTGATCGGCGTCAGGTCGCCCACCACCGCCTCGGGATCGCCCCCCAGTTCGAGCTGCTGTTTCACCCCGGCCACATCGCCCCGGAGAAGACACTTGAAAAGCTCCTGAACCTGAACCGACTTGTTCCAATCCGCCTCGGCACGAAGTGCGGCCACGCGTTCCATCTCCGCCGCGCCGAGATAGACGCCGGCGTCGGCGAACACTTCGCGGACGGTGCGTTCGCTGCCGAACACCGTGGAATCGAGCAGCCCCGGCTCGTAGTACGGCTCGAACGCCACGGGCGCCACGCCGCCGGCTCCGGCGACCCAGGGAGTAGGACTGAACTTCATCGGCTCATTCTTGTCCTGTAACTCATGCCAACTGCTCGCGAATCGCTCCCGGATGAGACGCTCCAGCTCCGCGTCGGCTCGTTCGATCGAGCCGAAGTGCGACAAGCACTCCTTAAGGATTAACTCTCGATCGTTGGGGACCGACGACTCCGCCCGTTCGATCCCCTTGAACGACCGGTAGAGGGTGTTCACGGAAATGATCTTGTCGTTGCGGTACCCCGGCCGGACCAGCACGGAAACCGGAATCTCCGCCTGTTGGGCACAGAACAATTCCCATAAACACCAGCAGCGCGTGTAGACGGGCGTCGGGGTGGCGCAGACGGAGAGGCTGCCGATGTTTCGGATCACCCGAAGCATGTCGGTTGCTGTGGCTTCGGAGGTGTGCTGATTGCGGCAGGCGAAGTCGACCCAGACGAACTCGGCGTCCGAGTACTCCAGCGCGTCCAGCGTGCCGATTCGCTGCCGCTCCGGTCCCAGCAGCAGGGAACTCCAGGGGTGCGAGACGAAGGTCGTCGGCCGCCCTCTGAACTGTTCGGGGACCAGAGCGTACAGCGGAGCCCGGATCGACCCCGTCATCGGCTTGATCACTTGGTCGACCAGCCCGTGCGTGTTCAGAAAGTAGAAGGGCGGAATCCTGGGAATGGGCAAGTCCGGCTGTAGGTGGATCGCCCAGGCCGCATTGTGGCTCCGCGCCTGCTCGGCTTCCTGGATCGCCAGTTCCCGTGCAGCGTTAATCTCAATCCAGACGTTTCGCACGAAATCGATGAGCCACTGGCGACTGACTCCCCGCGATTCGAGCGGAACTGCCAGGTCATCCCAAGGGCGGAGTTCGGGCGTGCCATTCGTCGGGGAATCCTGGTGAGGCATTATTGGTAAACACGCTGCGGGCCAGTGGTGTTGCGGCGGCAGGTGACTTCGGGCACCGGTACGGGAAACTATCGCAAAGCCTTTACAGGAGTCCTGCCGTGGCATGGATTTCGACCTACATGTGTTAGAAGAGTCTTATGTCAATCTCCGTGGTTCTGGCTGCCCTGTTGGCGCCGACGATGCTGTTGGCGCAGAATCCGGAGCCGGGGCGTGTGGCGTTTGAGAATCGCTGCGGGAAATGCCACGGCTCGGACGGCAAGGGCGGCGAACTGGGTCCCTCCATCGTGTTCCGTCTGTCGCCACAGGATGACGGTCAGCTAGCCGCTCTCATTCGCGTCGGGCTGCCTTCGCGAGGCATGCCTCCCAGTAAATTTGCCGAGCCAGAGATGGCGATCCTGATCAAATTTCTGCGTACCATTCAACGCCGCCCCGAGAGCAAGCCGGTGGAGCGCAGGAAGGTGCTGACCACCGACGGTCGAACGCTGGAGGGTCAGGTGCTGGGCGAGGGGTTCGACGATCTCCAATTAAGGACCGATTCTAAATCAGCCAGCGATGGCCAGCGCGTTCACCTGCTGCGCCGCGCGGGCGACCGCTATCGCGAAGTGACTTCGGAGTCCGGGTGGCCCACCTACGACGGAAAACCGGACGGCAATCGCTACACCACGATGCGGCAAATCAATCCACAGAACGTGTCCCGGCTGGGACCCAAGTGGACGTTCTCCATTCCCAACGGCGGGCGGATGGAAGTGACGCCGGTGGTGGTGGACGGGATCATGTACGTGACCACCGCCAACGAATGCTACGCGCTCGACGCCGGGAGCGGGCGCGAGATCTGGCATTACCGCCGGAGCCGGGAGGGGTTGAACGGAAGTATCAATCGCGGCGCCGGCGTGATGGGGAATCGGGTCTTTATGGACACCGAAAACGCGCACATCCTCGCACTCGATCGTTTTACCGGTCAGTTGCTATGGGAAACCGAAATCGCGGATTCAAATCAGAACTACTTCACCACCTCGGCGCCGCTGCCGTTAGCGAACGGCCTGGTCCTTAGTGGGGTCGGAGGAGGCGAGGCCGGCGCGAACGGTTTCGTCGCGGCGTACGATCAGGCGACCGGAAAGGAAGTCTGGCGATTCTGGACCGTGCCCAAGCGTGGGGAGCCGGGTTCGGAGACCTGGCAGGGGAAGGACATCGACCACGGCGGCGCGCCGACCTGGTTTATCGGGACCTACGACCCGGCTCTGGATATCGTTTACTGGCCGACCGGGAACCCTTCCGAAGAGTACAACGGCGATCATCGCCTGGGCGACAATCTTTACTCGGATTGCATTCTCGCGCTGGATGGCAAGACCGGAAAATTGAAGTGGCATTACCAGTTCACGCCGCATGACCTGTGGGACTGGGATTCCACCGAAACCTCGGTGTTGATCGATCGCCACTGGCAGGGGCAGCCGCGCAAACTGATGCTGCATGCCGACCGCAACGGTTTCTTCTACGTCTTAGATCGCACCAACGGCCAACTGCTGCTCGCCAAGCAGTTCGTCCGGAACCTGACCTGGGCGAAGGGCATCGGGCCGGACGGCAGGCCCATCAAGAATCCAAATCAGGAGCCCACCGAAGCGGGCACGCGTGTTTGTCCGTCTCAGGATGGTGCGACCAATTGGTTCTCGCCTTCGTTCCTTCCGGCGACCGGCTTGTATTATGTTCAGACCTACGAGAAGTGCAGCATCTACACCAAGCGGTCGGGTGACGAATGGCAAGCAGGCAAGGAGTATCTGGGCGGCTCGCAGCGCGTCTCGCCCGACGTGAAACCACAAACCATCCTGCGAGCGATCGACATTAAGACCGGCGCGATCGCCTGGGAACTCCCGCAGCGTGGCCAGGCTGAATCCTGGGGCGGGACGCTGGCGACGGCCAGCGGTCTGGTGATTTTCGGCGAGGACGGCGGTGGACTGATGGCGGTGGACGCAGCGACCGGCAAGGTTTTGTGGAATTTCCTCAGTAACAACATCTGGAAGGCGTCGCCGATGACCTACATGTTCGACGGCAAGCAGTACGTGGCCGTCGCGTCTGGTTCCAACATCGTCGCGTTCGGGATTCTGGAGTAAACGATGACGACCCTTCGGCAAAGCGCAGCGGTGATCCTCGCCGGTCTGGCGCTCGCGCGCATTGCCGCAGCTCAATTTCCGCAGGCTGAGATTTCAAATTCACATATCCGTGCGAAGCTTTACCTGCCGGACCCGCAATCGGGATATTACCGGGCGACCCGCTTCGATTGGTCGGGCGTGATCGCCAGTCTGGAATGGAAGGGTCACAGCTATTTCGGGAAATGGTTCGACCGCTACGATCCCAAGCTGCATGATGCGATCAGCGGTCCGGTGGAGGAATTCCTCACCAACAACGCCGGATTGGGTTACGACGAGGCCAAGGCGGGCGAGAACTTCGTCAAGATCGGCGTGGGCGCGATCCGCAAACCGGACGAGCCGGGTTTCCGACAATTCAATACTTACGAGATCGCCGACGCGGGCAAATGGACGGTGCGCCACGGTCGAAGCTGGGTCGAATTCACGCATGAGCTGCGCGATACCAATGGTTACGCGTACGTCTACCACAAGAAACTGCGCCTCGCGGGCGATCGGTTGATTCTGGACCACCGCTTGCGGAACACCGGCCGCAAGGTCATCGAGAGCGCGGTGTATGAGCACAACTTCTTAATGTTGGATGGCGTGTCATCCGGTCCGGACCTCGCGCTGCGGTTCCGCTTCGAGCCGCGCGCCCTCCGCAGCTTCAATGGCCTGGCTGAGATTCGCGGAAAGGAAGTCGCATATTTAAAGGAGCTGCAGACCGGCGAAACCGTGTTCAGCGAACTGGAGGGATTCGGCGCTGCCGCCGCGGATTACGACATCTACGTAGAAAACCGTAAGACCGGCGCAGGCGTGCGTCAGACCGGAAATCGTCCCATCTCACGGCTGGTGCTTTGGTCGATCCGCTCGAACATATCTCCGGAAGCGTACATCAACCTGAAAATCGCACCCGGAAGCGAGGCGTCCTGGCGGATCACCTATCACTTCTATGAGCGGCAATCGGCCAACGGGCACTGAGTGGATGTCTGGAAGGGCCTGCCTGATCAAAGCATTCGGAAGATGCCAAAGATGAAGCCCAAGGTCATCGCGGCGTCGCGAAGCGTCTCCTCGGGGATCGCCCCCTCGCAATATTTGGGCCAGACCAGGAAGGCTTGCGCAAACGCGTCTCGATGGATGCCGCGCTCGCCCCTTGCGGGACAGGCAATCACAACTTGATCCGGCTCAATCCGGAGGATGGTGAACGTCGAGCCGGGAACGCCGGTGGCCAGGCTTTTGGTGGTGATGTGCTGGCCGGAATGAAACCGGGCGCCGATATCGGTCCAGACGCTGTGGAAATCGTTCTCGACCTTCGCCATTGCGGGCATCATGTCAGTGCTCCTCCGATGAAGCGAGTGTGTGCGCCCAGACATAGTAGATGCGGAATCACGGTGAACATTTCGCACTACGTTGAAAAGGCCATAGGCATATGCCGCCAGGCCGTATCTCTGTCAATTAGAGTGCGGCTGCGGAGGTTCCCGTTTCAGGCTGTTTGCGTGCCGAAGGTAAGGTGCGTTTCGGTCCAGTACTAGAACTTCAATCGCCTTTTGGACTATTGCATTCAGATTGAAAGAGAGCCATTCTTTCGTTGCTGAGCCTAGTGCCCTTGCCGAAACCCAGGTGTGACGCAGTCACGTAACGCCTGAAATGCAGGCCTAGGCCCAGCCCGGAAGATGAATCGTTCGACGCATAGTTTCGAGAGCCGCTATGTACCCGTTCCGTCTGAGAAACTCGTCCGTTTGGCCTGGGTTGACGAACGGGGGCAGCCGAGATGCACGGCGGGGAGATGCATCGATATCTCGAACCGAAGGATTCACATTGAAGTCGCGGCGAAGATTCCGTTGCAAACTCCGGTCATTCTCCGGACGGATGGGATCAGCATGGCCGGTTCGGCCTCAGTAAGGTATGTAACTCCCTGTGGGAACACCAGGTTCATTCTCGCCCTCGATATCGGCTAGTGGTCTGCGTCTTAAATCATGACTGCCAACGCTCCAGTCCGCAAAAGGGGGACTGGCTCGAATTTCGCCGCTCTTGCGAAACTTCGTGCCTGTACCCTTTTTGCCCGGCCTCGAGTCGCACTGCTTGAAATCAGCGACGCACTCCACTAGACCTGAGGACGCGCTTGTGGATCCTGTACGTCAGCTTGGTGCCATTTTCTGCTCTAGTACTCCACGCTGCTGCGGCCCTTGTATTCGTCCGTATTAAGGAGTAGGGTTCTTTGTGGAGCTTGGCCGGGCATCGGATAGTCAGAGGGCGTGACCGCTTCTCGGTCATGAAACGCATGAGCCGGCCAGGCTCCGCCATCCAGGTCAGTTAGGATTCACGTCCGTCTGCCCAGATCCGCGCACCAGTCTCGCGGTACGTTGCTCGAGGTCAGTGAGGCGCCACTCGAGCAGTTCGTTCTTGCGAAGCGATTCGTTGCGAGCCGCCCACTGCGTGATATCGAGCGCCAGACTTTGGAGCTCTTCGCGTACCGGCTTGGCCATGCCTTGTCGTGTCGCATCGTCCGGGTTAATTTCAGCCGAGCGCGCCGCGTCCACCAGATCCTGGTACAAGCTCTGAGCGGACGTCCTTAGATCCGGCGCACTTCGAAGCTCGGTGAAGCGGCGGACCCATTTCAGTCGTTCATTGCGGGCTTGCTGCCGAAGTCGCAGAGTAGATTCGATCCGGCGGGCATCTCCCTCTCCCGCTCCGTCATCGAACATGATCAGGTTCAATTCAACTTGAATGCTCTCGAGCGGCGCCGGTCCGTTCGGGCACTGCGGATAGCCGTCCAGCGAAAGAGTGCCCTTCGGCGGGACCCAATTTCGACGGCTATGCACGTAGAGGCTGCGACCTGGCATGGGATCGGACCAGTCGATCATGTCCATGCCGCGGCCGCCGCAAGGAATAAAACGCCGTGATCGGACGGTCCCCGACGTTTCTAACCTTGACGTGGATACTGGCTTTGTCGGGAACGATCGTGAGGTTCTCGATCTCCGCCGCTCGAACGCTCGAAGAGCTAGCTTGGCCCGTGGCTACCGAGCACAGATTGACCACAGCCAATAGCAACAGCGTCAACCGGACACGCGTGAGCGCCATTCAGACCAGCATACTCCTCGTTGATGATTAACGCCGTCCGTCGTTGATCTGCCCCCGAATTTCGCCCGTTGGGTAAGTGACCGTGTGAACGTTCGCGTAAGCAACCCCGCTGCGCATGGCCCGAATCGCTTCCTCAAACTGCCCGGCAGTGATCCCCTGGCCGGCCGGCCCGATCACGTTACTGGCGTTCACCGTTCCGGTCACCGTCGCCTCGGTGTTCGGGCAGGCTGGTTTGCCGCCTCCCCCACAGAGGAAGAACATGACGCCTCCCGCGACCCCAGGCTGCCCTATGTGCACATGCGCGAAAAGGGTATTGCCGCCCTCCAGTCCCGAGTAGGTCAACTCATAGGACAGTTCGGTCCCGGCCGTGTTCAAGGTGGCGCGAAATGCTCCGGTTCCGTTGGTTGAGATCGCCGGAGTTTCCTGGAACCCCTCGAGTAGAGCCTGAAAAACCTTGGTACCAGGCTGAGCAACTGCGTGCGACCCGGGACTAAGCAACATCGTAGCCGTAACAAGAACCAAGCTGGCCGAGATTCCTCTAATCTTCATAAACATCCTCCTATCCGAGTGGAAAACGATTGCCGAACTAAAGACCGAAGGCATGGACGATTCGTTTCATCGCCAGATTCCCGTGGTCGCGTCACCAGGCTTGGTCGCGGCATTCCGCGTTTCCTCCCAAGCATTTGGAATCAACGCGTCTCTGCCCCATCGTTCCCGTGCCGTAATCTCCTTGTAATGAATCAGTTAGTTGACAACTCCGAACCGGCGGTCGTCGGCTTCCCTACCGTACGAGTCTTTTGCAAAATGAACCCCTTGTGGCGTGGGCTTCAGCCCCCAGCCGCGGCTTCAGCCGCGGAAACGGCCAAAAGTGGATTTTGCAAATTGAACCCAATTTCGACCGCGAGTCCGTGGACTGAAGCACTTACCGCACGCCTCAGCCATCGGGAGCTTGAACGAACGCCTGCCCTGCAGACTTTTTTCCATGAC
>WNFL01101519.1_pt1 | contig 23509 bp, 19 predicted proteins | sample 5400361 | NCBI WGS metagenome assembly WNFL01 (sample SAMN13153351, study PRJNA577476) | soil metagenome | isolation source: 40 cm soil on Douglas fir-dominated hillslope | place: USA:California | collected 2013-09-17
TCATCGGCGCCGAGCTCCTCGCCGAAATAGAGACCTTCTTTGAGGTCGGGCCGTCCCGAGGTGAGTTCGCCGCCCACCGGGAAATAGCCGCGCCAGGCTGGTCCGCCACGCGGCATCGCAATCGCGCTCTTGCGTGCCTCCGGCAACGCGAAGAAGCGGCGGCTCGCTTCGGCGAGCGCCTCGATTGTGTCACGTGCGACGCCGTGGCCGGCAGCATAAAAGAAGCCGAGGTCGCGGCACGCCGCATTGATCTGCGCCGCGACGGCCTGCGCGCCCTTGGTGCCGAATAGCGGCGCCACGTCGATCACCGGAACGCGCATGGATTCTGTCAAGGTCCCTCACTTCAGTTCCGCGCGGGCGAGAAGGCTTCGACCGCGCACGGCAGTGGTCAGAGGACAGAACGTTGGGCCCGTGGGCAGCGTTCCGCACCTCTTGCGAGATGAACGCGGGGACCATCTCGCCGGCGCGAGTTTTTCTCGCCGGAGAATATCGGCGCGATCATGTCCGCACGCGACTCTTAAGAGGGACCCGCGAGAGGAGTCATCCTGCTCTCGCCTAAAACTTTTTGAAGCATTCCGTAGCGAGCGGCGGTGCATTGCCGCACACAAGCACCCGTATGCTTCCAGCGGCGTCGGGATTGACGGCAATCTGATAGGTTTCGCCATTAGAGCATCGCACGCTCCAGAAAGCTTGGCCTTTCACCATTCCCTGATAAAAGGCGTCAATCCCTCCGCAACGTTCTGCAACCATCCTACCTAACGCAGTCGCTTGCTGCGCGGCGGGCAGTGCCAACATATGGTCGTTCGCCGCGTTTACCGCATTGGTCGCGACAGACGGGTTAGCGGTAATTTCGGCGCCCTGATTTGAGCGGCCGATTAACACCAGAGCTGCCAGCCCCGTCACAATTGCGAGCACAACCCAAAAACCGGTGCCGGTCCCACCACGAGAGCTGACTTTGATACCGCAGTGAGGACAAACCGCAGCCTGAGATGAAATCTCCCGCTTACATTCCCGACAATTCATGACGCCATTGGAGTGCTCGAAAATATTTGGGAAATCATACTTGTTTCGCGACTTCAACGCTGCATAATTTTGCCGGCCTGCGGGCCAAACAATTTGGAGAGCTTATGAAACGAAAAGCAATGTGCACGATCGCGTGCTGTTTCCTTGGATCGACTCTTGTTGTTAGCGGGATCGCCGTCGCGCAACAGAGGGCTGTCGGCCCACAGCCCACCCCCGAAAAGCAGGTCACCGTCACCGAGATTCCAGGAGTCATCGCCGCCGGAGCCCAATGGAAGCTTGTTTGGCAAGGCCCCGACAACGCCGATGGTCTCGTCGGCACGAAAGACGGCGGAATCCTATTTGCGCAAGAGCAGCCCAGCACCGTTGGCCGGCTCGATCCAAAGGACAAATTCTCCATCTTTGCCACGGACACACACGGCACCGGAGCTCTCGGCATCGACTACAAGGGCCGCGTCATCGGCATTGAGCGCACCTGCTCGGATCCGGGCGGCCATCCCGACCAGTGCCATGAGCCGGCGCAGTTGATCGTCATCGAAAAGGGCAAGAAGCATAATACGCTGGCCAGCGAATACGACGGCAAGACGTTCTGGCGCATGGGCGAACTCGTCTGCGATTCCAAGGGCGGCGTCTACTTCTCCGACGACAGTGGCACCTACTTCGTCAATGCCGCCGGCAAGGTCAGCCTCGTCGCAGGCAAGGACGTGCGCACAAACGGCATGGCGCTCAGCCGCGATGAAAAGACGCTCTATGTAACCAACGCAAAAACTCTGGTGGCCTTCGATATCAAGCCCGATGGGACCGCCACCAATCAGCACGACTTTGCCAAGCTCGAAGGCGGCGGCAACGGCGACGGCGTGACCATCGACTCCCAGGGCCGTCTCTACGTCACCTCCGGCGATCCCGGCATTCAGGTTTTCAGCGCCGAAGGAAAATATTTGGGCATCATCCCTCTGCCAAGGTCTTCCTCCAGTGTCGCGTTTGCCGGCCCCGGCAAGAAAGTCCTCTACGCCAAAGGCGCGGGCATGAAGACTCCAGACGGACAGGAATACAGAACTCCCGACGGTGTCAGGAACAACGCCAAGGCGATCTACAAAATCGACATGGTCGCGCAAGGTTACACGGGCCGCCCGAAATAACCCCCGAGCGGCCTCGGCGATGTCCGTGTTTGGCGAATCTCGGTCGTTCGCGTGGCTGGTGCTGACCGTCTGCTCTGGAGAAACTCGGGCATTCCCCTGCTGTGTCGGGAAAGACCGTTTTGACCCTTTTCGGACCCGCGCGCGAGCCCCTTAGGCTATAGAGGATAAGCTCGCGCGCATCTGATGGATATTTCCCGATAGAACCGTCGCCGGGGTACGTTTATTCTCGTCTGGCGGCGGAGTTCAGCTCAGTGGGGAAACATGTCCAAACTCGGTTTGACATGCTTGATGGCCGTCTTGTCGACGATGGGTTCTGGCTTCGCGGCCGATGCCGTTCGGAATTCATCCATTCCCGTATTCGCCAAGGACGACAAGACCGGTTGGCAGCTTGACCGCGCCTTTGGTGTCGACGATCTGATTGCGCCGCCGAGCGGCGGACCGGGGCCTGTCACCTTCGACAAAGCCCACCCCTACGTGCCTCGCGGCCTTCCAACCTATCGTGTCGCCGATCTCTCCAATCCGATTCTGCAAGACCGGGTGAAGCCGGCGATGAAAAAAGCGAACGACGAGGTGCTCGCCGGGGGAGTACCCTACCGCGCCCATGAACGCTGCTGGCCGGACGGTGTTCCGACATTCGATACCGATGCCGTAGGCACGCCGCTTTTCATCTATCAACGGCCAAACGAGATCGTGGCCGTCATGGCGTCCGGGCCCGAGGTGCGCCATATCTACCTCAACGTGCCGCATTCGGCCGATCCGAAACCGTCCTGGTACGGAGAATCGATCGGCCATTACGAAGGCGGCGACACGGTCGTCATCGACACTGTAGGCCAAACCGACAGGACCTTTGTCGACAATTACCGCACACCGCATACCGAGAAGCTGCACGTGATCGAACGGTGGAAACTTTCGGCCGACGGAAACACGGTCGATGTCTCGATTGACGTCGATGACCCGGGGGTCTTCACAATGCCCTGGCGGGCTATGCAGCGCTGGCGGCGCGTGCAGCTGCCGCTCGAGGAAGTCATCTGTGCGGAGAACAACAGCCAGGATTTCATCGGATTTAAGGTTCCCATTCCACAAGCGTCCAAGCCCGATTTCTGAACAGGACAAGCCTTAGCGGCCCATCGACCGCTTTCCGTGTTGGGGCACATTGCCCGTGGTCATTGACCCGATTGGACCAGAGGATATCGTGAAGGTTCACGGATAAAGGGGAGAAACATGAATAGAGCATTCTGGAACGGCAAAGCGGCGATTGGCGGCTTGGTAGCGATTGCGCTTGGTTTGGGCATTCACATAGGGACGCAGGCACAGCCCGCAACCAATCCCTCGCCCTTGAGAATGCCCGGTCACCGCTACGATCTCCCGGCGACTGTGATCACCGCCGCACAAATCGAGGCGCACAAGCGGAGCATGCTCGCGGTCGACGAGACCGATGTCGCGATGACCATGGTGAAAATGGGCGGAGGCTCCGACAACGCGCAGATTGGCGTAAGCGTTGTCCTGCGGCCCAAGGGGCAGGTGAATAAATACTATGCGGTCCATGACGACGTCGCGGAGGTCTACTATGTGATCGAGGGCAAGGGGACCATGAAGGTGGGCGGGACGATCACCGACTGGGAGCGGCGGCCCGTCAGCATCGAAAACGGAGAAGGAAGCCGCGGCACGACAGCCGTTGGCGCCAAGGACGTTGCTCTCGCGAAAGGTGACATGCTGATCATTCCGGCCGGCACTCCGCACAAATGGGAGACTTCCGACGAATTCACGTACTACGCCGTCGTGCGCGCCGATCCGAAGGGCGTAGCTCCCTTGCTCCAGTTGGGCAAGGCTCAGTTCGTCAGGGCGAAGCCGTGATGTTCATGAGGACGGTTTCGTTGCGAAGGAAACGCCAAAAGGAAATCGACATGAAGAAGATCATCGTATCAGCACTCATTGGGTTCGCGCCGTGCGCCCCGGTCTTTGCGGCGGAGGGACACGCGCCCGGCATCGTCAAGACCGAGTCTCAAATCCATTCGGACCTGGATCGCTCAACGTCCGCACTCGGCATCGTCGCCGGACAAGCGACTACCGTCGTCGAAACCGGCACGGGCCAAATCGTCGTCAGACGGAGGCAGGACGGTCCGAACAACGCGAGCGTGCATGACGACGTGACCGAGATTTACAACATTGTAAGCGGCTCCGGCACATTTGTGACCGGCGGAGCGTTTGCGAGCGCATCAGACCGAACCGCGGGAATCTCCAACGGCGTGTCACGGCACATTCAGGCGGGTGATTTCGTCGTGCTGCCACCCGGCACGCCGCATTGGTTCAGCAAAATCGATGGCTCGATCACCTACGTGGAAACGCGCTTCACCGTTAAGAAGTAGAGCCGATAACTCCTGAGATTGCTGCTCTTGCTTCAATGCGAAGAAGAACGACATGGGCCAGGTTCAAGGCTTATGCCCGTCTCGGCATCGTTACGGCCGTTGATGGCGATTTCCTCCCGTTCCCGGCTGTCCCCGCGAAGACGGGAATGCACCCCCATAAGCCGACATTAGGCCTGGGTGACTCTCGCTCGCCGACGCTAGAGCGTGGTAAGAGCCTGATATGAAGACGAATCCCTCTGCCTTGGGGCCGCAGGTCCCGCGCGATGGCGATCTTTCGCTGATCAGGCGGCTCCTGCGCGACTATCTGGGGCGGCAGAAGCTCAACCTGGCCTTCGCGATTCTCTGCATGGCGGGCGGCGCGGCCATGACGGCCTTGCTCGCCTGGCTTCTCGATCCCGCGATCCGATACGTCTTCTTGGAGAAACGCACCGACATGGTGCTGCTCATTCCCATGGCGATCGTGGCGGCGGTCACGCTGCGGGCCACGCTCAATTTCGGCGAGACGGCACTCACCAACATGCTGGGTCAGCGCATTGTCGCCGACACCCAGCGCGACATGGTGCGCAGCCTGATTGCGTTCGACTTACAAAGGCTAAACCTGGTTCATTCCGGGCAGTTCATCTCCAATTTTCTCTATGATGCGACCCTGCTGCGCGATGCCGTCACCAAGGGCATCGCGGGACTGGCAAAGGAACTTCTCTCGCTGATCTTCCTCGCCTCGGTGATGATCTATCAGGATTGGCGGCTATCGATCGTGTCGGTTCTCGTGCTGCCCGTGATTGGCTGGGTGACGCGCAATCTCGGCCGCACGATGCAGAAATCCTCGACCAAGGGGATGGTGGAAACCGGCGAGCTCTCCACGGCGCTTTCCGAAATCCTGGACGGGCGCCGGATCGTGAAGGCCTATGGCCTCGAGACGCCGCTGGCGGCGCGTGCCTATGAGCGCATCGACAAACGGCTTGGACACCTTCTTCGCTCGCTAAGAGCCAGAGCGCTCTCCGCCCCTGCGGCCGATTTCTTCGGCGGCCTCGCGGTGGCAGCGGTCATTCTCTACGCCGGATATGAGGGCATTCAGGGCCGGTTGGAGCTCAACCAATTCGCCTCCTTCATCGGGGCAATGCTGCTGGCGCAACAGCCGGTGCGCAACCTCTCGCAGCTTTGGACCATCACCACCGAAGGCCTGGGTGCGGCCAAACGCGTGTTCGCGCTGATCGACGCCGAGCCGTCGATTGTCGACGTTCCGGGCGCCAAGCCGCTCGACATCGCGCCACTGCCTTTCGGCGGTCATGTGCGCTTTGAAGAGGTCAGCTTCTCCTATCATCCGGGCCAGGCGGCGCTTGCCTCGGTGAGCTTGGATGTGGCGCCCGGACAGAAGATCGCGCTCGTCGGTCCGTCCGGGTCGGGCAAGAGCACGATCTTCAGCCTGCTCTTGCGCTTCTACGACGCCGAGGGCGGACGCATCACCATCGATGGTCAGGAGACTCGCAGTGTGACTTTGGAATCGCTGCGCGCCAATCTCGCTTTGGTGACACAGGACCCGTTCCTGTTCGACGATACGGTCGCTGCGAATATCGGCTATGGGCGAAAGGGAGCCACGACTGGCCAGATCATGGAAGCGGCCAAATCCGCCGCCGCGCATGAGTTCATCACGCAATTGCCCAACGGTTATGACAGCCGCGTCGGCGAGGGCGGCCTCAGGCTTTCCGGCGGCCAGAAACAGCGCATCGCCATCGCACGCGCCATGCTGCGCGATGCGCCGATACTGATGCTCGACGAAGCGACCTCGGCCTTGGACACCGAGAATGAGAGGCTGGTGCAGGAGGCGTTGCGCCGCCTGATGAAGGGGCGCACCACCATCGTGATCGCACACCGGCTCAGCACGGTCGTCGACGCCGACCAGCTCTACGTCCTCGATTCCGGCCGTGTGGTCGAGTCGGGCGCGCATGGCGCGCTGATGGCGCGCGGCGGTCTGTATGCCCGGCTCTATCAGCATGAGATCCAGGAGGACGAGACTGCGCCCGCAGCGCATCTCGGCTGAGACCGCGCACGCGGGAGGCAGTGCGGTCCTGGCTCTCTATCGCGGCTTAACGAGTGCGCTGTGGCCTATAGTGCCGGCGCTGCTGCGGTATCGCACCAGGCGCGGCAAGGAAGATGCCGCTCGCCTGCCGGAGCGATATGGCCTCTCCTCGCGGGCGCGGCCTGCCGGCACGCTGATCTGGATCCACGGCGCGAGCGTCGGCGAGTCCTTGGCGGCGCTGCCGCTGGTCTCGGCGCTGCTGGACAAGCCCGGCCGCCATGTCCTCGTGACCACAGGCACGGTGACGTCCGCGAAGATGATGGAAGAGCGGCTGCCCCCGCGCGCATTCCACCAATACGTGCCGATCGACTCGCGCGGGTTCGTACGGCGCTTTCTGGCGCATTGGCGGCCGGACCTGGCGTTGTTTGTGGAATCCGAGCTGTGGCCGAACCTGATTTTGGAGACGCACGCGCGCGGCGTGCCGATGGCGCTGGTGAATGCCCGCCTATCGGAACGTTCTTTCCGCGGCTGGAATCGTGCGCGAGGTTTGGCGCGGCGGATTCTATCATCCTTCGACCTTTGCCTGGCGCAGGATGACGGCGTGGCGCGACGCTTGACTGCGCTTGGCGCATCTTCGGTCCAGATCACAGGAAGCCTGAAGGCCGACGCCCCGCCTTTGCCGGTGGACGAAGCCGCGCTGTCAAATTTCCGCGCTGCCATAGGCGCGCGCCCCCTCTTCCTCGCCGCAAGCACGCATCCCGGCGAAGAGGAAGCCGCGATGCAGGCCGCCGGCGAATTGCGCAAGATTGGGTCGGACGTATTGACCATCATCGTCCCGCGTCATCCGGCGCGCGGCCCGGAGATTGAAGCGCTTGCGAAGGCTCACGGCTTTGCCGTCTCGCGCCGTGCGACAGGCGCCCTGCCCTCGTCCGATACAGAGCTTTATGTCGCGGACACCATGGGTGAGCTGGGCCTCTTCTACCGTGCCGCGCCATTCGCCTTTCTGGGTGGAAGCCTGGTGCCCCATGGTGGACAGAACCCGCTCGAGCCGGCACGGCTTGGAACCGCGATCGTGACCGGCCCGCAAACCCACAATTTCGAAGAAACATTTGCTGTCCTTCTCACCGCCCAAGGGGACGGCCTCGTGCATTCCGCGCAAGAATTGTCGTCGCTGGTGCAAAGACTGATTGCCGACCCCGCCGTCACGACCCAGCTCGGAGCCCGTGCCAGCTCCGCGGCCGATTGTCTGCGTGGCGCGCTTTCTGCCACTATCGAAGCTGCGGAAACGCTTATCACCCATGCGCGCACCTGAGTTTTGGACCAGCGAGAGTGCGGCGGCAAAAGCCATGGCCGCATTGCTCGCGCCGCTCGGCGCATTGTATGGGCTCTCTGTTCGCGCCAGGCTGCGCCGGGCGCGGCCATTCCGCCCGAAGGCGCAGGTCGTCTGCATCGGCAATCTGACGGCGGGCGGGTCGGGGAAGACACCAATTGCCATCGCCATCGGCCATGTTCTGACCGCACGTGGAAAGAAGGTCGTATTTCTCACCCGCGGCTATGGCGGACGATTGCGTGGTCCGGTGCGAGTAAACGCCGCGCAGCATTCGGCCTCCGATGTCGGCGACGAGCCCTTGCTGTTGGCAGCGCATGGCACCGTCATCGTCGCGCGGAATCGCGCGGACGGCGCCCGTCTCGCCGATGCGCTGGGTGCCGACATCATCCTGATGGATGACGGCTTTCAGAATTTCCAAATCGCCAAGGATCTGTCGCTCGTCGTCGTCGATGCAGAGAGCGGCTTCCAGAACGGCAGGCTCATCCCCGCCGGACCGCTGCGCGAGGCCGTCGCCCAGGGGCTCGCCCGCGCGGACGGCATCGTGCTGATGGGCGAAGGAGCATTTCGCCTTCCCTCCTTCGCCGGGCCAATTCTATCTGCCCGCATCGTGCCGACCGCGCTTGACGCACTTCGCGGCCGAAGCGTCTTCGCTTTTGCAGGCATCGGCCGCCCGCAAAAATTCTTTCAGATGCTTCGCCGCATCGGGGCGGAGATTGTCGCGGAACGATCCTTTCCGGATCACCACAAATTCACGGCGCTCGAGCTGTCGTTGGTCACGACCGAGAAGGATTTTGTGCGGCTGGACGCCGCGTCAAGAATCTCCATCGTGGCGGTACCCGTGCATGCTGCGTTTGCCGACGGTGCCGCGCTCGCGGCGCTGCTTGACAGACTTGCCCAACAGCCGAATGTCGCACGACGATGACCGAATCCCTTCCCGCCAAGGACTCGTTGTCAGACGCCAAGACGCTGCCTCTCGGCAGACGCCTGCGGCATTATTTGGAAGCTGCCGGGTTCTTCCTGGTCATGGGTTTTTTCCGCCTCTTCAATATCGACCGTGCGTCTTCTGTCGGCGGCTGGATCGGACGCAATCTCGTTGCGCCCACGCCTTTCTCCCGCCGCGCCATCGTCAACCTTCGTCAGGCTTTTCCGGAAAAATCCGAAGCGGAAATCCGCACCATCGTCATCGCCATGTGGGACAATCTCGGCCGCGTGATGGCCGAATATCCCCATCTCGACGAGATTCGCTGGCGCGGTTCGAGTCCGCGGGTGGAACTCACGGGTATCGAGAATGTCGAAGCCGCCAAAGCGCGCGGCAAGGGTCTCATCATCCTATCGGGTCATCTGGCGAATTGGGAGGTCATGCCCATCGTCGGGCGCGAATATGGCTTCACCGGCGGCGTCGTTGTGCGGCCGGCGAACAACCCTTATGTCAATCGCTGGCTGGATGCGGTGCGCTCCCGCACCGGGATGAAAGAACAGATCGCCAAGGGCGCTTCCGGAACGCGGCGCGCGTTCTCGTTGCTGCGTCGAGGCGCAGCGTTGTGCCTGCTGGTGGACCAGCGCGCGAGCGAAGGCATTCCGGTTCCGTTTTTCGGCCGCGATGCTTTCACCACACCGGCACCCGCCGCATTGGCGCTAAAGCTTGGCGCGGTGATCTTGCCCATCTCCAACCAACGCCTGGGCGGCGCGCGCTTCCACGTCCACGCTCATCCCATCATCGAGCCGCCGGACACCGGCGACCCCGGCAACGATCTCATCGAGCTGACCGCGGCGATCACGCGCTTCATCGAAGATCGCGTGCGCGAACGCCCCAGCGAATGGCTGTGGATTCACAAGCGATGGGTAGACAAGAACGCACCGCTCAGAAAACGCGCGTCTGCGCTCGCGACCAACAATGCGTCAAAACGCCTGCCTATCGATTCGTGAGGCCTTTTTCCTGCATGCGTTTCAGAGCCGCGGCTGGGCCGGCATAGGCTTCCTGCAGATCGACGCTCCAGTAGCGCAGCGCCTCGAGGGGTATCTTGGTCCCCGTGACGGCACAGACCACATAGGTCCCAGGCGTGACCACGCGGTATTCGCCGTCGAGATATTGCAAAACGGCGGGACGGCCGCCGATATCGCGTTCGAATTGGTTCATGCGGGGATTGTAACGCGCTGGGGTTTCAAAAACCAAGCGCTTCTCCGAACAGGTCCCTCAGAACAGATCGCCCTGCCCTTTGAGCTTGAAAATCCCCCGTCTGGGCGGGCGAATCACAGGCGCCCCGACGCCAGTCGCCTTCACCTCGCCATCGGCGAATGTCAGCGTCAGCGCATTTCCAGGCTTTACAGCGGAAGCGTGGCGTTTGATGACATCATCCGCTCCGCGCACCAGCACAAAGCCACGGGCCAGCACAGCGCGGTAGCTGAGGCTGTCGAGCACGCGCGAGGAACTTTCGAGGCTCGCTTGGGCCCGGTGCACGCGATGGCCGAAAGCACGGACGAGCCGCGCATCGAACTCCGCTACGCATTCCTGCCCTCGCTGGATTTCCGCATTGACGATACGCGGACGCATCAGAGCGGAGACTTGCGCAAAGCGGGCCGCATGGCGCTGAAGATTCTGGAACAGAGCGGTCCTCAGACGGCCCGAACTTGCATCGAAACGCTGCCGCGGCAGCGCGAACAGGGAATCGGGCCTGGGAAGCGCGCGAGCCAAAGCCTGGAGATGCCGCCGTTGCCCCTCCATGAGCCGGGCGGTCCCGCGCAACAACCGCTGATGGAGCGCGACCAGGGTTTCCACGCAATCGCGCAAGACCGGCACAGCCATTTCCGCCGCCGCCGTAGGGGTGGGCGCGCGCCGGTCGGCGGCGAAATCGATCAGCGTCGTGTCGGTTTCGTGGCCCACCGCCGAAATCAGCGGGATGGCGGATTCGGCGGCTGCCCTCACCACAGCCTCATCGCTGAAAGCGAGCAGGTCTTCGAACGAGCCGCCGCCGCGCGCGACGATCAGGACGTCGGGACGCGGAATCGCGCCTCCCGCGGGCAACGCGTTGAAGCCCCGAATCGCCGCCGCGATATCGCCCGCCGCCCTCTCGCCCTGCACATTGACCGGCCACAGCAGCACCCGCCGCGGGCAGCGGTCGGAAAGCCGGTGCATGATGTCACGGATCACCGCCCCCGTCGGCGAAGTCACCACGCCGACAATGCGGGGAAGAAACGGGATGGTCTTCTTGCGGCCGGGATCGAAAAGACCTTCGGCAGCAAGCTTCTTCTTGCGCAGCTCCAGCATCGCCATCAGCGCGCCCAGCCCGGCAAGCTCCATCTCCTCGACGACGATCTGATATTTGGACTGGCCCGGGAAAGTGGTGAGGCGCCCCGTCACCACGACCTCCAGCCCCTGCTCCGGCTTCACCTTGAGGCGGGCGACGCCGGTCTTCCAGATCACCGCCGAAAGGACGGAACGGTCATCCTTCAGATCGAAATAGCAGTGGCCGCTCGAATGGCGCGACACGCGCGAAAGCTCGCCTTTCACCCGCACATAGGCAAAGGCATCCTCCACCGTCCGCTTCAGCAGGTTGGAGATTTCGCTGACCGTGAATTCGCGCACATTGCCGGTTGCCGGCGGCGTCCCGAGAAGGTCGTTCAAAGGGGTTTCGTCCATCATGCGGCGATGATACAGCCCATTCCTGGTCGTGCTAGCGGGGAAAGCGGGTTTGAACATTCTTCTGGTCGGATCGGGCGGCCGCGAACATGCGCTTGCTTGGGCGCTTTCGGCCAGTCCGCTGCTGTCGCGGCTCTATTGCGCGCCGGGAAATCCGGGAATGGCGCAGCTGGCGGAATGCGTCGCCATCGATGCGATGGATTTGGATGGGATCGTCGATTTCGCCAAGGAGAAGAGAATCGATTTCGTGGTGATCGGCCCGGAAGCCCCATTGACCGCGGGCCTGGCCGACCGATTGGAGGCAGCCGGAATCAAAGCGCTAGGCCCCTCGGCGGCAGCGGCGCGGCTGGAGGCGTCGAAGGGTTTCGTGAAAGACCTTTGCGCCGAACGCGGCATCCCGACCGCCGCCTATAAGCGTTGCCGCGACGCGCGAGCAGCCAAAGCTTTCGCCGCGAGTTTGGGCTATCCGGTTGTGGTCAAGGCCGACGGCCTGGCCCAGGGCAAGGGCGTTACAATCGCGGATTCGCGCGAAACCGCCGATGCCGCCATCGATTCCATGTTTGCGGGCGCGTTCGGCGACGCCGGCAAGGAAGTCGTCATCGAGGAATTCCTCGACGGCGAGGAGGCGAGCTTCTTCGCGCTGACGGACGGTATCCATGTACTGCCGCTGGCGAGCGCGCAAGACCACAAGCGCGCCTTCGACGGCGACCAGGGTCCCAACACCGGCGGGATGGGGGCCTACTCGCCGGCGCCGGTGCTTGACCCGGACATCGAACGCAAGGTGATGACGCGCATCGTGCAGCCGACCGTGGATGCCTTGCGTGCTCGCGGGACTCCCTATCAGGGCGTGCTTTATGCGGGACTCATGATCAGAGACGGGGAGCCCAAGCTGATCGAATATAATTGCCGCTTCGGCGATCCGGAATGCCAAGTCCTCATGCCGAGGCTGAAGTCCGATCTGCTGTCGGCGCTGATCGCCGCGCGCGACGGCGTGCTCGACACGTTCGATTTGCGCTGGCGCAATGATGCGGCACTGACGGTGGTGATGGCGGCCAAGGGTTATCCGGGCACGTATGAGAAGGGCAGCGAAATCCGAAGGCTGGATGAGGCTGCGCGAGTCGAAGGCGTGGAAATCTTCCATGCCGGAACGATCGCGCGCGAGGGACGCATTTACGCCAATGGTGGGCGCGTGCTGAATGTCTGTGCCCTCGGACGCGACGTGCACGAGGCCCGGGCGCGCGCCTATGAAGCCGTGAGCCGCATCGACTGGCCCGGCGGCTTCTATCGTCACGACATCGGCTGGCGCGCCATCGCCCGTGAAGAGGCGAAGCGATAGGGATGCTTCTCGTGCTCGCGGTCCTCTTTTTTGTCGCCGGGTTGCTGTGTCTACGGATCGACAGGAGCGCCGCGCAGTATTGCCGCGAGCAATTGCCGCGGCCCCTCTGGCAATTTGCCTTGCGCATCACCGATCTCGCGAAAGGGCTGCCCTGGATCATCGCGGCGCTGCTGTCCTACCTCGCGGTCCAGATCATGATGTCATGGAGCGGCGAGACGGCGTTCTTGCGCCGGATCTCCGATTACTCGCTTGCTCTGCTGGCAAGTTTCGTCGCGGCAAGCATCGTTCTGCACACCATCAAGATTTTTCTTGGCCGCCGCCGGCCGAGGGATGATTTCGAGCACGGGCTGTATGGCTTCCGCTATTTCACCTGGGAGCTGCAATATGATTCCTTCCCCTCCGGACATTCGATGACCATCTTCTGCGTCGCCGTGGTGCTTTGTGCGATCACGCCAGTCCTCGGGCCGCTGTGGCTCGCCCTGGCGACGGGGCTTGCGCTGACGCGCGCCATGCTGACGGCGCATTTCTTCTCGGATGTGTTGGTCGGTGCGGGCATCGGTCTCTTCGTCGCGCGCGAGACATTTCTGCTCGGCTTTCCTCAATTGGCCCCGGGTTGGTTCTAGCGACATTTGTCATTCCCGGCCGCCCGCCTGAACCCAGGTGACGGCACTCCGCTTTCGTCACCGCCTCGCTTGGAAGAAATCCTTCAGCAACCGCCCGGCCGCATCTGCGTCGCCTGCGCGCTCGACGAAGGGGCGGTGGTGACAGGTGGCTTGCGCGAAGAATCGCGGGCCGTGTTCGATGGCGCCGCCCTTGGGATCGGCGGCTGCGTAAACCAGCCGCGCAACGCGCGCCAGACTCATGGCGCCGGCGCACATGGCGCAAGGTTCCAAGCTCACATAAAGCGTGGTTCCGATCAGCCGCTCATTGCCGAGTCGTGCCGCGCCCCCTCGCAGCACCAGCATCTCGGCATGGGCCGTGGGATCGCGGGTCGCCACGATGCGGTTCCCGTCCGCGGCTAGCACCTCGCCATCTGCCGAAACCAGCACCGCGCCGATGGGCACTTCGCCCCGCGAGGCCGCCGCTTCGGCTTGCGCCAAAGCGAGGCGCATATGATCCTCATCTTGCTCTTTCATCGCGCGCACGATAGCCCAACGCCATGCAGAAAAAACCCATACAAAAAACAGCCGAAGCGACAGAACCCAAAACCGGCGAGCGCATCGCCAAGGTGATCGCGCGCGCCGGCATCTGTTCGCGCCGGGACGCGGAGAAGCTGATCGCCGATGGCCGTGTCGCCCTCGGCGGCGAAAAGGTCACGAGCCCGGCGCTGAACGTGGCGCCCGATGCGCTGATCACGGTGGACGGCAAGCCGATCCCGGGCGCGGTCCCTGCCAAATTGTGGCGTTATCACAAGCCGGCGGGACTGGTGACCTCACATCGCGATCCGGAAGGGAGGCCGACCGTTTTCGCCCAGCTGCCGCGCTCGCTTCCCCGCGCGATTTCCGTCGGGCGGTTGGACATCAATTCGGAAGGCCTGCTGCTCCTGACCAATGACGGCGAGCTGGCACGCACGCTCGAGCTTCCTGCCCAGGGTTGGATAAGGCGCTATCGCGTGCGCCTGTTCGGGAACGTGACGCAGGCCGACCTCGATCGTCTGGCTAAAGGCGTGACCCTCGACGGCGTGCGCTATGGTCCGGTCACGGCCGAACTGGAGCGCACCAAGGGCCACAATGCCTGGGCGATGATCAGCCTCAAGGAAGGCAAGAACCGTGAAGTTAAACGCCTGATGGAGCATCTGGGCCTGAAAGTCTCGCGGCTGATCCGCGTCAGCTTTGGGCCGTTTCACCTCGGTCACCTGCCGGAAGGCGCGGTGGAGGAAATCCCCGGCAAAGTTTGGCGCGAACAATTGGGCCTCGCGAAAGCAAAGAAGGAAATTCCCCGTCACGCTTGACCCACGCTCTCGTAAGAAATCACGGGCCTTCGCGCTTTTACTCCAGCAGTTCGATGCCGATCTGCGAGCGGTCATGCCGGAAAAGCACGGGCACCACGTCGCCGGGCGCGACCGAAACGAGCCTGGGAAAGCGGTGCACGATGTGGGTCCAGTGGTTGTTGAAGTCGGCCCGCGGCGAAGGCCGGTTCTCATATGTCGTCTGGGCGTCGAACTCCAGTTTGATCCATTGAGCGATACCGGCGCAGACGCCGTGATGCGTCGCCTTGAGCGCTAGGTGCGCGCCGCCCGCGGGAAAGCGTTTCTCCCTGAGGTCGAAGCGCATCAGTTCGATGTCGTCCGACAGGGCCTGGTGCGGCACATTGTCGAGCGAGACCGCCAGCATGCTCGGGGCGAAATCGTTGAACCCCGAAAGATCGAAGCCTGCGATTCTGCCGACGAACAGCATGCCTTGAAGCGCCGGCCCACCGGCGAGATAGCCCATGATGCAGGCGGCCGCCGGGATGATGGTGGCATCGGGGTTAAGCAAATGTTCGTGCGCATGCTCGACTGTCGGCAAAACGCCTTCGGTGATGAGGCCGCTGGCAAAAATCTCCGTCACCAGCACCTCCGCTCGCTCGGCCATATCGCGCGGGACGGACATGTCGGTCGACGATTTGGGAATGACCGTGATGCGATCCGATAGGCCGTTCTGGGCGATGATCTCCCGCGCCCGGGCGGCCATGAGACCGACCGTTTCACAGGTGGTCACTTTCGCGGCGCCCGCCCGCGCCGCCATCAGTGCGAGAAGCCCGGAGCCGGTCCCGATATCCAGCAGCCTCTTGCCGGGCGCCGCGCGGCGGATTGCCGCCTCATAGGTTTCGTTGCGCTTTGAATCGTCCATCATCTGGAAATGCCAGCCCGGCACCGCCCCGCGATAGATGGATCTGAGATTGGGGTTTGCCTTCAGCAGATCGGGTTTGAGCGCCACCGCGTGGCGAAGGGCGTTGATGGCCTGCTCGGTCTTCTGCTTCTCGCCATAGATCACCCCGAGATTGTGGAGCGCGTCGGCATAGCCGGGGTTGATGGCCAGCGCCCGCTCGAAAGCTTGGGCGGCCTCGTCCTTCCGGCCGAGCATGTTGAATGCAGAGCCCAGATGATTGTGCATTTCCGCCGTGGCGCGGGGCGAGGCCGCCGCGCGTTTCAAGAAAGCAAGGGCTTCCTCGTTCATGCCTCGTTGAAAGCGCATGGCGCCCAACAGATGGTTGGCCTCCGCGTGTTCTGGGTCGCGGCCAAGCACGACCCGGCAACGCTCCTCCGCTTCGTGGAGGCGCCCGGAACGAAAATGCTCAATCGCTTGGGTCAGCGGATCGGGTTGCATCTGTCGCGATTTGCTCCGTCACGTTCGGATCGGCGCCGCCGGCGTCACCGTGAATAGATTAAGACCTCGCCGATTGGCTGTACAATCGCTGAGGCGTTCAAGAGCCTAGATTCTCGGCCATTGTTCTGCGCCGTATATGCATTATGGTGCTTGACCAATCCGGCATCGGCTTTTTAGGGCACGGAAATTATTTGCTCGGCATCGCGAGGCCGATGGGTACGACGATGTGGCAGCACCATAAGCGCGGTGACGTGCCCCAGAGCTTTGCGGGGAATCGCGACGCCGACCCAAAAACTCTTCTACGATGAGCGACTATATCCTGCAAAACGCGCAACGCATGCATAAAGCCGGCAATTTCGCGGAAGCGGCGCGCCTTTACGTAGAAGTCTTGCGTCTCAATCCTCGCCAATTCGAGGCTCTCTATGCGCTCGGATTTCTCCGCTATCAGACCGCGCAATATGGCGAGGCGGAACGGCTGATGAGTCAGGCCGTCAAGATCAATCCGGGCATGGCCGAAGCATATTTCATTCAAGGCTGCTGCTTGCATCGCCTGGGCCGCATCCAAGATGCGCTCACCGCCTTGGATCGCGCCGTAGAAAATAAGCCCCTCTTTGTCGAAGCGCTGATCAATCGCGGCGCAGCGCTCATGACGTTGAACCGCCACAACGAGGCGCTCAAGGACTTCCGCAATGTCATTGCCGTCAATCCGAATATCGCAGGGGTGTGGAGCAATTGCGGCGGCATCCTGCAGAATCTGAATCGCCACGAGGAAGCCCTTGCTTGCTTTGACCGAGCGCTGGGGTTGAATGCGGGGTTGACCGAAGCGTTGGCCAATCGGGGAGCCGCCCTCTTGGCGCTGAAGCGCTACGCTGAGGCGGCCCGCAACTACGAGAAGCTGCTCAGCGTTCATCCCGAGCTCCCCGATGTGCACGGCCATCTCGTACTTTGCAGATTGCAATGCTGCGATTGGCGGAGCCTGACGCAGGACCGAGCCGATATCGCGGCGCTCCTGAACGCCGGCAAGCGTGTCATTCAGCCATTGGTCAACGCCAGGCTATCGGGCTCGCCCGCGGCTGAGCTGCAATGCGCGCGCATTTTCGCCGCCAACTGGCCCGCTTCGCCGAACCCGCTTTGGCGGGGGGAGCCCTATCATCACAACAAGATTCGCGTCGCCTATATTTCGGCGAATTTCTGCGATCACGCGACTTCCTGGCTGGCGGCTGGTCTGTTCGAGCATCATGATAAGTCGCGCTTCGAGACCATTGCAGTTTCCTTGGTCGCGGACGATGGCAGCGAGATGCGGGCGCGCACGAGAGCCGCCTTTGACTGCTTCATCGACGCAGAGCGCCAAACCGACCTCGAAACCGCGGCGCTCTTGCGCCGGATGGAGGTCGATATTGCCGTCGATCTGATGGGCTTTGCCTCCGGTGGCCGTCCGGGAATTCTCGCGCTGCGTCCGGCCCCGGTTCAGGTCAACTATCTGGGACATCCCGGAACGATGGGCGCTTCCTATGTCGACTATATCGTCGCCGACCGCATCGTGATTCCCGACGAGCATCGGCGTTTTTACACGGAGAAGATTGTCAGCCTGCCCGACACTTATCAGTGCAACGATTCCAAAAGACGGATTGCGGATAAGACGCCCAGCCGCGCGGAGGCAGGTTTGCCCGCTCAGGGCCTGGTGTTTTGCTGCTTCAACGACACCAGCAAGATCACGCCGGAGATCTTCGACGTCTGGATGCGCCTCCTCAAGGACGTTTCCGGCAGCGTGCTCTGGCTGCTCGAAAACAACCCTGAGGCCACACGCAATCTTCGCCGCGAGGCTGAAGCAAGAGCCGTTGAAGGGAGCCGGCTGATTTTCGCCCCGCAGGTGAAGCTAGCCGAACATCTCGCGCGGCATCGCTTGGCCGATCTCTTCCTGGATACGCTGCCTTATGGCGCTCATACGACCACAAGCGATTCGCTATGGGCGGGCGTTCCGGTTCTCACCTGCATGGGCACGAGTTTCGCCGGGCGTGTGGCGGCAAGCTTGCTTCATGCGATCGGAATGCCCGAATTGATTGCCGGCTCCCCTGATGACTATGCGGCATTGGCTCTGAAGCTTGCTCGCGACCAAACAGCATTAGCCGCCGTCAGAACGAAGCTTGCACGCAATCGCGATACCCATCCCCTCTTCGATACGGCGCGCTTCACGCGCAACTTCGAAGCTGCTCTGGCCACGATGCATGAACGGCAGGAAAACGGCGAAGCTCCCGGGCACTTTGCCGTCGCATGAGATGGACGACGCGCTTGGGGGCGCGAAGCAAGACCGCGGCGGGATCGGGCGATCATCTACGCGACTTCTCGGTGGTCGAAGAGCCGCGCCCCTTTCGTTACATTCGCTCGCGTTCCGTCACCAGGTTTTTGTCACTCTCACCCCGATCACTCGGCCATAGATATTTTTCAAAATGTCGAAGGCCGACGGATTACCGCCGCCGGTAGAGATTCGATATTCAAATGGTGGCTGCTTGTCCAAGAGATTATCGACGGTGAGCTGAATGCCGATATGCTTCAGATAGTCGTTCGCCGGGTCATCGCCGGTGTCATAGCCGAGCGACAGATCGAACGTGATATAGGACGGCTCGATGTTGTTGTAATTGTTGATCGCGCAGGGGAACGAGCCGCCCCCGATCGTGCCGCCCGCAGCGAGGCATTGGAAGTTGACATTCGGCGGTGCTCCTTGCGTATGGTAGAAATGGCCCTCGTAATTCATGAAGCCGGTCACCGTCCACGACGCGTTGCTCCAGCCAACGCGGGTCCGAATCCTATCCCGCGGCCGCGGCGACACGACGCCATTCTGTGCGATGCCCCCGACCGCAGAAAGATTGTCGTGGTAGCCATCTATTATTGGCTCACCGGGGAATCTTTGCGTTAAGATTTTGAAAACATAGGTGCCGGCGACGCCTACATTAAAGGCGCCGAGATCGCCCCAATCCCAGTCATAGCTGATATTGTAATCGATGCCCTCGTTTCTCTGCCAGCCCTTGTTCATGGTGCCGCCGTCATTGAGCCAATAGATCAAAGTCTGGGCGGAGGACGGGACCGTATTGTTGGGCAGGCTGAAGGCTGCTTGCACCATGGCCTGGAAGGGGGCGCATAGCTGCGGCGTAAGATCCATGCCCGGACAAAGCGCCACGCCGGCGGCATTATGCAGGTCGCTCGGCACGATATAGACGAATCCCAAGGAGGAGTCGCCGAACCTTGTCGCCGTCGGATTGCCGAAACCCACCAGAATGTCGCTGATCTTGATGCTGTACCAGGTCGCCTGAACATCGAGACCCTTGAGGAAATTCGTCGTCGGGGCATAATCGAGGCCGAGGGAATAGTTGAGCGACTTCTCGGGTCCGAGCACCTGCGTGCTCTGATTGACGAAATCGCGCCAGCCCGCAGTAAACGGTCCCTTGCGGCCGCCATTGAACGACATTCCCGCCGGGAATGACCCGCAGGCGAAGCCGGCCTTCTTCAGTTTTGCGGCACCGGAGCCCACAGGAGCATTGCCGGCGGCATCGCATTGGAGGGCGATGGTGGCGCCGCCGGAGGTGGTGAAGACGGCCGGGGGCAGCCCAAAGGCGTTCCATGCAGCGTTGACGATCAGCGAGTTCTCGCCGAAGTTCGGGGCGCGGAACGAGGTGCCCCAGCCGCCTCTGACGGTCAGATCCTCGATCGGGGACCAGTTGAAGCCGATCTTCGGATTGCTGGTGCCGCCGAAATCGCTGTACTGGTCGTGGCGCCAGGAAGCCTCGAACTCCAGTCTTCTGAACCCCGGGATGGCATTCATGTCGCTGAAGACGGGGATGTTCACCTGCGCGAACCCTGCCCAGATCGCCCGCGATTGCGAATCGTTGAAGATATCGACCGTAGTATTGTTCGGATTCTGGGTGGGGTTCGAGACGAAATAGTGGTCGGTAATGTAACTGGCGCCGATGGCCGCTTTCACGGTGCCGCCCGGCAGATCGAACAGCGGGCCGTCGGCCTTGATGGACTTCTCGTTGAGCAAGAAGTTCTCGTCGGACCTGGAGTAGTTCCCGACGTAAGCCAACGTGGTCGGCGAGTTGCACTGGATCGTCCTGGCATCACAGAACAGGTTCAGATAGGGGACGGTGGCAGGCCTGGTCCAGGTGGCGATGCCCGGTTTCGTGCCGGTGCCGACCGCCGCGGCCATCGTCCAGCCCAAGGCCGCGGACACGGCGGCCTTGTTCACTGTGCCGGTGGTATTGACCCAATTTTGGTCCCGGGTCATCGAATAAGAAATTTGGGCGGCCCACTGTGAGGGCAGATCGATGTTGAGCCCGCCCTGATAGCGTAGCGAGAGCTCATTGCCAGCTTGGTAGGAGGGCGATTCGACGGACATGTGGTAGGCGACGCGCAGATTGGTCGGCGCACCACCCGTCGGGTAATAGGGGTTGAAGGTCGGCACCCCAAAGCTGCCGAGCTGGTTGGCGTTGGAATTATTGAACACCTGCGAGCGGCGCATGCCATAGAGGCCTTCGCCGTAGAAGGAAATGTTCTTGGTCAGCCGCTGATCGACGGTGACGACGGCGCCGCTGAACTGCAGGGCCGAGGAGTAATCGACAATCGAGTAGGGGTTGAATTCGTTGCGCGTGCCGTTGGTACCGGAGTTGCCCGCAACGTTGAATATCGGCAAACCGCCGACAGGGGAATTCCACGCCAGGGTCGAGCCGCTGAACGGGGCGGTCGGACCGATGCCGCCCGGGAACGGCTTGCCTGTGCCCGCAGGAATGGCCCAGCAGTTGGTGCAATTGTTTCCACTGTTAGCAGGATAGTTCGTGTTGTCCACCGATGCCGTGGCGCCGGTTGAGATGGTGCCCGGCATCGAGGACCCGATCGGGGTGCGATTGTCCAGGCCGAAGGGCGAGAAGTCGAAACTGTATCTCGAATTGACTGTCCCCTTGACGTTCTGCTGGTTGCGCCATTCATAGCTCAGCGTGATGTCGCCGCCGTCCCAGGTGCGGCCCCACAATTGCGAGGCGAAATACTGATGGTTGCCGCCGTCGCCGGTCTTGAAGCCCATCTCGGTGACCGCGCCATCATAGGCGCGCTTCAGGATGACGTTGAACACGCCGCCGATGGCGTCCGAACCATAGGTCGCCGACGCGCCGTCCAGGAGAAGGTCGATGCGGTCGATCGCGACCACGGGAATGATATCGGGCTCGATCTGGCAGAGCCCCTGATCTTGCGGTGGAAAACGCATGCCGTCGATCATCATCAGATTGCGCGGCGCCGTGCCGGTATCGAGCTGGCGGAGATTGACGCGCGTTCCGCCCTCAGCGCGGCCGGCGGCTATGGTACCCGCTGCGGGGCCGACACCGACGTTGAATTGCGGGATCGAGCGGAATAGGTCCGAGGTCGAGAGCGCGCCGGTCGTTTTAAAGTCCTGCGCGCCGAGATTCGTCACCGGCACACCGACGGCGACCGTGCCGCGAATCAGCGAGCCGGTGATCAGCACCTGCTCGGGCACTTCTTCCCGGGCCTGCGCCATCTGCGCTTGCGCGACTTGCGCCTGCGCGACTTGCGCCTGTGCAACTTGTGTCAGAGAACCGGTATCGAGCTGGCGGAGATCGACGCGCGAGCCGCGTTCCGTATTGGCGGCGGCAGTCCCCACGGGGCCGGGAATGACGTTGAATTCCGGGATCGAGCGGAACAGGTCCGAGGCCGAGAACGCGCCGGTCGTGCGAATGTCCGCCGGACGGAGATTCGTCACCGGAACACCCACCGCTGCAGTGCCGCGGAAGCGTGATCCCGTAATCGGTACCTGCTCCGGCACCTCCTGCGGGCTGGCTTGCGCCGTCTGCGCCTGTGCGACCTGGGCCTGCGCGGAAAGCGAGTTGAACAAGGCCAGGAACGACGCCGTACCCAACAGCGCAGTCAATCTTGATGTGTTCGGATTCATGACAACCCTCCCTCTCACGCCAAACGCGGCGCAGGTTTATCTCCCGGGCGGGATGTCGAACGTTCTGAATGACGCTATTAAATGACGCTACCTCGTCGGATGTGGCCGAAATCCCGTGGGCATGCTTCCTCGACGCCGAGTGAGACCCCCTCACTGAGCGTCGGTTGATCAGTGCCGTCGCCTCCCGGGTTCAGCCGGAAGGCGGCAGCACAATCGGTCGCGCTCGTTCTCACTTGTAGGCACGTTCCCCCGGGCGGAAACCTAGGGATATCGCGTCGACAACTGCTACGTCACGCGCAACGATCAGGTGCACGCTAGTCCGTTCAACCATGACAAGCTCCGACTATTGTCGGAACTTAAATTTTTTTTTAGATGCACACGACCTGCCCCTAGGGGAACAGATGATCCGTCTTCCACGAGTCGCCAGGGGCCGCGCGCTGATAGCGGATGCGCTCATGCAGCCGGAACGGCCGGTCGCGCCAGAATTCGATCGTCAGGGGCTGCACGCGAAAGCCCGACCAATGCGGCGGGCGCGGCACGGTTGAGAGCGCATATTTTGCCGCGTAATGCGCCACTTCCTTTTCCAGGGCGAAGCGTCCTTCCAAGGGCCGCGACTGCCGCGACGCCCAAGCGCCGATCTGGCTGTCTTTCGCGCGCGTGGCGAAATAGGCGTCCGCTTCGGCGTCGCTGACGCGCGCGACAGGACCGCGCACGCGCACCTGGCGCCGCAGGGATTTCCAATGAAAGCACAGCGCCGCGAGCGGATTGGCCGCAAGCTCCTCGCCCTTGGCACTTTCGAGATTGGTGTAGAAGGTGAAGCCTTCATGATCGACATGCTTCAACAGGACCATGCGGACATCGGGCAGGCCTTGAGCATCCACCGTCGCCAGGGCCACGGCATCGTGATCGTTCGGCTCATGCGCTTTGGCGAGCGCGAACCACTCCCGGAAAAGCTCGAGCGGCTCGTCGGCAGGTACAAGCTCCTGGTCGTGGAGCGGAACGGTCATTTGTACAGCCGGTCGATGGCGCCGCTTTTGTCCAGCGCCTCGACAAAACTGGAATCATAGAAATCTTCGGCCTTGTATCTACGCATTTCAGGCGAATCGTAGATCGAAAGCGTGGCCTTTATGCCCTCGACCGCGGGATAGGGCTTCTTCGGAATCTCCAGCGCCTCGCGGTACATGATGTCCTGCGTCGGCGCATCTTTAATGTTGAACCATTTCACCAGCGCCGCATTGAACGCCGCGCGGTTGGTCTTCATCAGTGCATCGGCTTCGATCGCCGCCTTGACGAAGCGGGCCGCCGCATCGCGATTGGCCTGCAGCCAATTCTTCTCGGCCAGGATCGAAGAACCCGCGACCGGAATCTTATACGGGGTCAAATCAATCACATCGTTAAGCTTCTTC
>WNFL01110503.1_pt1 | contig 23507 bp, 26 predicted proteins | sample 5400361 | NCBI WGS metagenome assembly WNFL01 (sample SAMN13153351, study PRJNA577476) | soil metagenome | isolation source: 40 cm soil on Douglas fir-dominated hillslope | place: USA:California | collected 2013-09-17
CGCCGCGAGGATATTGTGAGCTGCATTGACGTTACGATCATGGATCGCTCCGCACACAGTGCACTGCCATCCCCTTATTCCAAGATCTTTCCGGCCTTTAGGGCCGGCGCGGCTGTTACACACGCTGCAGGTCTGGGTGGAAAACGCTTCATCAACTTCTGCAAACCACACGCCTGCGTCAGCGCACTTGTACAGCAGCATGGTTCGGAATGTACTCCAACCGGCATCGAGCACCGACTTAGCCTGTCGGGTCTTGGCCAGCGCAGAGGCATTCACGTTGCCGACGAAGGTCGCACCGTTGGCCTTGACCAGGTCGGTGCTCTCGGCCCAGCATCACCGCAAACAATTCACCGTCGTCCGTCTCCTCGAGCAGTCTCTTCCACTCACCGTACGCGGAATTCCAGACTCCGTTCGTCTTCCAACGATGCAAATTGCCGAGACTGTGGGCACGAATGTGCTTTGCAGTAAAGCGCGACACCACGGTGGCGGCCAGCCGACGCTTGTGCTCGTCTAGTTGCTCGGTCGAAAATCCGCCCCGCAAAGGGGGTTGAATACCGCGCTCCGTGAAGTCCAATTGATCGCCCTCGCCGACGCCCCATTTGTCCAGCGCATCCTTCGGCGAATTTACTCCAAGTGAATTTCCGACGCGTCCCAGGGTCAGCTTCATTGGTAGACCCTGGCTCCTTATCCGGCCCAAAGGCAACTAGAGGAATCAGGCGCCCCTACCAAACCGCGCCTGGAGCCTGCTACCCGGCGCACCGAAGCAAGACCAAGCCCTTCTCAGCATGGGCTCCTACTCATCACCCGGCGATATACCGCTCCAGCTGCTCGATGTGCTCGCTCTGCTCCTGGATGACGGCTTTGACCAGGTCGCCGATCGAGAGTATTCCCAGCACGCGGCCGTTCTTCACGACCGGCAAATGCCGAAATCGCCCCTCGGTCATGACTTCCATGCAGTGGTGCACCGTATCCTCCGGCGTCACGCTGACGGCAGGCGAACTCATGATGTCGCTCACGGGTGTGTCGTGCGATGAGCGGTTTTTCAGGATCACCTTACGGGCGTAATCGCGCTCGGAGATGATTCCCAGCAGTGACCCCTGGCTCATGACCAAGAGCGCACCCACATGCCGGGTCGCCATGACCTCGATGGCGTGCAGCACGGAATCCTGCGGTGCAACCGAGAAAATCTCAGTGCCCTTCAACCTCAGCAATTGACTGACGATTTGCATAGTTCCCCCCAAAAGCTTCGTTCAGGGCGCTGCAGCGGCTACGCATCTGACTATACTCCCGCCCAATCGGAGGACAAGTAGCCCCCAAATGCCATGACCGAACCCGAATTCCAGCCCCCTGTCGCCGCGGTGCGACCTCACATTGTTGCTTCGCCGCACGGCGACAGAACGGACCCCTATTACTGGCTCCGGGACGACGAGCGGACGAATCCGGAGGTGCTGGCCTACCTCGCGGCCGAGAATGCGTATTGGGAACGGTGCACGGCCGCCGGCAAACCGTTCGAGAACGCGCTCTACGAGGAAATCATCTCCCGGGTCAAACAAGACGATTCCAGTGTGCCGTACCGCATGCACGGCTACTGGTACCACACACGCTTCGCCCCCGGGCAGGAACACCCCATCTTTGGGCGGCGCAAGGGTTCGCTCGAAGCGCCCGAGGACGTCATGCTCGACGCCAATCTGCTTGCCGTGGGGCACGACTACTATCGGATCGGCGCCATGGAAATCTCGCCGGATTCAGAATGGCTCGCGTTCTGCGAAGACACGGTCGGCAGACGCCAATACACCTTGCGCTTCAAGAATCTGCGTACCGGCGAGATTCTTGACACGGCAATTTCCGATGTCGAGTCCGACCTCGCCTGGGCCAACGACAACCGGACCATCCTGTACGTCGCAAAGGATCCCGAGACCTTGCTCGGCCTATACGTCAAAAAGCACGTGCTCGGCCAAGACCCGCGCCACGACACCCTGGCATTCGAGCAAACGGACAAGAGTTTCTACACGGGCGTGTCCAAATCGAAATCCGAGCGCTTCATCTTCATCCACATGGAAAGCACGGTGTCCTCGGAGTGGCAGTACGCGCACGCCGACGATCCCGCGCTCGAGTTCAGGACCTTCCTGCCGCACGAACGCGATCACGAATATCAATTGGAACATCTCGGCGGCGTCTTCATCGTCAGAACCAATTGGCAGGCCAAGAATTTTCGGCTGATGCAGGTGCCGATCGGCCAGAACGGCGACCGCGCCGGCTGGCGGGACGTCGTCCCCCATCGCGACGATACCTTCATCGAGGACTTCGACGTATTCAACGGATTCCTCGCCGTGTCGGTCCGCAGCGGCGGCCTCGCCAAAATCTCCATCGCACCCTGGACGCCCGGCGGCGCGGTGCAGGGCGGCGCAGTGCAGGGCGGCGCGGAATTCTTCATCGCGAGCGACGAGGCTGCCTATGCCACGTCGCTATCGGTCAATGCCGAGCTCGACACGGAAATCGTGCGCTACGCGTATTCCTCGCTCACCACGCCGACCACCATCTACGATTACAACGTGCGTACCGGAGAGAAGATTCTGCTGAAACGCGATCCGGTCGTCGGCAGCTTCGACCCAGCGAATTATCGAACCGAATTCCTGTTCGCTATGGCGCGCGACGGCACGCGAATTCCCGTATCGCTGGTGTACCGCAACGGCCTTGCCCGGGACGGTTCCGCGCCGCTGCTGCAATACGCTTACGGAGCGTACGGTCTGTCCACCGACCCGAGCTTTTCATCGGCGCGCCTCAGCCTGATCGACCGCGGTTTCATCTATGCCATCGCCCATGTGCGCGGTGGCCAGGAAATGGGCCGCGCCTGGTACGACAATGGCCGCAAGCTCCACAAGATGAATTCGTTCGCCGATTTCATCGACGTCACGCGCCATCTGGTCGCAGAGCGCTACGCCGCCAAGGACAAGGTATTCGCCATGGGCGGCAGCGCCGGCGGCTTGTTGATGGGGGCGATTGCCAACCTGAGTCCCGACGATTACCACGGCATCGTGGCGCAGGTGCCCTTCGTCGATGTGGTCACCACCATGCTGGACGATAGTATCCCGCTCACCACCAATGAGTACGACGAGTGGGGTAATCCCAACGAGCGCGAAGACTATGGCTACATGCTGTCGTATTCCCCCTACGACAACGTCCGGGCTCAGGGCTACCCTGCGATGTTCGTCACTACGGGCCTATGGGACAGCCAGGTGCAGTATTACGAACCGGCGAAATGGATCGCCAAGCTGCGCGCCTTGAAGACCGACCCAACCCCGGTTTTTCTGCACGTCGACATGGAAGCCGGTCACGGCGGCAAATCCGGCCGCTTCCAACGGTATCGCGAGATCGCGATGGAATATGCCTTCGTGCTGGGCCAAGCAGGAATTCACGGGTAAAAAAAAGCGCCGCGAGCGGGGGAAGCTAGATCGCGGCGCCAAGATCGACTTCGGCGGGGAGAGAAAACTCGTCTCTATGCCGGCGGTAGCTCCGTCACTTCGTAGCCGACCACCGCAGAGGTAGCCGGGTCAACGATCGGAGACCCTTGGCGAAACCAGGTCGCGGCCACCCGCGTAGCGGATGCGACGCGCGCGTCGATTCCTTCGAGCGCGAACTGGCCGTCGCCGCGGCGCACCAGCAAGGTCGCCTTGCGGCACCCTTGCGGGACTAGCAATGCAATGATTTGCGAACCCACCCTTGAGGTGAAGCAAGCCGCGTGCCAGAGGACAAATGCAATCAATTCAGATGGTTAGACGAGCAGTGAGGTGACGGCGGCTGACAAGAATTGTCACTGGTGACGCGCACCGCCCGATACCGCCTCACGGGGCCGGCCCCTCGACCCGGCTACTACTGAGTGGGAAGAATCAGCACACAAGCCTGCGATTTCGCCTGCAAGGATTTGCAGATCGCGCGCGCATGTTTCTCCGTGAGCCCCGCGACCTGCAGGCGGTACAGGGTGCCGGCCGCGCTCTTCTTCGGCGCCACGGTCGGCGAGAGTCCGGCCAGAAGCTGAGGGTAGGCCTCGTCCAAGTGCTCCCATCGTTTGTTGGCGGCATCGGCGCTCGACTTGAATGCCCCGAGCTGTATGCCATAGCGCCCCTCCGGTGCGGAAGGTTTCGCGGCCTTGGCCGGTGACGCGGTTTGCGCCGGTGCCGGCGGCGGCGCTGCGGCCGGCGGCTTCGCCGGGGCGGCAGCGGCACCGCCCGCCGCCGGATTGCCGGGAGCATTCGCTGTTTCCGCTCCGGCGGGTGTGGCGTTCGACGGTGCCTGCGCCAACGTGAAGTTCTCCACGCGGATGCGGGCTTCCTCAGTCCATTTTCCCTCCGGGTACTGCTTCAGAAAAGCTTGGTAGGCCTCTTGCGTATCGGTGTCGCGCGCCTTTTGCCAATCGCGTTCCTCGTAGAGTTCCTTGACGCGCGCCTGTGCCTGCGCGGTGAATTCGCCGCTCGGATATTTCCTGATGAATTGCTCATAGGAATCGGTGGTGTTCGCCGCCCGGGTTTTCTCCCAGTCGCTTTGCTGGCGGCTGCAGCCGCAGATGCCGAGCAGCAGCGCAAAACCGAGGCCGATGACCGCTTTGTTCATGACTATTTTTGTACTCAATAGGGGTTTTCGATGAAGGTGCATTCTACTTCGATTCGCGATGTCGCGGCGACGCCAAGCTCGTCACATCACGGCCGGCCCCGGATAGGATAATAAGCCCCATGAGCGAGCAAAAACGGCGATTTTTCGAAGGCAACTCGGCGACTCCGACTTTTATCGGCGCCGAATCGGTGTTCGTCGGCAATATCCGCGGCGCGGGGCATTTCGTGGTGTCCGGCGAAGTGCACGGCGACGGCGATCTGCAGGGCGGACTCAATCTGTCCGCCACGGGAAGCTGGTACGGCTTCATCCAGGCGCAGCAGGCCATCGTCGCCGGCAAGATCACCGGGGGTCTCAACGTCAAGGACAAACTGGAAATAGGCTATACCGCGGTAATACGCGGCAAGGTCAGCGCTCGCACGATTGCCATCGCCAGGGGCGCCATCGTCGACGGCGAGATCGAAGTCACCTCGGGCGCACCCGTGCTGCAATTCGAAGAAAAGCGCGAAGCCTAGCCTGGCCAGGCGCTTCGCGCCGAATCTACGGAATGTCTGTCGCCATTCGCGGACAGCGATTAGTTAAGGCCCGGTTTGACTATAAGGGACGGGGTCGCATCGACCCCGTCGGCAGTTGCGCGAAGCGCATGGAAATACGGGGTCGCATCGACCCCGTTGGCAGTTGCGCGAAGCGCATGAAAAGAGCGAAGCGCCTGAAACAGTGGTGTGTTGCGGTGGATTCACGCATCCTAGCGCGATTTCGCGCAAATCAAGGGCAATGAAACAATACGATGTAGTCGTCGTCGGCGGCGGCATTCACGGTGCCGGAGTATTGCAGGCCGCCGCGGCCGCGGGCCACAGCACGCTGCTCATCGAACGGCTCGGCCTCGCAAGCGGCACGTCCAGTCGATCGAGCAAGCTGATTCACGGAGGATTGCGCTATCTCGAATCCGGCCAGTTCGCGCTGGTGCGCGAGAGTCTGCGCGAACGCGCCATTCACTTGCGAATCGCCGCGGAGCTCGTCGAGCTCAAGCCGTTCTTCATTCCCGTTTACCGCGACACACGGAGGCGGCCCTGGCAGCTGAAGCTGGGGCTATGGATGTATGCGCTGCTCGGGGGGTTCGATGCGAGTACTCGCTTCGGCGCCGTGCCGAAACGCGAATGGCCGTCGCTCGACGGCCTTGAGACCCAGGGACTCGAGGCCGTCATTCGCTATCACGATGCGCAGACGGATGACGCCCTGTTGACCCGCGCGGTGGTGCAATCGGCGCTGTCCTTGGGGGCGGAGCTCGCGATGCCCGCGAGTTTCACGCGCGCCACGCTCACCGAAGACGCGGTCGCCGTCGTCTACGACCAAAACGGATCCTCGGTGGAGTGCACGGCCCGGGTGCTGGTCAACGCGGCGGGCCCCTGGGCTCCACACGTCGGCGGCGCCATTCAACCCGCCATCCCGATTCCGGACGTGGATCTGGTGCAGGGCGCGCACATCGTTCTGCCCTTCCCGGTGACTGCCGGGATCTACTATGTTGAAAGCCCCACGGACGGCCGCGCCGTTTTCGTGATGCCGTGGCACGGCGCAACCCTGATCGGCACCACCGAAACTCCCTACCGCGGCGAACCGGACAAGGTGCACCCGCTGCCCGAAGAAGAGGAATACCTGCTCGCCGTCGCGCGCCACTATTTTCCGGGCTTCGGACACCTCACGCGCGAGCACATCACGCAGCGATTCGCCGGGCTGCGGGTTCTCCCTGCCGCGACCCAGGCGGCCTTCGACCGGTCGCGGGAAACCATATTCACCGCCGACCGCGAGCCCAAGCCGCGTGTGCTCGGCATCTACGGCGGCAAGCTCACCGGCTGGCGCGCAGCCGCCGCGCACGTCTTGGAACGAATCAGCGTGTCCCTGCCGGCGCGCCCAAGGCGGGCCGCAACGGATCAATTGATTTTGAGGAGACCCACGTGACATCCCCCTACGTGATGAATGACCCAGCATCAATGCCGGAGCATCCGGCACGGAGAATTCCGATGATCAAGAATGGCATCGCAGTGCTGACCCTTGGGCTGATCGCGACCCTCGCGCACGCTGATGACTACTTGAGCCCCACCAACGAACGTGTCCGCCTTTCGCTGGGCTTCATGCACCTATCATCGACGACCAACATTCGATTGGACAGCAACGGAGGCTTGCCGGGCACGGAGATCAACGCGGAGAACGTGCTGGGCTTGGACAGCTCTGACTTCGAACCGAAATTTCAGGCCATGGTGCGGGCCGGCGAGCGGCACCGGGTGCGCTTCGATTATTTCACCTTGGATCGAACCGGTAACTCGACTCTGACTGCTGCAAACGCGCCGATCGTGTTTCGCGACGTCGTGCTGATGCCCGGAGATCCGGTGAATACCGACTTGAGCATGCGCACGCTCGGCATCACCTATGAATACTCGTTCATCCACCGCGAAAGGTTTGAGCTCGCCGCAACCGTCGGCATCAACGACACGGACATCTCGGCCCGCGCTCGCGTATCCACCCAGACGCGCCATGTAGATCAAAGAGAAGATCAGGCGGGACCATTCCCGACATTCGGCTTCGACTCGACCTACGTGCTCAGCAAACGATTTTATCTCGACGGCCGGGCGCAATACTTCAAATTGAACGTCGACCACCTCAGCGGCTCGCTGGGTTTTTACGAGCTCGCCGGCCTCTACCGGCTGCGCCCCAACATATCGTTCGCGCTGGGCTACACCGACATCAAAGCGACCTTGACGTCGAGGCAACCCAGGACTTCCGGACGATTTGATTTCAACTCCAAGGGCCCGGAGTTCTTCGTCCGAGTCGCCTTCTGATCCGATAAACCCCGATCGTTCAGCGGTCCGAACTGCTTTCCGCCGCGAACTCGACGCGATTGTTGGCGGCGGCCGCGCGGTTCCACTCGCCCGCCGTCAGCGACTCGACGCGCGCCGGATAAGGCATGCTCGGACGCGCACTCCCCGCATTTTCGATGGCGACGGTGATCGCACCCGCGGTGCGCTGGCGCACGCCGGCGATCAAATTCGCGAAGGCCAGGGATTGCCGCTGCTGACCCGACAAGGACTCTTCGAACGGATTACCGACCAAATCGCACTTGCTGGCCGGGACGCCCGCGCCGGCCGGTGTGAATCCGTCCGCCGTGTTGCCGCTGAGACAGAAAATACCCGACAGGCTCGTGATCTTCACGACCCCGTGAAATCCCTGCACTTGGAGTTTCGCCAACAGCTCGCGCAGTACCTCGAGCCGGCCGCGATCGAAGGGTAGCTCGCCGTAAGGAACGGGTTCTGCCCGCAGTGCAGAGGCCCCCCCGCCGGCGCCGACGGCCGCGCCGGGCGCTGTGCCGGTGTTCGCGGACGTGGCCGCCAACGCGGCGGTGAGATCCTTGACCGATGCCGAAAGGTCGAGGCGTGCGCGCTGCAATTCCGCGTTTGCCGACGTGAGGCCTGCGACCTCGGCTCGTGATTTCGCCAGATCTTCGCGCGCAATGAGCCAGCATGCCGCGAACGAAATTGCGATCAGGCACGCCGCGGCGACCCCGGCGGCCCAGGGCCAAGCCGGCCGCGACGCGCGCGCCGCCGGCGGCGGGACCTCCAACGGCGGAGCAGCCAAGGAGTCGCGCACATCGCTCACGATGCGCGAGGCGAAACTGTCGAGGCTTGCAACCATGAAGCGGCGCACGTCGGCCGCCTGATCCCTCACCGCCGATTCGACGCGGCGTCCCCAATCGACGGCTGCACCGGCCGCGGGCGGCGGTCTCACGACCGGCGTTCCGCCTTCCAACTCCACCGGCGCTAGTGCCGCTTCGGTCATGTCGCGCCGGTCCGGCAACAAGTGCAATTCGTACAGTACTTTCGAAACATCGACCGGACGCACCTGTTTCGGCAGTACGCCCATCGCGCCGAGGGCCCGCGCTTGGCCGACGTACAGTTCGCCCTCTTGCGAGGTGTACATCATGATCGGGATCATGGCCGTCTGCGGATTGCCCTTGATCGCCTGCACCGCCTGCAAACCATCCATGCCGGGCATGAGATGGTCCATGAAAATCGCATCCGGACGATTGCCCTTCAAATATTCAATGGCTTGCTCGGCTGATTCCGCCATGTCGACTTCAATGTCGTACTTCTCGAGCATGCGGCTCAAGATGACGCGGGCCGACTTCGAGTCGTCGACCACCAATGCGCGTTTACGGGCCATACCGATAGTGTATCGCAGTCCTTTCGATGCGGCAGGCGCCGGCTCCGGACAATGTCGCCCGCCGCGGACAGATGCGCGGCAGCGCATTCAATACGCCGCTGCGAATCCTCGGCCGAGCGCCGCTGGTGTGCGGAACCACCGCGTTCGTCCGGCTGAAACTTATGAGGCGGCCTCAGGGCTCGGCGATTCTTTGTTCTGCGCAATCCACGTCAACGCGGATTCAACGTCGGCGAGTTCGCTGGCGGTAAACCCCTCGATCCTGACGCCGGTCGCCTCCGCCTTTTTCTTGGCGAGTTCGGCGGCTGCGACCGTGTGTACCCACACCAGACCGCGGCGTACTTTGGCCGTGAACTTTTGCTGCTTTTCTTCGGTCATACTTCCTCTCCTTAAAAATGTCTGGACTTGGACCCGGCACGATACACGACTAAGGTGGCCGTGCGGAACCTCCCCGTCGGGCGGCTAGGGAGCTAAAATCGCGCGATCCAGTCGCGCACTGTAGGCGTTGAGCGCACGCGAGACCACCCCTATATAGCGATCGGCTTCGTCCCATCGCCGCTCTTCGATCGCCTCGCGAATACCCGGCAGCGTTTTCACGCCGTATCCGGTATGGAAACCGGGGGCATAGACCATGTGCTGATACCATTCGCGGCCGGGCAATCCACGCGAATCGGTCAAGGATTGCTCGAGCTCCGTCAGTGTCGCATTCACGCGCTCCCGTGCCGCATTCGCGCCCGGATCGTCGACGGCCTCAAGACGCGCGTACGCCTTGTCGAATGCCTTCGCGCTCTGCTCGAGCTTCGCGACAGCGTTGTCGATCTCGGCGAAATTCAAGTAGGGAACCTCGGCTGCCCGCAGCGGCGGTGCGCGCGGCTTCTTGGGATCCGCAGCCAGGCTGTACGCGGCGTCGTCCAGCAATTTCGACAATTCGCGCGTCTTCGCCCGCATGCCGTCGGCGAGCTTGTGCAGCTCGTCGTCGTATCCAGCAATCGAGGCGGCGAAATCGCTTTCGCGCGCCGGCAACAATTGCGCCTGCGATGCTCTCAGCATCAGACGGCCCGCGACCTTGGCGAGCGCCACGCCGTACTCGAACGTGGGATCGACGAAGCGCCGAAAATGATCGAAGGAATCATACGCGGAATGGTAGACACCGTAGTCTGCTTCACCCTCGAAACCGACATCCAGGGAATTCACACCCAGGTGCTGTAGGAACGGCGTGAAGTCTGAGCCGGAGCCGAGCGCACCGAGATCTAGATCACCGCTCGGGTTGCCGCGGCCGCCGGATTCATAATTGGCGACGCGCGCCTTCGCCACGGCGCGCGCCAGTACGGTCGCGCCGGTTTCAGGATCCCTCACGTCGCGCGCCGCCTCGCTGGCGAAGTGCTGCAAACCATGGCTGCCGCTCACGCCGAGATAACCGCGGCCGTTGGTGTCGGAATTGATATAGAGGGCCGCCTTGGACCTGAGTTCCGCCGCGTGCAATTCGGCCCATTCGGTGGAACCCAATAGACCCGGCTCTTCACCGTCCCAGCTTGCATAGACCAGGGTGCGGCGCGGACGCCAGCCCTCCCTCACCAATTTGCCGATCGCCTTGGCTTCGGCCATGAGAGCGACTTGACCGGCCAGCGGATCGGTCGCGCCGAACACCCAGGCATCGTGATGATTGCCGCGGACGATCCATCGATCGGGCTCTTGGGCGCCGCGGATCTTGGCAACGACGTCGTACAGCGTCTTTTGGTTCCAGTCGGAGAGGACTTTGAGATGCACCTTCGCCGGACCCGGACCCAGGTGATACGTCAGCGGCAATCCGCCGCGCCAGGCGGCGGGCGCCGCGCGGCCACCGAGCGCGGCGAACAATGGTTCGGCCGCCGCATAGGAGATCGGCAACACCGTTATTTTCAAGATGGTCTTGGCATCTTTGACCGCGAGTCTTTTCGCGTCGGCCGTGGCGCCCACGCCGGGAGTCAATGGATCGCCGGAGTACAGCACCAAATCCGCCACCGAGCCGCGTTGCACGCCGTCGCTCGGCCGATACCCGCCTTTGGGATAAGTATCGCCGGCTCCGTACCCGTCGTCGCGCGGATCGGAATAGATCAAACAACCCACGGCGCCGTGTTCATAGGCGAGTTTCGGCTTGAGTCCGCGCCAGCCGCCGCCGTATCGAGTCAACACGATGCGGCCCTTGACGCTCACTCCCTGCCGCTCGAGTTCCAGGTAGTCGTCCGGCATTCCCTGGTTGACATAGACCAGTTCCGCGGTCACGTCCCCGTCGGCTCCGTAGACATTGTAGGCCGGCAGTTCATCCTTGGTTTTCGAGGAGGTGCTGTCGCTTGCGACCGGAGGCTCGGTCAGGCGAGCTGCGAAATGGGCCGGAGCGACGAGCTCGAGCGATATTTCGCGTGGGCTGGGATACAGCACGGAAAAAGTCTCGATGGATGCATCCCAACCCCATTCGCGGAATTTCTTCAGTTGGAATTCCGCGTTCGCCTTGTCGTGAATTGAGCCGACATGATTGGGCTCGGAGGACATCTGCTCCATCCACGAGCGCAAATCCGCCGCCGACAAATCCGAGTCGAAGCGCTGCTCCAGCTGCGCCTCGGTGGCCGCGCCGCCGCTGGAGAAACCCTGGATCTCGGCCGCGCCCACCGGCGATGCCCCCGCCGGCGATTCGGCTCGGGCGGCGCATGTGAGCGCACACATCGCCAGGCACGGTGTCAGCGACGCGCGGGCGCCCGCAATCCACGAGCCGCGACGGCCTCCTGACGCGGCTGATGTTTTTGTCGCGGCCAACATATTCCTATCCCTCGCCAAGGAGCCTGTCTGACTAATGATGCGCCTGCTAGTCGCGGATGCCCGTGCCGCGGTTCAACAGCGCGACGGCGAGCGCGAACATTCCCGCCGCCGCCGACACCATGATCGCGTAAGCCAGCCGTAGATCGACATCCGTCGTGCCGAGAAAGCCGTAGCGGAACGCGCTGACCATGTAGAGAATGGGATTGGCATGCGAGACGATGTGCGCCCAGCCCGGCAGCATCGTGATCGAATAGAAAACGCCTCCCAAGTAGGTGAGCGGCGTGAGCACGAAGGTCGGGAACCAGGAAATTTGATCGAAATTAGTGGCGAACAGCGCGTTGATGAAGCCGCCCAGCGAAAACACGATGCTGGTGAGGAATACCGCGGAAATGACCGCGAGCACATGCGTGAGCGCAAGACGCGTGAAGAACAGCGCCACGATGGTCACGACGGATCCCACCAGCACGCCGCGCAGAATGCCGCCGCCCACGTAGCCCGCCACGATCAGCCAGTTGGGCAGGGGCGAGACCAGTAATTCCTCCAGGTGCTTGCCGAATTTCGCGCCGAAGAACGACGACACGACATTACCGTAGGAATTGGTGATCACCGACATCATGATGAGGCCGGGCGCGATGAACTGCATGTAATCGAAGCCGCCCACCTGACCCACGCGCCGGCCGATCAAGCTGCCGAAAATGATGAAGTACAAGGTGGCGGTGACCGCCGGAGGCACTATGGTCTGTCCCCAGATGCGCACGATGCGGCTGAACTCTCGAATGATGATGGTCTTGAAACCGATCCAGTCGGTCGCCGCGCGCGAGACGGACATGCTCACGGCTGCAGCGCGGCGGCAGTTTCGGAGCGGCCGGCCGAGGCGCGGCCGGCAGCGGAGGCGCTGCCGTCGACGAGACGGATGAACAATTCTTCGAGGCGGTTGACCTTGTTGCGCATGCTGTTCACGGCGATTCCGTGCGCCGACAGTTGCGCGAACAGGTCATTGAGACTCTGCGTCTTCGTCATTTCTATTTCCAGCGTATGGGCATCGGACAGCACGGCGGTAAATCCCGACAATTGCGGGGCGGCGTCGCGCGAATCGCGCAGATTGAACACGAAGGTTTCGGTCTGCAGCTTGCGCGCGCAGCACGTTGGCCATGCTGTCGCGTTCGATGATGTTGCCGCCCTCGATGATCGCGACATTGCGGCACAGATTCTCCGCCTCTTCCAGATAATGCGTGGTGAGGATGATGGTGGTGCCCGCATCGTTGATGTTGCGCAGAAATTCCCACATGGAGCGGCGAATCTCGATGTCGACGCCCGCGGTGGGCTCGTCCAAAATCAGCAATCTCGGCTCGTGCATCAGGGCGCGGGCGATCATCAAACGCCGCTTCATGCCTCCGGAGAGCGCGCGCGCAATCGAGTTTCGCCGGTCCCACAACTGTAGCTGCTTGAGATACTTCTCGGCGCGCTGCTTCGCCAGCGGCCGCGGTATTCCATAGAAACCGGCCTGGTTGACGACGATGGTGAAGCAGGTCTCGAACTGGTTGAAGTTGATTTCCTGCGGCACCACGCCGATGCAGGACTTCGCCGCTTCGAGTTCCCGATCGATGTCGTGCCCGAACACCTCGACCACACCGCTGGTTTTGGTGACCAGCGAGGTGACTATGCCGATGGCCGTGGTCTTGCCGGCGCCGTTCGGGCCGAGCAATGCGAAAAAATCGCCCTCGTCGACTTCGAGGTCGATGGCCTTGAGCGCTTTGATGCCGTTCTTGTAGGTCTTGGTGAGCTGGCGAAGGACTAGGGCTTGCATAGGAGCCGGGTAGCCTAAACCTGGCGGGGCCCCGCCCGCAACGCCAATCGCCGCCGCCCCCAGGCTCCTTCGTCAAGGCTCGGACAACCGTGCCGCGGCTGCGAGTTGCAGACCGTAGAGTTGAACGCGGCGCAGCGCCGCCGGATCGGCGCGCGATGCGGCATCGGTCAGAGCGCCCCAGTAGGCTGTGCAGCCGCTCCATCTTGCGGACAAGTACCCCGCCTCGGTCGCCACCAGCGCAGGCAGGTGATTGACCGTGATACCGCGGAACGCGGCCGCGGTGGCGCCGTTCATCCCCAGCAGCAGCTGGGCCTTGAGGCCCGCGCTCGACGCCACGTGCCAGGCATAGAACAGCGCGAGGCGCACGAAGTTGACGGTCTCGTCGTCGGCCACCGACTCATCCGCGACGCGCCAGCCCCCTGAGTTCTGCAAGCGTAGTCGCCAATGCCCCTCGTCCTGAAAGCGCAGATCGAACAGCGCGTAGGGGCAGCCGGCTGCCGCGGCCCGCTGCGCCGCGGACAGCGGCGCCACACGGCCGGCCACCCAATCCGTTGTCCGGCTCGCGGTCAAATCCAAGAATCGATGATTCAGATCGCGTAGCGATCCTAGTATCTCGGCCGACAAATGCGATTCCTGTGCCCAATTGCCGACGAATGCATCCTGCATGACCGCCTCCCGCCAAAGTCCGGTTTAAGTGGGGGTTTGAGCGGCGCCTGCGCATTTCACCGCAAACACAGCGGCTATCACATGCCGGAACCACTTGGCAATCACGCTAACTTTGTGATTAATTTCTGTCAAATTCTTTTTTGACCCAAACCTTAGCGAATTGCACCAAAGGAGCCGACCATGAGAGTGTCCGATGACCGTTACACCAGGGACCGCCAGCGCCTGGATCTGGCGCTGCGCTTGATTCGCCACGAAGCCCGCACGTTCACCATTCGCCAGTGGACGGGCCTCAGCGACGATCGGATTCGCAAGCTGTACCGCAGCTACGTGATGAATCATGATGCACGGTTCGTCTCCAGGCATCGCGGCAAGTCGCCGCGCCAGGCCGCCTTTTTCTTCAGGAATGGCGAGCTCAACTTTCAATCCGCGCAGCTGGCGAGTCTCTACGTCATGTACGGACTCCTGTCCGGTACGGATTCCGGGCTCGAGCCGCGGTATCGCGTCGGATCGCTGGAGTCGGGCATCCTGCTCTGTCAGGCCTACGAGGCGTACCTCGAGCTGCATGCGCCCACCGGCATTTCCTTCGAACATGCGTGGTTTCTCCTGCTCGCGCTGGCGCGCCGCGACGAGGTCGGTATTTCGCGCTGCGACGTGTGCGGCGGAGTGCGATTGCACGATTTGCTGGCCAGACACAAGATCGGCTGCGGCACCTGTGGTCCTGCGGCCGGAGCCGCGGTTGCGTCTTCGCGCGCACCCGCACAGGCCATGGGTTACACCGCGCCCTGCTAGAATCGGAGAATGCAGCAACGGAATATCTTCGCCGGTCCCTATCTGGACCGGGCCGCCCATTTGCGGCAGGATCCTGCGTGGTTCGCCGCCGCGCTCGCCGATGAGCGCAGCCGCGCGATACCGGTGTGGAATTCGCGCAATCTCATTGCCGAGGGCGACGCCCCGCGCGCAGCGTATCTGGAGCTGACCCTGATACCGTCCGAGCGCCGCAACAGCGCGGAGCTGATATTGCTGGGCCGATTCGGCGAAACCAACTATTTCGCGTACGAAGTCGAATCGGTCGAACCGCCGCCGCTGCTGCCGGGAACCCGCTTCGAAGATCTGCGCGTCGTGGCTTCGGTGCTGCCGGTCGACGAAGCGGGACTCTTGGGTTATGCGCGCGCCATCATCTCCTGGCGGCGGCGGCACCGCTTCTGCGGCACCTGCGGTGCGAAGACCCTGTCCGCCAAGAGCGGACATGTGCTCGTGTGCAGCAACCCAAGCTGCCGCCATGAGCAGTTCCCGCGCATCGATCCGGCCATCATCGTGCTGGTCAGCGACGCGGAGCGCGCCCTCTTGGGACGCCAAGCCTCCTGGCCGGTAGGGCGCTATTCCACCATTGCTGGTTTCGTCGAACCGGGAGAATCGCTCGAAGATGCCGTAGCGCGCGAGGTGTTCGAGGAAACCGGCATCGAAGTCGACCGGATCGAATATCACTCGTCCCAACCATGGCCCTTCCCGGCATCGTTGATGCTCGGCTTCACCGCGCATGCAGTCACCACGGAGGTGCATCTGCGCGACCAGGAACTGGAAGACGCGCGCTGGTTTACCCGCGCGGAACTTGCATCGAACGGCGCGCTGCTGCCGCCGCGGCAATCCATCTCGTTCCGCCTGATCGAACACTGGTTCGATGCCGGCTCCGATGTCCATCTCCGCGACATTCAGGGGAGCGCGCCCTGGCCGCAATCGCGCTAGGCGGAAGCTACGCGACCCTGGGGTTGGTGCTTTGCGCAGCATTTTCCGCCGGTTTCGTCGATGCCATCGTCGGCGGCGGAGGCTTGATTCAGTTGCCCGCCCTGCTCGCGGGTTATCCCGCAATCGCGCCGCCCTTGCTCCTCGGAACGGGTAAGGTCGGCAGCATCTGCGGTACCACCAGCGCGGTCATGCGCTACATGCGTGTGGTACGCATTCCCTGGCGTGTCCTTCTGCCCGGCGCTGCCGTTGCGTTTCTCGCGGCGCTCGCGGGCGCAAGCTTGGTGAGCGCGGTGTCCCCTGCGCTCTATCGGCCCTTGGTACCCGTCATGCTCACGGTGGTCCTGGCATACGTGCTGTGGCACAAGGATTTGGGTGCGCGCCATGCGCCCATCGCATTTTCACCGCGTCGCAGCTATATCGCATTGGCGGCGATCACCGGCATCGGCTTTTATGACGGATTCTTCGGGCCCGGCACCGGCAGTTTCTTGATGCTGCTGTTCATCCGGCTCTATGGATTCGATTTCCTGCACGCCTCCGCCGGCGCCCGCACCATCAATGTGGCGACGAATGCGGGTGCGCTATTGTTTTTCGGAGTACACGGCGAGATTCATTGGGGCGTAGGGATTGCATTGGGCGCCTGCAGCGCCGCGGGCAGCGTGCTTGGGGCGCACACGGCGATCAGACACGGCAGCAAATTCGTCCGCGTGGCGTTCATCGCCATCGTCATCACGTTGATCGTGAAGACCGGCGTCGATGCGTGGAGTCTCCAACGCTGAAGCGCCCGCCTTCGGGCGACGCTAACCGCGTTCCCAGTGACCAGGTCTCATGCGCCAGCCGTCGCCCTGGCGTACCCATTGATGCGCGACCCAATGATGTCCGGGATGGGGAGGCGCCCAGCGTCCCTCGACCCATTCATGCCGTCCGCCAACCCAATTCCAGTATCCGCCGATCCATACGTATCCCGGCGAGGGGGCCACGCCGATGACCTCCACACGCGGCGCCGGCGGCGCCACCATCACCACCCCGTCAGCATAATAGTGACGCTGGTCGGGAACGATCACGCACCCCGCCAGGGCCATGATGAGCACCAGCCCGGATGCCGGGGCCGCCCTCGACCACTTACGCTGATTCATGAGATAACCACGTGTTGCAGGAACGGATAGATGAACTAACGTCCTTCGACTCCCGGCGTTGACGGGAGTCCGACCACGTAGGATAGCGCCGTCTACTAGCGATCACCACCCATGGCATCGCTGCGGCGTCTCAGCGGGCGCTGATAGGGTGTGGTCCCGAGGCTCATCATCGGATGCGCCAGGCGAGCCTTGAGACGATACATCGCCTGGTCCGCCCGGTGCAGCAGCACTTCGGCGCTGTCCCCATCGTGCGGATACATCGACTCGCCGATCGCGGCGGTCAAATGCTGCTCATTGCCGTGAATCCAATAGGGCAGCGCCACGCGCTCGCGGATCGTGTCCGCCACCCGGGTTACGGCAGCCGCGTCCGGCACGCTGGGAAGGACAACGACGAACTCATCGCCGCCGTACCGGCACACGAGGTCGCCGGTACGCACTCTTGCGGCGATACGCGTAGCCACCGTCGTGAGAATTTTGTCGCCCGCGGCGTGGCCATATTCGTCATTGATGCCTTTGAAGCCGTTCAGATCGATGAACAGCAAACCCACGTATTGCCGCTGTAGCACAGCCTCGGAGATGGCCGCTTCCAAGACTTCCACCATGCGCCGGCGGTTGTATAGACCGGTGAGTGCGTCCCGATCGGCGAGCCGTTGAGCTTGCGCCTCGCGCTCCTTGAGTGCGGCCAATTCACGCACCAACTGTGCGTTGGTGGCGCGGAGCGTTTCCAGTTCGTGGTGCGTATCGGTTGGATCGCGTGCCACTCTACGAAGCGGCGGCACGGCCGACCGCATTACTTCGCCGTTCAAAAGCATTTTGCTTCGACCGTATGCCATAGTTGGGTTCCTGGTGAATGCGAAACGATTGTCGCGAACCCTCCGCCTGCCGGCGATCGGCAGTCGGCGTATCAATATGTAAGATTTAGCTGACTAGTCTGATCGCAGGATGGAGATCGATCGACGGAGCTCATGTATGTCCTACACCGCGGATCCTCGGGTGCTGTTCGCCGCCGAACGCACCCTGCTTGCCTGGCAACGCAGTGCGATAGCCTTGATGGGCTTCGGCTTCGTGGTCGAACGGTTTGGCCTGTTTTTGCAGATGGTTGCTCATCTGCCCGAGTCCGGGTCGCAGCGCGGAGTTTCGCTTGGGTTGGGCGTCCTTTTGCTGCTGCTGGGGGCCGCGGTCGCTCTGATTTCGGCGCGGCAATTCCGCCAGGTCGTCAAAAATTTGGACCCGGTCGTGGTTCCCCCGGGATACTGGACACATGTAGGCGTGGCGCTCAACGTCGCGATTGCCATCATCGCCCTGATTTTTGCCTTGCGCTTTACTTGGCCGAGCCGATGAGGGATTGCGTCGGCCGTTTGACAATAATGGCTCACACCGCGTTTGACAATAATCCACCCAAGCTAATCACCTAATCATTCACCTGACCGCGGTCGAACAGCATCCCGCGATGATCGGCTTTCTCGACAATCAGTATTCGGTCGGCAAGGATTCCGATCTGGCGCGGCTCGCCGCTCGTATTCCAAGGACGATTGGTTTTCGGCGCGCTTGAGCGAGGCCGTGCAGACCGGGAAACTCGCGGTGGAGGGCGGCAGCCCGGCGGACCCGCAGGCGATGACCGAACCCGCGGCCGCGAGCGCGCAGCCGGCGATGACGGCGGCGCAGGACACCGCAGCCAGGCCCGCGCCTCCCGACCGTGTCGGCGGCGTGGCCCGGATGGCGGCCACCTTGATGCGAAGCGAAGGGGGTCCCGAAGTGGCGGTCATCGAAGCCAGCGGGTGGGATACGCACGCCAATCAGGGCGGTGCCAGAGGGGCGCTCGCGCAACGGCTGGCGGGTCTCGATAAAGCGCTGCGCGCACTCAAGGATCAGTTGGGGTCCTTGTGGCAGCAAACCGCGGTACTGGTCGTGACCGAGTTCGGCCGTACCGCCGCCATGAACGGCACTCGAGGTACCGATCATGGGACGGGCGGTTGCGCCTTTCTCGCGGGCGGGGCCGTGCGCGGCGGCCGCGTGATAGCCGATTGGCCGGGGCTCGCTCGCTCGGCGCTGCACGATAACCGCGACCTTCGGCCGACTCTCGATTTACGCAGCGTTTTCAAAGCCGTGCTCGACGAGCATCTGCGCGTCGACGCAAAGACTCTCGCCACCCGAATCTTCCCGGACAGTAGCGGCGCGCGCCCTCTCCAAGGGCTGATACGCGCCTAGATCACCTTCGGCGGATGTTCAAAACGCCAACGGTTCTGTACTGGGAGGCGTCGTCGACGTCGGTGTCTCTGAGACCGGCATCGTTGGCGGTGTGGCCATCGGCGCCGGAGTCGGCGGCGCTGGAGCCTTCGGCCGGGCCATCGTTGGCTTGGGCGAGCTCGGCTTGGGCGCAGCCTTCTTGGCGACGGGTTTGGCTTTCGCCTTCTTGGGCGCAGCCTTGACGGCCTTCTTCGCAGCCTTGAGTGCTCTGCCCGCCTTCTTCGCCTTGGCCTTCATCGGCCGCGCTTTCTTTTTCGCGGCACTCTTCTTGACGGCACGCTTAGCCTTTGCCACTGGACGCTTCTTAGACTTGCTCTTCTTTGCCATGATCACTCTTCTCCTAGAGATCGTTCGAACTCGCTGTGAGAGTAGCCCTGAAAAAGTCTGCTGTCATCTGTGTGTGAAGCTGGAGTCAGCAACACGGATTGCGTAGGCTGCCTGAGTGCTGCCGACTGACCCCATTCGCCCGCTGAAAGATGTCTGGTTGAGACCCCGACGCGTGTTTCGTGAATTGGCGGCACGACCGCTCGGGATCGCCGACTACTTGCTGGCGGCGGCTCAAGGCGTGGGCAACCTTCTCGCGCTGTGCCGGCATGTAGGAGCCGGAGCACACAGCAGCGTGGAAGCAATTCTCGCAATATCCTTTGCGTACGGCGCCGTCTCGGGCGTGGTGAGCGTGTACTTGATGGCCATTATCTATGGGCGCTTAGGGCTTCGCGCCGGCGGCAAGTCGACGACCACCCAAGTCATTCATGTCCTCGCCTACGGCGGCGTACCCATGGCGGCCTCGCTCGCCATCTGGGTGCTGACGGCACTCCTTGCCGGGGAGGCCACCTTCGTCGAGACTCCACGAGCCGATCTCGAGGCCTTCCTGGCGCTGCTGCTCCACCTGCAGTTCACCTCCTATGTTCTGTTGTTTATTTGGAGCATCGTCCTACAGGTGATGGGGTTGAGCGAAATCCAGGGCCTCACCACGCGCAAGGCCTTCGGAGTGTGGTTCCTGGGGCAGATCATCGGGTTCCTGGTCTCCCTGTTTCTGGCCTTGGCGATCGAAACACTATTCCCGGGAATCCTGATCCACTTTATCCCATAGCGCCCGAAGACCTCGGCGTTCAGATCGAGGATATCCGTGGACTCTTGGCGCCAGACCGGCGTCGCAGGTCTTGGAATAAGAGTATGGACTTGCGGCGATTGCGAAACGGTCCACGACCGCGACGTCAACGCCGCGAGGAACATTCTCGCGGCGGGAAGCCGCCGTCTTGCAGAAGAAATCCCCGCCCTTTGAGGGCGCGGGAGGACGTCAACCCGCAGAACTGACGCCGGGCGCAGGCGGTACGCTGTCGACTTCCGCCGCCAAGGGCTCCGGTACCGCATCCGGCGCCGGTACAGGTGCTTGGTTCGGCGTGGCCGGCTGCTTCGGCGCGACGGCTCGCTTGGGTGCGGCGGGTCGTGACACGCGCCACGGATTCGGGGATTTGGCGCGCTGTGACGATCGCTTCGATATCTTGGTAGCCGACGGCTTAGATTTTGACGCCTTAGCTGTTGACGCCTTAGCTGTTGACGCCTTAGGTTTTGAGACCTTGGGTTTTGACGCTTTGGGTTTTGACGCCTTGGCGCGTACTTTCGTGCCAACTGCGGCTTTTCGGGGAGCGGCTGCCTTGGCGCGAACTTGCAGCGCAGCCTGCGCCGCTTTGGCCTTTTTCCTTGCTTGCTTCGCGGCCTTTTTGCTCGCTTTCGCTAATTTTCGGGCCCGCTTGAGCACGTTCTTGGCGGCGCGCACCTTCTGCTTCGCCGCATCGGCGCGCGCGACAGCCGTTGCTGCATCGGCATTCAGTCGTTGCGCCGAAGCGGCACGGTTCGGATGTGCATCCGATGATCGAGAGATTGCCACGGTGCGATGCCTCGCCAAAACAATGGTGGCCGCTGAGCTTAGCCCCCGTTACCGGGGCTGTCACCCATCCGCTGCGCTTCAATGTCGCGTCGATGCCTCAAGACAGCACGCGGAACAGGAATTCACGAATGTCGGTGACTTCCGCGGCGCAGACGGCGTGTCCCATCGGATACTCATGCCACTCGACCAAGTATCCCTGCGCCTTGAGGAAGTTGCGCGCCTGCACCCCCATAGCTAGAGGGAGTACGGTATCCCCTTGGCCGTGAGCCATGAATATCGGGGTGGAGTTGTTTGCGGGTGCGCGCTCGGCACTGAAGCTGCTCTCTCGCGGGAAATAACTGGACAATGCCATGACGCCCGCCAGGCCCTCCGGCAAACGCACTGCCGTATACAGAGATACGGCGGCCCCTTGTGAAAAACCGGCGAGGACAATGCGATTCGCCGGAATTCCACGCTCGACCTCCCGGGCAATCAGCCGCCGAATCTGTGCATCCGCATCGCGAAAACCGGCCACGTCTTCCGCCGCCTTGCGGTCCAATCCCTTGATGTCGTACCAGGCACGCATGGACATGCCGCCGTTGATGGTCACCGGACGCACCGGGGCATTGGGAAAGACAAAGCGCCACGCCCGTTCACCTCGACGCACGATCTCGGGCACGATGGGTTCGAAATCATGCCCATCGGCGCCCAGACCATGCAGCCAGATCACGCTGGCGTTCGGCATTACCGCGGTTTCTACTTCAATGGTTTCCAGCATGGCCGGCAATATATCATCGCGGTATGCGGGTCACGTTGGATCATCTGCGCCGTTACGCCATCGCGCGATCGCTGTTCAAGCCCACGACCCTTAAGCGGGCGATAGACAAGCTGGGATTCGTGCAGGCGGATCCGATCCGTGCTCCGGCCCGCGCCCAAGACCTGACTCTGCGCCACCGTGTGGCGGGCTATCGGGCGGGCGACCTCGAGCGCCGCTACCCGAAACTGCCGCTGGAAGAAGACTTCTTTGTGAATTATGGATATATGCCGCGGGCCCATCATCAATTGATGCACCCACGAACGGCGCGAACGGTGTGGACGCCGGCGCGTGCCGCGCAAGCGGCAGCGGTGCTGGAATTCATCCGCGCACGCGGCGCCGTGCACCCGCGCGAGGTGGACGCGCATTTCGCGCACGGCAAAGTGACCAACTGGTTCGGCGGATCGTCGAACGCCAGCACCGAATTGCTCGACGTCATGCACTACCGCGGACTGCTGCGCGTGGCGCGCCGTGAAGGGGGCACTCGGGTGTACGCCGCGCGCGATACCGCGGAAGGCCCGGATACGGTCGCACTGCCGCTCGACGCGGGCGCCGTGAGCGCAAGGATGGACGCGCTGGTGGACGTGGCCGTCCGCAAATATGCGCCGCTCTCGGCGAGCACCTTGGGTCAGCTGGTCAGGCATTTGCGCGGCGGCGCGCCGCAGTGGACCGCGCACCGCGGCGACGCGCTCGCTCGCGCCAAGCAACGCCTTGCTCACGCTCGCGTTGACGGCGTCGACTGGTACTGGCCTGCCGCGGACAGACCCACATCGGCCCGTTGGCGGCCCGACGAGAGCGTGCGCTTGCTGACGCCCTTCGACCCGATAGCCTGGGATCGCCGCCGCTTCGAAGTCTTCTGGGGCTGGGCCTATCGCTTCGAGGCTTACACGCCCGCGCCGAAACGCAAACTCGGCTACTACGCACTGCCCCTGTTATGGCACGAGCGGATGATCGGATGGGGCAATGTGGCGGCGGCCCAGGATGGGCTGCGCTGTTCTTTCGGCTACATCGGCGGCCGCGCGCCGCGCTCCGCCGCGTTTCGTGCGGGCCTCGAGGCGGAACTCGCGCGGATGCGCACCTTCCTTGGCATGGCGGGTTGAGCCGCGCCGGTAGCGCGGAAAAGCGCCCGTCACGCGACCCTTCCTATCATCTACGCTTTCGCTGCCAGGCTCTTGCGGATATCGGCGGCGATTTCGTAGGAGCGCAGCCGTGCGGCATGATCGAATATCTGCGCGGTGATCATCAATTCGTCCGGCCGCGTCCGTTCGATGAATGCAACCAGGGAATTGCGGACCGTCTCGGGCGAGCCGACGGCCGAGCAGGTGAGCACGTCGGCGAGCAGAGCCTTGGCGGACGGCGGGAGTTGGCTCTCGTACCCGTCGATCGGAGGCGGCAGTTGCATCGGCCGCCCGCTGCGCAGGTTCACGAATGCCTGCTGCATCGACGTGGCGAGGAAGCGAGCCTCCGCGTCGGACTCCGCGGCAAAGACGTTGAATCCCAGCATCACGTATGGCCTATCGAGCTGCACCGAGGGCTGGAATCGCGCACGATAGATGTCCATGGCCTGCATCATCATCGCGGGTGCGAAATGCGAAGCGAATGCAAAGGGCAGTCCCAGAG
>WNFL01412559.1_pt1 | contig 23500 bp, 16 predicted proteins | sample 5400361 | NCBI WGS metagenome assembly WNFL01 (sample SAMN13153351, study PRJNA577476) | soil metagenome | isolation source: 40 cm soil on Douglas fir-dominated hillslope | place: USA:California | collected 2013-09-17
ACATCCAGTATCAAAGACCCGAAAGAGTGTTCCTCCGCAGCACCCATGGCGGACATTTCAATATGGCAGAAAACCGGACATTTCTACTTTGCGTTGACACGGTCGATGGATCACGGTCGATGGATCACCAGGATCACCAGCCGGGAGTCGGGAGTCACGGGTCACGTATCGCCCTGTCCCAAAGTGGACAGATGCCTACGCCCTCCCTCATGTATATAGTCGCTGTGCTATCCTCGCCTTTCTGCGTTCGGGGGATGGCCCATTCCTCCCGCCTTGGAGGTCGTCATGAAAAAGACTTTGAAGATTGTGCTCATCGTGGTGGGTGTGCTGGTCGTGGTGGTGCTCGTAGTGCCGTTTTTGATTCCCGTGAATCAGTTCCGGCCCACGATTGAGGAAAAAGCTTCGGCGGCGCTGGGGCGCAAAGTCGAACTCGGCAATCTGAGCCTGTCGCTCATTAGCGGCTCGCTCTCGGCCGACAATATCACCATCGGCGACGATCCGAAATTCAGCTCGTCTCCCTTTCTCACCGCGAAGTCGCTGAAGGTGGGCGTGGAAATGATGCCGCTGATTTTCTCGAAGACGCTCCATGTCACTGGCGTCACGATTGACACGCCGCAAGTGACGCTGCTTCACAACGCCGCCGGCGTGTGGAACTATTCCTCGCTGGGTGGTTCCGCCGCAAAAGCGAAGGCCAAGGAGGGGCCGGAAAAACCTTCCCCGGCAGCCGCGGCCGAAGTGTCCGTCAAGAAAGTTACGCTGAGCGACGGCAGCATCATCGTCGGCTCGACGAATTCGCAGAAGCGCAGCACCTACGATCACGTTAACGTCACCGCTTCGGACGTTTCGCTGACTTCGAAATTTCCGGTCACCGTCACGGCGGATTTGCCCTCTGGCGGCAAGTTCAAGCTGGACGGCACTTTTGGGCCCGTGGATCAAGCGGATACTTCGCTCACTCCACTCAATGCCAAGCTCAACGTCACGGGCTTGAATCTTGCCTCCACGGGTTTCCTCGACTCTTCCGCGGGTCTTGGCGGCCTTGTTGATCTCGACGGCAATCTCTCCTCGCAAGGCGGCGAAGCGCAAACCAAGGGCACCGTCAAGTTTTCCAATGCGCTTTTGGTCGCCGGAGGTTCGCCCTCCGGAGTTCCCGTGACCGTGAATTACGATACGAAATACAATCTCCGCAAGAACGCCGGCGTGCTGAATCCTTCGACGCTTAATATCGGCAACGCGGCAGCCCATCTCAACGGTACTTACGAAACGGCGGGGGAGGCTACGGTCATCAACATCAAGCTCGACGCCAAGAACATGCCCGCGAAAGATCTCGAAGCGTTCCTTCCCGCGCTCGGCGTGCATCTCCCGAAGGGCGCTTCGCTTCAGAGCGGGATGCTCAACAGCGATCTCACTCTCACAGGTCCCACCAACAGAGTCGTCACCACCGGCACGGTCGGCCTTTTCAACGGCGTGCTCGCGAACTTCGATCTCGGTTCGAAAATGGCTTCCGTCGCCTCGCTCGCAGGAATCAAATCGGGCCAGGACCTGAATATCGAGAAACTCACCTCGAATGTCCGCATGGCGCCCACCGGCATTCAGGCTGAGAACTTTCTTGCCGTCCTTCCAACCATTGGGAATCTCACCGGTGCGGGCACGGTGGACTCGAAGAACGTCCTCAATTTCAAAATGCTGGCAACGCTCACGAAAGAGGCCAGCAGCGCGGCAGGCTCAGCCGCCGGTGGGGCGAATAGCGCCGCTGGCGCTCTAGGCGGAATTCTGGGCACGGTCACCGGCGGCAGCGTGGGTGGCGGCGGGTGCAGCAGCGGTGGCGGTCTGAAAATTCCATTTCAGATTGAGGGCACTACCTCCGATCCCAAATTCATTCCCGACGTCGGAGGTCTCGCCAAAGATTTATTCAAGTCTGAGTTGGGTTGCCTCGGCGGAAAATCTTCCGCCAGTACCACCAAAGTGCCAGCGCAAGGGCAAAATCCGGTCGACGCCATAAACGCGCTCGGCGGATTGTTTAAGAAGAAAAAACCGTAGGGCAGAAAACTAAAAACTAGAAACTAGAAACTGATACTTCATTCGTAACGCAGGGCGACGATGGGATCGACATGTGCTGCACGTCGCGCCGGAATGTAGCAAGCGAGCAGTGCTGCCCCCACAAGGAGCAGTGTCACCCCGCCGAAAGTCAGCGGATCGGTAGCTGTGACGCCAAAAAGCAGCGACTCAACGGTGCGTGTCAGTGCCAGCGAACCGGCAATCCCAATCGCCACACCTATAAAAATAGTGCGCAATCCCTGGCTCAGGATCATCCTTAGAACGTCGCCGGAACGCGCGCCGAGAGCGACACGCACGCCAATCTCACGGGTGCGGCGGCTGACCGAATAGGCCATCACGCCAAAGACGCCTGCGGTAGCGAGCAGCAGCGCGACGATTCCGAAGAATCCGACGAGAATGACGTTAAATCTCCGCGAGCCCAACGAAGCAGAATAAACTTGCGAGAGCGTCCGGAACCTCGCCGGAATCTCCGGGTTGAGGTCCTGCAGAATTCCTCGTGCTGCCGAAGTGACCAAGCGTGTGTCGGCATCGCTCAGCATGGTCACAGTGATCGCCGCGCGTGGCCGCTGGAATAGATTCACATAGACGGTGGGACGCGGCGGCACATCGAGGCCATATTCGTGAACGTCGCCCACGATCCCGACGATGGTCAGTAGGCGCAAGTCCCCGTCCGTCCCCGTCCATGTTTCCAAACTGGATGGTGTGGCCGATCGGATCTTGATTTGGCCACCGGTCGCGGGCAAGCGATTCGCTGATTACGGCAACGTGCGGAGAATTCGCGCCGTCGCGCTCGTCAAAGATTCGCCCCCGAATCAGGGGAATTCCGAGAGCCTGGAAGTAATCGTCCGTGGCCACGCCGAAATCCGCAACGCCAAGGCGCTCTTTTTGACGGAGCAGAGAGCCAAAGCCATCCACACTCTTGGGCATCTCGTTCTGCGTCATTAGCACAAACATTCCGTCGGGAAGTCCGCCATCCTCATTCATAGGCAGGCCGCTAGTCGCGCCAACTTTGTGTACGCCCGGGATTTGTTTGAGGCGGTCAATCAGGTTTGAAAAGAAAATCGCCTGACCTGCTTTTGCTTTAGGATCTACCACCCACGGAAGCGACACATCCATCGTGACAATTTTGTCCACGCGGAAGCCGGGATTCACTTCCAGCACTTTCAGCAAGCTGCGCCCGAGCAATCCCGCTCCGACCACAAGAACCAATGTGATCGCGATCTGCGCCGCCACGATGGCCCGGCCCACGCGCTGGCTGCCTTGCGAACCTGCTTGTCCACGCCCGCCTTCCACCAAGCCCTTGCGCACGTCTCCGGAAGTCGCGCGAACGGCGGTGAACGCTCCGAGGCCGGCGGCAACCGCAGTTGAAAGCAGGAACGCGAACACAAGTACTGGAACACTGATCGAAACGCTGTTTAGCCGCGGGAGATTTTGCGGCGCCAGCCCAACCAATCCCGCTACGCCCCAGAACGCTCCCAGTACGCCAAGACCGCCGCCAACCAGCGAAAGCAGAAAGGCTTCGGTAAGGAACTGACGAATCAACCGGCCGCGTGCCGCGCCGAGGGCGCCGCGAATGGCGAGCTCGCGCTCCCTCATCGACGCTTGTGCCAGCGATAAATTCGCCACGTTCGCGCATGCCACCAGCAGCAGAAATGCCACCGCACCGAAAAGGACCAACAGCGCCGAGCGAGCCTTGCCCGTGATCGAGTCCTGCAGCGGGAGGACAATTCCATCTCTAAGGAGATAATCGCCTTGCTCGCTCGAGGTATCGTGAATACGCCGGGCTATCGCGCTAATATCTTGATTTGCCAGCTCTACGGTCACGCCGTCGCGGAGACGCCCGACTGCATAGTAGTTGTGCGACGTCCTGCTGGGGTTTTCCCCGTCCAAATCGGCTGGCAGCCACAGATCGACATCTGTGGGGAAACGAAATCCGGCCGGGAGCACGCCGATAACGGAGAAGACCGCGCCATCAATCTTCAAGTGCGACTGCGAGAGGTCCGGCGAAGATCCGAGATACTGCTTCCAGTATCCATAGCTGACAAGAGTGGCGCGGCCCGCCCCTTTCTTCGCGTCGCCGGCACTGAAATCCCGCCCGAGGATCGGCTGAATGCCTAAGACCTTGAGAAAGTCGGGAGAGACGGATGCCACTGTCGTGCGCGAGGGCTGCGAAGCCCCCGAAACTGACACCACATAGTAGTTATACTTCGCAATCGCCTGGAAGCTGCGGTTTTGATCGCGAAAGTCGTCGAAGTTCGGGTCCGCAAGATGGGACCACCCGCCCTTCGAGTTGACTTCGAAGACCGCCATGATCCGGCTCGAATCGGTGTACGGCAGTGGGCGCAGCAACACGCCATATACAACGCTGAAGATTGCCGTGGTCGCGCCGATACCAAGGGCAAGGGTAAGGAGAACGACGACGGTAAAGCCGGGATTTTTTCGCAGCATACGAAAGGAGAAGCGCAAATCCTGAAAGAACGTTTCCAGAAGGGGCAATCCGCGGCGCTCGCGATAAAGTTCTTTGGTTTGTTCGACGCCTCCGAGTTTGATCATCGCCTGGCGACGTGCTTCTGCGGCGCTCATACCGGTGCGCAGATTGTCTTCGATGTGCATCTGGAGATGGCTTTCCATTTCGTCAGCGAGTTCGCGCTCTCGCCGGTCTTTGCGAAAGAGACCAGCCAGACGTATGAACAACGCGCGCAGCAACTTCATGCGGATTCCTTTCCGGGGGCCAGGAAGCGCGCCAGAATTTCCGTGGTCTGCTCCCACTCGCGCGCTTCTTTATCCAGTTGCTTGCGGCCGGCGCGGGTCAGCTTGTAGTACTTAGCTTTGCGGCTGTTGTTCGAGGTGCCCCACTCGGAGGAAATGTAGCCCTCCTGCTCCAGCTTCAGCAGGGCGGGATAAAGCGTTCCGTAGTTCACGGCCAGCAGGTCGCCGCTGGTTTGCTCGATGCGGCGCGCGATTCCGTATCCGTGTAGCGGCCCGAGGGCTTGCAGCGTTTTCAGAACCATTAAAGCGAGTGTTCCTTGCCAGACGTCCGCTTTGTCGCCCATTGTCTTCCCCCAAGGGGCTCCTATGGGATGCCCATATCGTATATGCCACCGTCCCTATTGGAATGCAATAGAAGAAACGAAGGCCCCCGGCAATTTGTTTCCGGATTGTCCACTTTTTTTTGAGGCATGGCCTTCTTGACTCTGCCGAAACTTCCCACTAGCCTCATGCGTCTACCTTTACGGTTGCCGGGGGACGGTTGTCCTTTCAACGCTCTCGCGAGGAGTTCTTGCATGCATTCCAATGTGGTTCTCAGGTGTGTGTCAGCAGTCTGCTTCGCGGCTCTTTTTGCAGTTCTTTGTATGGCGCCGCCTCTTCTGGCACAAGGCGGCGAGCCGCAATACTTCGCCATTCGCGGGGCCAGAGTCGTCCCCGTATCCGGACCGCCCTTGGAGAACGCCACCATCGTCGTCTCTCGCGGCCTGATCGCGGGCGTTGGGAAAGATATTGCCATTCCACCCGAGGCATGGGTCATCGACGGAAAAGGCCTGATTGTTTATCCGGGGCTAATCGACTCTTTTACCGACGTTGGGATTTCCGCCGCTGTTCCCGCCAGTGGCGAAGGCGGTCCGCGCGGCTCACAAGAAAGGGCGCGCGGTCCCGAGGACCGGCCCTACTCGGTGCCGTGGCGAAGCGGGGCGGACGAAGTCAGCCTGAGCGATAAACGCATCGAAACCTGGCGCAGCGCGGGATTTGCCACGGTTGTTTCCTCGCCCAAGGGAGGAATCTTCCCGGGGCAGGCGGCCGTGTTGGATTTGGCGGGCGAACGCGCGGGGGATCTGGTGGTGAAATCGCCGGTAGCGATTCCCGTGACATTTCAGACTTCGGGAGGATTCGGCGGCGGGTTTCCCAGCTCGATCATGGGCACGCTGGCCTACATTCACCAGGTCTGGCTGGACACGGAATGGAGCAGCAAGGCGCAGGTTATTTACGAGAAGAATCCGCGCAGCGCGGCACGGCCTCGATATGACCGCACCGAAGCCGCGCTCGCCGAGGCGCTGGAGGATCACGCGCTGGTCTTGATTCCGGCGAACAATGCCGTCCAACTTCGGCGCGCGCTTGAACTGGTCGATCGTTGGCATGTCAACGGCGTCATTTATGGCGGACAGATGGCATACGAAGTCGCTCCGGAAATTGCCGCGAAAAAACTTGCCGTGCTTGTGAATCTGAAGTGGCCGGAAGCCGAGAAGGATGCTGATCCCGAAGACAAGCCGCCGCTGCGAACTCTGCGGTTCCGCGATCGCGCGCCGTCTTCACCGGCGGCGCTGGCCAAAGCCGGCGTCAAGTTTGCGTTTTATTCCGGCGGAATCACTCCGCCTAGAGACATTCTCAAGGCCGCGAAGAAGTCGATTGATGCGGGCCTTGCGCCGGACGCCGCTCTCCGCGCGCTGACGCTGTCGGCGGCGGAAATCTTCGGCGTTGCGGACCGCCTGGGCTCGATCGAAATCGGGAAAATCGCGAACCTCGTTGTCGCCGACGGCGACCTCTTTGAGGAAAAAACAAAGATCAAAATGGTTTTTGTGGACGGCCGCAGATTTGAAATTCGCGAGCCGGAGAAGCCCAAAGATCCGCCGAAAGGGGACATCAGCGGGAGATGGAAGCTTTCCTATACCACGCCCGACAGTGGTCCCGATGAATCCACCGCGGACCTGACGATGGATAAGGACGGATCGATCTCCGGCACGATTACAAGCAAGCGTGGCACTGCTTCAATTATCAGCGGCTATTTGAGCGGGGACAAGTTCAGCTTCACCATCAACATTCCGATCGAGGGATCTCCCGCGGACGTCATTTTCTCTGGGACGTTCGACGGAACTTCCGTGAAAGGCAACATCGCCGTACACGGTTTTTCGCTGGAGTTTACGGGCGTCAAACCCACGAGTGCGACCACTGCTGCAGCAGCCTTGCATGGAGGGGCCCAGTGAAGAGCTCATCTCGATTTTTCATTCACGCAAGGAATCTTCAAATCCTTAACCTCCTTTCCGTCCTCTACGTGATTTCCTTTCCAATTTTGGCGCATGCCGCCACGCCGGCGGACGCGCCCGCCGTCATCGTGATTGAAAACGCCACCATTCTCACTGTTTCGCACGGAACGATTGAGCACGGCTCCATCCTTATAAAGGATGGCAAAATTGCCGAGGTCGGCCAGTCCGTTAAAGTGCCGAAAGACTCTCAGGTGATCGATGCCGCGGGGCAGTTCGTCATTCCCGGCATTATCGATTGCCATTCGCACATTGCCGCCGAAAGTATCAACGAGGGCAGCGTTTCCGTCTCCTCGATAGTGAACATGGCGGAAATCCTGAATCCTGAAGACATCGACATTTATCGCGATCTGGCAGGCGGAGTCACAGCAGCGAATATTCTTCACGGTTCCGCCAATGCGATCGGAGGGCAAACGCTGGTCATCAAACTTCGGTGGGGCCAGCCAGCGGCTAAGCTCCCGTTCGAAGGCGCGCTTCCCGGCATCAAGTTCGCCCTGGGCGAAAATCCCAAGCGTTCCAACTTCAGTATTCCGGGACAGCCGAAGCGCTATCCAGCGACGCGCATGGGCGTCGAAGAAACCATTCGCGGGGCGTTTAGCGAGGCCCGCGACTACAAGAAAGCCTGGGGCGATTACAACAAGCGCGCCGCTGCCGGTGAAAAAAATCTCATCCCGCCGCGCCGCGATCTGCGCCTCGAACCTCTCGTCGAAGTGCTCGAAGGCAAGCGTTACGTTCACTCGCATTGCTACCGGGAAGATGAAATCCTGATGCTCCTTCGTGTAGCGAAAGAATTTGGCTTCAAAGTCCGCACCTTTCAGCATGTTCTCGAGGGCTACAAGGTCGCCGATGAACTGGCCGCCGCCGGAGTCGGCGCTTCCACATTTTCCGATTGGTGGGCCTACAAAGTGGAGGCGTACGACGCGATTCCTTACAACGCTGCGCTGATGACGCGCCGCGGCGTGGTCGTCTCGATCAATTCCGACGACGCGGAAGAAGCCACGCACCTGAATCAAGAAGCGGCGAAGAGCATGAAGTACGGCGGCCTCACACACGACGAGGCGCTGAAGATGGTCACGCTGAATCCGGCGATGCAGCTCGGCATCGACAAGCGCGTTGGCACCATTGACGTCGGCAAGGATGCCGACCTCGCGATTTACAATCATGATCCGATGAGCGCGTACGCTGTGGTGCAGAAGACGCTGATCGATGGCCACGTGTATTTTGACCGCCAGCGCGACATAGCCGAGCGCGCCGAACGCGAAAAAGAGAAGAAAGCGCTGATCGATAAATTCAAGAAAGCCGCGGAGAAAAAGGCGGAAGAGAAAAAGCCCGAAGAGAAAAAGCCTGATGCCGCCGGTCAAAAGCCTGCCGAGAAGAAACCCGAAGAGAAAAAACCTGAAGTAAAGAAGCCGGAGGAGAAACCAAAACCGCCCCAATCCGATGGCACCGACTCCGCAACTGTGGGTGTCATGCCCGGGGGTGCGCGGTGAAAAGCACAGGGCTCACTTTCCGCATCGCTCTCGTTGTCAGCGCGCTCTGCGCACTGCCGGCCATTGCATTCGGCCAAACGCAGCCCTCAACGACATACGCGTTGACACATACAAAGATTTTTACGCTCGCGGGAAACACCATTGAAGACGGCACGGTCATCCTTCGCGATGGAAGGATTGCCGCTGTCGGCGCCACGGTGGATGTTCCCGCAGGAGCGCAGGTGATCGATGCAAAAGGGCTGCAAGTCTATCCCGGAATCTTCGACTCGATCACGCAGATGGGATTGCGGGAAATCGGCGCGGTCAGCGCTACCGTCGATTCGACAGAGACAGGGAGCTACAACCCGGATGTCGTTGCGGCCACGGCGGTGTCTCCCTCGAGCGAGCACATTCCGGTAACCCGCGCGGCGGGCATTACGGAAGTTCTCGCCGTGCCTGGCAGCGGCGGATTCGATTCCGGGAGTTCAAGCAACGTAATCGGCGGCCAGGCTTCCGCTATCCATTTGTCGGGCTGGGCCATCGACGAAATGCTCATCAAGAAGAGCGCGGCAATGGTGCTCCATTGGCCGGAGATCGAGACGCAAACGTTCGACTTCACTACCTTCTCGCGAAAAGAAAAACCGTACGGCGAGGCCAAGCAAGAATACGACAAACAGGTGAATGAACTCACGGACTGGCTGGAGCGCGCCAGACACTACGCTCAGGTTATGGAGAAGGGCTCGCCGGCGAAATACGATCGCGACCTGAAGCTCGAAGCTCTCGTGCCGGTCGTTCGCGGGGAACTATCGGTGCTGGTTTTTGCCGATCGCTCGCGCGAGATTCGCAACGCCATCGAATTTTGCGATAAGCAAAAGTTGCGGATGATCCTCGCCGGCGGCGCGGAGGCTTACAAGGTCAAAGACCTGCTCCGTTCTAAAGGTGTTCCCGTCGTCCTTCGGCCGATGCTGACGCTCCCGCCGGACGAGGACGATCCTTACGACCGTTTGCTTTCGCAGCCCGCGGAGCTTGCGGCTGCAGGGGTGAAATTCGCTATCGCCAGCTTCGATAATTCCTTCGCGCGGCGGTTAGGACAAAACGCCGCGAACGCCGTTGCACACGGCCTGCCGCATGAGGAAGCGCTCAAGGCGGTCACGATTTATCCCGCGCGGATTTTCGGCCTCGACGATAAGATCGGAACCATCGAGCAGGGCAAGCTTGCCAACGTCATCGTCACCAACGGCGACCCGCTCGAACTCACCACCGACGTCAAGTACCTCTTTATCCGTGGACAACTCACGTCGATGGACAACCGGCATCTGCGTCTTTACGAAAAATATTCGAAGAGGCCGAAGCCGCAGTAATTCGAGGCGAATTGCAGTTGAAGTGGGTCCCGCAGAGGCGGGGTCCGCCACTGCAACTCAGGATCCTGCCTCGAGTTGCCATGCCCGGAGTTGGTCACCTCAACTTTCCGAGAAACTTTTTGAGCTGGATTGCGTTCCTATAGTTGAACCTCATGCGCACGCGCCTGCCCATCGCTCTCATAGTGCTAGTCCTCAGTGCCGGGGCCCATCCGGCTGGCGCGCAGGAGGAGCCGGGGAAGGTCGTCGATCAATATGTGAAATCTGCGGGGGGCGCAAAGGCATTGTCCCGGATCCAGACTTTGACGCTGGAGGGAACGTTTACCAACGAGGAAGGAAAGAGCGGTACGTACACGCTGGATACCAAGCTGCCGAATCGCTACTACTCGGAGTTGCTGGCCGGCGACAAGAACCTGATTGAGGCGTACAACGGGAAGTCAGCGTGGCACCGGAATTCCGAGGGTGAGCTTGGCACGCTGGTGGGTCCTGAAGGCATGCAACTGGAAGCGGCCGCGCAGTATTACAACTCCCGGCTGTTGAATCTCAAGAAAAACAAGATCACGCTGGCATTTGTCGGCCACGCGCAAGTACGTGGAAGGGATTCGCTGCAACTTGAGGTCGCGGCGGCGACTGGCATGAAGCGGCAAGTATTCTTCGATCCGCAGACGCACCTGATCGTAAAAGAAGCGGCGACCGTCGGCGGCGTTGAGGAAGAAATTCTATATGACGACTACCGAGCGGTGGATGGCGTAAAGTTGCCTTACAAGATCGAGCTGCACCGGGGAAACGACAAGTACAACATCGAGATCTCCCGCGCCGTAGTCAACGGAACCGTTGGCGAGCGCGTGTTTGATTTCCCTATCAAGTCGCAAGTCAAGCTGCCGGACTTGAAAGCGCTGTTCAAAGAGATTGATGACAACCAGAAGGCCATCGACAAACTCAAGGAGAACTACGCCGGATCGCAATCGGAGGACGAGACTGAGTTCGAGGGCGACGGAAAAGTAAAGAAGCATGAAATCAACGAGTACACGTTTTTCTATCTCAACGGCGACGAGATCACCACTCTGGTGAAGAAAGACGGCAAGCCGCTGAGCGAGGCGGAGCAGAAGAAGGAAAACGAGAAGACGCAGAAGCGCATCGAGGAACACCAGAAGCGCACAGCCAAGAAAGAAGCAAAAGAAGAGAAGGCCAAGGAAGAAGGGAAGAGCGACGAGAAAGACGAGCCTGGAATTGAAATATTCCTGCGCGCGTGCCAGTTTGTGAATCCGCGGCGGGAACGTTTTCGCGGGCAGGACGTATTGGTTTTCGATTTTGAACCCAATCCCGAATTCAAAGCGCACAAGCTGGTTGAAAAAGTAGTGCAGAAACTCGCCGGAGTCGTTTGGGTGGATGAGAAAGCGCACGACGTGGCGCGGTTGGAAGCGTACTTTACCGGCGACATGAAGATTGGCGGCGGCTTGCTGGCGAATTTGCAGAAGGGCACCAGCTTCGTTTTCGAGCAATCGTTTGTGAATAACGAGGTGTGGCTGCCCACGTACATGGAAGCGCACGTCGGAGTGCGTTTCCTGTTGGTGAAAGGAATCAAGGCCAGCATCGCGACGCGCTATTGGGACTACAAGAAATTCAATGTAGAGACACTCTCCACAATCGCGAAGCCCAAGGGAGCGACCGAGGCCGACACGCCGACAAAGCCGGAGTAGCACTGCAGATGGCGATCGGGCTAACAGAGCGCTTTCTTGCTATTCTCAAATCAGAGTTTGTCGAGCGGCGGCCATCTCGGACAATCTCCAGGCTAAATCTTGCATTACTTCCAGGCTTCTGTAATTGGGGCCGCGTTCGCATCCCCAGAATTCAACTGAGGCAAACTAAAGTTATCCTCAATCGTTCTTAGGACGCTATAGTGATTGTATTCCTTGTCTACCGTCTGGTTTTTTACCATATCTCCGAGGAACACGGTATAGATCCGATCGTTCTTCTCATTCCCCTCGGATTCATCGTAAGTGACTACGACGAGAGTTCCCTTCATCTCTTTCTGATCCCAGGGAAACCATGTCCCGAAGAATGTTTCCAGCCAGTGCGAACCCTTTTGCAGTCCCTTCCTGGAGTTATAGAGAGGGTCGTGTCCATCGTCGTCGAGGTTGGGGGTATAGAACATGTATCGAGGCAGAGGGAATTTCTTCGGGTCTTTTCTGAACATTTCGATGGCCGTCACGAACGCATTGTGTGGATCTTTCGTGTCGACCGAAACTACGTTGCCATAGCTTTCCTTTTGAATTTTCTCAAAACTCAAGAACGGTACATGCTTGCGGGCATATTTCCCTTTGGAGGCGTCAAGATAAGGTTGAACGCCGGAAGGATAGTTTTCTGCATAATTCGTCCAATCGAGTAAATCACCAATGGTCCTATGCTCAGGGTCGTCGGGGAAGCTTATCTGGTGGTCACTACGCGTCCCAAAATAACTGCCGGCAATCATGACGAGGTAATTCAGGTAGGACGGATGATAGAGGTTTTTGAAATTTGTGAAGCTGGTTCCCTCGGTCGCCAGTTTCGCTAAAAACTCATTGCTCATCGCTGAAGAGTAGTCTTGGTTCTCCAAGACAATAATCAGTACGCGCTCAAAGTGTTTACCGGGAGCCAGGACCGGAGCCTTGCCATTTTCCGTTTGCAGGCCGCTGCTGGTGAGGGCAGCCCCGCAGGTTACGAGGACTGCCGACACCCAAATTTTCGCTAATCCGGACAATCGCTTACTTTTCATTTAAGGGCCTCCTATTCAGAGCGGACGGTCGTTTTCTGATAGCTTATTCTAAGCGGCTGGCAAGGAACCGTACTGCGCAAGAGTGAACAGTCGCCCTTCCACAAATTCCATGAAGCTCCGGCTATTTTGGTCTACCCTCTTCCCAATTCAATCTGCCTGACTATTTCCGTCGAAGAACCTTGCGGCGGATATCCGGCCAGAACTCCCTGATGAGGTTATTAAGGCCGGCGGCTTCCGACTGTGTTGCCCAGTTCACTGCCGTATTATGAAAGCTGCGCTCTTGGGGTGGGTAATAAAGGTTGGCTAGCCCCGCTTCCATTCCATTCCCGGCAATTTCAGAAATGTTGAAGGTATTGCGGCCGGAATCGGTCCTGGTAATGACGACCCGGGATAACGCGTACCCGGCGCGGCGGAAAAACCCTCCATAGCCGAGGGTATAGTAACGCGGATGTTCATGAGTCAGCGTGGGGACAATGGCTTCCGTGAAGAAAGATCCAGACGCTTGATCCGCAAACGCCCGCCAATAGTAGCGGCCATACCCAGCGGCCCCCTGGTGCAACTCCGGATACGACTTCAGAGCCATGCTTTGGGCGGCCTGCAGTCCTGACCAAATGAACGACGAATAGTCACCGCTATCCTTTGACGCAAGCACGAATTTGTCACGGGCGGATAGCGCAGGAACCTCTGCGTGAGCACTGACAGCCGAAAAATTCGGGATGATTCCAAACATGCGTTTGGTTTGCTTGCCCTCGGAATTTGCTTTTTTCGGGTCGATTGGGGTTACGACCAGTGCGGGAACGGCCACAACCGTCTCGGGCTTTGCCTGGGTGGCCGCGTCGGGTTGCATCGCGGAATCTCCGGCGCTTCCCGATTGCTGCGCTTGCTGCTTGAGCGCCGGGCCGCTCTGCTTCTCCGGAACTGCTGTCTGCGCCCAGACGAGCCTCGGCGACAGAAGAAGAAACAGAACCACCGCGGCGCTTCTCATTGTAGGCATGCAATATTCCAGTCGAACCCCGTGCAGGCGGGAAGGAATACATCTGGGACACCCGAATACTGCTCTCAAACGCCGAGCAAAGCTGTACGTTAAAGCACAGAACAACATTGCCGTCAAAGGGAGGAAACCATCGCCAGCGGTACGTTCGCCGGACTACGACGGCAGTCTCCGCGCAAATAAACCGCGAAAATGTACACAAGAGTACAGACACGCGTCTTGGGAACGTCCAGGATTCAGTTCGCAAGCTTACGCGGCTAGTTTCGCCACGTTCATCCCAGCCCATAGGGATTGGAAGCGCAGGGGCAGATGAATCGTCTTTTTCGGTTTTTGTATATTCTGGTTCTCCCTCGATTGCCAAGGTTGGGACCTGAGGACGTAGCTGGTACCGCGGAGTATTACAATCGCCTGGCTCGGCGTGATGAGGCGGCCAGCAATCCCCCTGACGCGTGGATGCGGCGGATTCCGAAGCGGCTGGCGCTGCGGATTCGACCGTTCAAGACCGCGAAGAAGATACCTCAAAAGATTCTCCGCCGCGCCTCATAACAAGAATCTTTCGTAGAAACCTGCCGGGAGATTTGCAAAAGCATTTCTGGAGAGAGGGATGAAGCGATATTTTGTAATGGCAGTGTGTCTCTTGTTTGCGGCGGGCGCGGTTTATGCCGCAACGAAGGAACAAAGGCGGCTGGAAAATTGCGGCGCAGTCCTGCAGGAAATTTTGGACATTCCGGACAATCTGCCAGGGCAGGTTTTGGCAAAAGCCGAGTGCGTCATCGTGTTCCCCTCGGTATTGAAGCTGGCCTTCGGAATGGGAAAAGATTACGGCCGCGGAGCGATGGTTTGCCGCAAGGGGAAGGAATTCAATGGACGTTGGGGTGCTCCCGCCATGTACGCCCTCGAAGGCGATAGCCTCGGAATGCAAATTGGTGGCGAATCCACCGATCTGATTCTTCTGGTCATGAACCAGAAAGGTGTGGCTTCCATTCTGAGCAGCAAGATCAAGCTGGGTGGAGACGCATCCGCTGCTGCAGGTCCCAAAGGGCGCGATGCTTCCGCAGACACCGATTTCTGGATGCGCGCGGAGATCCTCAGCTATTCGCGTTCTCGCGGACTATTTGCCGGCATTTCCCTGGAGGGTTCCACGCTGCGCCCTGACAACAAAGCAAACGCGCGAATTTACGGCCACAAAATTAGAGCAAAGGCAATTCTGTTGGGCAACAAAGTCTCCATTCCCACGACGGGCCGCCATCTCGTTCGCGTATTGCAAACGAATTCACCGCGGAATGAATCGAAGCAGGTTGCGTCAAGATAGCCGATATTTCAGACCCGATGGTTCCTGGGAAACCGCGATGACAAGCCCGAGCGGGATTTCAATCGCGAACGCGAAAGCGTCCAATCCAATTTCCTTCCTGACGAAATGCTTCCCACAATCCGGCTCGCCATGCGCAGACTCAACTGAGGTAGAATGCGGGGGTTGGCAAGGGAGCGAGAGAGCGGCGGGCGGGGCAATTTTGGGATGGCGTGGTTGTTGCTGTGCCTGGCGTTTTGCGCGCATGTTGCGGACGAGGCGCTGACGGGTTTCCTGCCGGTTTATGACGCCACAGTGCTGGCGATGCGCAGCCAATATAAGTGGTTTCCGATGCCGGCGTTCGGATTCCGCGAGTGGCTGACGGGGCTGATCATTGCAAATGTCGTTTTGTTGCTGCTGACGCCGTTTGCGTTTCGAAACACGGAGTGGCTGCGGCCTTTGGCATATTTCTTCGCTTTTGTGCATTTGCTGAAGGCCACGGGACACACGCTGGCGACGATCTTTGGGCAAACCGTCTCGACCATTCACTTCACGCGCCCCGCGCCCGGCTTTTATTCATCACCATTTCTCTTTGCGGGTTCGATCTATCTTTTGATTCGATTAAGTGCCAGCCGCCGGAGGCGAAGCAAGGCTACGGATTCTTAAAATAACGAACCGTTTGGAGGAGGCTCACGTTGCGAAATTCTATTCTTGCCGTTTTCCTGATGACGTTCGTCCAGTTGGCCGGCGCGACCGCTGAATCCCGCGGTCAAACGAAGACCGCGACCAAGGCAGAAGACCAGCCGCTACGCGTCGCGCTTGCCGGGCTCGTGCATGGCCACGCCTTCGGATTCTTCGACCAGTTTCAGAAGAGGACCGACCTGCAGATCGTGGGAATCGCCGAAGCCAACCACCAGCTCACGGAACAATTTGCAAAGAGGTACGGCTTGGAGCCAGGCCTTTTCTATTCCGATTTGGAAGAAATGCTGAAGAAAACACATCCTCAGGCGGTACTCGCCTACACCAACACGTACGATCATCGGCGCGTGGTGGAGATCTGCGCGCGGTATGCCGTTCCCGTGATGATGGAGAAACCACTGGCGGTCAGCTTCGAAGACGCACTGGCTATCGAGAAAGCCGCACGCGCTGGAAAGATTCAGGTTTTAGTGAACTACGAGACGACCTGGTATCGCAGCAATCAAGCGGCTTACGACCTGGTACACGAAAACGCCATTGGGGAAATTAGAAAGATTGTCGTACATGACGGTCATCGCGGCCCGAAAGAAATCAACGTTGGGCCAGAGTTTCTCACCTGGCTCACCGATCCCAAGCTAAACGGCGGAGGCGCGCTCTTCGACTTTGGCTGTTACGGCGCGGACCTCGCAACCTGGCTGATGGATGGCCGCAGGCCGGACACGGTGACCGCCATCACCCAGCAAATCAAGCCGGATGTCTATCCGCGGGTGGATGATGAAGCGACTATCGTCCTGACGTATCCGCGCGCACAGGTGATTGTGCAGGCTTCCTGGAATTGGCCGTTCTCGAGAAAAGACATGGAAGTGTATGGGCAGAAGGGCTACGCGATCACCGTGGGGCGCGACTCCGTGCGCGTGCGTCTTCCCGAAAAAGAGGAGACCTCGGCCAGCGCCAAGCCTTTGGAAAAAGCAAAGGAAGATTCCGTTTCCTATCTTCGGGCGGTGCTCTTAGAAGGGATGAAACCGGAAGGGCAGTCTTCCCTTGAAACGAATGTAATTGTTACGGAAATTCTCGATGCCGCTAGGCAGTCCGCATCCACGGGCAAGAGCGTTTCCCTGGCGGGAACACGGTAGAGCCGTCGAGATCTGCGAAATTATTTTGAGGAAACGGAGCGGTCCAGCACCTCGCGGACTTTCACCGCGAGCACCTGTGGCGTAAACGGCTTTTGAAGGAAGGAGATTCCTTCCTCAAGCGTCCCGTCTTGCGCGATCACGTTGTGCGTGTAACCCGACATATACAGCACTCGCAGGTTGGGGTAACGGCCGGTGAGCCGCTTGGCCAGCTCGCGTCCGCTCGAGCCCGGCATCACCACGTCGGTCAGAAGCAGATGGATTCCCGCGCCGTTGTTTCCGGCCAAGCGCTCCGCCTCTTCGGGGGTATGCGCTTCGATCACCTTGTAGCCCCGCTCGGAGAGAACCATCTGCGCCAGCTCACGCACGCCGGGCTCGTCTTCGACGAGCAAGATAGTTTCGTGGGCCTTGCGCGTCGTGGACGCGGGCGTTTCCACAGCCAGCGCTTGGACTTCATCTTTGACGCGCGGTAAATAAACTTTGAAGGTGGTGCCTTTTCCCAGCTCGCTATACACCCAGACGTAGCCGCCGCTCTGCTTCACGATGCCATACACGGTCGACAGACCAAGGCCGGTGCCCCTGCCGCTTTCCTTGGTGGTGTAGAAAGGCTCGAAAATGTGGGCTACCGTGTCCGCCGTCATGCCCACGCCGGTATCCGTGACCGCCAGCAAGACATAAGGTCCGGGACGGACAACCGCATGATCAAGCGTATACGCCGAGTCGAGCTCGACGTTGCTCGTTTCAATGATGATCCGGCCGCCCTCAGGCAAGGCGTCACGAGCATTCACGACCAGATTCATGATTACCTGTTCGATCTGACCAGGATCGGCTTTGATCGCACCCAGATCCTTCGACACAAATGTTTTCATCTCGATGTTCGCGCTCATCAGCCGGCGCAGGAGCTGGTCGAGATTCACAACAATAGAGTTGAGGTCGAGGATTTTTGGTCGAAGAACCTGCTTGCGGCTGAAGGCCAGGAGTTGCCGGACCAGGGCGACCGCGCGATCCGCGGCTTCTTCGATGCGGCGGATGTCGCCGTGCAACGCCGGCTGGTTCAGGCACCGCTGCAGGGCGATCTCGATGTAGCCCTTGATGATCGTCAGAAGATTATTGAAATCGTGCGCGACGCCGCCTGCCAGCCTCCCGACCGCTTCCATCTTGCGTGCCTGCTGTAATTGGTTTTCGAGCATTTTCCGCTCGGTGATATCGACGATCAGGCCTTCCATGACCGGATGGCTGTCACTGCCGCGGACCACCACTGCCGTGTCGCTGACCCATATGGTCTCGCCGTCCTTGCGCGTAATGCGATATTCAGCTTGAAAGGGTTCACCGCGCGAGCTGGCCTCCTCGGCGGCATTCACGATCGGATGATCTTCGGCAGGGATGTGTCGAACCCATTCTTTCGAAGTCGACAGCCATTCGTCCACGGAGTAGCCGAACATCGATTCGATTTGAGGGCTGACGTAGAGCCATTGGCCTCGCACGCCGAGTTCGGCGATGTAACTTACAGCCGCGACTTGCTCGACAAGCATACGGTATTTGATTTCGGCTTGGTCGCGAGCGCGTTGCGCGATTACTCTATCGCTGATGTCGCGGCTGACGCAGATCGTGCCGCCATCAGGCAGGGAAGTAATGGCCATTTCCATGGGCACCACGGTTCCATTGCTGTGGTGCACGGTGAAGGGTCCAAACCACTTGCCATGTTCCTTCAGGCCATGCCGAATATCCTGCTGCACAAGATCGGCGTCTCGCACCGTCGAGATGTGCCGCCAGGATTTTCCCAGAACTGCTTCCGGGCCGGCATTGGCAATCATTCGTGAGTAGGCCGGATTCACATAAATGAATTTTCCGGCCGCATCGAGGATAGCCATGCCATTGATTGCCGAATCCATGGCCAGTTTGTGGGTCTGCACAGCGTTCGCGCTTTTTGCCTCACGAAACTGGCTGATTCCCAGCCGCGCGACGTAGCACACGATCGAAACGCCCAGAAGCGAAAAACGCAGAACCCGCCATTCCCCGCCCAACTGCGAGACCTGCCAAAGTATGATCAAAGGCGCTAACGCAAATGAAGCGTTGGTCAGCATCAAATCGCCGAATGTCTTTTGCCGCAACCGCGAACCAGTTTCGGCCGCAGGATCCGGCTGCCACTGCGCCGCCCACATGGCGCCAACGAGAAACGGCAGCGTCCACAGAAGGTCTCGAAAGGTTCCGGTTGGGGCCGGCTTGACAATCTGCAGGTACTGGGCCATCCCCGCGCAAACCGTCAAAAACATCAAATAGAGAGCGAGGCCGCCATAAAGTTTCCGAGTTTGCGGCTTGCGTGCGCGCAACGCCTGAAAAGCAGCCAGCCCAGTGAGAACGGCGTCTTCCGCGTTCTCGACGCGCATCTCTCGCAAGAATGCCAAGAAGCCATTAAGGCGACGGGCCGGCAGGTAGTAAAATTCGATATAAATAAAGAAAAAAACGATTCCGATCTGGATGAAGTCAAAGGCGGATTCCGCATCGATCCGCGGAGAATCCTTATCCTGGTCCAGGAACAAGGCTACAGCGATCAGCACGCTTTCCAGGCCGAACAGGAATCGCACCACCGAGGTTGCCGGTGGGTCGCTGTGCAACACAACCTCGTAGTACATCCAACCCAGGTTCGCTAGGCCCCACATCGCGACACTCGCGCCGAAAATCAGCCAAAAGGGGCGGCTCAAACCATGCCCGCGCCGGGAAGCACCAAAAGCCATGACAGCGGCAAGACCGCACGCCAGAATTTGCAGCCAGTTGGCGAGAAAGGATCCGAGCGTGGACGTGCCAAACGTCAGCGCTTCAATAATGTGAAGGCCGACAACCACGCACGCCAGTGCCAGGATCTTGCGAGGCATCCTATAGGGGCTCCTCCGAGGGTCAACGGATGGTTCTATTCTTCAGTGTATTGCAGCTGCAAGTGAGGGCAACAAAGACTTAGGTACGGACGTTCCAAAATGGGAAATGCCTCCAGAGAGGCTGAAGTCATCTGCCAGAGTGGAGAATCACTGTTTACAGAAGCCGGATTGCCAAAGGCTCGGCTGGCTAGCGGCCTTCCAGCGGGTAGCGGTCCTGTGACTGGACGGCAGCGGCGACGCGGCGGCGCAGCGCAATAGTGTCTACAGGAGAGCGCTTTGCGAAGCGCTTTAGCACGGCCATCTGCGTGGTGAGCATGTCGCCTTCGTGGATGGCGGCGATGGCGCGCTTGGCTTCGTGCTCGACGCGCTCAGCGGCGTCGTTGATGAACACGCGCGCGGCATCGATCATGGTCTGCGAAGTGGATTCGCCTTTCGCTGCGGCGGCTTTTTGTGCACGCAACAAGCTGGACTCCATCGCGTAAATTTCCATCACGATATTGGACAGCGCGCCGATCAGTTCCTGTTCGTCCGCTAGCTTTTCGCGGAACTTCTGGACGGCGCCCCCGGCCGCTTGCAGAAACATTTTCTTGGAGTTGGCGACGACGCGGGACTCGGCGGCGAGCACACCTTCCGGCGCTTCTTCGAAGGACGGGCCGGCAAGGATTTCGTCTGCCAACTTCATCGCTGCGGGGATGAGCGGCAGTTGCCCGCCCATGGCGCGCTTCATCAGCATCTGGATGATGAGCATGCGGTTGATTTCGTTGGTGCCTTCGAAGATGCGGTTGATGCGCGAATCGCGGTACGCGCGGCACACCGGATATTCCTCGTGAAAGCCGTAGCCGCCGAAGATTTGCACCGCTTCGTCCACGACGAAATCCAGCATCTCACTGCCGTAAACCTTGGCGATGGAGCTCTCGATCGCGTACTCCTCCAGAACTTTCATGGCGTTCTGAATTTTGTCGCCAGAGCCGGAAGCAGCGGTCATCGCTGCTTCTATGTTTCCCGCCGAGCGGTACACCATGGATTCGACGGCAAAAATCTGGATGGCCATCTCCGCGAGCTTTTCTTTCATCAAGCCGAAGTCGCCGATCTGTTTTCCAAACGCTTTGCGCTCCTTCGAGTATTTCGAGGAGGTCATCAGCACGTGCTTCGAACCGCCCACGCAGGAAGCGCCAAGCGTGAAGCGCCCCGCATTCAAGATGTTGAAGGCCACGATGTGCCCGCGGCCGATTTCGTGCAGCAGGTTTTCTTTCGGCACCTTGCAATTTTCCAGGAAAATCGGCGTTGTCGAGCTGCCGTGGATGCCCATTTTGTGCTCTTCGTTGCCGGGCTTGAATCCGGGGAAGGTGCGCTCGACGATGAAGGCGGTGAATTTCTCGCCGTCAATCTTCGCGAACACAATGTAAACATCGGCGAAGCCGCCGTTGGTGATCCACATCTTCTGCCCGTTGAGGACGTATTGCGTACCTTCTTTGTTGAGTTCGGCGCGCGTCAGCGAATTCTGCGCGTCGGAACCGGCTTGCGGCTCTGAAAGACAGTACGCGCCAATCCACTCGCCGGTCGCAAGCTTCGGCAAATATTTTTTCTTTTGCGCTTCCGTTCCGAAATAAACGATCGGTAGCGTGCCGATCCCTGCGTGCGCTCCGTGCGTCACCGCGAAGCCGCCGTAAATCGAAAGTTTTTCCGTCAGCACCGTGGTGGAAATTTTGTCGAGGCCCGCGCCGCCGAATTCCTCCGGCACTCCGCCGCCCATCAAACCGACTTCGCCGCCCTTTTTTACCAACTCGGCCATCAGCCCAGGCTTCTTGTTTTCGAGGTCCTTGATGGCCGGGAAGACTTCCTTAAGGACAAATTCTTCCGCCGTCTGCCCGATCAACTTCTGATCGTCGGTGAGATCCGCCGGCGTGAAAACATCGCTCGGCTGCGGCGATTCCAGGAGGAAGCTGCCTCCTTTGGCTGCGGGCTTAGTGAGAGTAGCAGTGGCCATCGGGGTCGCTCCTAGCGGAAAATCTCTGGAACTGGGTATCTATCTAACGACTGTATGCGGCACAACGCAATCCATTCAACTCATTTTACTACCTCGCTGATTCGCCGTAAACACCGTTAAGTTGCTGGTGCCGGAAGAGTTTCTGGCTGATATTCCTTAGGCTGCGGGCAGAAACTGGTAGAATCACCGAGTCTATATGCTTGAAGAAAAGATATTTGGGTCGGCTCTCGTCCTGGCATCCTTACTTTTCATTTTTCATGGCCGCGTTTTACTAATTGCCCCAGGACGGTACTTGCCGTTGGGAACTTGGGGCGAGTCGACACTCAGGCTCGTTCGCAAGCCACCATTTGAATTTTGGAAACGCCTTGCTGGGCTCTGCCTGTCTGTTGCCATTTTTGTGATATTTACGCTTCCTGGTTTTTTTATGATGCTGTACCCCAAGGCAAGCAGCCTCCCATCTCCCGATTCTCAACTACCCCAGGCCGGTGTGCGATGGGACATGCTTGCCCTCGGCCTCTTCACCCTGATATGCGGATACGCGTTGCTACTTCGACCTGAACGGTCTGTCGAAATGATGTTTTCTTCTGATAAAAGTAAATTGGAGGACGAGACCACGCGAAAGCTGTGGAAGCTATATGTACAATATTCCGCATCCTTCTTCTTCTTGTGGTCGCTACTTCCGCTTGGCGAATTCATCAAGAGTTTTCGCTAAATGGCTGACTGGACTTGAGGAAGCCCGCGCGTGACTCTTCTGCTTCGTACTTGGTATTCTCACAGTAGCTCAATTTCGATCTAGGAGTGAATTTCATGCGCAACATTTTCTTAGCGATTCTTTTTCTTGCTTGTGCCGGCATTTCTGCGGGGCAACAGAATGGTTCCGCTTCTCACTTCGACGGCAATTCGTGGTGGGCTCACGTCAAATTCCTCGCGGATGATTCGCTCGAGGGCCGCGACACGGGAAGCGAAGGTCTTCGCAAAGCGCAGGCTTACGCCGTCGAGCAGCTTCAGAAAGCGGGCCTCGAGCCCGCCGGCTCCAATGGTTTCTACCAGCCCGTGCATCTCAACCAATACGAAGTGGATGAGGCAAAATCGTCGCTCGCTCTCGTCACCAATGGCCAAGCGAAAACTCTCTCCTTTGCCGACGATGCGTTCATCGGCACCCGCGCCACGCATGCCTCCGCCACGCTTTCTGCCCCCCTGGTCTTTGTTGGCTACGGGCTGAAAATTCCTGAGAAAAATCTCGATGAACTTGCGGGCCTCGACCTCAAAGGAAAAATCGTGCTCTACCTTGCAGGCTCACCTTCGGACATTCCTACGGCGCTGGCCTCCCATTATCAAACGCCTGCCGAGCGTTGGAAATCGTTGCGCGCCGCCGGGGCCATCGGTACCGTCACCATCATGAATCCCGCGTCCATGGACATTCCGTGGCCGCGCATTTCCGTCAATCGCAATCACCCTTCGATGGATCTCGCCGATGCCGAGTTCAATGAAACTCCGGGCCAGCAACTGGGCGTGACATTTAATCCGGCATCGGCAGAGCAACTCTTTGCCGGCTCCGGCCACACCTTTGCGGAAATCGCGGCCCTTGGCAAAGACCGCAAGCCGCTTCCGCACTTTGCCTTGCCCGTTTCACTCAAAGCCAATACCGTCATCCTCACCAAAGCCCTCGAATCTTCAAATATCGTGGCCAAGCTACCTGGTTCCGATCCTGCTCTCAAGAATGAATTCGTCGTCCTCTCTGCGCACATCGACCACGTCGGCATCGGCGCGCCCATCAACGGCGATCGCATTTACAACGGCGCCATGGACGACGGTTCCGGCAGCGCCCTGGTGATGGACATTGCTTCAAACCTCAAAGCGCATCC
>WNFL01055465.1_pt1 | contig 23499 bp, 21 predicted proteins | sample 5400361 | NCBI WGS metagenome assembly WNFL01 (sample SAMN13153351, study PRJNA577476) | soil metagenome | isolation source: 40 cm soil on Douglas fir-dominated hillslope | place: USA:California | collected 2013-09-17
ATTCTTTTTTGGACCTCAGCCGCGAGCCTTTCCGCAATTGATCCCGGTCGAGGCCATTCCGGGGTTAGGGGATCTGACGGTGTTAACCACGCAGGCCGCCATCATCCTCTCCACGGTTGTGCTGCTTATCGTTCTTCATTTGATCGTGACTAAGACAAAGATGGGATTGGCGATGCGCGCCTTGTCGGTCAATCCGACAGCGTGTTCGTTAATGGGGGTCAACAACGATGTCGTTATCTCATTTACCTTTGCGCTCGGGTCGGCTCTGGCTGCTGCCGCTGGGATCTTGGTATCGATGGACTCTCCTTCCATCTCACCAATGATGGGCAACCTCCCAGGTATCAAAGCTTTCGTAGCAGCCGTTCTCGGTGGTATTGGAAATATTCCGGGCGCTGCTATCGGCGGATTGATCATCGGAGTGCTGGAAACCCTCGTTGTCGGCTATCTCCGTCCCGAACTGCGCGACGCGATTGCGTTTGCAGTTTTGATCGTGATCCTGCTGTTCAAACCGACGGGAATTTTGGGCAGGGTGGAACGAGAAAAGGTATGAGCAAAGCGCGTTTGCTACTGGGCATTTCATTAGCCGCGTTGCTCGTTTTTAGCCTTTTTGGTGAATCACTCGTGATAACTCGTTACGCCTATTATTACGACATTTTCATCAATATCGGTATCAATATCATTTTGGCGGTTAGCTTGAATTTGGTGAATGGCTACACTGGGCAGTTCTCGCTTGGACATGCCGGTTTTATGGCGGTCGGCGCCTACGCTGCCGCCAGTTGGTCGAACCATCTCGATCCCTTCATTCTGAACCTGTTGGGCGGTCCGCAAAACGGGTTGGCGACTAATATTGCTTTGCTTTTGTCGATGAGTTTTGGCGGGCTTTTGGCGGCGATTGCCGGGATCGCAGTTGGCATTCCTTCACTGCGGCTGAAAGGCGATTATCTGGCCATTGTCACGCTGGGCTTCGGCGAAATCATTCGGACGGCGATTTTGAACACCGATTTTCTCGGAGCGGCCCGCGGGCTAAGAGTAACTGGTAATTATACTAACTTTTTTTGGACCTTCGGGACCGCTGCGGTCGCGATCTACGTTGTTCTGAGCATGGTCAATTCAACTTTTGGACGCGGGTTCTTGACCGTTCGAGACGATGAGATCGCAGCCGAAGCAATGGGCATCAATTCCACCAGATACAAAGTCCTCGCGTTTGTGGTTGGTGCGCTCTTTGCTGGAATGGCGGGTGCTTTGTTCGGTCATTTCACACTCTTTCTAACGCCAGAGGGATTCAACTTCTTCAAGTCCGTGGATGTCGTCGTGATGGTTATTCTAGGTGGAATGGGAAGTACTACCGGAGTCATAGTCGCCGCGATTCTTCTGACGATTTTACCAGAACTTTTACGTGCATTAGCCCACACCGATTTTATTGCCACATCCCAAACTGCCATTGAGGCCGTCCTGAAGATCCATCTGCCGCCATTGCAGGGCTTGTTGGAGAACCGGCTTATTCTCTATTCAGTGCTACTGATAACTATGATGCTAACGCGACCGCAGGGCCTTTTCGGTGATCTGGCCGGCGCAAGAAGGCGAGTAAAGAGCGCATCCCATGGCCACTCCTAGTCTCCTGCAAGTGGATCATTGTACAATTCGTTTCGGCGGTTTAACGGCAGTCTCGGATTTTGTACTGGAAATTGGTAATCGCGAGTTGGTTGGGCTCATCGGGCCGAACGGTGCCGGCAAGACAACTATTTTTAATTTGATAACTGGCGTCTACCAGCCAACATCGGGTCGAATCCTTTTTGCCAACGAATTGCTGAACGGGCTGAAACCGTTCCAGATTACGGCGAAAGGAATCGCACGTACCTTTCAGAACATCCGTCTTTTTCCTTCACTGACCGCTTTCGACAACGTTCGGGTAGCGTTCAATCTGCATCTGAATCACGGTCCTATCCACGCTCTGACGCGAGGGCCCAAGTTTCGTGAAGAGGAAAAGCAGATCGATCATGAGACGATGGAGTTACTGAAGATTTTTAATCTAGACCGTTTTCGGGATACGATGTGCAAAAATCTGCCTTACGGTGATCAAAGACGGCTGGAAATCGTTCGCGCGTTGGCTACCCGCCCGCGGTTGCTTCTCTTGGACGAGCCGGCAGCCGGAATGAACCCCACCGAAAAAGGAACACTCATGCGGTTGATAGAGTTCATTCAGGAGCGCTTTGATATCTCCGTCTTACTGGTGGAACATGATATGCGGGTGGTTATGGGGATTTGTCAGCGAATCTCGGTGCTGGATCACGGCATCAAGATTGCCGAAGACACACCGGAAGTTATTCGGCAAGATCCAAAGGTGATCCAAGCTTATCTCGGAGAGGAAAAAACTCCCGACGCAAATCGACGAGGATAACTCTGCAAAGACTATCAATGTTAGAAATCAAGGACTTGGAAGTTGCTTATGGCTCGATTACGGCCTTGCACGGAATTAATCTTCGGGTTGAGAAAGGCAAAATCATTACGCTGATCGGCAGCAACGGTGCTGGAAAATCAACGACCTTACGAGCCGTTTCCGGACTGATGAAAGCGCGCGCCGGCAAAGTTTTTCTCGAGGGAGCAGAGATTACTAACCAACCGGCGCACAAAGTCGTTGCGCTGGGGATAACCCAGGTACCGGAAGGAAGAATGATCTTTCCCAATCTCACCGTGGGCGAGAACCTGCGAATGGGTGCCTTTCGGCGCTTGGGTAAAGAATCCCTAAAGTCTGACTACGATTACGTCTTCGCGATTTTTCCGCGATTAAAGGAACGAGAGAAACAGGTTGCCGGAACCCTGAGTGGGGGCGAACAACAGATGTTGGCAATTGGTCGCGCGCTCCTAAGTAAACCGCGCTATCTGATGTTAGACGAACCCTCTCTCGGCATCGCACCCATTTTAGTAAAAACAATTTTTGAAAAGATCGTCGAAATCAATCGCCAGCTCGGGATTACGATTTTGTTGGTCGAACAAAACGCCAATCTGGCGCTCGAAATTTCCGATTACGGTTATGTTTTAGAGACCGGTCGCGTGATCCTGGAAGATCCCTCGGACAAATTGCGTGCAAGTGCCCTCGTGAAAGAATCGTATCTGGGAGGGTGAGATGGTCTTTGCCAATCCGACACCAACGCCCTCCTTACCACCATGTGACCGGCTGTCATGGAGATAAGCGCCGAAAGCGCGCCTTCGGCGCTCCGTTGCGCCAAAGCCCTTCCCCAAAAAAATTCAGTGGCAAGAAGACGGTGAACCGTGAACGGTGAACACCTAACCGCCTAACAGTAAACTCGTAAATGCCTCGCGAATACCAATTGCGTAGTCTGCCCTCGGTCAACACCAGCAGCATCGATTATCGCGCTGAGCTCAACGACCAGCAGTACGAAGCCGTCACCTCCGGACCGGGACCAGCATTAGTACTCGCGGGGGCCGGAAGCGGAAAAACTCGGACATTAACCTATCGCGTCGCCTGGTTGCTCGACAACGGTGTTGAGCCACAGAATATTCTGCTGCTTACTTTCACGAACAAGGCCGCTCGCGAGATGCTTGCTCGCGTGCAGGCTTTGCTCCCGCTGGAAACGCGAGCGATTTGGGGTGGGACATTTCATTCGATTGGGAACCGGTTGCTGCGACGGCACGCGGTGGAAATCGGGTTTCGACCTGGCTTTTCCATCATGGATCGTGAAGATCAGGAAGATCTGATCGCTGCAGTTGTCGCTAATTCTGAGATCGATACCAAACAAATCAGATTTCCGACCGCCGAGGTGCTGGGCGATCTGTTTAGTTTTTCCCTGAATACCGGCCAACCTTTGGCCGGCGTGATCGCCGGGCGCCATCGGCGATTCCAGCCGCTTACGCAACAGATCGAGTGGGTAAGGAAGAGGTACGAAGAGCGGAAGCGGGCCGCCAACACGATGGATTTTGACGATTTGTTAATGAAGACGGTTGACTTGTTGAAGGGAAATCCGGGTGTCGCCGACTATTACCAGCGCCACTTCCAATTCATTTTGGTGGATGAGTACCAGGATACCAATTGGCTCCAATCCGATTTTATCGATCTGTTAGCGGCGCACCACCAGAGTGTGATGGTCGTCGGCGATGATGCGCAGTCGATCTACTCTTGGCGCGGGGCTAATTACCAAAACATTCTCAATTTTCCGAAGAGATATCCTCAGGCCAAAATCTATAAGATCGAGATCAATTATCGGAGTGTGCCGGAAGTCTTATCCGTGGCAAACGCCGCTATCCGAGGGAACACCAAACAATTCGCGAAGACGCTTCGAGCTGAGCGGGCGAGTACCGATGTCAAGCCGGCGCTGGTGCCGCTCATCGACAATAATCAGCAAGCCCTGTTTGTTGCCCAGCGGATATTAGAACTACGAGACGAAAATATCGATCTCCGGGAGATCGCGGTGCTCTATCGTGCCCATTACCAGTCTCTCGAGGTACAATTGGCGCTGACTCGTGCTGGGATTCCATTCTCTATAACCAGCGGGTTACGATTTTTCGAACAGGCGCACATCAAAGATGTGGCCGCTTTCATGAAATTTGTCATTAACCCGGCCGATGAAGTTGCGTTTAAACGAATGGTCCGGTTGCTACCAGGTATCGCCGTGAAAACTGCAGAACGATTGTGGGAACAACTAAGCGGAATCCCCGATGACGATCGAAAGAATTTTGAAGCGTGGCTCGCTCATGGGAAGGTGGCGCCAAAGTCTCAAAAAAGTTGGGAGCAGCTCGGTCATACCTTGGACGAAATTGCTCCGAACCGGCAGCCGGTTGCGCCGGCGGCGATGATTCACAGTATCCTGGAGGCGATCTATGATGATTATCTTCAGTCGAAATATGCCAACTATGAACAGCGTCGAGATGATCTGCTTACGCTGGAGAATTTTGCGCGAACATTCCAAGATTCGGTCGAGTTTCTGAGCCAGCTCTCGCTGATGGCGACCGGCAGCAGTGAAACGATTGCGGCCGAGGAGGATGACTCGGAAAAGGTGACGCTCTCAACTGTTCATCAGGCCAAGGGCTTGGAATGGCGAGCCGTATTCATTATTTGGATGACCGATGGCATGTTTCCGAGCGGCCGCTCATTGGAATCAGTAGAGGCAATAGAAGAAGAGCGAAGACTCTTTTATGTGGCGCTCACCCGGGCAAAAGACGAACTCTATCTCACCTATCCTTGCTGTTGGCCGACCGGATCGCTTGAGCAGCAGATCCAGCGCCCGTCGCGTTTTCTCAAAGAAGTTCCTTCGGACTTGTTTGAAGAATGGCGCGTGGGGTTTTGACGGCGCAGATCCAAGCAGCCAACGAACGACAATGAAGAACAGCGGAGTTGTTGTCACTGATGTTTCGTTGTTGTTCATTGGCGTTCGTTGTTGTTCACTGACGCTGGTTTGACAGTGTGAAGCGGTACATACGAGCAGTCTACGCACCCGTTGTGGGCATTCCCTGGAGCAACCAGGAGCTTTTCAATGCGATTCAAGCTTCGCTAGAGCGATGGCTAGGCCTAGAGGAGAGAAAGGCTTTACTGGATCTGATTCGTCTGTTCTTGATCGGTTCCCGGACGCGGTACGTCCAGTGTCCTGAATTTTTGAAGTTCAATTCGTTTGCGCATCATACTGAGGCTTTTGAGCGCGCAGCAAATGAGTCGCTCCGGGCAATAGCTGCGGAAATCACGAGAAATGGTCCAGCGCAGTTTGATGCTGTCATCGCGGTGTCAAGTACCGGTTTGTCTATGCCCGGCCTCGCCGACCAAACCGCGAATGTGGTACGAGATCGCGTGAATCGTCATTCGCTTTTGCTCGACCTGGCTAATGCCGGTTGTACCGGCAGTTCGCGGGCGCTGCAGGTTGGGGTGAATTTAAGTTCGGAAATTCGAGACATTCTCATTGTGGTGGTAGAACCCACTTCCACTCTGGCCGACCCGTTGTCGGTCGAGCGATCGAATTGGCAAGGCGTCTGTACCTTCGGAGACGGAGCAGCCGGCGTCTGGTTGTCGTCTGAACCGGGCAATGGAGCGGCGCATCTGGGGAAAATTGTGTCCTGGCATGGGAATGAACCGGACCTGATCCAATGGGAAAACGGCTCGAACTACTATCGATTCGGCTTAACTGATCCGGACGGATTCGAGCGCAGCGTCCGACGCGAGATTCTCGAAGCAACAACGCAGATTGGCTGGGAGAAAAAGAGCGGCGTGCTCTGCGGGATCCATCCCGCCGGGATCATGCTGTTGTTGAGCTTGGCCAAGAAGCTTGACCTGGACCGAGCGACCTTGGAGCCCTCAATCCGACATTTTCGATCTTTTTCCAATATGAGCAGCGCGAGCATCTTACATATTTTGCGGGAATTGTTGACTACCGCGCATTCCGGCCAGGAAGTTCGCTGGCTGACTATGGGAACCGGGTTCCATGTGGTATATGGCCTCTGCAGCAAACTTTGAGGCTTCTATATGATTCAACGAGAAGCCGTACTGGCCGCGATGAAGGAATTCGTTGCGGCCCACTTCCCGACCGTCCCATCCGACCACATCGAATCGCTCTGTGCCGGCGATGTCATCCGGCAGAGCCTGGAGCTAGTCGAATTTGTATTGCATCTGGAAGAGCGGTTGGGTGTCGAGGTGAATATCAATCAGCTTGGTGAAAGCCTCATTGTGGAGAATTTTGGGGCCTTGGCGGATGAGCTGGTAAGGCTTTCACAAGCCGGTGGCCGGGAAGGCGGTACATCGGCAGCTTGAGACTGGGCGAGATGCGCTTCCTGAAATAGGTCATCTAGGTCGTATAGGACCTATATGTGCATTGGAGCTGCCGCCGCGGTCCCGGACGAACCGCCCAACCGGTCTTTGGCCTGAAGGGAAAACTAATCGCTTGCGCCCGGGCAGTTCTCTCATATCTTCACCCCTCCTGAGAACTATGGCCACGAGTGAAACTATTGATCTGAGCGCGTTTCGGTTGCACGATAAAGACACCGGCAGTGCGGATGTCCAAATTGCGCTGCTGACCGATCGGATTAATCAACTGACCGAACACCTGAAAGAGAATCGGAAAGACCATTCCTCTCGAAGGGGTTTGTTGAAGTTGGTGGCAACCCGCAGAAGCATGCTCGATTACTTGAAGAGGACGTCGCAAGATCGTTATAAGACAGTAATTGAAAAGCTTAATCTGCGTAAGTGAATGAAGAAGATGGCCGCCCAGTCGGGTGGCTTTTTCGCTGATGGCTCTACTCTCTGGCCGGAAGACAGCTTCGCCTTCCGCAGGGTTTGGTCGCTAATGGAAGTTCGACCTATCAGCAGCTGGAGTTTCGACGAAAGTCGAGCGACATTTCGAACAATATTCTCGAGGTTTGGTGGATGGCAACCTTGGTCTTAGGTCTGAGCCGCGCCGGGTGCGAGGTTCAGACCTACGGGCAAAGGTTGGTGTGGAAACTCCTCGAGAGCTTTAATAAAAATGGAATCTAAAGTCTCGAAAGTTATTGGGTCAGCCGATCTCACGATTTCGACTGGCAAATTGGCAAAACTTGCCGACGGCTCCGTGACCGTTCGTTCCGGAGATACCCTTATCCTAGTGGCAGCGGTCTCAGCTACCGCGGTAAAGGAGGGTCAGGACTTTTTTCCGCTGACCGTTGATTACCGCGAGAAGGCGGCGGCGGTTGGAAAATTTCCAGGCGGTTATTTCAAACGGGAGGGTCGGCCCTCCGAGAAGGAAACATTAACTTCGCGAATGACGGACCGTCCGCTTCGCCCGCTGTTTCCCAAAGGCTATTTTTATGATACCCAGGTGATCAGTGTCCTGCTCAGTGCGGACGGCGAGAATGATCCTGATATTCTTAGCATTACCGGTGCCTCGGCTGCTCTTTGTATCTCTGATATCCCGTTTGCCGGACCAATCGGCGCTGTGCGCATCGGGCGAATCAACGGTGAATTCGTTGTAAATCCGACTCACAGCCAACGCCAGCAGAGCAATCTGGATCTGGTATATGTCGGTAGCGCGGAAGAGGTAGTGATGATTGAGGGCGCTGCCGATGAAATCTCGGAAGAAGACTTCATCCGAGCACTTGAATTTGCCCAGCCCTATGTCCGCCAGATCGTGGACATGCAAAAAGAACTCGCCGCCGCGGTCGGGAAACCCAAACGGGAGGTCGAGCTTCTCGCGGTCCGAGACGACCTGCTCGAAATTGCCTACCAAGTGGCCGGGGATCGCATCGAGGCTGCTCTCTATACGCTCGGTAAGGTTGCTCGAAGTAAGGCGGTCGACGCACTGCGTCAGGAAGTCAATGCCTCGATTCTCGCTAAGTATCCGGACGCGACGCCGTTCGAAATTTCGCAAGCATTCGATTACCTGCAGAAAAAGGCATTTCGAATCAGCATTCTTGACCGGAAAACACGCTGTGATGGCCGCGGCCTCCACGAGTTGCGACCGTTGGCCGGAGAGGTTGGTTTACTTCCACGATCGCATGGTTCTGCGCTCTTCCAGCGAGGAGAGACCCAGGCGCTGGCACTGGCCACACTTGCTTCAGCCGAAGAAGCCCAGATGATCGACGCGTATACGGGCGGCGATCCGAGTAAGCGATTTATTCTGCATTATAACTTTCCGCCATTCAGCGTCGGCGAAACCGGCCGGTTTGGCAGTACCAGCCGGCGTGAAATCGGGCACGGTGCACTGGCCGAACGCTCGATTGCGCCGATCATCCCATCGGAAACAGAGTTTCCCTACGCGATCCGCGTCAGCAGCGAAGTGATGGAATCGAATGGTTCGACCTCGATGGCCACGGTCTGTGCCGGCGTAATGGCATTGATGGACGCCGGTGTGCCCATCCGTAAACCGGTGGCTGGCATTTCCGTCGGATTGGTTACTGAATTCCAGGCCGATCGCCTCGCGCGCTACACCACTCTCACCGATATCATCGGTTCCGAAGATCATTTCGGCGATATGGATTTCAAACTGTGTGGTACCCGAGAGGGAGTGACCGGATTCCAACTTGATTTAAAACTTCCGGGAATCTCGCATGCCATTATGTCGGAAGCGATTCGTGAAGCGCGTGACGCTCGCATGAAGGTGCTGGACGTCATGAACGAAGCGATTCAGTCGCCAAGGAAAGAACTCAGTCAATACGCTCCCCGTATTGAAACCGTTAAGATTCATCCGGATAAGATCGGCCTCCTCATCGGCCCCGGCGGCAAGACGATCAAAGGGATCGTGGCTGAAACCGGTGCAGAGATAAATATCGATGACGATGGATCGGTTCACATCTATTCGGCCAGCCGCGATAGTTTGAACCGGGCGAAAGAGATCATTTCCGGAATGACGAAGGAGATCGAAGTCGGCGAGAGCTATCACGGACGGGTGGTTTCGATCAAAGAATTCGGCGCATTCGTCGAAGTCCTTCCTGGCAAAGACGGGCTCGTTCATATTTCCGAGCTGGCGGATTTCCGGGTAAAAAGTGTCGAGGACGTGGTCAAAGTCGGCGATTTGGTTTGGGTGAAATGTATTGGGATCGACGAGAAGGGGCGCGTCAAGCTGAGTCGCAAGGCAGCAATGAAGGAACGCAATGCCGAAGCCGAATCCGCGCTTCAGCAGGAAGCAGAAGCGTGAAGCAGGATTCCGGAAGCTAGAATCCAGAAGCTGGAAGGTTTATATCGGCTGCTCTAGGCCTGCATCGCTCACAAATCCTTAGAGATTCGTGAGCGATGCAGGCTGTTTTTTTAGAGAACAGTTTGCTTTAACCCAAAGTCCGAAAATAAGATCCGCAGATTACTCAGATTAGAAGAGAGTCGGGGTCATGGAACGGTTTATACCTTTCCGGTACCGAATTTCCTCGCTAATTTGCGTACCTGAGAACAGGCGCAGGGATCAAGCTTGGGCGCGTGCAATCTTTTGCGGATTTTTTCTTGGCTTCGGTGTAATTACCACAAAGTAAAAGTGTTCCCAGAACATGCCGACGAGCAACTGGAGAAGTTGATCGCGCGAGCGCAGAGCACCTATCAAAATGACTGGAGTCAAAAGGACGCTAGCCGAACGCAAGACAGCCCTCAAAACGCTACCTCGATCATGCTAGGCCAGTCTAGAGACTTCTGGCTTCCGGTTTCTGAATCCCGGATTCTAAAATCTCATTTGACGCACCCTTCCGCCTGCAGCTAGAGAGAGTTACTCGCGTCGGTGATGATGGCTGGTTCGAGAATCGATTAAGAAATTGGTTGCGTAAGGAATCGAACGCAATATTCTCGATCGCCGTCGTGTTCCGACACGAGGCGTGAAAACGATTTTCATAACCCCCAACATTTTGCTTGTACCCGGATCTGGCCGCGAAGTTGTTTTGCGCGGATCGGAGAAGGCGATCCTGCCAACGAATGGCTAATTTTTTTCCGCGCTGGACTAATTATCTACCGCTCAAAATAATCTTCTGCCTGCTGGTGATCGGCGGCGCAGCTTCAGCCGCCTACTGGTGGTATTTGACGCCAGAATACATGCGGCAGGGGTATCAACCGATCCAACCGGTCCCGTTTCCCCACGACATACACGTCAGCCAGTTAGGCATGGATTGCCGGTATTGTCATTCGTACGTGGAGGTGTCGTCCGCTTCAAATGTTCCGACAACTCAGACCTGCATGAATTGTCATCAGCAGATACAAAAGGATAATCCGAAGCTCTGGGCCGTGAAGCAAAGCTGGGAGACCGGGCAGCCCATGCATTGGGTCAGGGTACATCAGGTACCTGATTTTGCGTATTTTAACCACGCTGTTCATGTGAACCGTGGGATCAGCTGCGTCAGCTGCCACGGGCAGGTCAACCACATGGATGTTGTTTATCAGCATGAGCCGTTGACCATGGGCTGGTGCTTGAATTGCCATCGCCACCCAGAAGAGAACCTGCGTCCGGTCAGCGAAGTATTTAACCTCGATTGGAAACCCGGGGGCGGTAAATCGCAGGAGCAGATCGGGGCCCAACTGAAGCAACAGTGGAACATTGCGCCGCCGCAAAATTGTGCGGGGTGCCATCGCTAATGAAAAGAGTTTTTAGTCATCCCCAGGAGGAGAGTTCCGGGAAGCATTATTGGCGCGGTTCCGAGGAGCTGGCCAAAACCCCGGAGTTTCAGCAGTGGCTGCAAAGAGAGTTCCCGGCTGGAGCAGCGGAACTCGAGACCGACGCGGTTTCCCGGCGGAATTTCATGCGACTGATGGGAGGTTCGATGGCGCTGGCAGGAATTGGATTGAGCGGCTGCCGGAGACCGGAATCGTATATTGTTCCTTACACCAAGAGCGTCGAATGGCTGATCCCAGGAAAGGCGGTTCTTTATACTACGTCGATGCCGACGCGGTCGGGTGGGCTTCCGCTCATCGCTACAACATTCGAAGGCCGTCCGACGAAACTCGAAGGCAATCCTCTCGTTCCGTCGAGTAATGGCGGTACCGATACATTCGCCCAGGCTGCAATTCTGAATCTGTACGATCCTGATCGAGCCAAAACCGTTTTGGAGGAGGGCAAACCATCGTCAGCCGATAAGCTGGAAGCTTATCTAAAAAAGGTTCAAGGTGACCTCCAGCAAAATCAGGGTGCCGGGTTCGCATTGCTTCTTGATTATCAGCAATCGCCGACGCGGGATCGATTTTTAACGGCATTCAAGCAACGGTATCCACAAGCGGAGATTTACTTCGACGATCCCTTAGTGGCCGGTCAATACGAGCAGGCGGTCGAAACGTTATTTGGTAGCGACGTCGTTCTACGGCCGGCGTTTGATCAAGCGAGCGTTATTTTGTCGCTCGACTGCGATTTCCTTGGAATCGAGCAGACTGTCGATGGAGTAAAAGCTTTCAGCGCCCGGCGGCGCGCCCATGGATCGGCCAAAGACATGAACCGCCTCTACAGCGTAGAGAACCGGTTTACGCTCACCGGCGGAATGGCGGATCATCGGTTGCGCTGCGCTGCGTCCCAGATCCCTGCTTTTGCTTTGGCTCTGGCGGGTAAGTTGGCGGCGGCGACGAATGATCGGGTGCTCGCTGCGATGGTCAGCCAAGTGAAGCAAGGTGCGGGCGGATTTGACGATGTTTGGCTCGCGGAGTGCGCCAACGATCTGGTCGTCCACAAAGGACAGAGTCTGGTGTTACTCGGTAGCCGTTATCCGGCTTGGGTCCAGGGCTTGGTCTTTGCAATGAACAACGCCGTAAGCGCGTTGGGTTCGACCCTTCGCATCCTGCAACGGACCGAATTCAAGGGCGGCAGCCTGCAAGATTTGGCGGCCAAAGCGAAATCCGGCGCAGTGAAGCGGTTGTTCATCTTAGCAGGTAACCCCGCGTATAGCGCGCCAGTCGATCTCAGTTGGGCGGAATCAGTGCAGCAGAAAGTTCCCGAGGTTCTTCGGCTAGGTTATTACGAAGACGAGACAACCGCAGGAACCAAATGGCATGTTCCGGAAGCTCATTTTCTTGAATCATGGGGCGACCAGCGCGCTCCCGATGGGACCTACTTGCCGGTTCAGCCGATGATTCTTCCTCTCTTTGGCGGATGGTCTCAACTTGATCTGCTGGCCAAGTTGCTATCTCTCCCCGCCGGTGCGGACGCCGTTCGTGACACCTTCAAGTCCGTCGCTGGCAGCGGCGATTTCGAGGAAGCCTGGACCGCTTTTCTCCGCCAGGGGTATGTTAAAGATAGCGCCTACCGGGTCGCGAGCGCCTCGTTCAATACCGATCGGATTCCTACTTTGCTCCAAGGGGCGGTATTGCCCGGTCCGGTGAATCCGAGCGCGATCGAAATAGTGTTCCCGGCGGATTACAAAGTTGACGATGGCCGCTATACCAACAATGCCTGGCTGCAAGAGCTGCCAGATCCGATCACCAAATTGACTTGGGATAATGCGGTACAGATTAGCAAGGCGACGGCAAAGGCTTTGCAGGTGGCGGAAGGGGATCTGGTGGAGATCTCGGTCGGTGAGCGACGATTGATCGCCGCTATCTTGGTCGCGCCTGGCCAAGCGGACTTCTCGTTGTCGCTGTCACTTGGTTATGGCCGCAGCGCCGTTGGTAAAGTGGGTCACGGCACCGGTTTTAATGCCTATCTCCTGCGCACTAGTGATGGACCTTACTTCGCAACCGGTGCGACCATCAAAAAGGTGCAACCTGGAGGATACAAGCTTATCCGGACCCAGCTGCATCACAGCATGGAAGGCCGCGCTCTGATCCGCGAAGGCACCGCGCAGGAATACGAATCCAATCCCGCTTTTGCCAAGAAGGTGTGGATGGACAAAGATATTGAGCCGAATATTTCGCTCTATTCTCATCCACCGCTCAATGCTCCCAACCAGTGGGGAATGGTGGTAGACCTCAATACCTGCATTGGATGTTCTGCCTGTGTAGTGGCCTGCCAGGCCGAAAATAATATTCCGATTGTCGGAAAGGACCAAGTCGAACGTGGACGCGAAATGCACTGGATCCGAATCGATCGCTATTTCTCGAGCGCGGATGGCGACATCAACAATCCTCATCTGGAGGAGGATCCGGAGATGGTGGTTGAGCCGGTGATGTGCCAACACTGTGAGAATGCGCCATGCGAGACAGTTTGCCCGGTCAACGCCACGGTACACAGCGAAGACGGACTCAATGTGATGGTTTACAATCGGTGCATCGGAACGCGATATTGTTCAAACAATTGTCCGTTCAAGGTTCGCCGGTTCAATTTCTTCAACTACAACGATCGACCGGTACTCGATAAAATCGAAAATGGACTGCCAGGTTTCCAAGGTAAACAGCAACTTTATCTAGGGCCTTTCGGTCAATGGGGAATGGAGGAAATCTCGAAGCTCCAGAAGAATCCAAACGTGACGGTCCGTTCGCGTGGAGTAATGGAGAAATGCACTTACTGTGTCCAGAGAATCGAGACCGCCAAGATTTCGCAACGCATCAAAGCGGGAGTCAAGGGAGATCTGACGATTCCCACCGACAGTATCAAGTCGGCCTGTCAGCAAGCTTGCCCGGCCGAGGCCATTGTGTTCGGCGACATCAAAGATCCGGAAAGCCAAGTTGCTAAGCTCCGTAATCTTCCACAGAATTATCACTTGCTCGAATACCTGAACATCCAGACTCGGACAAGTTACCTAGCGCGGCTTCCATGAACCGGCGGAAGAACGGATTGGGCCGGCGACTCGGGTGGAGCCTGAAGGAGGAAATGCTTAATGGCTGAAACTCAAGCTCCAGCAACAGTTCCTTTTGAGGAACGAATGCCAAGGCCACCGATGGTGTTGAACAATCGTTCGATGTCGTGGATCACCAATCTGATCGCTGGCATTCCCGAGCAAAAGACGCCGCTCTGGTGGTATATCACCATTGCGATTACCGGATCTTTCGCTGGCTTCGGGGTTCTTTGTATTCTTTACCTCCTGTTTACCGGCGTCGGTGTTTGGGGAAATAATATCCCCGTCGGTTGGGCCTGGGATATCACCAACTTCGTGTTTTGGATCGGTATCGGCCACGCCGGGACGCTGATTTCGGCCATTCTATATCTCTGCCGTCAAAAGTGGCGAACATCGATCAATCGGGCCTCAGAAGCGATGACCCTTTTCGCCGTAATCTGTGCGGCCATCTACCCGGGAATTCACGTTGGCCGCGTCTGGATGGTTTGGTTCATGGCACCGGTGCCCAATCCGAATTGGATTTGGCCTAACTTCCGCAGCCCGCTTCTCTGGGACGTATTTGCTGTCTCAACCTACTTTACTGTTTCCGTGTTGTTTTGGTTTTTGGGGTTAGTTCCTGACCTGGCAACGATGCGCGATCGAGCGCGCAGCAAAGTCGGCAAATTCTGTTATGGACTACTCGCGCTCGGGTGGCGCGGCGGAAACCGGCAGTGGCGCCATTACGAAATGGCCTACTTAATTCTAGCTGGTCTTTCGACTCCGCTGGTCTTGTCTGTTCACTCCACCGTCTCTTTCGATTTCGCCACCTCTCTGATTCCGGGTTGGCACACAACAATATTTCCTCCCTATTTCGTGGCCGGCGCGATTTTCGGCGGCTTCGCCATGGTGCTCACGCTCATGTTGCCGGCGCGGTCGATCTACAAGCTACACGATGTAGTCACCTGGAATCACATCGATGTGATGTGTAAGATCATTCTGCTGACCGGTTCGATCGTCGGTTATGCCTACACGATGGAGTTCTTCGTCGCGTTTTACGGAGCCAATCCATTTGAGCGTTTCGCTTTTATCAATCGTTATTTCGGTCCGTATTGGTGGGCCGCCTGGTCGATGTTCACTTGTAACGTAGTGATCCCTCAGCTTTTTTGGATCCGCGCGTTCCGTCGCAACCTCATTACCGTCTTCTTTGTCTGCATGTGCGTGAATGCAGGTATGTGGTACGAGCGGTTTGTCATCATCGCCGTTTCTTTGACCCGCGACTTTCTGCCGTCGAGCTGGGGTATGTACTACCCGACCTGGGTCGATGTCATGACCTTCGTCGGCACTTTTGGCATATTCACCACCTTTTTCCTGATCTTCATCCGCTTTTTCCCGATGATCGCAATGTCGGAAGTGAAGACCGTTCTTCCCGCGGCCGATCCCCATTACCATCCGCCGACCGTTGGTGGCACTGAATCAATGAAGGAGGCGCACGTATGACGGCAGCGGCAGCGCGAAGAAAGATTCTGGGAGTGATCGCGGAATTTCCTTCTGCTACCGCTCTTTACCAGGCGGCAGAACAGGTGCGCGACAAAGGCTATCGGTTTTGGGATGTTCATTCTCCGTTTCCGATTCATGGAATGAATAAGGCGATGGGTCTGGGCAAATCGCCGCTCGGCTACATTATCTTTTGCGGCGGTCTTACGGGGGATTCCTTACTGCGGCTTCGCTCGAGTTTATCCCTTCTTCTTTTCTCTATCCGCTCGTTGTTCATGGGAAACCGGTAAACTTTTTTACGGTGCCCGCGTTTTTTCCGATCATGTTTGAACTAACGGTGTTGTTCTCGGCGTTTACCGCCTTCTTTGGTGTTTTCGTCATGAATCGATTGCCACGACTGCACCACCCGATTTTTGATTATGAACAATTCCGGCGCGTGACCGATGACGCGTTTTTCCTGATCATTGAGGCTTCGGATCCGCGCTTCTCCGAAACTGTGACTCGCGAGTTCTTGGAAGAGATCGGCGGCAAGGACGTCACGTTGCTTTACGAGCATGATTAAGAATTTTCTGATCGGCTTTGTCTTGTTCTGCGCTTTGGTGGTCGCGCTTCTGGGCACGCGTGGAGAGCATAGTACGGCTCCGCCAATTGAGTTCTTTGGCGACATGAAGCGGCAATCGAAGGTCAAATTTCAGAAGCCAAGCGACTTTTTCGCGGACGGCCGAGCTGCTCGCCCAGCAGTGCCAGGGACGATTCCAATGGGATACGACATCCCGGGGCACCCCACCCAGAATTTAGGGGTACCGAATGATATCAGCTCTCCGCTTGGGGAATTCACCGCGGGTACCGATTATTACAATATCGGCAAGATCGGGGATCAATGGGGGACCGGTTTACCCCCGCAAGTGCCGATAACACTGGATCTGGTGAAGCGCGGCCAAAAAGAATTTCAGATCAACTGCGCAGTTTGCCACGGTGCTACCGGACAAGGCAACGGGATCACTTCTAAGTACGGACTGCTTAGTATCGCTAACTACCATCAAGACAAATATCGCCAAATGGCAGATGGCCAAATATTCAACACCATTACCAATGGTTACAATACGATGATGGCCTACGGCGATAAGGTTACCGTGAAGGATCGTTGGGCGATCATTGCCTATATCCGCGCGTTGCAGCGAAGCCAATACGCTAAAATCGGGGATGTTCCGAATGATCAACGCAAAACTTTGGATTCCCAGAAATGAACCACTCGCACGTTCCTGCCCCAGAACTTTTTCAGTCCAAGAGGATAAATCGTCTCTTATTGGGTTTACTCGGGTTTGGCATCCTTTTTTTGGGGATCGTTTTGATCACCGGGCTGGTGGCACCAGCCGGGAGCGAACTCCGGGGTCAATTCGCTTTCTCCTGGCTTTTCGCGTTCATCTACTTTTTCACTATTCTCATTGGCTGCCTGTTCTGGATTCTTGTCCATCATGCCACCGATTCCGGGTGGGGGATTGTTGTCCGGCGTCAGATGGAAAATCTGGCCGCGCTACTGCCCTGGATGGTTTTGTTCTTTATTCCGCTCGTCCTTTTTCGCTTTGAAATCTGGAATTGGTTGACGGCCAAGGATCAGCTCGAGGCTAACCCCGCTCTCGAGGACAAGATCGGCTACTTCGAACTGCATTTCGCATCGGTGACGTTGCCGTTGATCTGGATCCGAGCAGTCCTCTACTTTCTCTATTTTGCCGGCGCAGCGATCTATTTTCGCCGGACCTCGGTGCGGCAGGATTCAGACGGCGACCCGCGCTGGTCCATTCAGATGCGCGGCTTCTCTTTTGTCGGGATTATTCTTTTCGCGCTTGGCACGACTTTCATGGCGTTCGATTGGATGGCTTCCCTCGATTACCGGTGGGCCTCGACGATGTGGGGAGTCTACATTTTTGCCGGATCAGCTGGGGCATCCATGGCGCTGATCATTCTAGTCGTGCTTGGACTCAAGAATGCTGGATATCTGAGCTTTGTGAATGCCGAGCATTACCACATGATGGGTAAGCTGCTTTTTTGTTTTTCTATCTTCTGGGGCTATATCGGTTTTAGCCAATACATGCTGATTTGGTATGGGAATATCCCGGAGGAAACGAGTTGGTTCCTACGCCGGAATATCGGCTCTTGGAATACGCTGAGCATCGCGTTGGTTGTCGGTCGCTTCTTCATTCCGTTTCTTTACCTCCTCTTTCAGTACACCAAACGTACTCCAGGATTTTTGGCTTTCATGTCCCTTTGGGTTCTCGCAATGCATCTGCTTGATACCTTTGTTACCATCAATCCATTTATCCATCCAACCGGGGTTCAGGTCAGTTGGTTGGATGTGGCGACACTTTTTGCGATCGCCTTCCCATTGGCGTTCCTGTTTCTGCGTAGCTTGGGAGGTAGCTCGCTATTTCCGGCGCGTGATCCTCGATTGCTGGAGTCCGTTAACGTGAGCAACTAAACCATGTCAGACGCCAATCAATCCTCGAGGTTTTCTGTTTCGACGGTGGTCACTATCTTGGTGGTGCTTCTGCTCTTTGCTGGACTCGTATGGTTTGTCGTTCACCAGCGCGAGTCGATTGCTGCTGCTGAACCCGGGCGACGAGAATTGCGATTAAAGAATCTCAATGATCTGAACACCGAAAACCAAAAGACGCTGACTAGCTATCGTTGGATCGACAAAGGCAAGGGAATCGTTGGTATCCCCATCGATCGCGCAATGGAATTGGAGGTCGCAGATTTGGCGGCCATTCACCCTCACGCCGCTGGGCCAATCAATCCGCCCGCCCCAAGTCCAACACCTTCTGCAGGATCATCAGCCCAAAAGCCGGTTTCTGCGCCTCCTCCGGCCGGCAATCAACCTTCACCCAATCCCGCGAGCCCGGTGCCTTCCGCAACGCCGGCTAAGCCATAAGGAGAAATTTGGCCGCTTTCTCGATGAATTTATGAGTCAATCGTCCTCATCGACTCTGATGGAACCCGGTGCAATGAACCGAGCGGTTCGGCTGCCGGTCCTTTTTTTCTTTGCTTCCGGATTTGCCTGGCTGCTGGTCGCTTCGATCCTTTGGCTGTTGTCGATAGTGCAGATGGCTGATCCAAATGGATGGCTCTCGTGTTCAAACGTGCCTTGGCTTACCTACGGACGGGTCTATCCAGTCTCACTGGATCTGCTGGTTTACGGATCGGCCTCGCTTTTCGGAATAGGTGTCGCGATTTGGATCTTGGCCAGAATGGCGGAGACGCCGCTGTTAACCGGATGGTTACCGCTTTTTGCCGTGGCGTTTTGGAACGCTGGTCTTCTGTTCGGTGTCTGGGGAGTATTGGGCGGCGGTAGTACCGGGCGAGAATGGCTGGAGTTCCCGCCGTATGCTGCATTCGCTATCTTTGTGGCCCAGATTATCATCGCGGTTTGGGCTATCGGTCTGTGTCTCTTCCGGCGGGAGCGCCATTTGTACGTCTCTCAGTATTACCTTTTGGGCGCCTTTATCTGGTTCCCCTGGTTCTACGCGACGGCCAACGGGCTATTGAATGTTGCCGGTGCAATTGGTGTGGCGCAATCGGCCATTCATTGGTGGTATTTTGGTTGCCTTTTTGGTTTGTGGCTTACGCCCCTCGCACTAGCGGCCGCTTTCTACTTTATACCAATCATACTCGACCGGCCGCTGTACAGTGAGCGCTTGGCGTTCCTCGGGTTTTGGCTTTTGGCGGGATTGGCCGGTTGGACTGGTTTTACCCAGATCATCGGGGGACCGCTGCCCGCGTGGATGATTACCAGCAGTATCGTGGCCAAAGTGCTCCTGATTATTCCAATCATCGCAGTTGCCGCCAACCTGCACCTGACGCTGAGGGGCCAATTCGAGCTCATTAAATCCAATCTAGCGCTTCGGTTCTTGATGATCGGAGCAATGCTCTACGGTTTGTCCGGTATCTGGGACGCGATCAATGCGTTTCGGACAATCGATCGGATCACTCAATTTACTCTGGCGGTTTCGGCGCGGAACTATCTAGCCCTCTTCGGCTTTGTCCTTTTTATCAGCTTCGGTGCGATCTATTTCATCGTGCCGCGCATTCTCGGACGTTCCTGGAGATACGCTGGGTTGGTGCGCTGGCACTTCTGGCTGAGCATCGTTGGTCTGGGCTTTTTGGTGTTTGACCTCACTATTGCCGGAGTGATTCAGGGATTTGGACTAATGGATCCGAAAGTTCCGATCCCGGCGGTCCTGGACATGGTGGCACCATTTGTGAGCGCTCAGATTCTGGCGGCTGCTACGATAGTGATTGCTAACATTGTGAGCGTGTTCTCGGTATTGACCGTTCTGGTCAATCCGGTCTGGCACGCAGCAACCGAAAAGGCTCCAGAGCCGATTCTTGATCTTGGAGAGGAGATGCCGGTAGCGTGAAATCAATAACCAGATTCGTATTAGGTATCTTCGTTTTGTTTGGGCTGTCCTGGATCGGCTTTGTCGCTTATCCGTACATGACATTTGCCGAACTGAAGGCCGATCGAGACTCGGTGACCAATGAATTGACGCCACCCAACGTGCCGGGCGTTGCCCAACAAGGATCGCGCGTTTTCGCCGCCAACGGGTGCGTCTATTGTCACAGTCAGTTTGCTCACGACAAGACCGAAGGCGGCGATATCGATCGGGGGTGGGCCAAACGACGAACCGTCGCACGGGACTACATGAACGATCGACAGGTTTTCCTCGGTGTCTCCCGTTTGGGTTCCGACCTCACGAATGTCGGCGTCCGGCAAAAGGATGCACAGTGGTATTACCGGCTGCTCTACAACCCTCAATCAATCAGTCCAATCTCGGCCATGCCGGCGTATCGTTGGCTGTTTCGCGAACAAAAGGTTGCTGGTCAAGCCGCGGAAGGCCCGGAGAAGCCGAGACCCGGTTATGAGATTGTTCCGACGGCCGAAGGCGAATCGCTGGTGGGTTATCTGCTTTCGCTTAAGCGCGACTATAATTTACCGGAAGCACCGGAGCCGAAGGAATGAATTCAGAAGAGAGAGAGTCGGTGAAAGGTCCGGCGCCCGGACCAGTAGAAGCGAATCCACGGATGGATAACGGGCCGATTCCCGGATGGCTGATCGCAGTCATTGGTTTTGGTATATTCTGGGCCGGCGCCTATCTCTTTTCTTACAGCGGTGGATTTGCTGCCGACGTTTTTGATTATCAACCAAAGTATGGGGTTCAAGCTGCTGCTGCCGCCGGTCCACCAGATCCGAAGGTACTCGGCAAGAAACTCTTCTCGGCCAACTGCGTCACTTGCCATCAAGCAAACGGACAAGGACAACCCGGACAATTTCCTCCTCTTGCCGGATCGGAATTTGTGCTGGGCGACGCTAGCAATCGGTTGATTGCGATCGTTCTCAAAGGATTGCAGGGCCCAGTTCAAGTCAAGGGACAGGCGTTCAACAACGCGATGCAGCCGTGGGAAGCCCAGTATACCGACCAACAGCTCGCGGCAATCCTAAGCTACGTGCGATCCGATTGGGGCAATAACGCGCCCGAGATTTCCCCGGAAGCAGTCAAGGCCATGCGCGACGAACTTAAGAGCCGAAAAGATCAGTGGACCCTCGCTGAATTGATGCAGATCCCGCCCAAAGACGTGACCAAGCAGGGTAGCGCTCCGCCGCAGCCGCAACAGCAAGCAGGGCAGCCGCAGGGCGGATCGACGCCTCCGTCCGGCGCCGCAAATTCACCGGCGCCGGGTAGTTCGCCCCCAGCAAAGTAGCGCCCATGACAAACCCCAATAATTTTGTAGGTTATTTGGAATCACACCGATTCCGTGGCATGAATTCCAGGCTCTCCGGAAGATTCCGAGTCCTATTGCCGTTTTTGCTGCTCTGGTTGCTCGCCGGGACCAGCTGGGCGGCACAGCGTACGAGTAATCTCTGGTGGCTTCCCGACGTGGCGAGCAAAGGCGGAGAAACGATCGATCAGCTCCTCTATTTTATCTGCTTCCTGACCGGGGGCGTATTTGTCCTCACCCAGGTTGTTTACATTTTCTTTCTGATAAAATACCGCTCTCGGCGGGGGGTACGCGCCACCTACAGCCATGGCAACAACCGCCTGGAATTGATTTGGACGGCCATTCCGACTGCCATCTTCATCGGGCTGTGGGGTTACAGCAATCATGTCTGGTGGGACGTGATACATGCCACTCCTCCGAGTGACGCCTTGGAGGTTGGAGTCACCGCTTACCAATTCGCATTTTCGATGCAATACCCGGGAGCGGACGGAAAATTGGGGCGTTCTGACGTAAAATTGATCTCGAATGACAACCTGTTTGGCAATGATCGGTCAGACCCCGAAACAAAAGATAATTTTACCTCGGCCGTCTTGGAACTACCGGTCAATCGACCGGTCCACATCCGATTGAACTCCAAGGATGTGATTCACGCTTTTTATATTCCTGAGTTTCGGATTTATCAGGACGCCGTGCCGGGGCGCACGATCGATTGGGTCTGGTTTACGCCGACCAAGATCGGCAGCTATCAGCTTGCTTGCAGCCAGCTTTGCGGTTCCGGCCACTACAATATGAAGGCGCAGGTGGAAGTTGTCTCCCAGCAGGATTTTGATAAATGGTATCAGGAGAAGGTGAAACCGGCTCCGCCGCCGTCGCCGACGCCCGCGCAATCGGAACAGAAGACAGCAAAGTAGTTCGTCATGGCACAAACAATCGCTCATTCCGGCTCAGAGCTTCATGGTGCATCTATCCACGGGCATCACGAGCTGAGTTTTTTCAACAAATACATTTGGTCCGAAGACCACAAGACGATCGCCATCCAATATCTGTTCTCCACACTGTTCTTCATGGTTGTCGGAGGACTGCTGGCAATGGGAGTACGTTACCAGTTGGCGTTCCCTGGAGTACCAGTGCCGTTGATCGGGGGATTGTTGCCGAAATGGCTGGTGACCGATTCCGGAGCTTTCTCACCCGGCGGTTACAATGCCCTATTCACGATGCATGCCACCGTGATGATTTTCCTGGTGGTGATGCCCCTGTTGGTTGGTGTTTTTGGAAACTTTCTGATCCCGCTCGAGATCGGTGCGCCCGACATGGCGTTTCCGTTTTTTAATGCGTTATCGTTTTGGCTCTTTTTCACTTCGGGAATTGTCCTCCTCGCGAGCTTTTTTGCGCCCAATGGGATGCCCGCCTCGGGCTGGACTTCTTACGCGCCGCTTTCTTCTCATGGAGCATTCAACGGTACTCAGGCGGGTCAAAGCCTGTGGTGTGTCGGCATATTCATCAATGGATTGTCCTCGATCGCCGGGGCGACCAACTACATCACCACCGTGATAAACATGCGAGCGCCGGGCATGAAAATGTTCCGGTTGCCATTGCCGGTCTGGGCGCTTCTGGTCACTGCCTTGCTGCTGTTGCTCGCGGTTCCAGTCCTTTCTGCGGCTGCAGCCATGTTGTTCTTTGATTTGAATTTCGGAACGTCGTTTTTCTCGGGCGATAACTACGGCCAACCATTGCTCTGGCAACACCTTTTCTGGTTCTTCGGGCATCCTGAGGTCTACATCCTCATCCTGCCGTCCATGGGCGTGGTTTCCGAAATCATCGCGGTGTTTTCTCGTAAACCGATTTTCGGGTATAAGGCGATGGTCTTCGCGCTGATGGCCATCGGCGGACTCGGTTTCATCGTCTGGGGCCATCATATGTTTGTCAGCGGGATGAATCTCTTACTCTCCGCGACGTTCTCGTTTTCGACGATGGTGATAGCTGTTCCCTCGGCAATTAAGACTTTCAACTGGATGGGAACGGTGTGGGGAGGGTCGATACGATTTAAGACGCCAATGTGTTTTGCTCTGGCATTCGTTTCCATGTTTGTCATCGGCGGATTGAGCGGCATCTACATGG